>SXGS01474984.1_pt1 | contig 10266 bp, 11 predicted proteins | sample 3174681 | NCBI WGS metagenome assembly SXGS01 (sample SAMN11356861, study PRJNA531348) | freshwater metagenome | isolation source: freshwater sample F1-80 | place: China: Fuxian Lake, Yuxi | collected 2017-12-25
CTCGCGGTGTCGATTCTAGCGAACAGCCGCCCCGAGTACCGCGAGAAGCTCCGCGCGTTTCGGGCCGGGCAAACCCGCAAGGTGATGGAAGACACGCTCTCGTGACGGCGCCGATTCTTCCTGGCTCCACCGTCGGCGTGCTCGGCAGCGGCCAGTTGGGACGCATGTTCGCCATCGCTGCGCGGCGCATGGGCTATCGCGTCCATACGTTCTCACCGGACTACGACACGCCGACGGGTCAGGTGGCCGATGTCGAAGTGCGTGGGTCCTGGAACGATCTGGACGCGGTGCGCGCGTTCGCGTCGCGTGTGGATGTAGTCACGTTCGAGTTCGAGAATGTCTCGTCCGAGTCGACGGCGGCGGCGGAGGCGGTGGTCCCGGTGCGGCCGGCGGGCAGCGTGCTGCATACGACGCAGAACCGGCTGCGGGAGAAGCGATTCCTGGCGGGGCTCGGGATCCCGGTGACGCCATTCGCGGCGATCGGATCGGTTGCGGAACTCGAGCGCGAGATCGAGCGTATCGGGCGGCCGGCTGTGCTGAAGTCCGCGGGGTTCGGGTACGACGGCAAGGGTCAGTCGAAGATTGGCCCCGGCTCGGATTTGCGGACGGCGTGGATCGCGGCGGGCTCGGGAGAATCGGTGCTCGAAGCGTTCGTCGAACTCGAATGCGAGATCTCGGTGGTGGCGGCGCGCGGCATCGATGGGACGTTCGCGCACTTCGGCGCCGTTCGCAACGATCATGCCCATCACATTCTCGACGTGACGACCGCGCCCGCCGCCGTGGATCCGGCCGTCGCGCGGGACGCGGTGGACATCGCCCGCACGGTGCTCGAAGCGTTGGGCGTCGTTGGCGTGCTGTGCGTCGAGTTCTTCGTATCGAAATCGGGCGCGCTGATGGTGAACGAACTCGCGCCGAGACCGCACAACAGCGGCCACTTCACGTTCGACGCCTGCGTGACCAGCCAGTTCGAGCAACAGTTGCGCGCGGTGTGCGCGTTGCCGCTCGGCTCGACGGAACAGCTACGCCCCGCCGCCATGGCGAACCTGCTGGGAGATCTTTGGAGCGGGGGCGCGCCGCGCTGGGAACGCGTCTGCGCGATGGCCGACGTGAAGCTCCACCTCTATGGAAAGGCGGAGGCGCGTCCCGGCCGTAAGATGGGCCACCTCACGGCAATGGCCGCGACGGGCGAAGAGGCGGCGGCCCGTGTGCGCGCCGCCCGGGCGTTGCTTACCGCGATTTGAGGAACTCGATCCCGTCCCAGGCGATCGCGTCCGGCGACGAGGCCAGATCGCGCCAGATGCAGGCCGCGCCCGCGATCTCCGGGATCGCGAAGCCGAAGCTCTCGATCACCAGCGCTCCGTCGTAGTTCGCGGCGCGCAACGCGGAGAACACCTTGCTCCAGTCGATGGGGCCGCTGCCCGGCGTTCCGCGATCGTTCTCGCAGGAGTGGACATGCGCCAAATGACGGCCGCAGGCGTCGATCGCCGAGGCTTGGTCCTTCTCCTCGATATTGGCGTGAAACGTGTCATAAAGAATGCCGCAGTTGGGATGATCCACCGCGTTGCACAGCTTGGCCCCGTCGGCCGCCGTGTTGAGGAAATAGGATTCGAACCGGTTGAGCGGCTCCACCGCGAGCGTCACTCCGTGACCGTCGGCGAACTCGGACGCGGCTCGCAGGTTCTCCACCACCCACGACCATTCGTCCGCGTTGCGGCGGCGTCCGGCCAACACGCCAACGCCGGAGTGCAGCGGCCCGCACAGAATCGACCCGCCCAGCGAGGCCGTTCCTTCGATCGACCGCTTCACGTGATCGAGCGCCTGCCCGCGCACGGCGGCGTCCGCGTTGCAGAAGTTCACCGGCGAGGTGAACGCCGTGCAAACCGATGCGCCCAAGCCGCAGTTGTCCAGTTCGCGCCGGACCTCGGCGGCCGGAAAAGTGTCCCACTCGAACCGCGCGATCTCCACCAGATCGAATCCGTGCGACTTGATCGCCGGCAGCAGCGGCAGTTGTTCGCTTCCGAAGCCGGCTGTCCAGATGAGGGTGTTGACGCCGAACTTCATTGCTTCACCGGGATGAGGTTGGCCGCTTCCGAATTGCCGGGTCCGAAGTGCTCGAGTATCACCAGATCCTCCGTTTCGCTCCGGTTGGTGACGGTGACGCCCGCCTTGGCCGCGTTGTAGCTCACGAAGAGTTCGTCCTTGGTCATCTGGCCATAGCGGATCAGGCTGGGCGTCTCGACTTCGTGCTTTCCGATGCTGCCCTGGCCCTGGACCACGATCAGCCCGTAAGCGGCGGAGTTCTTCAGCGTGACGCTCCTGCCGGGGAACACGGTCAACTCCTTCGCCGAATAGTGCGGCGTGGAGTAGACGATCCAGTTTTCCGAGTAACCCGCGTCCGCCATCGCCTTCGGCGCCTTGACGGGCTTGGGGTGGAACAGCCGGTTCTTCTGGAAGTGCGGATCGGCGTTGGCGTCCCAATCCATCATGTCCAGAATGTAGTCGAGGTTTTGGTGGTGCTCCTCGGGGACGTCCTTGACCAGCAGGTCCCAGCCCACGGCGCGGCCTTCCACCATCGACTGGAACATCGCGAACACATCCGAATTCACCTGCGGTTCGTAAGTGACGAGCGAGCCCGGCGCATGGAGGATTCCCGCGTCGATCTGCCAGCCCGTTCCGGGCTTCAGGCGGTAGGCTCGGGAATGGTCGAGGATGCCGTTGTCGCCGGTGTTCCAGCGCTCCAGACAGCGGCGCACATCGTCGCGGGTGGTGCCCGGTTCCAGGCCCATGAACGTGTAAGGGAAGTTATTCCCCTTGAAGTTGTATTGCGGGGGAAAGTAGTAGGCTTCCGGTTTTCCCTTCTGGCCCACGCGCTTGGCGAACTCGTCGTTCTGGTGCAGGTGATGGGGGATGGGTCCCTGGTTGTCGAAGAACTTACAGAGGAGGTTCCAGCCGCCCTCGCGCGACATGACGGTCTTGCCGAGGAACTGGTCGCCCACGATATCGATGGCCTCCTTCAGCAGGGCTCGCTTGCCGTTGAAGTCGATGTAGCTGAGGCCTTCGTCTTCGGCGGTGAGGGGTCCGTTGGCGGCCTTGGTGGTGGAGGAGAACCAGCGTTCGTCGATGCCGCCGCGGTGCGCGCCGAGGATGTAGAGATCGTTCGGGTGCAACTTGAGGCGGCCGCCTGGCATGAGGAAGGCGCGAGGAACCCAACAGGGGGCCAGCCGCACGATGCCTTCGCCGGCGGCGAGGGCGTCTTTGATCAGGGCGGTTTGGGACATCTCTTAGTTCTACTTTGCAGCCGGGCGTTTTGTCCAGGGCCGCGGGCGCTTTTGTTTGGGAAATGGCGCGCTATGCTGGCATCATGAAGTCCGCGGGCAAATTGCTACGAGTTGTCGAGGTGGATGAGGCGAAACTCGCCAAGCGGGTGGCGGCGATCGAAAAGAAGTTGCGGCCGGATGTCGTCCGGATCCGCTACGACGTCGGCGAGTGGATGGGCGATCCCTGCATCAATTTCCGCATCGTCCTGTCGGAAGAGGCGAGCGGGGACAAGACGCTCGGACCGACGGCCCGGCGGGTTCGCGAGGTCATTGTCGAAAGGCTCGATCCATTCGAATCTGGTCTTTATCCCTACTTCAACTTTCGCGGCGAGGATGAGGAGTTGTCCCGAGCCGAGGGTTGGGCGTGAGCATGGCTTATCCGGACGACCTCCTGGAGCAGGCCTCTCATCTGGCGCGAAGGGAGCGGACGAGGCCCAGGCAAGCGAGCCTGCGGCGGGCGCTCTCCACCGCGTACTATGCTCTGTTCCACCTCTTGGTTGCCGAGGCGGCCGCGAACTGGCGCATACAGCGCCAACGCGCGGATCTTCTCCGATCGATCGAGCATTCTCGTATGCGGGCGGCGGCCGCGCGGTTCGCCGCTTCGTCGGTTTCCGCGGCGCTTCGCCAAGTCGCCGCGACATTCGTCGATGCGCAACGCGATCGCCAGAGCGCCGACTACGACACGGCACGGACGTGGTCGAGGAAGGAGGCCGCCGAGCGGATCGAACAGGTCCGGACGGCGTTCGACGCTTGGCGCCGGGTCCGCGAACAGGACGCCGCGCAGGACTTCCTCTTCGCCTTCCTCGTCAAGGACCGCACTTAATCATGGCAATCGACTACCGCATCGACTATCAAGCGCCGCCTCTGGAACCGGCCGCCCTGGCTGACGATCCGGCACGCCAGTTTCTCGAATGGCTCTCCGCCGCCGAACTCGCCGGACTCCCCGAGCCCAACGCGATGACCCTGGCGACGGCCTCGGCTTTGGGCGAACCGTCGGCCCGAATGTTGCTGTTGAAGAGCGCGGGACCCGAAGGGTTCACCTTCTACACCAACTACGAAAGCGCCAAGGCGGCCGATCTGGCGGAAAATCCCCGAGCCTGCCTGCTGTTTTTCTGGCAGCCGCTACACCGGCAGGTCCGTGTTTCGGGCCTGGTGGAACGGGTGAGCCGCGAGGAATCGGCCGCCTATTTCGCGACCCGGCCTCGCGGCGCGCAGTCGGGCGCCTGGGCTTCGACGCAAAGCGCGGTGCTCGCGTCGCGGGAAGAGCTCGAGGTTCGCGTGGCCGCGATCGAGGCGGAATACGAAGGGCAGGAGATCCCGCTGCCGCCTCACTGGGGCGGCTACCGGTTGATGCCGGAGACGGTCGAATTCTGGCAGGGCCGTCCGAACCGGCTGCACGACCGTATCCGGTACCGGCTCGCCGCCTGTGTGTGGGTCAAAGAGCGGCTCTCGCCGTAGCCGCTCCTCAGATCCGGTAGAGTTCGCGAAACCACGCGACGAATGCGTCCGCGTAGGCTGCGCCGGGATCGAGGATACGCCGTGTCAAGGCGATGCCTGGTGAATAGCCGGGCTCGTCCTGCCAAGCCAGCCACGTGTAGAGGTTGGCCTTGGGCTCGTGGCATTCTCGAACCGGCGCCCCTTGGCTCCGCGCGGTCTGGACCGCGCTACAGGCGAGGTTCCAAAGCGGCTGCCGTTCCTGTGGAACGAGGTAGTGGAGGAAGACCTCGAGCGTGCCCGGCGACACGTTATCCGGCATGATCCACACGCCGAAGCGCTGGCGGTCCGAATTCTCCACGACCACGCCCTCTGGCCGGAGCTGTTCTGGCAGGTCAGGGTGGAGTCGATGGCAGAGTTCACGGACACGCTGATAACGCCCCGGGGCGTGCTCGTCGGCGTCCAAAACTACACCAAGCGCCTCCAGCCGGGACTCCTTCAAACGGGCCGTCAGAAATCCGGCCTTCAAGATCTGCTCCGCGCCGTAGCCGATGTCGACCCAGACCTGAGCCTTCTCCTCGCCTTGGGGCCATTCGGGGATCCTCGCACGCATCAGGTGGATCACCGAGTGCTTGTCGTCCTGTCCTTCGACGAGGAGCCGCTTCGGGTGATTCGCTCGAGTGGCCACGTTAGCGGACCTCGATCTCCGACGAGGCGGCAGCCGCGAGTTCGTCTTCGTCGTACGGCACAGCCTTTTCTTTGTCTGGCTCGATTCGCTGCACTGTCACCCGGTTGGCGTCATCGGAGTGGATCTGAGCGAGGGTGTAGACGCAGTCGTAGCTATGGGTCGTCGCGAAGACTTGGACGTTCAGTTCGATCGCCACGCGATAGACGAGGCCCCACATTTTCGACATGACGGAATAGTGAAGTCCGGTGTCGATTTCATCGACCAGCAGTACTCCACCCCGGCATTGGGTGAGGGCGACCGCCATCGCCAACATCCGCCACATTCCATCACCCATGCTGCCGATCGGCACGGGGCGGTCTTGCCCCTTGCGTTTGACGATGAACCCGCTTCTGGTCGAGTTCTGGTAGTATGCCTGACTCGGGGCAACCGCAGCGATTCGCTCAATACCAGCATCCAGGAAGCGAAGGGATTTGAGGACCAGATCCTCCTCGGGAGTCAAAGAAACTCGGTTCCAATACGATACCAGTTCATCCGGCGTCAGGGACTCCGTCGTGATGAACTGGGACGGAGTTGCCACACCCAGACGCCGGCGAGGCCTTCCCCTAAGAGCGTCGTACGACTCCACGGACAATCCCAGCGAGCGGGTCAGGGCCAGGATTTCGACCGGTGGCTTGGGACTTCCGCTCAGAAATAGAGCCAACCGGCCGGGGAGACTCGACTCCTCTTCGTCGTCGCCATCGCGCAGTTCGCGAGGCATTTCGCCGACCGACACTTTCACGGTGCGCGATTCGGAACTCAGTTTGAACCTTGCCCCGCTCTGGCAATCGTGCCCAAAGAACAAATGGGACGGGTCTGCCAGCGCAACGCGACCGGCCGGACGATCCAGCAACGTTCTGGGCGGAGCCGGCACGGTTTCGCCTCGCCGCCACAAGGTCTGAGAAATGATCGCTGGATCCGCTGCGGAATATAGGAGGTGGAGCGCCTCCAAGACCGACGTCTTGCCGCTATTATTCGTCCCGACCAGCAAATTGATGCGGCCAAGCCTGGACATCTCGAATCGCTGGAATCCGCGAAAGCCCTCGATTTTGAGTGATGTGAGCATTGCGTTTACCTCGTTCCAAGACAATTATCGCGCAACAACCGCAGAAAACTCCCGCAGCCGGGCCGGCGCCACTTCCCGCTTCCAATCCGCCAACAGGCGCCGCATGCGCCCGGCGCGCGCCGGATCCGCGGCGAGCCGGTTGTCGCGCTCTCCTTCGTCCGCCGCCAGATCGTGCAATGACTCGGCGCCATCGTCGAGCACGTACTTCCAGTCGCCTTCCCGAGCCGCCCAGCGCCGCGTCTTGGCCCGCTTGTAGCTCCAGAACAGCGTCCGCGACACCGCCTTCGAACGGCCCTCCGCGAACGGCATCAGGTCGATCCCATCCAGCGCTCGCGATGGTTTCACTCCCGCTGCCGCCAGCAGCGTCGCGCTGACGTCCATCGTCAGCGCCACTTGGTCCGAACCGGTCCCCGCCGGGATGCGGCCCGCCCATCGCATCAACAGAGGCGCGCGGATCCCGCCCTCCCAACACGTGCTTTTCCCCGCCCGCAGCGTTCCGTTGTTCGACTTCGCGTAGCCGCCGTTGTCGCTCATGAACACCACCAGTGTGTTCGAAGGCAGCTTCGCCAGCAGATCCCCCACGCGGCGATCCATGTGCTCCACCATCTTCACGTAGGTGGCGCGCGAACCCTCGTTCCAGCGCTTGGGGTCCGCCGGCGGATCGCCCGCGGCCTGCAGCGGCGTGTGTGGCGCGGTGAAGGGGACATACAGAAAGAACGGCCGCGAAGCCTTGCGCCGCCGCAACCACGCGAGCGCGTGGTCCGCGATCAGATCGGTGACATGGCCGTCGCGCTTCACCGGCTTCCCGTTCAGCGACAGCACGCCGGTCCCGTCCTCTTCGGTGTGCGTCACGTAGTCCGCGTTGCCGCCCAGCACGCCGAAGTACTCGTCGAACCCATGCGCGTTGGCCGAGAACCTGGCGCCATAGCCGAGATGCCACTTGCCCACGCAGGCGGTGTCGTAGCCGGCGCGCTTCAGCATGCGAGCGATCGAAGTCTCCGAAACGGGGAGTCCCAGTTCGCCTCGATTGGCCAGCCACTCCGCTTCGTCGTAGCGGCCCACGTTGCCGACGCCGATGGCGCATTCGAGTCCGCCCACCCGCTGTTGATATCGTCCGGTCATCAGCGCGGCGCGCGTCGGCGAGCACTCCGGCGCGTTCGCGTAGGCGCGAGTGAACCGGACGCCGCCGCGGCCGATCGAATCGATGTTCGGGGTCCGGATGTCGGGGCAGCCTTGGATCGACAGGTCGTTCGAGCCGAGGTCGTCGGCGAGCAGGAACACCAGATTCGGACGCGCCGGCGCGGCGGCCGCCGCGAGCGATCCCGTCAACAGCGAGCGCCTGGTCACTATGCCGCCTTCGTCATTGGCCCCGGTTGGCTCGAATCCTCGGGGATGATCTGCACGGCCGGATCGATCTTGAGCCACAGCAGCGCGCTGATCGCCGTCATCGCGGCCATCGGCGCGAGCGGCGCGTTGTAGGATCCGAAGCCCGTCACCAGATATCCGAACGCCAGCGACGTCAGCGTGGAGCCGAGCTGTCCGGCCGTATTCATCGCGCCCGTCACCGCGCCAGCGTACTTGCGGCCGGTGTCCAGACACACGGCCCACGCCACGGGCAGCATGAAGTCGGAGCCCGCATAGCCGAGCGCCAGCAGCAACACGGAGAGCAGCTTGTCCTCGGTGAACATCGTCAGCGTGATGAACAACGCCGACGCACCCAGGCCGGACATCGCCACCACGCGGCGTCCCCATCTCAGTCCGATGCGTTTCACCAATCGGTCGCTGGTGATGCCGCCCATCAGGTTCGCCACCGCGCCGAACGCGAACGGCAGCCACGACATGCTCTTTACGTCGGCGTCGTCGAATCCGCGCCCCTTCACCAGAAACGTGTGCAGCCAAGACAAATAGAAGAACGAGCCCCAGCAGTAGGTGTGGTACATCAGCATGATCCACAGCAGGTTCGGGCTTCGGAGAGCCTGGCCCCATGGAATCGCGTGGGACCCGGAGCCCCGCGTCACGCCGATCTCCTCGATCTCCTCCCGGGTCACTCCCGGCTTGTCCGCCGGATTGTCGCGGAACCACCAGAACCAGGCCGCCGCCCAAACCACTCCCAATATGCCGAATACCAGGAAAGACGCTCGCCATCCGTACGCCACCTGGATCGGGATCACCATCAACGGCGAAATCGCGCCGCCGATCCGGCTGGCCATCCACACCACGCCGTGCGCGCGGCCACGCTCGGTGGCCGGAAACCAACGGGAGATGGCGGCCGAGGAGTTCGGATACGCGCCCGCCTCACCCGCGCCGAACAGGAATCGCGTTCCGAGCAGCACGAAGTAGTTGGACACCATGCCGGTCAAGGTGGTGAACGCGGACCACCAGATCACGATCCGGGTAAGTACGCCGCGCGGCCCGGAGCGGTCGCCCATGGAGCCTGTCGGGATTTCGAAGATGGCGTAAGCGAAGGCGAAAGCGGCCACCACCCAGCCCCACTGCTCCGGCGACAGATTCAGGTCTTTCTGCATCGCGGGCCCGGCGACCGAGATGCACACGCGATCGACGTAGGTGACGATCGACAGGAAGAAAAGAAAACCCAGGACGCGGTGCCGGTATTTCATCCCCGCAATTATGGCACATCGTCCCTGGATACCAGTTCCGCGTAGCCGGCCAGCTTCTCGTGGATCTCCGGGCGGCGGCGAGTCCGGAAATAGAGGCGTAGCGCGGCCTCGGCCTCGTTCTCCACCAGGGCGCGCGCGTCCGCGATGGGCAGGCCGGCGGAGCGAAGGCTAGCCGCCGAGGATTCCACCAGCGAGGGGAGCCCCTCGCGAATCAACCGCAGCGCTCCCCGGTATGCCGCCGCGTCCACCGCCGCCACCACCGTTGCCTTGCCTCCGGCGGAGCGGACCATGCTGGCGGCGCGGATGTCCCCCGCCACCAAATAGTGAGCTCGCCCCGACTCGTTGAGTGGCGTGATGCTCGCCGTCTTGATGCCTTTCTCCTCGAGTCCGGCCGGCACGCCCGGACTGCCCGCGAACATCACCAGAGCGCCGTCCCACGACCGCTCCATCGCGATCAGACCGGCGGCGACGGAGGCTCTTTCCACGTCCGGAACCGTGACCAGCAGCAGCGGCGCCGAGCCCAACTCGGCCCAGCCTGGAACGGCGACTCCCGCCCCGATCGCCGTGCACACGCGGCTCGCCTGCTGGTAAGTCGGCGCCTTCACCAGGCCCAACCGGCGGGCCAGCAACGGCAGCCTCGCGAGGATCTCAGGTTTCGTCGGCCCCGACGCCACCAAGGCTACCGCCGGGGCCTTCATGCAACAGCCGCGCCTTCAGCGCCTTCAACCGGTCGCGGAAACCGGCCGCCTTTTCGAACTCGAACTTCTTGGCGGCCTCCCGCATCCGGTCCTCGAGTTCGCCGATCGCCTTGACCAGCGCCTCGCCGGAAAGCTCCGTTTCTTTGTCCGGCTCGTCGAGAGGCACGGTGACATAGTCGGCCTCGGCCACCGCGACCAGACTCATGTCGATCGGTTTCACGATGGTCTCGGGCGTAATCCCGTTTTCCTCGTTGTAGGCGGCCTGGATTCTCCGGCGGCGGTCCGTCTCGTCGATCGCGCGCTTCATGCTGTCGGTGCGGCGGTCGGCATAGAGGATCGCGACGCCGTTGACGTTGCGGGCGGCGCGCCCGATGGTCTGTATCAATGAGCCGGCGGAGCGTAGGAAACC
>SXGS01313777.1_pt1 | contig 10263 bp, 8 predicted proteins | sample 3174681 | NCBI WGS metagenome assembly SXGS01 (sample SAMN11356861, study PRJNA531348) | freshwater metagenome | isolation source: freshwater sample F1-80 | place: China: Fuxian Lake, Yuxi | collected 2017-12-25
CGCTGTGCCCCGCAGCCATTGACGCATGTTGCGAACCACCTGGAGGTCCCGCCACGCCGCGAGCCAGGTCGACTGGACGACGTCATCGACGTCCTGGGCGGGTACGAGAGTTGCCACGAAGCGCCGCAACCATGCGCCATCGCGAAGGTGGTATTCGAGTGACTCATCTCGGGAGTTGCTCATGCCATCAGGGTTGCCGAACTCGCGTGGCTGTGACGCAAAGTGCCAGCATGTTCGTTGCCGCCGTTCAAAGTATGGTGGCCAGCATGGAACGTCCGGCAAGCCTCGATGCGCTACGCGACTATTTCGCCGGTCGCTCCGACGATCTTCTGCATCGTGTGCTGCGCGACGGGGTGCTCGTGCGCGACGCCGATTCAGGGCGACGTGCCGAGTTCGAACTCAACGTGCGCACCAAGTACCTCGACTTCTTGCCGACCCTGCTTCGCTATCGCCAATTGGTACTGCGGGACGCGTGATCAGTGCCATACGCGCACAACTTGCGACACTGCCGGATCTGATCAGTCCGTGAGTTCGCCAGGGCTTCGCCGCCACCACGCGTCGGGCGGAGTGGATGGAGTTTCGGGCGGCGGCGGTGGCGCGGCCTGCGGTGCAAAGGCCGTTTGTGTCCCGACCAGGAACAGCAACACCGGCGGCGCGTCCGCCTGCATGCGCAACCGCCAGGCATCGACGAAGCGCGTGAAACCCATGCGGTCGCGATCCTCCAGAACGTCGGCGTCGTGCAGCACGACCACCAGCGGACTGCGGTTGCGCAAGGCTCGCCTGGCCAGGATCGTCGCCGCCTTCTTCGCCGCGTCGGTCGGCCACCGCATCGGTCCATATCGTGCAGCGAAGTCGGCGGTGAGGTCGTCGATGCGTTGCATTTCCGAGCACGGCACCTCGACCACGGCTTGCGTGAGGGGAAGGGCATCGTGCAGTTCGTCGAGTTGGTCGGCGTGCATGCGCGTCACCAAGTCGGCTTCGAACCAGCGAACGGTCTCGTGCAGCGAACGAGCCAGCGCTTGCAGCGGGCCGTTCGCCCATCCCTGGCAGGCCGCCACGAACAGCCCCATCGGGCCACCGAATCCGTACGGCGGTGTCCATCGCGCTGACGCAACGCTTGCCAACGGCGTCGTCGAGAACGGGCGAACCAGCTTCTTCTTCTTCGGCGGCGACGTCACGGCATTCCTCGCTGCGCGCACCATATCCGACTCGTGCTCACACAGCCTCGTCCCGCGGTGCCACCAGGAACAGCAGCACGTGCGGCATCGACAGCACCAATCGCCGCCGCCAAAGGGTCAAGAAGGCCGTCAGTTCGTGCGGGGCGTGGTTAGCCATCACATGGGCGTCGTGCCATACGAACGCATGTCGCCCACCGTTGGCTTGCATGACTCGCGCGAGGATGGCTACGGCTTTGCGGCTCGACTCGCGCGGTGGCGTCATCGGACCGAAGCGCTCGACCAGGGTGTTGGCCAGATCGTCGATGCCGAGCAACGTCGAACCATCGAGTTCGTGGATCGCGAAGTTCTCTCGCTCGAGTGCGGCGAACAGCGGTTCGCATTGGTCGTCGAACATCCAGTTCCACGAATCGGCACGAAACCACGGCAGATCGCGATACAGATTGTGCAGCCGCCCGAGGAAGTAGCCGTGGTGGGGAAACGACCACGCGAGCCAGATCCCGAGGGGTATGAGGCCCACGGCAGCGCCGATGGTGATGTCCACCCAGCTCTCGGGCACCCAATCCCGCGCACATGCCCAGAACAGAAGAATCGCCACGAACGGAATGCTCAGCCATTGGCTCCGCCGCGCCTCCAGCAAGAAGCCCAGTGGCGTCGTGCCGAAGGCGCGCCGAGGTTTTCGTCGTGGGTTCTTCTGCGTCACGTGCATCTAACGGCGCGCACCATACCGGACTCACTCAGGTAGGGAGTGCTACGGCCGCGCGATCCCGGCAAGATGGGTGCCGCGCACCCGCATGCCAGACGAGATCTACGTGAGCACTGATGTCGAAGCCGACGGTCCGATCCCGGGCCCGCATTCGATGCTGTCGTTCGGTTCGGTCGCGTTCCGGGCCGACAAGACCGTGCTCGGCGAGTTCTCCGTCAATCTGCAGCCGCTGCCCGGCGCCACGTCGCATCCGCGCACGATGACGTGGTGGGCGGGCTTTCCCGAGGCGTTGGCGAAGGCGCGCGAGAATCCCGAAGACCCCGCGCTGGCGATGCCGCGTTACGTGAAGTGGCTGCGCGATCTGCCTGGGCGCGTGGTGTTCGTCGGTCAGCCGGCGGCGTACGACTTCCTGTGGGTCTATTGGTACCTGATGCGCTTTGGCGGCGATTCGCCGTTCGGCCATTCGGCACTCGACGTGAAGACCTACGCGATGGCGATGGTGAAGCGGCCGTACCGCGAATGCGTGAAGGACGCCTTGCCGAAGGAATGGAGCGACGGTTTGCCGCACACGCACGTGGCGCTCGACGACGCTCGCGAACAAGGCGCTATGTTCTGCAACATGCTGCGAGTGAACGGAGCCGTGGGATGACGACGACCAACCACGCGATCGCTTTCGTCGCGTTGACCCTGGGCGGCACGCTCGTGGCGCAGAGCGACTGGCAATTGCACGGGGGTGCGGCGCCGGTGCGGCTGGTCGGGCCCGAGACCGTGACGCTCGACGGTCCACGCGCCCAGCGCCAACAGCTGCCCGCCGGTGACTGGCGTGTGCACTTCGGCGTCGATGCCCTGGGTCAGCCTGGCGCGCTTGCGTTCGTGGTGCCCGATGCCGCGCGCGTTCGCCTCGCGACCGAACGCGCGGGTGCGGTCGTGAGCCATGCGCTCGATCCGAACGGAGTCGGCTGGACCGAGCTCGCGGGTCCCGACACCGTGCGCACGACCGGTGCGCCGGATGCCGGCGACTATCGCATTGCCGCGACCGTCGATGGCGATGCGAGCTGCGGGCTGGTTGCGCGCTTTCGCAGCGCCAACGAGTTCTACGCACTGCTGGTCGATGCGACGCGGCGCGAAGTGCGGTTGGAACGTCGACTCGGTGACAAGCCTCTGGTGCTCGCCACGGCGCCGTTGCCGACCGCCGCGGGCAAGACGCGCGCGCTGGCGCTGCAGGTGCACGGCTTCAGGTTGCATGCGTTCCTCGACGGCGAATCCGTGCTGCAGGTATTCGACGGCGCGATCCAGCGTGGTGCGTACGGCGTCTGTTGGCGCGGCAAAGCACCGACCTTCGCGTCCGTCGTGGTGTCGCCGCCGGCTTCGCCGCGCGCGAGTTGCGCGGCGGTTGCTGACGGTTCCACAGCGATCGCGCTGCACGCCTCGACGCCGATGTCGCCGGGGCACGCGTGGTTCGTCGAACTGGCCCTCGATCGACCGCATCCGTTGGTGCCGCTCGACGCGAACGGCATCGAACCCTGGTTGCTGCAGCCGCCGGCCGCACCCCAGGCAATGTTGTGCGACTGGAAGGGCTCGCTCGGTGCGGCGGCCCTCGGCGAAGTGCCATCGGACGGCAAGGTCACGGCCCGGCTGCAATGGCCGGATCGGCCGGGGGTGCGGCGGCTCGGGGCGATGGCACGATTCGTGTTCGTGACCTCCGACGGCGCCGCGGTCGGTGGGGTGAGCCCTGCCGTCCGGGTCGAGTTCCAGGCAAACCGCAGCCGCTGAGCGTTACCGCTCAATCGCGGGCGGACTACAACTCCCGCATGAACGCGCCCCTGTTCGCCGGGTTGTTCGCCGTGGTCGCAACCACGCTGCCACTGCACGCGCACGGCGGCTACTACCGCGGTCCGGGCACGCCCGTGGTGGTGCCGCCTGGCTCGCCGAACAGCGGTCCGCCCACGGGTGGGCCCGCCGGGCCGTCGACGCCGGGCGCGGGCACGCCAAGCACCGGGGCTGGGCCTTCGGTGCCGGAAGAAGTGAGCTGGCAAGTCTGGTGGGAGCTCAACAAGGACCCCTTCGTGCAACAGCGCTTGGCCAGTTCGGGCACGACGACGGGCTCGGACGACTTCTATCTCGGCCAGCGGCGGCCGGAGATGAAGACCGACACGTTGGTGCCCACCGACGAAGACCTGACGACGCGCATCGTGCCGGCCCTCGTCGCGTTGCTCGAACGCGAGCGCAATCGCGACGTGCAGACCGCGTGCATGATGGGGCTCGCCAAGATCGGTCTCGATGCGCCCGGCGTCGATCTCGAGCAACTGCTGTCGGCGCGCATCGCCCGCGACGACCAGGAAGTGCGCGAGACGGCGGTGCTGGCGATCGGCATTGCCGGCCGGCCGCAGGCGCTCGCCATGCTGTCGGCCCTGCTGCGCGACGACGCCGGGGGCCGCAAGCTGTGCGGGCGTGAACAAGTCGGCGACCGCACGCGCGCCTACGCCGCCTACGCGATCGGCTTGCTCGCGCACCGCAGCAACGACGCCGCGTGCAAGCAGCAGGCGCACGACGTGCTGTGGAGCGTGCTCAACGAGAAGGACCTGAAGAACCGGGACACGCGCGTTGCTGCGGTGACTGGCCTCGGCCTCTTGTGCCATGTTGACCAGCCCGGCCACAAACGGCTCGCCTGGCTCACTGCCGAAGAACTGCTCGAGTGGTACCAGCGCGACGAGGGTCGCGGCACCGAAGCGATCCAGGCGCACGCGCCGGTCGCCATCGGCCGGTTGCTGGGCCGCGGCGATTCGCAGATCCACCAACGCTGCAAGGACCACTTCGCGGCGACGCTGAACGCGACCAACAAGCGCAGCAACCCGATCCTGCAGTCGGCAGCGCTGGCGCTCGGCATGTTGACCCGGCCGGCGGAGGTCCACGCGGCCGACGCGGCGGCATCGCGCGCGCTGCAGATCCACTGGGAGAAGGGGCACGATCGCCTGGCGCGCTCGTTTTCGGTGATGGCGCTGGGTCGCATCGGCGGCGCCGCCAACCGGGACTGGTTGCTGGCGGCATGGCCGCGCGGCAACAAGACGATGGAGCGGCCGTGGCTGGCGCTGGCACTCGGTCTCATCGCTGCGCAAGGAGCGGCCCGCGGCGAGATCGACACCGGCATCGCCGAACGGCTCGCGTTCGAACTTCCCAACGCGAAGAAGCCCGAAGCGATGGGAGCGATCGCGGTGGCGCTTGGCCTCACCGGCCACCAGCCGGCGGTCTCGACGATGGTGACGATGCTGCGCGACAACGAGCACGACGAGACCCTCGGCGGGTACTTCTGCATCGGGGTGGCGTTGCTCGGCGATCCGTCGACGGCGCCCCTGCTCGGATCCGTGCTCGAACGCTCGCGTCGTCGCCCGTTCTTGTTGCTGCAGGCTGCGGTCGGCCTTGGGCGCCTCGGCGACCGCGAGGCCAACGATCGCCTGCTCGCGATGCTGAAGCAGAGCGAGAGCGTCGCCGTCCTGGCGGCGCTCGCCAATGCGATCGGCGTGATCGGCGACCGGCGCGCGATCGATCCGCTGGTGGCGCTGACCAAGGACGAAGATCTCACCAAGCTGGCGCGCGCGTTCGTCGCTGCAGCGCTCGGCGGTGTCGGCGACCGTTCGCCGCTGCCGTGGAACATGCCGATCAGTCGCGATTCGAACTACGGCGCCCCGGTCGACACGTTGAGCAACGGGGTCACCGGCGTGCTCGACATCTTGTGAGCGTCGCGGCCTCTGCCGCGACGCCCACTTCGCACCGCCTCACTGCTGGCGGAAGTCGAACGCGTTGGTGGTGGTGAACAGGCCGTTCGACGCGGTCGGCGACAGCATCAGCACCTGCCAGCGCAGCAGCTGCTGGCTGACGCCCGCGGGCAGCGTGAAGTTGAAGTTCCAGCCACTGGGCGGCACACCGAACACCAGCACCCAGCCGTCGTCGTGGTCGAGGTGCAGGCCCGGGATGCCGAGGTTGAGCGGCGGCGCCCACGCATCGTGCAGTTGCAGGAACAAGCCGCCGACGTGCAGCGCGTGCGTGCCGAGCGGGCTCGTCACCTCGAAGTTCATCGTGTCGCCGGGCTTCAAGTCCTTGCCGCAGGTCGTGTCCGGCGCAGCGCCGTTCACCGCGGTCTTCAGCACGAGGTCTTCGTTGGTGCCCGGCAGGTTGCACCAGCGCGCGCGCGTCATCACTTCGGGCGTCGAGCCGCCGGTGTTGAGGTACGCGTTGAGCAGTTCCTGGCCAGCGGTGGCGAGGAACGGGCTCGTGCCCGGGTTCGCCAGGCGCAAGAACTGGATGTACTCCCAGCTCGAGGTCTGGTAGAGCAGCTCGACGTCAGCGCGCGTGGCGCCAACCGGCGGCTGCAGGGTCACGTTGTCGAAGTGGTCGTAGAAGCCACCCGGGGCCGGGTTGCCGTACTGCGTGGCCGGCGTCGGCTGCGCGTTGCGCGTCACCGCTTCATTGCGGCTCATGCGCCACGGCGGGATGCGGGTGTCCTCCATCACCTTGTTGTTCAGGATGAAGTGGAACGACTCGGCGACGCTGCCCGGCGGCATCGACGCCAACTGCGCCAGCGTCATCGTCACGTTGCCGGTGACGCGATCGAACGTCAGCGGCGTCGTCGGCGACACGCCCATCAGCAGCAGCTCGATCGCCCAGTCCTGGGTGATGCCGAGCTTGGTCTCGTAGACGTGCGCGTTCGGGTCGGTGATCGAGCTGACGACGTGGTTGTTGCCGTTCACCGTCGAGGTGAAGCTGGTGTAGGCGCCGTCCTCGCGCAGCAACTGGTTCTGTTCGTTGCGCCAGCGGGTGCGCAGCCACATGCGGCGACCTTCCGGGTACCCCGTGATCAGCTTGTGGCCGGTCAGGTTGGTGACGCGAAGGCTGTTGCCGGTGATGTCGAGCGCGCCGGCGCGCTGCAGCGAAGCGCGCGCGCGCAGCACGCCGCGGTTCATCGCCGCGTTCATCACGGGTGTGATGCCGGCACCGAGACGCAGCAGGCTCGGCGACTGGTTGTCGAGCCACTGGATCGCACTCGGCACCCAGGTGTTGCCGCCGGTCAGGTCGTGCAACGGCTGGTCGTTGCGGATGGGCGAGATGCCGAAGGCAGTGCCTTCGCCGATCACCGGTTCGATGTGGCAGCTCTGGCAGGTGAAGTAGCGCGTGGTGCCGTCTTCGTAGTTGCCGCCGAGGCCGGCAAGCTGGGCCTGGTCGTAGGCGCGCTTGATCGCGCCGCGCTTGAGGTCGGCGGGCAGCGTCGCGTAGGCCGACACCGGCGTGGTCGACAGTTCACTCGACTTGTGTTCGCTGTAGGTGCGTTCGACGATGCCGTAGCTGAACGGAGCGTTCTTGAACGCGGCCTTGCCGGCGACGGGCGAGCCCGGGACGTCGCTGAACTGGCCGGGCGCGAGCGGCGTGTGCGCGCCGTTGTTCGCGGCCAGGTCACCGGTGAGGGGATTGCTCACGTCGTGGCAGGTGCCGCACATGTCGGACGAGCGGTGGAACAGCGACTGCGCCCAGGCGTGGCCGGCGGTGGCGTTGGCGTAGGGGCCGTAGCGCGTGTTGTTGCCGGCGAGCACCTGCATGCCAGAGCCGTACCAACCGGTCGGCGGCGTGCCACCGTTGTGGGCCAGGTAGGGAGCCGATTGCACGCCAGCGTGTTCCTGCGTGTTCGGGTTCACCATGTTGTGGCAGATCGCGCACTCGACGCCGTTGCTGTCGGTGGCGGGATTGAGGGCCGAGCCGTCCGTCGCGCTGGCGCGCCCTTCGTGCCAGCCGCGTGGCGAGTGGCAGCGGATGCAGAAGTTGCCGGAGCCGGGGAAGTCCCCTTCGGCGACTGCGAGCGCCGCCCAGAACACCGGGTCGCGGCCGGCCTGCGCCATCATGCTGCCCATCCAGTTCTCGACGGGTTCGACGGCCTGATCGTAGTAGCCGTGGCAACCGTCACAGTTTTGCAGGCTGCCGAGCAAGGCGGCCTGACCGGTCTGCGTGCCGGGCATTTGCACGTCGGTGGGGGGAGCGAAGAACGGGGCGACGTTCGCGAGCAAGATGGCGAGCGAAGCGGAGCCGAACAGCGCGGTGGGAGTTAGTGCGAGACGCATCGGGTGCAGGTGTCGGACGGCCAGGGCAGATTCGGCGAGACTATCGCAAGAGTAGTGCTCGTTGAACGGGTTGTTGCCGCCGGCCGGGCGCGGAATCGGAACCGTCGATGGCATCGCTCCCGATGCGATACGCCGCACGGTCATTGCTGTGCGGCGGTGCCGGTGCTGACGGCGTCAGCGCGCGCCAGTCGTTCAGGTCCGGGTCAGCATCGCCACGAGTTCGACGTGCTCGGTGTGCGGGAACAGGTCGCACAGACGCACTGCCTGCAGCCGGTAGCCATTGGCGGCCAACTGGGCGACGTCGCGTGCCAACGAGTCGGCGGCGCACGCCACGTAGACGATGCGCTCGGGTCGTGCCGCGAGCGCACGGGCGATGCCCTTGTCACCAAGTCCGCTGCGCGGCGGATCCACGAGCAGCAGGTCGGGCCGCTCCGGCAGTCGCACCGAACCGAACGGCTGCGCGACCACGGTCACGTTCGTGAGCTCGTTGGCCTTGATGTTGTGTTCGGCGTCGCGGCATGCCGCGGCGTTGTCTTCGACGATCGTGACCGATGCCGCACCCGCCTTCGCGAGGCGCAGGCCGAAGGCGCCGACGCCGCCGTAACCGTCGACGACGGTCTTGCCCCTGACGTCGCCACACAGCGCCATCGTCGGTCCGTAGAGCAGGCCGCCGGCGCCCGCGTGCACCTGGTAGAAGCTGCCGGCGCTGATCTTGAACACGAGGCCGTCTCGTCGATCGATGACGTGGTCGCGGCCGCGCAACGGCATGTGGCGATCGCCGAGCAGGAACTCATCGTCGCGTTCGCTGATGCTGTGCACGATGCCGACCAGGTGGCGGCCCTGGCGCCCTTTCGGCACGGCTTCCGCCGTCTTCATCGCCGCGTCGGCGAACTCCTGGGCTTGCGGAAACGCGCCGGGCCGCGTCACGATGCCGGCGCAGATCTCGCCGGTGCCCGACGCCAGTCGCGCCCAGATCGCCTTCACCATGCCGCGACCGTTGCCCGGCACGAACGGTTGGAGCTGCAGCTTGCGCAGCACGTCTTCCATGGCGCGGCCGAAGTCGGTGAGCCAGACGTCTTGCGTCTGGCATTCTTCGACCCGCACGACGTGGTGGCTGCGGAACTCGTAGATGCCGACGATCGGCAGACCGCCGCGATCGGCGCGCACTGGATACAGCAGCCGGGTGCGGTAGTGGCGCGGCGAGCGATCGGGCGTGGTGCTGTCGATGCGCACGTCGCCGAGCGACGGCGCGAGCAGGCGTTCACACGCTGCGACCTTGTCGGCGAGCTGCCAGGCGATCGGTTGGTCGAGCAGCGAGCAGCCACCGCAGGTGCCGAAGTGTTTGCAGCGAGGCGTGGCGTCGGGAGCGGGCGGGCGGTGGCTTGGCAGGCGTGGCACGCGAGGATCCTACGCGGGTGCGGGGCGGCGGCTGCATGTCTACCTGAGTTCTCGCTCATCCTTGCAAAATGAACAGACAGAGTTCAGAATGCAAGCAATGGCCACGGAGCGAGAAGTTCTACGCGGCAAGGTCGAGGCAGCCCTGAGGCGCTCGCCGGTGGTCGCGCTACTCGGCATGCGGCAAGTGGGCAAGAGCACTCTGGCGCGTGCGATCGCCAGTCGGCGTCGTGGCCCGACGCACTTCTTCGACCTCGAAGACGATCGTCACCTGGCTCGGCTGCGTGAACCGATCGCGGCGCTCGAGCCGTTGCGTGGCCTCGTCGTGTTGGATGAGGTCCAACGGTTGCCTGACCTGTTCCGAAGCTTGCGCGTGCTGGCAGATCGGCCCTCGCGACCCGCCCGGTTCCTCCTGCTCGGCAGCGCCTCGGCCGAACTGATGCAGCAGACCGCGGAGAGTCTCGCCGGTCGCATCGCCTATGTTCCGATCGAAGGCTTCGCACTCGCCGAGGTTGGGATCGACCGCCTCGAATCACGCTGGCTGCGCGGTGGTCTGCCGCCGTCGTTCCTGGCTCGTGGTGATGACTCGAGCCATGCGTGGCGGCGTGACTACGTTTCCACGCTCCTCGAGCGCGATCTACCGCAGCTTGGGGTGCGGGTGCCAGCGACGACCATGCGGCGGTTCTGGTCGATGCTCGCGCACTGGCACGGTCAGGTTTGGAACGGTTCTGCGTTCGGCAGCTCGTTCGGGATCTCGCACACGGCCGTACGCCGGTATCTCGACGTGTTCTGTGACGTGATGCTCGCGCAACAGCTGCACCCGTGGCAGGAGAACCTGTCCAAGCGCCAGGTGAAGTCACCGAAGGTGTATCTCACGGACAGC
>SXGS01018408.1_pt1 | contig 10262 bp, 10 predicted proteins | sample 3174681 | NCBI WGS metagenome assembly SXGS01 (sample SAMN11356861, study PRJNA531348) | freshwater metagenome | isolation source: freshwater sample F1-80 | place: China: Fuxian Lake, Yuxi | collected 2017-12-25
CGAGCTCTCGGCGGCGATCATGCTGTTCACCGCCAACACCAAGGTGATCTCGGTGGTGATCTACGCCCTCAACGCGAGCGGCGATCTCGGCGCCAGCTCGGTGCTCGGCCTGACGATGCTGATCGTCACCTTCGCGGTGGTGCTGGCCGTCAACCGGCTGCCGGGAATGGGCAACCCCCGTCCCGCCGGCGGATAGGCGTCAGGAGCCCGTACGCGGGCTCGCGCCGCCGGCCTTGGCCTGGTCGATCGCCTGCTTGAGGTCGCGGTATTCCTCGCAGGTCGCCGGCGGGCAGAGCGTGGCGAGCTTTGCCAGCCGCTCCTCGGCCCTGGGCAGGTCCTTCAGCTCGACGTAGAGCTGGCCGAGATACTCGTTGGCGCCCAGATGATTCGGATTGAGCTGCAGGGCGCGCTGGTAATAGGCGAGCGCCGACTGCGTGTTGCCCATCTTGCGATAGCTGTAGCCCAGGAGATTGTTGGCATCGGCATCGCGCACATTCTCCACCAGCGCCTTCTCCAGCACCGGAATGGCCTTGGCGTATTCCCTGGCCTTCACCAAGCGCTCACCCTCGCTGAAGGTGTTGCTCTTGGCGGTCGGCGGCGGATCGTTGCTGATCATGGCGATCGCCGGAACAGTGACGACAACCGCACCCGCGAGCAACGCGCCTGCCAAGCCCTTGAATCGCATGAACGCCTCCTGAACCGGCGGAATCCCGAACGCCGGTGAAGTATATCGACGCGGGTCACCGGTCGCCAGACACAAGCCGCCTACGATGTACGCTGCAATGGCTCTAATATTCCCGATCCACGCCACGGGGTCCCCTTTGCGCACGCTTGCCGCTTCCATGCTTGTTGCCCTGGCGCTGGCTGCCTGCGACGGAAGCCCGTCGACCCTTGCCGAGATCGTCAGGAAGGCCGAAAAGGCCGGAACCCGTGCCGAACTCGAGCGTGCGCTGGGAAAGCCGCACAAGCTGACCCGGAATGGCCCGGCCGAGACCTGGACCTACAAGGCCACGGATGGCGAAATCAGCTTCCTGGTCGTCGGCGACAGCGTGCGGCGCTGATCCCTACATGCGCAGCAGGTTCGGCAGCCAGGAAACCAGGCCGGGAGCGACGATCAGAATTCCCACCAGCACGAAGTCCGCGGCCAAGAACGGCAGCGTCCCCCGGTAGATCCGATCGACGGGAATCTCCGGATGCTGGGCCTGGATGACGAATACGGTCATTCCGGTCGGCGGCGTGATCAGCCCGATCGTGCACATCACGGTGACGAAGATGCCGAACCAGATGCCGTCGTAGCCGATACCGGTGACCAGCGGCAGCGTCACCGGCACGGTGATCAGAATCGTGCTCACCTCGTCAAGAAAGGTCCCGAGCAGGACATAGAGCGCCGCCACCGCCAGCAGGATCACGGCAGGCGACAGCTGCGCCTGCTGGACCCAGGAGGCCAGCTCCGTCGGGAAACGCGTCAGCACGACAAAGCGCGCGAAGATGAAGGCGCCGACGACGATGAAGAACAGCGCCGCCGTGGTGTAGACCGTCTCCAGCATGGCATCGAGCAGACCGTGCCAGCCCATCTGCCCGGTACCGAAGGCGATCACGATGGCGACAAAAGCCGCGACCGCCGCCGCCTCGGTCGGCGAGAACCAGCCGAGATAGATGCCGAAGACCGCGAAGATGAACAGCACGCCGAGCTTCCACATACCCACGGCGGCGCGCAGGCGCTGGCCCAGCCGCATCGCGGCGACGCGCGGCACCCATTCCGGCCGCGCCCAGGCCACAGCGAAGACCGCCAGGACGTAGAGCCCCGCCAGGACGAAGCCGGGAATGAACGCCGCGGCGTAGAGCCTGGGCAGCGACTGCTCGGCGACGATGGCGTAGATGGCGAGCAGCACGGAAGGCGGGATCAGCACATCGAGCGTCCCGGCAGAGGCCACCGCGCCTGCCGCGAAGGCGGGGTCGTAACCGTGGCGCCGCATCTCCGGGATGGCGACGCGGGAGAAGGTCGCGGCGGTGGCGATCGACGAGCCGCAGATCGCGCCGAACAGGGCGCAGGAGCCGATCGTGGCATTGGCCAGCGCGCCGCGGATGCCGGAGAACACGGCATTGGCCGCCTGAAACAGCTCGCTGGCCATGTTGGCGCGGGAGGCCACCGCGCCCATCAGGATGAACAGCGGCACGACAGACAGGGAGTAGGCGCTGGCCAGCTGGAACGGGACCGTGCCGAACATCTTCAGCGCGGTGTTCCAGCCGTCGAGCGCCGCGTAGCCGACAAGGCCGCTGGTCGCCAGCGCTATGGCGATCGGCACGCGCAGAAAGATCAGCGCGAGCAGCAGCACGACGCCGAGAATGCCGATCAGGGCGACGCTCATCGGTCGCTGTCGGGGCGAATGGCCATGACGGCCGCGGCGATACTGCTGCCGATCAATCCGGCAAGGACGGGAATCCAGTACCAGATGCGCGGCAGCTCGAGATCGGCTGTCACGTCGCGGAAGACCAGCGTGTCCTGGGCCGCCTTCCAGCCCTGCCAGGCCATGAGCGCGATGATGACGATGGCCAGAACCTCGGCGAAACGCTTCAGCACCGTCACCCGGCCGGGCAGCGCCCGGTCGACGATGTCGACGACGATGTTCTCGTTACGCAGGAAAGCCGCCGGCAGGGCCAGGAAGAAGGTGCCGGCCAGTAGAAGCTCGATCAGCTCGAAGGTGCCGCGGATCGGCCAGTTGAAGAAGGCCCGCAGCACGACATCCGCGACGGTCAGCAGCATCATGCCGGACAGCGCCAGCGCTGCCAGGCCGCCGCACAGACGGACGGCGAGCGACCGCCACCGTTTCATGTTTCTGACCCTCTCCGCCCGTTTCGGGGGGAGAGGGTGGCGAGCGCAAGCGACCCGGGTGAGGTGGGTCTTCCGCTGCCTGAAGACACCTCACCCTCCCACGGCCTTTGGCCGTGGGTCCCTCCCTCTCCCCGCTTTCGCGCGGAGAGGGGCCTACGGACAAGTGTCATAGACGCGGAAGTCGTCAGTTCCAGAAGTTCTTCGACGTGGGAGCGTGCCTGGCCGCCAGCCCGCGCATCATGTCGTAGACCTGCCGGGCCGGAAGGCCCTTGCCCTCCAGCTCCTTGACCTTCTCCTCCGATACCTGCGTTCCGATGGCCCGCACCTTGGCGCTCTCGGCCGCGGTCAGGGTGATCGCCTCGCCGCCGCCATCCATCAGCAGTTTCTTGCCGGGCACGTCGAGCGCGTCCCAGGCCTCGCCGACCTCTTTCTCCTTGCCCGTGACGCTCCTGGTCACCAGCTCCTTGAGGTCCGGCGGCAGCTTGTTCCAGAAATCCTCGTTCATGCCGACACCGAAGCTGGTAACGTAGGCATAGAGCTCGGTCGAGTACTTGACGATGCCGCCCAGGCGGAAGGCGATGCCCGCCCCGCCGTAGTCGATGAAGGTGCCGTCGATCGTGCCCTTCTGCAGCTGCTCGGCGATCTCGGTCGGCGGCACGCCGACCGGTGTGGCGCCCAGAGCCTGCACGAGGTCGCGCACCGTCGGCGAAGCGAAGCGCAGGCGCAGGCCCTTGAAATCCTCCAGCGTGCGGATCGGTTTCTTGGTCGTATGCGGCCCACCGGGCTGGTGGGTCAGCAGCATCAGCATCTTGAGGCCGCGGTGCTCCGCATCGAGATATTTCGAGCGCAGCTCGGCATCGTTGATCACCTTGGTGCCGATCTCGGCGCTGCCGACCATGAAGGGCAGGTTGACGATCTCGGTCAGGGGAAAGCGTCCGGGCGTGCCGCCGTGCAGGAACCAGGCGACGTCAGCCTGACCGGTGCGGGCGAAATCATAATGCTGCGGCGTCGGCCCCATCTGCGCGTTGGGGAAGCGCTTGACCGTGATACGGCCGCCGGAGTCCTTCTCCAGCCCTTCCGACCATTTGATCAGCCATTGCGACATGGCGTGCTGGTCGCCGACGAAATAGGCCAGCTTCATCTCGAATTTCTGCTGTGCCAGCGCCTCCGTTGCGCCGGACAGAAGCAGCGCCGCAGCCGCCGGCGCGATCACCCGAGCCCAGATTTTCATGATCTTGTTCCTCCCCAGGGTTGCGGGGATTATCGCAAACTAGCCCCTTCCCGCCAAGGCAGGGAGAATCCGCGTCCCACCGATGCTCAGGGCCGGATGGCCGCCAGGTCGTCGCGCCATTCCCCGCGTTTGAAGACGCGGCAATCCACGGCGCTGCGCGCGGAGGTCCATTCCATGTGGGCGACCTGCTGGCCCTGCCACCAGATCTGCAGACGGTACGGATTGTCCGGCGAAGGGCCGGATTTCTCGTCGTTGACGAAGAGCTCGAAGCGGAACTCCATCAGCGCCGCTTTCTGCACCCGGGCTTTCGGCGGCCCGAAGGTCGGCGGCGCCACCCATTCGCCGCGCTTCTGCAGGATGGCCATCGCGCCGTCCCGCACCGCCAGGGCCTCTTCCTGCCACCCCATCGATCCCCCAAACACACAAGGCGCCGGCCCGGATGCCGGCTTGCCTATCCTACCCAAGGAGGGGTTTACGAATTGAATACGACCCGCCCCACCCCCTGGACGTCATATCCCCCGAGATCCGAGGCCCGCGCGGCAAAGCCGGGGGTGCGTGAAAACTCCAGCAGCGCCTGCATGGGGGGCTCGAAATAGTCGCGCCGGCGCATCACCAGATCGAAGCGCTCCCGCTGCAGCGGCACGAAGCCGAGGCGGAACTGCGTGGCCACGGAGCGGATGGCCACGCCGACATCGGCCTTGCCTTCGACGATCGCCAGCCCGAGATCGTTCTCGGTATGGGCGATCGCCGGCAGGACGTCCAGGTCGGCAAGCGAAATCCCGGCTGCTTCCAGCAGGTGAACCAGCAGCACATGACTGCCGGCCTCCTCCTGGCGGCGGATGAGGCGGGTCTTGCGTTTGGTGAGATCCTTGAGCGTCCGGATGGCCAGCGGGTTGTCGGGGGCCACGACCAGCCCCTGCTCGCGCCAGGCCCACTGGATCGCCACGAAGTCAGCCCCCGATGCGACGCGCTGCACCGCGCTGCCGACATTGTACTCGCCGCTCTCATCGAGAAGATGGACCGCGGCGACAACCGGCTCGCCCGCCGCCAGGCGCTTCAGGCCATTGAGGCTACCCCCCGGCAGCAGGGCGAGGCCGCAGCCGGACTCCCGGATCGCCCAATCCAGCAACGGATCATGGCTGCCGGCGATGGCGGCCGCCGACGCCAGCGCCACCGGCCCGCCGCCGGAGGCAAACTCCGTGTTTTCGGCCAGCCAGCGGTCGATCAGCTGTTTCGGGAACAGCCATTTGCCGGTCACCCGGGTGCAGGGAATTTCCTTGGTGCGGACGAGCTCGTAGATCTTGCGCCGCTTGAGGCGCAGATAGGCGGCCACCTCGTCGGTGTCCATCATCTCGTCTTGCGTGGATCGGTTGGCCATCCGGGCACAGCCTAGCGAAGGACGTAACCGTATCCAACCCGGGCGAACGTATCTGTCAGGAAAATGGCGTCCCGAGGGGGATAAAACTGGGCACTGGCTCTTGGCTATCTCTCTGCCCCAGAAAGGGTCCAAAATGCCCGACGGGCGACCCTAAAAACCACTTTGGCCGCTCGCTCCAGGGCCAACTATCCCTCAGAAACGAGCCTCCGGCCGACAGCTTGCGTGACCGCTTCTTGTGCGTCACGTCGCTTTTGTCCTTGGAGGCCGTTGCCCGCAAACCAGTTGTTAACGTGATTCTTGCCAGGCCCACCCACATGGATGATATGGACCCATGTAATTTGGTCGTCTCCATACGACACAGAGTTTATCCGGCGAGTTCCCGCACGCAGTCGCCTGACCGCATTGTGGCAAGCTTCGATATATTTCTTGTCGTTCGATAGCAGAACACACACCCGCAGTCTGTCCGGCAAATTGCCGAGAAACTCCGACGTACAGTTAGCGAGCCAACTGTCTGTTTCCGGCATACCCGCGAGTTCTTGAACAACGGTTCCAGATCGTGAGATACGCCCGTCTCTGCGATCAAGCAGACCAAGGGCGCAACGCACCATAGAGCCGAATGCCCAATCCCTTTCTTCGGTTCGAATTTTTTCGTCGATAGTTTCTTCACTGCCCAGAAGCCCAAGGAGCCGCAGGGCATCTGTCAATTTCGGCCTAAAGCCATCGAAAGGTACCAAGTTATGCGGCTTGGTATCGAGGGCGCGGCATTGTGTGGTGCCTTTGGATACGCCGAGCAGGAGAATTCTGGGCGTCGCAGAGCCCCATGACATTGGGTTGTTGACTATGTGCCAGCCATCCTCAGTAGCGCGGTTGGTAACATTCCAAACAGTTGACGAACCAAAACAACGCGAGCAAACAATCCGCCCGTGAGGCGGCAGGCCAGCTCTACCTTCGCGCATGCCCGACCCCGTGTACACCGGCACCCATTTCTTGCCCGGAGCCTCCCCTAAAACGCAATGCTACCCCGGCCCGGAGGGCACATTAAATCGCTCGATTGCGCATATGAATGCTCGCCGTTTCAGTTCAGATTAAAGAACGCTCGGAGCTCCTTCTTGAGGGCCGGCTTTAGCTCTTGCCTCTCTTTAAAACGTAGTTGCTTGACGCCCTGCAAATTGAAGCCCACCGCCTTATCGGATAGGCCAATAGCATCATTTGTTTCGAGTATCAGAAGAAGATTGTCTTTCCTTTTCACGGCGCGATTTCGACCCATTACAAAACCAATCTCATGGTAGACGTTGTTACGCGCGTACGTCAGATTGCCAATCAACAACCCGCATTCGTCGATCATCTCAACTATCCGATCCACGATCGCGTAAGATGTTCCATCGGAGAACCAATCAACGCGCTGCGCAACAAGAGCCGGCGCCAACTTCTTCTCCTCATTCAGCTCATTGCAGACTTCGTTGATAATCGCCCAATGGTGATCCGTTGTAGCCAAGCCAAACGGCATTGATACGAATATTGTCCGCTTCTTGCTCTCCAAAATGGTCGTGACCACCTGAAATAAGCTTCGAGCATCCAGCGTCCGCAGCAGATGAACATGGTTCTCTAGTGCCCATCTGACGACAAAGCTCGTCATTTTAGGGTTCTGAAGCTCAAATGCGACAAGGACCGCAAAAAGAGCGCCACTCTTGCCGTCAACCAGCTCGGCGCGAGCTGCATATATGCCGTGTACGTTCGCGATTGCCGTCCGGACCCTGACTAACTCAGCATCTTTTTTCTCGAGCAGTTTTTCTTCAAGTAGAAGCGAGAACATCTCAATAAATCGCGTGCGAATATCGTAATGGTCTTTCTCCGGCTGACCATCCTTCCAATTAACGTTCTCAAAAACCGCCCGCAGATGCGGGAGCCATTGAAATACATCCGCACTATTCGGCGAGACCTTTCGCGCGAAATAGTACGCCCACCCAAATGACGGAGAAGTCTTCAGATCATCGTCAGAAAACAAATGCGGATAGTCGAGAATCAGTCGGAGATTTTGCTCCAACCGCAGAGGGATAGATTTGGCATTTATATTGTGAAAGATGGCGCGGCTGTATAGGTGCGCTTCATCAGTATTCCTAAATAAGATGATGCAAAATGGGCAGACAATCTCAGAAAAATCCCGGTGATCCCCTAACAGGGCGGCGCTGATTCGATGATTGCCATCTATTCTAGAAAAGGATGTCGTTGCGGCGGCGATGGCCTTGTCATCGATGCGTAACTGAACAAAGTGATAGTCATCCCGAGCCCTAACATCTTTAGCCGACTTCGCTGACATCCGCTTTGATGCAATCGTGATCCCCGCTAGAGCAAGCGACTTCGACTTGCCGTCGAGCAGCGGCCTCAACTGATCATCGAGCGTTGTTTGTTCATCCGCTCCTACTGACAGATTTGCTCCCAGGATCACTTCAGGAAAAAACAAGAACCGTCTATTGCTCAGAAAGTTGATGATTTCATGTCGATGTGTCGCAATCAGGCTTCGCTGAAAGCTCTCATCTGGCTTCGACGCCTTAGCGAGATCACCAAGAGTCGCGTACCCTCGAATGCACCAGAAGTTGCCCAGCGCTTGCGTCAAGATGCCCGTGAATTCCATTCCCCCCTCCCGCCCCTAGCCAAAATAGCCATCTCTACGTTTTCTTCGACGCGAGTTCGTAGCTCATTGGCTTGACCACGGGCAGCGCTGGATTTCTCTGCCAGTGCTTCAACGGCAGCCATGATCCTCTTTTGTCGATCAATGGGCGGCAACGGCACACGAAGTGCGCGGAGCTCCACACTATTAATGTTTGCCTGGCCGATAATTTGCCTACTGGCTGCATTGATTTGCAGCCGACCCAGGGGCCCATTCAGAAAAAATGCGACGTACTCCGGGAGAGCACGAGCCTCATCGACCCGCACTCGAATTAGGTAGGACGCGAAAACTGCTTCAGTCCCGATATCACGATAGACAGCGCATTTACCGACAAGCTCTTTGCTATTCGTCCGATTGAAAAGTATGTCTCCAGAATGCAAGCGCAGGCGCTCTAGCTCCGGATCGGCAATTTCGACGAACTTCAAGTCGGACACATCTAGCGCGCCGTCTTTAATATTGTTCATTCTGATGATTGGAACGCCGCGCCCCCTCTGATTTGGCTTCGTGCTCGTTCCATACTGAATGGAGCGAGCGATCTCGCCGACAGATGTGCTAGGGAATTTTCCATCGACAGAAGAGCTATGCAGTCGAGACGAGGCTGCGGCTACACCCCATCTGGATAGGTCGCTCCATCTCATTGCCATGATCTTCTGAGGGGCCTGATGTTCAGGCATCACCAAGCCGAGACCATGAAGAAATTTCTTCGCTGCCATCTGCTGGAAATTGACAGCAGCCTCCTCAAGCTTCTTGACCTCTCCAATGCCTCCACGCCAATTCGCCACGATCTCTTGCTGAATAGAAAGCGGCGGAAGCGGCACCGATAGGCTTTCGAGCTCCGATGGCTGCACGCGCTTGCGGCCGCTCGCTCCGCTGATCAAAGAATTAATGAGCCTGCGAAAGAATGACGTGCGAAGCAGCAGCTTTATGTACTCGGGCGCGGCTTGCGTTTTGCGTATTTGGTAGACCGGAAATTCGCTGGTGAGCGCCACAAGTGGCATTGACTCAGGAACGATGCCAATCGCGCCATTCCGCACATCTATTTTGGAGTACACGACTTCGCCGGGCTCAGCGCGATAAAGCTTCCCCTTTATCGATGCAGCCTTCGTCCCGCGCGGCTCGACGGTCCCATCGAACCGGATTGTCGCCAGCATCATTCGAGACCAAGTCGGATCGTTGCGACTAACTTCCCTGACCTGGCGCTCAATCGCAGTTGAAAGAGGACGTATGTACTCGCTAGGCCACTCCCACTCCACGCTCACAAAACTGGCGGGATTCCATCTTCGGAGATTCGAAAACTGAATTGCAAAGCCCCTACCACTACGGATCGGAGTGGTGGGGCTCACGCGAAAAAAGGGGTGGGGTCCTTTTCGAATCTGCGGAATTGATCAAGCGCCGATTCTTCAATGTTCGGCGGCAATGCGTCACCAGGGCAGAGTTCGTTGTAGTCGGCTTCTCCTGTGGCCGAAATTCCGACGTACTGTGCATCGTAGAGGAAGATCGGATAGTCAAATTTCATCTTCAGTAGTTGTCGCGCCTCTTCCTTTATTTTCAACTCGATCTGACGCTCGAACTCTACTGAGGCGCGTTGCGCTTCTCTACGAACCTCAGTGCTGTGTCGACGCTCTTTTGCCTGCGCCACCATTGACGAGAGACGATGTCGTTCGGCTTCGAGTTCCCGGCTGTGCCGATTCTCCGCCTCTGCTCGAGCCTCTCGTTTCAGGCGGTCAAACTTTTTCTTCGTTGCTTGATTAAATTTTTCTACAAAGAGAATGGACGCCTTCACAGATGCGCCGCTCGACAAGAAGGTCTCTTGAGGCAAACTCACTACAGCCAAAAGTCGTGTGCGGTCCTCCACAAACTCTCGAACATGCGTCAGCGAGGGGTTATTCAGGATTCCTTCTGGCAAAACGATACCGAGCCTGCCTCCCGGCTTCAGGAGATCAATGCACCGCTCAAGAAAAAGTATTTCGGTCTTAACTCGGTTCGCCCCCTCTCCAGCGACGCTCTTCCCACCTAAGAGCCGTTCCGGAAAGTTTCGATTCACGATGAAGGGGCTGTCAATCGGCGAAGCATGAGGCGGATCATGGCGAGGCGGATGAAGGCAGCGGCCTTGCGGGCATGACGCTCGAAGTCTTTGGCGAGACGACGGCAG
>SXGS01589163.1_pt1 | contig 10260 bp, 8 predicted proteins | sample 3174681 | NCBI WGS metagenome assembly SXGS01 (sample SAMN11356861, study PRJNA531348) | freshwater metagenome | isolation source: freshwater sample F1-80 | place: China: Fuxian Lake, Yuxi | collected 2017-12-25
CCGAAATCCGAGCCAACCCGCGGTGGCGGCGGTACCAATCCCTGCAAAAAGCAGACCCAAGGAATCAAAACGCCCGGAAGCTTCGCCAAGCGGTAGGGGTGCACCCCATCCCCAAGGCCGCGGTTTGACCTCCAGAGTTACCTTTCGCAGAGATTCGTCCAGATACCAGTTACTAGGGCTGATATTGTCGACAGAGCTCGCCGTTGCTTTCCAATCCCCCGCCAGCCGCAGATCCACGAGGAACACCGAGGGAATTTCAGGTGCAGTGGCATTGCCGAACTCAAGAGCCAGCGGCTCCTTCGGCACCTCCGTCGCCAAATGAACGACAAAGCGTGTAAATACACCTTCTTCGGTGGCATCGCCGGTGGTGATCGTGGGAGAAAGGGCCTTTCCGTTGGACTTGAGGGAAATGCCGCTCACCAACTGGGCGTACATGCTTTCGATCGGGTCCCCAGGCTCGCGCTTTACCGCAGAATTTGGAATTTCGAACTGGTATTCTACGCTGAGGTGTGTTCCCTGCAGCTCCGCCAACAATGCGTGCCCGTAGTACTCATTGTCCTGTGGATGCGGCCAAGCGGTAGCTATAAACAGGAGGATCAAATGACCATCGCTTCGGCGTGGCTGAATTCCCGGCCGATGCGAAAAGCGTCCATGCGGACCGGAGTTCCGTCCACATCGACTGAGGTGAGGTCCGTGCCCGCCTCGGCGAGTCGGCGTGCGATCAGCGCTGTAAACGGGCCAAACATCGCTCCGTGGCCTGAAAAACCGACGAGTCGGACCAGGTTTCGTTGGCGAGGGTCGAATCCGAGGAACGGATTGTGGTCGGGGGTGGTGCCGTAGTATCCAGAGGTGGTCGCAGTGACTCCGGCGAATTCTCCAATTCCCGGGACGGTTTCGGCCATGTTCATCCAGGCTTGGAACGGCATCGCGTCGGTGCCCGAATTGTGGGCGAACCCCGGGGCAATCGTGTCCTGATCATCGTACGAAAAATCGGGTTCGGAAGTGGCTTCGTGAGCCCAACCCATCATCAATGAGTTCGCGTTTTCGGGGCGACAATATACGCCGGAAGGAGACACGATCAGCGGCATTTTAGCGAAGGTTTCGCGGTCGATCGGACCGTCTCGCTCGATGAACCAGAGGTAACGTTTGAAGGGCGAAATCGGAAGTTCTGTTCCTCCGAGAACTTTTGCGGTTCGGGGGGACCATGCATTGGTGCAGTCGAGAAAAAGATCGGCTTCAAATCGGCCCTTCGGTGTGGAGACGCTGACGATCCGATCGCTTTGGTGTACCGCACTGGTGACGGGAGCGGATTGCAGAATTTGACCGCCGAGTTCACGTACACGACGTGCACCTTCACCGTACACCAACGCCGGGAACAGAAAACCGTCGGTCGGACAAAAGGTGCCGCCAACTATGGCTTCCGACACCCACGGAAACTGCGCACGCAATGCGGAATTTTCTAGCGCAACCACCTCAGAGAGCCCTGCTGCCTTTTGCAGTTTTACACGGGAGATCGCCGATTCCCAGCTGCTTTGATCTTGGTACAAAAAGAGGTAACCGTTTTGCTGCAAAACGACTTCGCCGACCTCCGCCGCGAAGTGTCGGTAAAAGTCGACGGAATACCGCATTCCCCGAACAGTTTCCTCCGTCGAGAACTGTTGGCGGATTCCCGCGGCGGTCCGCGAGCTGGATCCAGCGCCGATGTGGGCGGCCTCCAGGAGGGTGACTTGCCAGCCGGCCAAAAGTAGCTCACGAGCGACAAGAACCCCGCTGATTCCTCCCCCGATCACCACCGCTCGCCGCGACCCCATCCCCCCTCCATTGCCGCATCCTACCTCCGCGACCTTTGACGGGAATACACAGATGTAAGAGAACCATCGGGATATACGTTAGGGATAGTGTTTTTTGGAGTCCTTATGGGCGTGTTTTCATGGTTGTCGAAGGGTTTGGTGACGCCGACGGAGGCGCAGCCGCACGGCCTGCCCGGAGTTCAGGGAAAGACAGTACAGGAGCTATCTGATTCGTTGCGGACTTTTGCGTGGGACGCGTGGTCTGTCGAAGGAGATCGCGAACCGCTGCGCGCGGCATTGGTAAAGTTGGTTGACCATCCGTCACCGATCATTCGCAGCGAAGCGGTGCACGCTTGGGTTCAGCTGTTGGGACCGGAGTTTCACCCTGCCCAGGTGGCGTGGTTGGAGCAGCTTCTCGAGCGCGGCGGCCTTTCCGCGGATGCCGGCAAATATCTGCTTCAGGGCGCGGTAAAGTTGGCTCGAGTCGGTGGAGTGAGATTGGTCGAGCATTTTTCGATGCACCCCGACGCGCGTATGCGCGGTCAGGTGGCACGATGGTGCGGCGTAGCGGTGTTGCCGGTCGAGGATTCTCGTCGCTTGTTGTTTGAGTTGCTTGAGGATTTTGACGCGAGTGTTCGCGCGGAAGCGGCGCATGCTGCGGCGGCCCTGTTTCCTGATCCCGAATTGGCGCTGCGGCTGGTGGCGATGTCCCGTGTGGAAGTCGTCGAAGAAGTTCGTATCAATCTTGCGACTTCTCTGGTTCGATTCGGTCGCGGTCGAGACCCGCACGTCTTGGCGGCCGTGACCCGGTTCCAAAACGACCCGCGGTGGCGTGTGCGGGAAGCTACCGAAGAAGCCTTAGAATTTACGGAAACCGACGTGGGTGAGCGGCGGCTCGGCAGCCAGGTGGCATGACCTCGGTTACATCAGCGCCGAGGTTCTGATGTCCCAGCTTGCAGCGAACGAACATCCTCCCGTTTCCAACGACGATCTGCTTCTTGCCTACCGCGTCGGCGTGCGATCCCGATCGACGGAAGAGCATATCGTTCGCCTTGTATCTCGAGGGGAGGTCAAGTTTGCGATTTGGGGTCCCGGCGAGGAGGTCCACGGAACGGCCACTGCGTTGGCGCTCTCGAAAGTGGTCGATCCTCAGAACTTTGGGATGGTGCCCCATTATCGATCGGGCTCCCTCTGCTCGATGTGGTGCACGCTCAACGGAGTGTCCGATTTCACGCTGAAAATGCTGCGGCAGCAGTTTTCGCGGGGCACGGACGAGATGAGCGGCGGTCGTCAAATGGTTTACCATTTGCACATTCCAGAAGTGGGTATTTTGCCGGTTCAATCCGCAGTTGGTATGCAGCTTGGCAAGGCGGCTGGATATGCGCTCGGCTACCGCCTGAAGGGAGTTTCCAACGGGGTTTCGCTGGCGATCATCGGCGATGGCACCACCGCCGAAGGTGATCTTCACGATGCGATGAATGCGGCGTCGGTCTGGAACCTTCCGGTGATCTACATGATCACGGACAACCGGATCGCGATTTCCACCACGCCGGAAGAGGGGCGTGGGATCCGGGATTTCGAGGCATACGCGAAGGCTTTTGGGCTCGGCTACTACAGTTGCGACGGTCGGGACTTTTTCGATGTGTACAACACCACGGTCAATGCGGCGACGTACGCCCGCGATCAACAGAAAGCCTGTTTGTTGTATGTCCACTCCCTACCGCGGTTCAATGGACATAGTTCGGCGGCAGACGTCACCTTTGACTTGTCGCAAGCCGATCCGCTGATCGCGTTCGGCGAGCAACTGGTTCAGAGAGGAATTCTCAAGCCCGAAGATGTGCTGCAGCGCATCAAGGCCGACGGGCGTGATTTCTTCGCGCACCATCAGTTGGGCCGCGTAATGACCGAAGAAGACGCCGCGGTGAAAGCGACGATCGAGCAGGTGCGCCTGGAGCCCGAGCCGGATCCTGCGACGGTTGGGGAGTTCGTGCGGCCGCCGTTCCCCATGCAGCCGGAGACTTCGCCTGGATCTGGAACCACCATTGTGAGCTATGCCGGGGCCATTCGGAGCGCTCTGGACAAGCTGATCACTCGAAAGAATGGGTTTATGCTCGGGCAGGACGTCGGCCGATTGGGTGGGGTTATGCAGGCTTCTGCCGGCCTGAAATCCAAACATCCTTCTCGGATTGTGGACGCTCCGCTCAATGAGCCGTTGATCGTGGGCACGTCTACGGGAGTGGCGCTTCACCCGGACATTATGGCGTTGCCGGAAATCCAGTTCGGTGACTATTCGCTCAACACCTTCCATTGGTTGGTGTACCTCGGCAACATGCATTGGTCGACGCGTGGTCGCGCCCATGCAAAGCTCGTTTTGCGTATGCCGACCGATCCATTTGGCGGCGGCGCGATGTACCATTCGATGAGCCTCGATGGGTATTTTGCGCCGATCCCGGGATTGGTCGTGATCATGCCATCGACCAGCTTCGACATCCACGGATTGTTGCTGTCCGCAGGGGATTATGACGGTCCGGTGATCTGTTTGGAGCCCAAATGGATGTACCGTCAGACCCTTGGGCCTGCGTTTCCAGGGGAGCCCCAAGATCCGACGGCACAAGCCGAGTTTAAGAAGAAGATCATGCGCGGCGAGATCCCCGATCTACCGGATGTGCGAGTGCCGTTCTCGAAAGGCATCATTCGACGTGCGGGATCGGACGTCACCGTCGTGGGTTGGGGGCGAGCGGTGTGGACGGCGTTAGATGCCGCCGAGAAGCTTGCGAAGCAAGGGGTTTCCTGCGAGGTGATCGACCTCCGCACCATCGTTCCGCCGGATGTGGAGCTGGTCAAAGAATCCGTGGGCCGGACCGGCCGATTGGTGGTGTGCGCCGAAGATCGAAGTTTTGCCGGCGCGGTTCGCGCGATCCAGGGTGCAATCGTCGACGAGATGCCGGGCACACCGACCCGAGCGATCGGCCAGAAGAACATTCCCGGTATCGCTCAAAGCCTCGTTTTGGAAGATGCTACCGTGCTGACGGCGTCGGATGTGGAAGCGGCGGTGCACGGCGTGTTGGATGTGCGGATCGCCGGAAGCGGTGGATGGGACTGGGTTCCGGTACGGTACTTTGTGGGCTAGAGCATCGGCCGAAAACCCTGATCCCTTTGTCGCGCGCGATTTGCGTGACCGCGCCGCTCATCCGTCGCGGGCCTCATGCCCAGCTTCCGTCCGGTGCTCGCTTTGCTCCTCGGGCTCAGGGCCTTCGATCCGCGCTCTAACCCTACTTCGCGGCGAGCAGCAACGAAAACCGTGGCCATAACTGGGTGATCATCGGGAGGCGCGCACCCATCGGGGCGCGGCGCCCCGCGGCGTCGACCGCGCCGTGCAGAGCGCTCGCGATTCCAGCGTCGAGCAAAGCGGGCGTTTTCGGTGCAGAAAGGGCCTCCCGGCACCAGGTGGCGGTGGCATGCCTCCACCCCGACAACCGTTCCTGAGCAGCGGAAGGAAGCGCATCCGCGTGGATGAGGACCGCCCGGGGCGTGCGATCGGCGTGCCGCCCGTGCACGGTAAACAGTGCTTCCAGCTTTCGAAGTGGCGGCGCGTCGGGCTTTAGCGCATCGAGATCGCGATGGGCGGCGTCGCAAACCTCGTGCACCAGCGCATTGACGAGATCGTCTTTGTTTTGGAAGTGTTTGTACAGGGTGGACTTGCTCATTCGTAAAGAGTCCGCCAAAGCACCGATGGTGAGTGCTTCGACGTCCTGCTGGTCTAAAAGCTTGGTTGCGCCTTGCAACAGGCGAACGCGCGGCGTTTGCATCCGGATCTCTAACGGATCCGACGAGGATGACGACCGTTGCATTAATATAACGATCGTTATAATGGTCGCACTCGGGGTGAACATGTCGGACGTCGATACGATCGTGATCGGTTCAGGAGCGGGTGGGCTTGCGGCCGCGGTGGCGATGGCGCGCTCAGGCGAAAAGGTGCTTGTGTTGGAGCAACACGATGTGCCGGGGGGCTGGTGCCACAGCTTTCGTCTGGGGGGCCACTGGTTTAGCCCCGGGGTGCACTACCTCGGCGAACTCGGCGAAGGCGGGCGGATGCGGCGCCTTTACGAGGGGCTCGGGGTAGCAAACGATCTGACGTTTCTCGAGCTCAACCCCGACGGTTTTGACCACCTGACCATTGGGAAAGAAAAGTTCGATATTCCCAAAGGCAAAGAGAATCTGATCCAGCGCCTGAAAGAGCGCTTTCCAAACGAAGCGAAGGGCATCGATCGGTATTTCGAGATTGTGAACGGGATTCTTCGCGAGATGGGTCCTTTCCTCCCGGAGACCCCGGTTGCGGAGCCGCCGCTCTGGAAAATGCCGTTTGTAAAGCCGTACCTGTCGCGTTGGGGGCTGCGTTCCCTGAAGTCGACCATGGACAGCTGTATGAAGGATCCGCTTTTGAAGGCCATTCTGGCGGTGCAGATTGGCGATACCGGCCTGGGGACGTCGGAGATCCCCACGGCGGTACATGCGAGTGTGCAAGGTCACTATTTTGACGGTGGGTACTATCCAAAGGGCGGAGGAGCGGCGATCCCGCGCGCTTTCCTGTCGCAGCTGAAAAAGAATGGCGGGCAGCTGAAGGTAAAATCAGGAGTGCGGCGAATTTTGGTGGAAAAGGATCTGGACGGCACGCCGCGCGCGATCGGCGTGGTGTTGGACGATGGCACGCAGATTCGGTCGAAAAGGGTGATTTCCAATGCGGATCCGGCCGTCACGCTGGGCCGACTGGTGAACCCGGAGTTCATTGGCTGGCGTACCAAGCGCGCTCTGGCGAAAACCCGCTGGTCGGTGTCGGCGATTTCGTTGTTTATGGCGGCCGATGTGGATGCGGAAGCCCTGGGGCTAGACAGCGGAAACTACTGGTACAACGAAAATACCGATGTCGACGAAGCTTTCCGACTGGCCGAAGGCAAGACCTTCGATGGCAGCCGGCTTGCAGGGCAATTCCTGACGTGCACCTCCTTGAAGGACCGCTCCAAAGGGCTCGGAAATACGCATACGTTCGAGGCTTTTGCGTTTGTGCCGTATGAAGGTTTCCGCGAATGGACGCACACCCGCTACGGCGAGCGTCCGGCGGACTATGCCGAAATGAAGAAGCAGCTCACCGACAAAATGTTGGTTGGACTGGAGCGATTTGCCCCCGGATTGTCAAGTAAGGTTACTTTCGCAGAGTTGGGCACCCCCCTCACGAACGAACATTACTGCGCTTCTACGAAAGGAAATCTGTACGGCACCGCCAAGACCCGTGCACAGGTGGGACCTTTCGCGTGGCAGATCCGCTCGGAAGTGAAGGATTTGTTCTTGGTCGGCGCCAGCACCGTGGGGCACGGCGTGTTTGGCGGCCATGTGAGCGGCGTATTGGCTGCGGCGAAGGCGCTGAAAATCAATGCGGCCGAACTGCTTCGGGCGGAGGGACAATCGATTCGGATTCTTCCTTGCGACGATACTTCCGCGTGGCCTTTGGACATGCAGGAGCGGATGGCGCTCAAACGCGGCGCATCGACGGAAGCGGTCGCATGAACCAAGAGATCCGCAGTGTTCGCGACCTTCGCCGCCATCAAATTGTGAGTGCGGCGCGGGCGCTCGTTGCGGAGGGGGGGCTGGAGGCCTTGACGATCGGCGGCCTCGAACGCCGATTGGAGTTCACCCGAGGGGTGATCAGCTACCATTTTCGCGACAAAGACGAGATCGTTGCGGCGGTTCTTGAAAGTGCCGTTTCGGAGATGGATGCGGCAACATTTGCGGAAGCAGCGGCGCAGGCGTCCTTTGAAGATCGAATTCGAAGCGTTTTTCGTTCGAAGGTGATGGGTTTTCTCACCCACCGTGAAGCTCAAAGAGTGCTTCTTTCCTTATGGACTCGCACGGACGCCGATGAACGCGCGGCCGCTTTGCACGCGCGGCTGTTTGGAGGTTGGCGGGCGCAGGCGGTGTCGCTGTTTCGAAAGGCGATGACCACCGGAGAATGCCGCTCGGACCTGTCTCCTGAGCGGCTGGCGGGGATCCTGGTGGGGAATGTGGTCGGAGTGGTGGTCCAGACCATCTGCGAAAAAGACGCGTTGAATGTTGCGGATCTGATCGACGAAGCGGCCGAGCAAACCCTGGCGCGGTGTCGACCCGAGAAGGTCCGGCCCGAGGTTGCGCAGACCGAGGCGTTTGCTGGCGCGTAACGCGCTACTTCATTGACTCGGCGCGCTTTTTGAACGCCTCTAAGGTCGCAGGGAGGGTTTGGCCGGTAAGTTTGTCGACCAAGGAGCCTGGCACCGGAAGAAAGCGAGGCAAGCCTACCTCGAGCCGGTAGTGTGCTCGGACTTTGTTCTCTCCGAGCGTTTCCAGCTTCCAACCACCATTGTTGACGGTCATGATGTTGGACTCCACGAGCTCCCAGCGCACCTCGTTGGGTGGGCTTTCGTGAAGACGCAGGGTGTATTCCACGCGCTTAACGACGGTGATCGCGAATTTTGCCTCGGTGACGCCGTTGCCGCGTTTGACGATTTTGGCGGATTCGATGTCCTTGAGAAACTCGGGGTACTTCTCATAGTCGGCGATCACGCTGAAAAGCACTTCCGCAGAAGTGTTTACGTCGATGGACTTCTCTGCACCGGGCATCGGAACCTCCGTTGGCGGACGATAGCGCAAGTGGATGCGTTTCGGAAGCGCTTCACGGCGATGGAGCACTACTCGAGGAAAGGCATGGACCGTTGGGTACTTCGGAGGGGGGAACCCAGCTGCTAACCTCCCAACCGTTGGGATGCGTCCACGCTCCCTCGTCGGGTTCTTGGCATCCATAGGGAACATCTCTCGGTTTGCTTCCCTCCATCGCAAACTGGAAGTGCCACCATTCCTTGGAGTAGGGCTTGAACCCTTGCTCGGACATCAGGCGTTTGAGGAGGAGGCGGTTTTCGAGGGGAATTCCGGTCGCATTGCGGGTGTGGCTGCGCTCGTCGAGCACATCCCAGAGGGTGCCCATGTCGATGGGTTCGCAGGTTTCCACCTTAGCGATAGTGAGATCGACCGTGTGTCCGTGGTTGTGCCCGGATCGTCGCGCGATGTAACCATTGTCGAGAAGAAAGACTTGATCGGTTCGTTTTGCCCAGGCGACCATTGCGGATGTGCCACGGAAAGGGCGGTAAGAATCATAGATCAGTAGGGTTAAACCTTGCTCTTGCAGCTGGACGTTGACCCTTTGCAGGGCGTCCGCGGGGGCTTCCAGCATCCACGCTCCTGGAGCTCCGTAGCCGGGAAGCGGCGCTCCAACGAAGTTATTGGAGGTGTGGTACCGGATGTCGAAACACGCACCGGGCAGCGCTGTGCGCAGGTCCACGAACCCCGCAGGGGGAGATCGCAAAAACCGAAGTGGATCGGGGGTTTCGGCGGGCGCGGTCACGGTAGGGGCTTCCGGCGGTGGCGTCGCAGGCACTTCCGCCGGCGTTGCCGGCTGGGAATCGGCTGGAACATTAGCCGGCGTGGCCGCGGTGGTTTCCGTGGGCGAGCACGAAGCTAGAAGGTAAAGTAACTTTACCAAAACGCGGGCGCGCGACACGGAAATCCTTTGGGAGCGGCGACAGTTTTAGTTGTCGCACGTGGGCATGATTTGGTAATGAATGTCGATCGTGGAGCCGCCCGCAGGAACGAAGTCATTGGTGAATTCGATCGCGTTCAACGCGGAATCGTAGGTCCAATGGGTGTTTGCGCCGTCGCCCGGCGCCAATAGAACGTCGTCGACGCGAACCTGGATGGTCTCTTCCACCGGTTCATTGGCGAGGGGGAAGGTGTCGGTGATCCCGATTGAGGCGTTTGCCACATCTTCGAGGTTTTCACCCCAGTTTTCGGCGCAGATCGAAACCAACGTGCCGCCGGTAGCCTGGATCGCATCGATATAACCGGTGGGTGCACCGGCACTTCCGCCGGGCCCGTTGCATCCGGAAGGCATGTCGCCGGCGATCGCGTTGATTCGGATCAAGTCAGGATTTCCACCTTTGGTGGCGAGGAAATCGTCGACATAGCCCAGAGCGTCCAAATCAAACGGCGAGGGACGAGGATTTGGGGCGACGCTCGCCCAGGTGCTGTATCCCCACGTGTTGTCCCAGCTGCTCGCCCAATTATCGCTGAAGTCAGGTTCGTCGGTCAGGATGACGATCGAGAGCATGCTGTTGTCGCGGAGGAAGGCGGAATCAGGGCCAGCCTCACCGCAGGCTTCCGGGGCGCCGCCGCCAGCGGGGGTCAGGCCTGCATGGGCGACATCGCATTCCGCCAGGCTGCGGGTGGCCCACCAGGACGCTTGAAGTCCTCTTTCGTCGGCGCTTCCGCCAATTCCGGCGGTGCCGGCTTGGAGTTGGAATTCGCCGATCGGATCAGCCGTACCTTGGTCGATGATGTCGCCGCGAAGCTCGGGGCTGTCGGTGGTGATAACCCCTACTTGATATGCCGA
>SXGS01297717.1_pt1 | contig 10258 bp, 11 predicted proteins | sample 3174681 | NCBI WGS metagenome assembly SXGS01 (sample SAMN11356861, study PRJNA531348) | freshwater metagenome | isolation source: freshwater sample F1-80 | place: China: Fuxian Lake, Yuxi | collected 2017-12-25
TCCGCGTTCGATACCCAGGCGATCTTCGTAGGCATTCAAAACCTTCACAAACGCAGACCGAGCCTCGCACCGGGCACGATAATTTTCCACCTGAGGATATTTACCAAGCACTTCAGTTTTTCGAAGTTCGCGAAGCACTGTCGTAAGAATGATGTCTGCTACGGTGAACTCCGCGCCGATTAAAAACGGCTGTCTTGCGAGCATCTGTCCTATTGTTGGTAAGAACCGATCAAGAATATCAACGTGCCAAGGGCGCAATCCCTTCATGTGAGGGTTTGAATCGCCCATGAGATCAGCGAAAAGGATCGGCAAAGTGAAAGGCTCAATATTATTTAGCGATGTGATCAGCCAACGATAAACTTGAGAGCGAGCTTGTAAATCATTTGGAATTAGCTTGCCCGACTTCTCCGCGATGTAGAGTAGAATCGCTCCTGACTCCGTCAAAATATAGCCGTCATCATCGATAGCCGGAACTTGCTTGAAGGGTGAGATTTCCGAAAACCAGTCTTCATCCTGAAGTCCATTTGGACCACAGTCGAGACCTACCGTTTCATACGACAGACCACATTCCTCTAGCGCCCACATGGCCCGAAGATCGCGCGTGTATCCCCACAGAAACGGCGGAAGTGATTTGAAGACGTAGACTTTCATAGATTCGCATTCTCCGGTTTCTCAAGTCCGTTGAGTGGGCAACCCTCAACGAAATCTCTCACCCAGGATTCTCAGTTGCCATCACTCCAGCAGTGCGGAGTTGAATTCATTTCCCGCTTCTTCTTCAAGAATTCAGGAAGCGTCCCGGCGATTTTCGCCTTGTCATATTCGACTGTATACTTCTTCGCGTCCTCAGCGAGCCTTGTGAAGGATTCTAAATCTTTGGTGAACGGTCGACATGGATTTTCCGTCGGACCCGCAAAAGCGTTGATGCCCGTGCAGAATCGTCGCTCGCCCTTTTTTTCAATGACGTAAGCCCACTCATGCCCATCATCACACCGAGCAATTTCTCTCCATCCATTCTTTTTGAGTTCCTCGCCGTGATCTTTCATTTGATGCTTGCGCTCAGCGCGAATGGTTTCTTGGCGATCGCTTTCTATTTTCGCGCGATGAGCTCTTGCCTTCGTCTCTTTCGCAGCATCAGCTTTGAATCGCTCTATATCGCCACCATAAGCGGCACAAGAAGGAGGCCCCGGATCGATGCAGATGACTCTTTGAGAGTTCCTCTCCCAGATCGATATGATTGGCGAGTGCTTGTCGTAATGCTGAACGGCGATTTGCCGCCAGCCTTCTTTGCCCGAATTGCACTCTTCAGCCGATCCCCTCACGCAGGGAGACTGAGCCGCAAAAAGTTGAGAACAAGACCAGATGCTTAAGGATAGCAGGATGCATTTAGCGATTCTCATTTGCTCAGCCTAAGATCGACTTTGAGTGCTTAGCAAACTTTTTCCATTCGCACCGCCTGCATCTTCAAGACAGCCAATTTTTTGTCTCCATATTTTTTGTTTATAGCGGAGGTCGGTCCCAACGGTTTTGGTAAGAAAAGTCGAATTGCTTGGTTCATCTCGATGGCTTGGAGCCCTCAGTGAGTCGTTATGACCTTCGAACTCACGAGAAGAGACATTGTAGCCACTAATATTTGAGACGTTCGATCGACGCCTGAATCCCACATGAGCCAGACTTCACCCTGGGAGCTATATGGGTAAGGGCTGGATAACAGCCACGATTTGCCCTTATTTCGGGCAAATTAGATGCTAAGAAACTTGCCAGCACGTATAAGGATGGATAGGATCACGGTCTTCCAACTTACGTACCCGTAGCTCAGCTGGATAGAGTATCGGCCTCCGAAGCCGAGGGTCAGTGGTTCAAATCCACTCGGGTACGCCACTTTTTCTTTCCCCGAAATACTCAAACACTGCCGGTCACGACACACACAGTTGTTGCGCGCCGAATTCGTCCGGCTGAACTCGCAATTCGGGAAAGAAGGAGTGAACCGAATGCAAGCGACCTCATGTTCGCGGCTTTTGGGTTCACGGCACAAACCTTGAACTCGCCCTCAAGATCTGTCCCCGGAGGCTCCAAATGCTGAAATTCGCGGTCGCTGCCCTCACCGGCTTGTCGCTTTTACCTAGTCTGTCAAAAGCTCAGACAGACGAGTCGCTCATCCAAGCAGTCGCTTCAGAAATTCAGGGGCTGGTTCGCGAAGACTCAAGCCGTCATTCCGTATTTCATTTCACGCGAAGTAACGATCCTGCTCCGATCGTCGACGACAAAGCACGCAACTACATCGCATCGCGAGTTGAGGCATTCTGGAAGACATCTGGGTCAACATCCGCCGATCAGGAATCGATTTACGGTGACGGCCTTTACACGGCGCTTGAGCCGTTCTCGACTCAGCGATACGGAAAGCCTAACTTTGCTCTCTACCTCTTCGAATTGAATTCTCCGCGTAAAACGATCGACCTCGGAGACGAGAACCTCTCTGAATCCACTCTGGCGGAGATGAAAAAGCTCGGCTGCGATGAATCACCGATGGCGTTTGAGCCCGGACTCAGCTCGATGCTCTCGAACGCATCTCAGCGCTGCCGCAAGATTGCGGTGGAAGCCATCGCTCGCACGGGCGCCCAAGCCATCAGCTACGAATATCCGAGTTACCCTCTTGAAGGCTGTAAACCCATTGCGACAAACTTGAAGCGGGCGATCGTCATCCTCGATGCAACGATCATCAACGCCTTCAAGGTGTTCGGCCCCGAGAGTTCTTCAACAGACGAAGATGTCATCGCAATCGAAACTCTCGCGCGAAACAACGTCTTACCTAAAGTGCTGAGACAAGGCACACCGCTTTGGCCTAAGGTGAACGCATCATCGAACGAGATCGCCCTGTCTTGGGCAAAGAAGCATCTCTTCAATTGCCAATAATTTTAGGCTTGAGGCTTGTTCCAATTCGCCATGCTCGCAACGAATAAAAAGGCCAATACGAGACATACGAACGTGGTCCAAAAAAGAAAGCGGAGAATTCGCGGATACCGATTCCGATAAACCGGAAGAATCCAAAGCGCGAGAGCATCGATAGCAAGCACGGCCGCCATGGCGCGGGAATGATCCGTCCAACTCTGGAATGCTAAGACCGTCACGATGATCGTGACCGGATAGTATAAGACCTTCTCGATACCTTTAATCATTTAAACCGAATCAGGTTTCCTAAAACACTATTGAGTCTTTCGGCCGTGTGAGCATCAAACTGGCCCGTCTGACCGCCGCAACCAATAGTGAGATCATAGGGACTCTGGCTTAGCTCACCGCTTGTTCTTCTAAAAAAGAAGATTCCAGATTTGGCGTAAGACATCAACTCAAAGCTCTCGCCAATCTGGATGAGTTCTCCCCCAAACCTAGCACCAGAGATTGAACATTCGCCTTCTTTAACCACGTAAGATGCAAGCTCGCGCCGGACTTGATGACCACGCACGACGACCTTTGTGCGATGAGGAAACAGCGGCCCCATATCCACACGAACACCGATGTCTCCAGCTTGCAGCGAAGTTGCCGTTAAGTTCACCTTGGCTTCAGCAGATGAAGCTTGTCCGATAACGATCGATGCAAGAGCCAGGACGATGAGCTTTGTCATGAACTTGGTCCCCGTTAAGTAGAGTCACGTTTTTACCGCGAATGTGACGGGCTCACTAGGGCGAGGTTACGCACAAGGTAAATAATCATAGCTCGGCGAGTTTTGTCACCGCGTTCGATTGGCAAGGCAATCGCATCTGAGAGGCTTGAGCGACAAAAACTGCGTGATCTGTTTTCGTTTCGGAAAAGAGTTCAGACTTCTGCGTTGAACGAAATTATCTCGAAGATTTTAATGCTGATTCCCAAGCGAGGAGCGCGCATTTTCTCTCGCCTCCCCACCGGTAAGCACCGAACTCTCCTGTTTCACGTATCACCCGATGACAAGGAATGAGATACGCAATCGAGTTCTGACCAATCGCGGTTCCGACCGCTCGCGAAGCTCCGGGTGTCCCAATTGCTTTTGCAATATCGGAGTAGGACGCAAGATGACCCGAGGGGATCCGCAGGAGCGCTTCCCAAACCTTCAATTGAAAGGCCGTTCCGCCAAGGAGAATTGATAGTTTCTCTCCTTGACCTTCAAAGATCATCTTCGCGGTTTGTGCTGTCTCTTTTACCTTCTCCACGACCTGAGCCTGCGGCCATTTTTTCTTGAGTCCCTCGAGAGCTTGTTGAGGATTCAATTCTGAATCGAGGAAAGCTAGGTGGCAAAGTCCGCGATCCGTTACGGCAATTAAGCAAGGTCCAAAGGGAGATTCTTGAATGCTCCAGCGGATTTCCACTCCATGCCCTTGACGTTTGAATTCTCCGGGTGACATCGCTTCAACCGAGACAAATAAATCATGCAGTCGTCCCGGCCCGGATAATCCAGCATCGAGCGAAACCGAAAGAAGATCACGCGAAGTTTGAAGCATCGATTTTGCGTGATTGACGGTCAAGTATTTCAAGAAGTCCTTCGGAGTTGTGCGAGCCCAACGAGTAAACAAGCGGTGAAAATGTGATTCGCTCAAATCCGCCACGCGCGCAAGGTCCGCTAGCGAAGGCTGTTCCACATGACGTTGCTTGAGGTAAGCGATGACTTTTGCGATGCGTTCGTAGTCGGTCATGCGGGTTATCTTAGCCAGACTCTGGTCCAGAGAACACCCGAATTTTACCCTCTCAAAGATGCGAAAAGACTACAACTTTTGGACAGGCGCCTACGTGTCAAAGACGTGCGATGATTTCCTCCTAAACATCTTTCATTGACTCAGACCCTAATTCTCACCAAGTCAGTTATAACCCTCGTGACACCGGACCTCTGTCTCAAGTCTCACGCAAACGAATCCGAAAAAGACACTAAGCGCATCAAACGGAAACAGACGTCTCAACTCGAGACAGCTCGGGAGAGGTGTATTTATGAATCATACCGATGCTGATCTCTTTGATCTCTTTCCAGAACTCACCGTTTTTCCCGTTTTGTCGGTTTCGAAAGACTGTGTGCTTCCCCAAGAGCTGATGGTTCAACTCTCAATTGAAACTCTTCCTGAGACTTCGTCAGGTAACCTCTCACCCAGTTCTGCATTTTCGCCAGAGCTCAAACACGTCATTTGCGCGGATAAAGAACTCTGCGCAAAGAAAAAGTCGATCAACCTCTTCGTGTTCGCATTTCAACTCCTACAAAGATCGTCCACGGGAAGTTGCCTCTGGCTCCACGCCAATGATAACTCCCAAGCTACTCGCTCCTCGCTGACGATTGACGCCGTTACTCTCGCTGAAACCATCCAGCTTTATCTCTCGCAAGCAGGATTCCTGATCGATGCCGCTCACTCACCTCTGAAGATCACTCGTGACTTCAACCTCTTTGCCACCCGCGACGCCGAAGGAGTGCCCGAGAGCTCGCTGAAGCTTGTCGGATAGGGTCCTTTATGATCACGAGCTTCATCATTATCTCGACCTGGATGTGCGCTGCGGTTGTCTCAACCCTTCCGCTTTTGCTTTCACCCGCGAACATTGCGATTCAGATTCTTTTCATCGCGTTAGTTCCTGTTTTATTCATGCTCTCATTTGCGAGCACGCTCGGCTTGATTAGCTGGCGCTTTCAAAAAGGAATCATTCCCGGCCGCTTTCCACGAGACACGAAGCATCCGATCTACTTCTGTCGTCGGATCTACGGGACTTGTTGGACCCAAATCTTTTACTTCAAGCCTCTCTACGCGGCGGTACTCGCGATCCCCGCCTTTAAAAAGATGACGCTCAAGCTTTTTGGAATGAAGGGAAATTTGAACTTCACCGTCTATCCAGACACCTGGATCCGCGATTTACCTCTTCTCAACCTGGGCAGCGGGGCCTATCTAGCCAACCGAGCCACGATCGGAACGAACGTTGTTCTCTCGGATGGATCAATCCTCGTCGACGGCATCACGATCGGAGACAACGCGCTGATTGGGCATCTCAGCATCATCGGCGCTGGATCGAAAATCGGCGAGAAAGCTGAGATCGGGCTTCGCGCAACTCTCGGAATCCGGGTGAAGATCGAAAAAGGCGCCGACGTTAAACCACAATGCTCGATCAATCATGCGGCCGTGATCGGCGAAGGCGCTTCTGTCGGAGCTATGTCTTTCATTGGGTTACGCTGTGTCATTGGTCCTGGCATCAAAGTTCCTCCGGGCTCGAATATCCCCAACGGAAAGATTCTGCGAAGCCAATCAGACTGCGACAAATACTTCTCGATGGAAACCGCCGATCTCGAAAAGCATCGGTTGCGCATTTTACAAAACCTTCAGACCACGGAGAAACGTGAGTAACATCGACGTTCCACTCTCTGAAGCCGAACGCAAAGAGGTTGCCCAGCATATGCTAGAAGGCGTCCTCAATCGCGCATCCGTGCTTTGTTTGATCTACGTGGCCGTTTTTGGGACTTACTCGCTGACGAGCCTCAGCTTCATTCAGTTATTCGACCCGAGCGTTACACTTCTTTCAAACACCTGGCCTCGCCTGCTGCTCAACGTTTTGCCGCTCGTTGCCATGTACTTCTTTATCCGTCATCCAAAGCCTCGGAGGACTTTGAAAGTTTGGGTTTGGTCGGTCGGGCTGCCGTTGATCGTCATGGCGGCTTGCACGGTTCATGTTTGGCGTATCATGGCTGACATTCAAAGTGAGATTTATCTTTACGTCCACGGTGCTAACGCTTTCATTCTTGTCACTTCCGTCGTGGTGGTTGCGTTGCCTCCACGTTATCTGCTGGCGCAGATGACCGCGTACGTATTCTTTCTGATCGCGCCCATTGCATATCTCTTAGCTTCGGCAGAAAGTTACGGGCTTCTTCGTTTTGCGATGAGTGACTATCTCATTGCTCTACCCGTCCTCGGATTTCTTGGGCATTCGATCCACGGTCTTCGCTTGAAACTGGCAACGTTAGACGTCAAAACTAAAAAGCAAGCCGTTTCGTTTCTGGGTCCGCAGATCGCAAAGGCTATCTATGAACAAAACGATGATCTCTTGCGAAGTCGCCGTATCGAAGCGGTCGTCGTCCAGATGGACATTCGCTCCTACTCTGACTTTTACCGCTCGAACGATGCTGAAAAAGTTCGTCGCTTCATGTCGGAGTACCATTCGCTCGTGAGTCGTGCTGTGGGCGAATTTGGCGGCTACTGGCACAAGTCGGTAGGCGATGCCCATCTCATTAGCTTCGGCGCAATGGATCCATCGCCCGCGGATCTCTCGGATCTTCCAGAGCTAGCCGGCGAGGTCGCAACGGCTGAAGATCGCCGTCGCCATTATCTCTTTCAAAAAGCCATGATGACCATCGATGCCGTCGTCAAAGAATTTGAGACCGCAAAAAAGAAGCACGGAATCTTGGATCAGATCCGAATTGGCGCCGCGATGACGTTTGGTGATCTTGAAATCCGCGTTCAGGGCGATGCTTCTCACAAACGTGAGCTCGACATCGATGGTCGAGCGATCATTCGTTGTGCGCGACTGGAGGAATACACGAAGATGATCCGCATGAACGTCGCGCCCTCCTCGTCTGTCCTCGTCGTCTCTCCCGAACTCGCTCTCGAATCACAAAAAGCGAATCTGAAAACTTGGACGATCGATTCCGAAGAGAAACAAGTTCGGAACTTCCCGGAGCTTTCGGCCGTACATTACAAGGTTTTCGGCGAAGTCGAGAATTCATCTAAAATCGTACGCGTTAGCTAGGTCTTATCCGCAGAAAACACACCTTCGCTTCATATTCAGCTCACCGAGCACCTCCAGACTGGCTTTAAGAGGTGCTTAGATGAAAACGAAAGATTGGCTGAATCATTTTGAGACGAATCAATCCAACGTCCTCGCGATCAAACCGGACGCTTACCGACTGAGCGATGAAGAAAGAAGTCGCATCACTAGCTCGATCCAGAGCTTTCAGTTAGGCGAGTCATCCGAAGGAAACATCCTACGCGAACAAGCGAAAACCTATAGTGAGCAGATCGATCGTCCCGAATATCTGCGGTCAATCGAGTATCTGATCAAAGAAGAAAACCGCCATTCCAGCTATCTTCTGACCTTCATGCGCGGCCACAAGATTCCTCAGCTTCGCCGCGGTTGGAACGACAGCTGCTTTCGCTTTCTTCGCCGGCTTGCCGGAATCGAGCAGAGCGCTCGTGTTCTCGTTACGGCAGAAATTATCGCGATGACTTACTATTCGTGCCTTGGATCCGCAACACGATCACCTGTTTTGAAAGAGGTCTGTCAAAGAATGTGCGACGAAGAGAAGACACATGTCGCCTTCCAAATGCATCATATCCACGAGATGAACTTCCGCAAACATGGACTCTTGGGAGCACTCGCAAACCTGGCTCACTTCATGCTCCTTCTCGTGACTCTTATCTTCGTCTGGTCAGAGCACAGCCGCGTTCTTCGTTCGCAGCATACCTTCGCGAGCTTTGTGAAAAAGGTTTGCCACGACTTCATCGAAGTCAACTTCGAGGGTCAATTGAGTGCCGCGAAGACGCTGGTTGATGAGGGCTATCTCTCCAAGGAGGCGTTATGTACAGCGACTCATCAGTAAAAAGAGTCTTTGACCTTGCGGGGACTGTTCCTGGTCTCATCGTCTTCGGTCCCGTCGCCGTCTTGATCGCGTTTTTGATTTTCGCTGAGGAAAGAAAATCCGTCTTCTTCGTTCAAGAGCGCGTAGGTCGAAGGGGCGAAAGGTTTCGAGTCTTGAAATTCCGTACGATGACCGACGGAAAAATTACGCGCGTCGGAAGTTGGCTTCGGCGGACGGGATTAGATGAACTTCCGCAGTACTTAAACATTTTGACGGGTGAGATGAGTGTCGTCGGTCCCAGGCCGCTCACGCAAATGGATATCGAGCGGCTCGGTTGGCAAAACAAAATGCAGCGTTGGGAAATGAAACCAGGTCTGACCGGTTTAGCCCAAGTGAGGTCGGGTCGTGGTGCTGAGTCTTCGCTCAAGGCTGACCTTGAATACTTCACCAAGGCGTCATTCGGGCTCGACATTAAGATCATTTTGATCTCGTTTATGATGAATATCGTCGGAAAACGAAGAGCTCAACGCTGGCTGGGAATCTAAACTCAACAGGGGCTTGGGCCCAAGACGGGCCCATTCCGTCATCGAGCATTCGATCGAAGTTGCTCACTCGTGTGACCAAAGCGTCTTTCGACTTTTAAAAAGCTTTCGACATGCTGGATGAAATCGAGATCGGAGAAATCTGGCCAAAGCTTTCTCTCAAAACGCAGCTCTGCGTAAGCCGCTTGCCAAAGAAAAAAGTTGGAAAGGCGACTCTCCCCACCCGTACGAATCAACAAATCTGGATGACCAACCTCGGCAGTTGAGAGAAATGGCTCAAAATCCGCGGCTTTGAAATCATTCAGACTCCGGTGATGAGCGAACTTGGTGATCGCTTGGCAAATATCCCACTGACCCGAATAGTTCACGGCAATGCAAAGGTTGAATTGCGCTTGTTGAACCGTGGCATTTTCGGCGGCCTCCAGCACACCGACCACGCGCTCGGAAAGCCCTGTACGATCACCGATGAGTCGGAATCGAACTCCTCGATCGAGGAAGCCCGGAACTTGAGCCTCGATCGTTTCGGCGAGGAGATTCATTAATAAGGCCACTTCATCAGAAGGCCTCCGCCAGTTTTCCTTCGAGAATGCAAACAGGCTCAAAGTCTTGACGCCAAGATTCGCCGCCGTTTCAGCAAGGCTGATCGCGCGTGCCGCGCCCTCGACGTGGCCATATGTCCTCGGCTGGTTGCGTGAAGTGGCCCAGCGTCCGTTGCCGTCCATGATCAGGGCTACGTGATTGATGCTCTTCATAAGCTTCTTCCCTCCTCAATGAAACTTCGAGCTTCTTTGTGAACTCACGATGTGCCCTGAGTGAAATCTTCGGCAGAACTTGGCAGAGCCGAAACGAAGCGCTAACCTTTTGATGAATGAAGCCGAAAATCCTTCTCTTCGAAGACGAAACGAACATCGCCGAGACGCTCATCTACGCTCTCGAAACGGATGGCTTTGTCGCCACGAGAGTTGCTACGGGGGCCGAAGGATTACGTCTGCTCGGCGAAAAGCCTTTTGATCTCGTTATTCTCGATGTAGGGCTTCCCGATCAGACGGGCTTTGAAGTCTGCAAGAAAATTCGCAAGACGAGCGAAGTTCCCATCTTCTTTCTCACTGCGCGGAGCGAAGAGATCGACAAGATTATTGGTTTAGAAATCGGCGCA
>SXGS01562960.1_pt1 | contig 10256 bp, 11 predicted proteins | sample 3174681 | NCBI WGS metagenome assembly SXGS01 (sample SAMN11356861, study PRJNA531348) | freshwater metagenome | isolation source: freshwater sample F1-80 | place: China: Fuxian Lake, Yuxi | collected 2017-12-25
CACGAAGAAGGACGTCGAGGACCAGCTCGCGTTCCTGCGCGACGCTTCGGACGCGGTGAAGACTGCCGCGCGCGAGGGCAAGTGCTGGGACACTGCGGAGAAGGAACTGCAGCTGCCGAAGTACGCGCAGTGGCCCGGCTACCAGAACGGGCTGCCGTTCGTGCTGCGACGCTACTGCGGGCTGTGGGGGCGCGGCACCTGACGGCAGACTCCAGCCCCGGGTGCCTCATCGTTTGGAGCGCACCCGGTCGCCGGTGACGTCCTCCAGCAGACGCATCAGCACGCACCAGTCCTCGCCGCCCCATCCTTTGGCGATCGCGGCGGTGAACTGCTCGTAGAGCAGGCTGCCGTAGCGCATCGGCGTGCCCGTGCGGTCCGCGAGGTCCATGGTCACGCGAAGGTCCTTCAGCGCGAGGTCCATGCTGCCTTCGGCCTTGAAGTCGCCCGCGAGGATCTTGCGCTTCATCCGGCGCTTCAACTGCTCGCTCGAGCCGCTGTTGGTGCTGACGACGTCGAACAGCACGTCGGGGTCGATGCCCGCCCGCGCGCCGAGCAGGAATCCTTCGCACGCGGCGGCGAGGTTGATGCCGGAGACCAGGATGTCGATCGACTTGACGATCGACGCGTTGCCGAGCGGCCCGACGTGATGGATGGTGGTCGCGAAGCAGCAGAACAGCGGCTCGATGCGCTCGAAGAGCGCGCGGTCGCCACCGCAGATCACCGAGGCGCGGCCTTCGCGCGCGCCGACGACGCCGTTGCCCACGGGTGCCTCGAGCATCGCCACGCCCTTCGCCGCGAGGCCCTCGGCCACGCGTTTCACCGCCGCAGGGAAGTTCGTGGCGAGGTCGACGAACACCAGCCCTTCGTGGGCGCCATCGGCAATGCCGTCCGCGCCAAGCGCGACGGATTCCACCTCGGCAGGCCCCGGCAGGCACCCGAAGACCACCTCGGCTGCCGCGGCAACCTCGGCCGCGGAACCCGCGCGTGCTGCGCCCTCCACGCGATCGAGCGCCGCGGGATCGCGGTCATAGGCGAGCACCGAATGTCCCTTGCGGATGAAATTGGCGCAGATCGGCGCCCCGATGTTGCCCGTGCCGATGAAACCGATCTTCATTTCCGCTTCCTTCCCGTGGCAGCATTCCAGGTTGCATCCAGCTCGACCGTGCCCGACCGGCGGTATGCCGCGTCGAGATCGTGCAGGTCCCACAAGCGAGCGCCCGCCGCAATGCGCCGCACAGCACTGCGCTCGGCGCGTCGCCGCGCCTCGACGAGCGCTACCGTCGCCGCCGCGAGCGCCGCCGGCACGACGATCACGCCATCGCCGTCCGCGACCACCAGGTCGCCCGGACAGACGCGCACGCCGTCACACACCACCGGCAGGTTGATGTCACCGGCGGCCCGCTTTTCCGGGTGCGAGGGCGCGATCCCGGTCGCCCACACCGGGTAGCGCATCGCACGCAGCGCATCGGCATCGCGGATGAAGCCATGCACCACGACGCCCGCGAGCCCGAGACGCCGGGCGTCGAGTGCGGCGAGGTCGCCCCATTGCGCACCGGGCCCGCCGCGCGCCGCGATGACAAGCGCATCGCCTCGCTGCGCGAGACGCAATGCCCGATGCAGCGCCAGGTTGTCGCCGCGCGCCGGTCGCACCGTCACGGCCGGGCCGGCCATGCGCACGCCGGGCACGAGGCCCTGCATGCGCGGGCTCATCACGGCGCGGTCGCGCAGGACCGGCGGCAGGACCTCGTAGAGATCGGAAACGCTGCAGCGGCGCGCGGCGGCAAGAAGGGCACGCGGCAAGCGCTCCACGCGCAGGAAGACGCGGCCCGTCAAGGCCGCGTCACGCCGGCCTGGCGGGCGAGCCTGCCGAGTGCTGCGTGTTCCTCCCGGATGAACTGCGCGAGTCCCGCAGCGGAAAGCGTGGACGACACTTCGCCCAGCCCCGAGAGCATGTCCTGGAAGCGTTTGCCCTGGATCGCGGAGCGATAGGCGGCTTCCAGCCGTTGCACGATCTCCGGTGGCGTGCCGCGGGGCGCGATGATGGCGCGCCAGAACACCGTCTCCGCGCTCGCCACGCCAAGCTCGTCGAGGCCGGCCGCCTGCGGAAATACGGCGTTGCGCGCTGCAGAGGTGAGCAGCAGGCACTTCGCCTTCCCTGACTTCATGTGCGGCAGGATGCTGGTGATGCCGCCCGCATAGAGTGAGACGTGGCCGCCGAGGAAATTGCGCAGCGTGTCCGCGGCGCCGCTGAACGGCACAGCGCGCACGCGCACGCCCAGCGCCCCGAAGATGCGCTCGGCGCCCAGGTGGAGCGTGCCGCCCGCGCCCTCGTTGCCGTAGGTGTAGTGATCCGGCTGCTGCTTCAGGTGGGCGACGAGTTCAGCGCCGCTGGACGCCGGGAAATCCGGCGGCGTGCAGACGACATACGGCGCCTTGGAGAACTGGATGACCGGCACGTAGTCGTCGAGCCCGTACGGCACGGGCTGGTTGTGCGGACTCGCGGTAAGCGGGCTGCTCCATACCGCGCCGATGGTGTCGCCGTCGGGCGCGGCCTTCGACACCAGCCCGACGCCGATGGTGCCTCCGGCACCCGGGCGGTTCACCGCGACGATCTTCTGCTTCAGTTCCGGTTCGACCAGCTCGGCCAGCAGGCGCGCCTGCACGTCCATGCCCCCGCCGGGAGCGATCGGCACGATCATCTCGATCGGGCGCGAGGGGTAAGTCTGGGCCAGCGCCGTTCCCGAGAGCAGCAGGGCGGCGAACGCGGCGGCGTGCAGCGGGCGGGTCATCTGCTCACTCCGCCTTGATGTTGCGATCGCGCACGATCTTCGTGTAGCGCCGGATGTCCTCGGCCACGACGGCGTCGAGCTTCTCGCCCGATTCGCCCGTGATGCGCCCGGCCTGCGCCTCGATGCGCTCGCGCACCTGCGGCGACTTTAGCGTCTCGAGGGTGGCGGCGTGCAGCGCGGCGATCACGGCGGGCGGCGTCGCGCGGGGCACGAAGGTGCCGATCCAGGTATCCATGTCGTAGCCAGGGAAGCCGCTCTCGGCGATGGTCGGCACGTTCGGCATGAGCGTGGAGCGAACCGGCGAGGTCACCGCGATCGCCTTGATCTTGCCGGCCTTGATGTGCGGCAGGAGACCCGTGAGAGTCGAGAGGATGTACGGCACCTGTCCGCCGATGATGTCGGTGATCGCCGGACCGGCGCCGCGGTAGGGCACGTGCGTGAACTCCACGCCGGCGAGGGACTCGAGGTATGCCGCGGCGAAATGTCCGGGCGAGCCGACGCCGCCGCTCGCGTAGACGCGCTGCTTCGGGTCGTTCTTCGCGCCAAGCGCGAGAAACTCCTGCAGTGTGTTCGCGGCCGCGGTCGGATGCGCGGCGAACGCCTGGGGCAGCGACCCGATGAAGGTCACCGCGCGAAAATCCCGCTCGGTGTCGTAGGGCAGCTTCGGATAGAGCGCCTGGTTGATCGAATGGTTGTTCAGCGTGAAGAGCACCGTGTAACCGTCGGCCGGCGACTTCGCCACCACGTCCGCGGCCAGCGCGCCGCCGGCGCCGCCGCGGTTCTCCACCACCACCGACTGCTTCAGCAGTTCGCCCATGCGCTGGTTCATCGCGCGCGCCATGGCATCGGTTCCGCCGCCCGCCGAGAAGCCGACGACCAGGCGTACGGGTTGCCGCGCGGGGAACTCCTGTGCGGCGGCCGGCAATGCCAGCAGCGCGGCCGTCATCGTCAGCAGCATGCGTTTCGTGTTCATGTTTCCTCCTCGGTGTGGGGTCGTCAGGCGTCGCGCTGCACCAGGTGCATCAGGATGCCGCCGAGCGCCTTCGGGTGCGGAAAGCCGATCAGCGCGCGGCGCGAGCCGGGACGGCCCTTCATGTCGATCATCGGCAGCCCCGCCTGCGCCATGCGCTCCAGCGTCCCGTTGATGTCCCGCGTTTTCACCGCGACATGGTGCAGGCCGCGCCCGCGCGACTGCACGAAGCGCGTGATCGCGCCCTGGTCCTGTTTCGTCGAGCCTGAGCGTCCGTGCTCCACCTGCACGCCCTGGCGCGGATCGAAGTTGGCGAGGAACTCGAACTCGCAGTCGCCAGCGGTGATGAAGGTCACGCGCAGCCCGCCGACCGGTTCCGGTGCACGCGTGTGGTAGACGACGCCGTACTTGTCGGAGGTGAAACTCTCCACCGCCATCGCCACTTCCATGTCGGTCTGCCGGCTTTCCATCGCGAAGCCGAAGCGGCCGCAGAACACGCGTTCGTCCTCCGCGACATCGGTGCTGGCCACGCCGAGATGGTCGATGCGCTCGAGCGGGCCGCTGTCATGCCGCTTCAGTTCGAGCCGCTCGGTCAGGCGCATGCGCACGCCGACCGTGCCGGCACGGTCGAGCGCGAGCGCGCGGTGTCCGGCGAGCCCTTCGGCCGGCGTCGCCCCCATGCCGGCGCGCTTCACGGCGGCATCCAGGTCATCGACGCCAAGCGCGATGTGGTGCACGCCCGGTTTCGCCTCGCCATCGATGAGCGGATGTCCGAGCGGGGCCACCGCGAGCGCGCTCTGCCCGATGCTGAACACGGGGATGGTGCCCTGCACGGACGGCAGTTCCTGGCGGGGCAGGCCGAAGTGCTCCTCGAGCACCGCGCAGGTGGCGGCCGGGTCGTTCGAGGCGAGGGCGACGTAGGCGATCTGCTCCGAGAGCATGTGGTTCGATTCCTTCAGGCGGTTTGCACGGTTTTCGAGGCGACGAGGGCGTCGATCTCGGCGGCGGGGATGCCGAAGTCCTCCAGCACGCGGCGCGAGTCGGCGCCCAGCGCGGGCGGCGCACTGCGCACCGAACTGCCGCCCATGCCCGCCATGCGGATCGGGTTGGCGATCAGGCGCAGCCTGCCGAGCGAAGGGTGGTCGATTTCCTCGACGATGCCGGTCTCGTTGACGTGCGGGTCGGAGAACACCTGGTCGAGCGTGAAGATCGGTCCGGCGGGAAGGCCCAGCTTCACAAGGTCCAGCGTCCACTCCATCTTGCCGCGCAGCGCGAATTTCTCGTTCAGGCGCTGCTTCACGGCCGCGCGATTGCGGCTGCGCGCCGCGTTGTCCTTGTAGTCGGGGTGCGTGACCCAGTCCTGCATGCCGAGCAGCCCGCAAAGCTTGACCCACATGTCCTCGGTGGCGGCGGCCATGTTGAAGGGGCCGTCCTTGGCCTCGAACATGCCGTACGGATAGATCACCGGGTGGTCGTTGCCCGCCACGCCAGGCGTGTCACCCAGGCTGAGCTGGCGCTGGCCTTGCACCGTCAGCAGTCCGATAAGGCCCGCGAGCAGCGAGGTTTCCACCAGTTGACCCTTGCCGGTGGCGTGGCGCTGGATGACGGCGGCCTGCACGCCGAGCGCCGCCCACATGCCGGCGACGACGTCGCCGATCGGGATGCCGACGCGCGTCGGGCCGGTTGCCTTCTGCCCGGTGAGGCTCATGAGGCCGGACATGCCCTGCGCGATCTGGTCCACGCCAGGCCAGCCGCCATAGGGGCCCGTGGTGCCGAAACCGGTGATCGACGCGAAGATCAGCCGCGGATTGCCGGCCGCGAGGGTGGCGTGGTCCATCTTCATGTCGCCCATCACGCCGGGCTTGAAGTTCTCGACGAGGATGTCGGCCTTGCCGGCGAGGCGGCGGATGAGGTCGAGCCCTTTCCGGTCGCGGAAGTTCACCGCAAGGCTGCGCTTGTTGCGGTGGATGCTGAGGTAGTAGACGCTGATGCCGTCCTTGAACGGCCCCCAGCCGCGCACCATCTCGCCTTCCGGGGTGGGTTCGATCTTGACGACGTCCGCGCCGAGGTCGGCGAGGATCATTGCGCAGAACGGGCCGGCCAGCGCGCGCGACAGGTCGAGGACGCGCAGGCCGGCGAGCGGCAGCGCGGGGGAGTCGGCGGTCGTGGTCATCGAGGGTCGCGCGGTCGCGCTACTCCGCCTTGATGCCGAGGTCGCGGATGATCCTGCTCCACTGCGCGGCCTCGCGGCGGATCTCCGCGGCGAACTGTTCCGGTGTGTTGGCGCGGGTGCTCATGCCGTAGTTGCGCAGGCGCTCGGGCAGCGCGGTTCCGGCGACCGCGCGGCCGACTTCGGACGCGAGCTTGGCCAGGATGTCCTTCGGCGTGCCGCCCGGCGCGCACAGGCCGAACCACGAGTTGACGTCGAAGCCCTTCATGCCGAGCTCGTCGAGCGTGGGCACGTCCGGCAGGATGGGCGAACGCGTGATCGAGGTGACCGCCAGCGCGGTGACCTTGTCCGCGTTGCTGCGGATGTAGCCGCGCGCCGAGGGCAGCGGATTGAAGTACATCTCGACGTGCCCGCCGAGCAGGTCGGCGATCACCGCCTGCGCGCCCTTGTACGGCACATGGACCATCGACAGCCCCGCCTGTCGCATGAACAGCTCGCCCGTGAGGTGCGTGACATTGCCGATGCCCGCCGACGCGAACGACACCTTGCCCGGGTTTGCCTTCACCTGGGCGACAAGGTCGGCATAGGTCTTCGCGCCAAGTTTCGGACCGGCGACCAGCACCATCGGCGTGGTGGCGACGAGTGACACCGGGATGATGTCCTTCTCGACCGTGTAGGGCACCTTGCCGTACAACGTGGGGTTGATCGTCATCGCGCCGACCGAGCAGATCAGCAGCGTGTAGCCGTCGGGCGGCGACTTGGCGACGAACTCCGTGCCGATCATCGCCTGCGCGCCGGCCTTGAAGTCGACCACGTAGGGCTGGTTCCACGTCGCCTGGAAATGGTCGCCGAGGCCGCGCGCCACCGGTTCGAGGTCGCCGCCGGCCGGGAACGGCACGATGATTTTGATCGGCTTGGACGGGTATGCCTGCGCGAGCGCGAGGCTGCAGGCGCCGGCGAGCGCGAGCAGCGCGGCAAGGCGGGCGAGGGGCTTGAGGGCGCGGTTCATGGGCGTTCGTCCCGGGTGGCGGAAGAACGCCCAGCATAGGCCTGCGGCCTGCCCGCGCAATCGGCGTTTCGCAGCCGGGCCGCGCGCACCGGGACCGTGCCGGCGCGCCTACTGCCGGTGCAGCACCAGTGGCGTCTCCCATTCGAACAGCACGCCGTTCCTCTCCGAGGCGATCTCGGCGTGTTCGCGCGCGTCGAGGCGCGGGAAGGTGACGTCCTTCTCCGCCAGGTCCCCGCGCACCTTGCCTGCCTGCACCAGCGCGCGCAGCTTCTTCACGTCCGGGAACCACACGGTCACGGTGCGCCCGCTGCGCTTGATGCGCGCCCAGACGTAGCGCGCCTCGTCCGGCTTCTCCGCCGGCCGCATGCTGGCGAACATCCAGTCGCCGGCGCTGCGCAGAAACACCTCGCCGGTCATCAGCTTAAGCGTGTTGTCCTTGTCCTCGATCCAGCCGATGCGCAGGATGCCCTTCGCGCCATCGACCACCTGCACCGTGAGGGACGCCTCGCCGTTGCTCCAGGTCCCCGCCCAGGCGTCGCGCTGCGCCTCGACGTCGACGGCGGCGTCGCCGAAGGGGTGCGTGCTGTACGCGGTGCTGCAGCCGCCAGCGAGCAGCGACGCGCAGAGCATGAGCAGGGTGGTCAGGGACCTCGGCATGGCATTGCTCCTGGACGGCCGATCTGTTGCGGTGGAACAAAGTGGGACGGCGCGGTCGCGCGGCTGTCAGGCTGCGGCGCTACACTTGCCGCGGCAATGCAAGGGACCCGCCGATGAACGGACAAGCGCAGCGTAGCAGCCTTCCCGCCGGCCGATCGCGGGGATTCACGTGCCATCCCTGCATGGGACTCGCCATTGGCCTCTGCTTCTACGGTGCCATCGCGCTGCCGCTGGTCGGCGAGTACGCGAAGCTGTCCGGCGGGCCGGCGCCGTGGTTCGCCTGGGGCCTGCTCGCGCTGGGCTGCATCCTGTACGCGGCCTCCGGCCTCGCGGTCTGGGAGGCGAACCTCTTCGTCGTGCTGGCCGGCTGGGCGATCGGCTACGGCGCGGCGTGGCTGCTCGGCGAAGCGGGCGTCGATCGCATGGCGCAGGTCCTCGTGCAATTGGCGGTGCCGCAGGTGGTCGCGTTGGCAGTGCTGGTCCTCGCCGTGGCGAGACGCTGAGCGCAGCGGGGTCGCCGCTATACTCAGCGCATGACCGCCACCTCGGACGCGCTCGAGCGGCTGCTCGACAACCTCAATGTAGAGGGGATGACCGACATTCCCTCGCCGGCCGAAGTGAAGGACCGGCTGCCCCTTTCGCCGGCCGCGGCGGAGACGGTGCTCGCCGGGCGCGCGCGCGTGCGCGACATCCTCGAACGCCGCGATCCGCGGCTGTTCGTCGTCGTCGGACCCTGTTCGATCCATGACTCGAAGGCGGCGCTCGAGTACGCGCGTCGGCTGAAGGCGCTGTCCGACGAGGTGCAGGACACCTTCGTCGTGGTGATGCGCGTGTACTTCGAGCCGCCGCGCACCGCCACCGGCTGGAAGGGCTACATCAACGACCCGCGGATGGACGACTCGTTCCGCATCGACGAGGGGATCGGGCTGGCGCGCGAGCTGCTGATGCGGCTCGCCGAGCTCGGGCTGCCGACCGGCACAGAGGCGCTCGACCCGATCTGCCCGCAGTACCTCGCCGACCTGGTGACCTGGTACGCGATCGGCGCGCGCACCACCGAATCGCAGACCCACCGCGAGATGGCGAGCGGCCTGTCCGCGCCGGTGGGCTTCACGAACGGCACCGACGGCGGGCTGGACGTGGCGGTGAACGCGATCCGCGCGGCGGCGCTGCCGCACGGCTTCCTCGGCGTGAACCAGGCGGGCAGGACGAGCGTGATCCGCTCGCGCGGCAACGCGCACGGGCATCTCGTGCTGCGCGGCGGCGGCGGGCGGCCGAACTACGACACGGTCAGCGTGCGGCTGGCGGAGAACGCGCTGGCGAAGGCGACGCTGCCGCCGAATATCGTCGTCGACTGCTCGCACGCCAACTCGATGAAGGACTACAGCCTGCAGCCGCTGGTGTTCGCCGACGTCGTGCACCAGGTGGTCGAGGGCAACCGCTCGATCGTCGGCATGATGCTGGAGAGCCACCTGCACGCCGGCAGCCAGCCGATCCCGGAGAACCTGGCCGAGCTGAAGCATGGAGTGTCGGTGACCGACGCCTGCATCGACTGGCCGGCCACCGAGGAGCTGCTGCGGCGCGGACGGCGCGAACTGCGCGGCGTGCTGGACGCGCGCCGGGCCTGACCGCGCCCGGATCCGGCGTTCAGTGGCGGTGCGGTGCCGCGCCGCCGCGCTTCGCCGGCCTGCCGCCTTTCGCATCGAAATCGAGGTGCTCGACGACCTGGTCGCGCACCGGGCCCGACAGGCGCAGCTTGAGCGCCCACTCGCCGGTCATCTCCAGCTCGATCCGCGCCGTGTACTCGCCCGGTTTCGAGCCGGCCTTCGCCGGCACCGGTTTCACGTTGTGCGCCATCGGCATCGACGGCATGTCCGCGCCCACGGTGACGTCGACGCCCTCGAGCGGCGCGCCCGCCCGGCGCAGCTCGATGCGGCAGTCGTAGACGAGCCGCCGGTCGGTCGCCGTGCAGGACACCTCGGCGCGCGGCGCCGGGCCCTGCGCCTGCGCGGCGGCCGGGACCAGGATGCAGGCGAGGACGACGAAGGAAATGCTGCGCATGTTCAGGGCCTCCAGCGGAACCTGCGGATGATCGCATGGACCGCGCGCTCGTCGAGCAGGCCGCGTGGCCGCCATGCGAGGAGCAGCGCGACGACCAGGCCGAACACCACCATGCGCCAGCCCTGGAACACGCGGCTGCCTTCCAGCAGCCCGATGTCGAGCAGCACGCCGAGGAGCGGCCCGAGCGCGGTGCCGAGCCCGCCGATCATGGCGTAGGCGAGCGCGTGCACGCCGAGCATGATGTCGAAGTTGCGCGGCTCGATGTAGGTGTTGTGGTGCGCGTAGAGCGCGCCGCCGAGCGCCGCCAGCGCGCCGGCGAAACCGGCCGCGGCGAGCTTCGCGCGCTGCACGTCGACGCCGAGCTGCGCGGCGAGCTCGGCGTCCTCGCCCACCATCCGCAGCGCGACGCCGAGCCGCGAGCGCTCCGCCAGCATCAGCAGGGCGATCGTGCCGGCGAGCGCCGCCCACACCACCAGCGCGTAGCCGGCCGGTTCGATGCCGTGCTCGAACACCCAGCGGATGCCGCGGAAGCCCTGCGTGCCGTCGGGGCCGGCTTCCTCGCCGCCGACGTCGCGGCGCCACCGCAGCAGCTCGAAGCCGATG
>SXGS01233693.1_pt1 | contig 10255 bp, 13 predicted proteins | sample 3174681 | NCBI WGS metagenome assembly SXGS01 (sample SAMN11356861, study PRJNA531348) | freshwater metagenome | isolation source: freshwater sample F1-80 | place: China: Fuxian Lake, Yuxi | collected 2017-12-25
ACTCGCTGACCACGATTGTCGAGCTCGTCGAGCAGGCACAGGCAGAGAAGGGCGATCGAGCCCGCCTTGCAGACCGGATCGCCCGGCCACTGGTACCGGGCGTGCTGATCCTCGCCGCGCTGGTCGCGCTGATCGGGTCGCTGTTCGGTGACCCGGAGCTGTGGATCACCCGCGCGCTGGTGGTGCTCGTCGCAGCCAGCCCATGCGCCCTGGCGATCTCGGTTCCGCTCACCGTTGTCGCCGCGATCGGAGCGGCCAGCAAGTTCGGCGTGATCATCAAGTCCGGTGCAGCCTTCGAGCGATTCGGCACGATCCGCCACGTCGCCGTCGACAAGACAGGTACCCTGACCCGCAACCAGCCCGCCGTTACCGCGGTCCTCACCGCCGACGGTGTGACCGAGCGTCAGGCGCTTGCCTGGGCGGCGGCGCTGGAGCAACACAGCACGCACCCTCTCGCCGCAGCGATCACCGCCGCTGCCCCGGGCGGTCCCGCGGCGATTGAGGTGACCGAGCAAGCCGGGCACGGCATCGAAGGCACCGTCGACGGGGCGCGGGTCACCGTCGGCAGCCCCCGCTGGCTCGACGCCGACACGCTCGCGAGTCAGGTCACGAGTCTGGAGGAACAGGGCATGACTGTCGTGATCGTGCACCGTGGCGGGGCACCGGTCGCCGCGATCGGCGTCCGGTACGAGCTGCGCCCCGAGGGGCCGGAGGTCGTGCGCACCCTCGCCAGTCAGGGCATCGGGGTGACCATGCTCACCGGTGACAACGCCCGCACCGCGCGCGCCCTCGCCGCGCAGGCCGGGATCAACGACGTGCGCGCCGAGCTCCGCCCCGAGGACAAGGCCGCCGCGATCGGTGAGTTGTCCCACGACCGTTCGGTCGCGATGATCGGGGACGGCATCAACGACGCCCCCGCCCTCGCTGGCGCGGATATCGGCATCGCGATGGGAGCTACCGGCTCCGACGCGGCAATCGAGTCAGCTGATGTTGCCTTCACAGGCCACGATCTGCGGCTTATCCCGCGCGCGTTCGACCACGCTCGCCGCGGCCGCCGCATCATCAACCAGAACATCGTCCTGTCTCTGCTGATCATCACCGCCCTGCTTCCACTCGCGCTATTCGGTGTCCTCGGGCTCGCCGCCGTCGTCCTGGTCCACGAGATAGCGGAGGTCATCGTGATCCTCAACGGCCTCCGCGCCGCCCGCACACGGACGGCGGTCGCATGACTGCCCCAGACACCGGGCGGCACGCCGAGGCACCCACGGGAACACGCGACGAGCCGTCGCCCCGACGGAAGACCACCAAGCGGCCTTCCCGCGCGGTCGGCATTGCCCTCGCCGTCGCGGGACTCGGGCTAATCCTCGACCAGGGTACAAAAGCCCTCGCGACAGCCCAGCTTCCACCCGACGACCGCGTCCCCCTCATCGGTGACGTGCTGTCTCTGACGCTCGTGTACAACCCCGGAGCGGCATTCTCCCTCGGCTCCGGAACGACCTGGGTGTTCACCATCATCGGGGTCCTCGCCGCCGCAATAACAGTTGGATTCGCGGTGCGACTGCGTGGCGTCCGTTGGGGCATCGCACTGGGCCTGATCCTCGGCGGCGCGGTCGGCAACCTCGTCGACCGGATCATGAACCCGCCGTCGTTCGGGCAGGGGCATGTCACCGACTTCATCGCCTACGGTGACCTCTTCGTCGGGAACATCGCCGACATCCTCGTCGTCAGCGGTGTCGCCCTGCTTTGCCTGATCATGGTCAGGACGAGCCCACAACCGGACCAGCATGAGCTCAGGGACGTGGATTCTGACCACGATTCGCCGAACGCACAGACCGACATGACCCCTGCTCGCACCACCCGAGCAAAAGGCCCATCCCAATGAAAGTACAACTCCTGCACATCGATGACTGCCCGAACACGGCGGATGCCGAAGCGCGCACGCGCGCTGCACTCGATGCGCTCGGCTACGAGCGTGTGGCGGTCGAGTCAGTCACGATTCACTCCGAAGCCGAGGCTGCGAGCATCCACTTCGGTGGCTCGCCGACGATCCTCGTCGATGGGGCTGACCTGTTCCCGACGCCGCCAGTCCGATCGGTGGCCTGCCGGGTCTACCTGACGAAGGATGGCTTCGCTGGTGCACCAACTCAAGAACAGCTCGAGGAGGCGCTGCGCGGCGTCTCTCGCTGACTCGGCTGCATATGGACGCAATTCCCCGGCTCATCCTCGGCGCGCCGCTGGACCAGATCGCCGCCATCCTCGAACCCGCGTCGCCGATCAGCCTGGGGTTCATCATCACAGGGTGGGGATGGGCATGCCGACTCGATCGATGACCGCGGAGGCATAGGCACTGCTGTTCGCCCCAATTGCGGTGGACCAGGCAATCGCGGCGGAGATCTCTAATCCGGTCAGCCGGCTCAGCACGACTGGCGGGAGCTCTTGCGCGAGGGCGATCAGGGCGCTGGTGCGCGCCAGTCGCGGCGGGATACCGACAGCGCGGAGTCGAGAGTTGAGCGTGTTGGGGGCCATGTGGTGCCCGGCGCGGGCTCCGGGGTAGATCCACTCCTGTTCGATGCTCTCGACGAACATCCGCGGTGCTGTGCGATTGCTGGCTGCTCCGATGGCGGCGGGCGCGAGCTCAATGGGGAGCGCGAGCGGCGCGGACCCGAGCCGGACGAGCACCGTCTCATCGGCGATGGTGACGTCCTCAGCGCGGAGCTGGACGATCTTCGCCGCCCGGATGCCGAACATGAGCATCAACCCAGCAGCGAACTTCGTGTGCGGGTCGATGGACGCGTCGGAGGTGACGTCGGCGAGCAGCCGCCAGCGTTCGTCGTCGCTGAGAGCCTGAGGGTTCAGTCCTCCGGACGGAGGTACCGGCGCGGTAAGTCGCCGGGGTCGCTCGCCTCGTCCTATCCGCTTGAGAAAATGGTGCAAGAACGGGCGCGCGCCGAACGTGAGCCACTCGTCGACATCCGCCTGGGTGAGCGACGCGAGGGAACCGTTACGCGTGTGGATCCAACGCAGAAACTCGATGATCCCCATGATCTCGATCCGACGCCAGGACAGCTGCCCCGCGCGTAACGGCATGGCGTTTCCGCGCAGCGCTCGAAGGTGCCGCCAGCGAGCGTACTGGGTGACGCTTCGCCGCTCACCCGGCTCTGGGATTTCAGCTAGAACTTCGGTGAGCCAGATCTCAAACCGGGCGAGGAGCTCATCACGCTGCGGCAGCAGATCATGGTCGATCAATACCGACCGCACTGCGCGGGTCTGGAACTCAGACCCGGCCTCGTCGAGGTAGGCGTGAGTGCGCAAGGACGGATCTGCGAGGACCCGGGTGATCAGGGTGCAGGCGACGGTGCCGCGCTCAAACGCGTAGACGATCTTCGACGGAGCTCCCAGAAACCACCGTTCTCGGAGATGAGCGATCCGAGTGTCAGAGGCAGCGAGTTCGTCGGGGATCATCTCTCGGATCATTTGGTCCGCGCGACAGCGTGGGCAGAGCTTTGCAATCAAGCGTGTGACGGTCCCGCAACTGGTGCAGGGGCGGAACGTCTCTGGCTGCCGGGGATAGCAGAGTGGGCAGAAGGGATGACCATCGATCCGGCCATTCACGATTCGGTCGTCCCCGCAGCTCGTGCAGGTCTCGATGATCGGCGGGACGCACGCCCAGCAGAGATACCCGGAGCCGTCCTCGGCGCGCTTGTGCCGCAGGCGAACCTCCCCGCAGCCCGCGCAGGGTCCGCGAGGGTTGGCGCACTGTTCGCAGGCCGCGCGGGCCGTGCCAGGCCACCGGCATTGCCGCTCATTCCCGCAGACCGTGCATATGTGGGGTCTGAGGAGGATCGGTACGAAATTTCACGTTAGGCGTCAGGCGCCCTTTTACGCGTCCTGTTTGGAGACTTGACCGGGCGCTTTCTTGGGAAGGGCGAACGCGACATCGACGGAGGAATTGGAGGTGAACAGGCTGTTAGTTTCAGAAGTCGTCTGCACTTGAATGTCCGAAGTCGTCTGCACGGGTTGTACGGGGCTACGCAGAGATCGTGTTTTGTGCCTTGTCCGGCGCGGAGCGCGCGTCCGGAGAGCCACCTAATTTAGAGCCTGGCGTAGGCCCAGCCGTCCCATTGGCGCTGGGCCAGGTGGGAGATGGCCGCGGGAACCATGTCAATGCCGGGAGCGAGGCCTTTTTCTTCCAGGCCTGCTGAGCGCATGCTGTTGCCGCAGGCAAGGATGCTCACGTCCAGGTGCCGGGCGCTATTGACGGCCTCCGTGGCGGGTGAGTTTGTGGCGAGGAGTTTGACGCCGGGGCCCTGGACCACCACTTCGATGCCAGTTCCCGGGGTGAGTGCGGCACGGGCGTTGGAGGCGCGGCGGAGGATGCCGGCAAGGGCGTCCTGCTCAAGCGGCCCAGCGGAGTGAATGAGCAAGCCCCTGCCGTGTCCATCTTTCACGGTTTCTGCCGGCGTCCTGTTTATGGACCTTTACTTTGTTGCATCACTCAGCCCGGCGAGGGCTGTACGGAGTCGGGTGCCGGCGTCGTCTGCCACTTCTTTCACGGCCGGCGTGTCGCTGAGCTGGACCATGGTCTGCGGGTCAATGGCCTCGATGATGGTCACGGCTGCGTCCTCGCTCCGCCGCACCACCACGTTGCACGGCAGCAGTGCACCGATTTCGGGCTCTGCGGCGAGGGCACGGCTGGCCAGGGCCGGGTTGCAGGCGCCGAGGATGACGTAATCCCCGACGGCATCCGCAGCTTCGGCGCCAAGCTTGGCTTCGAAGGTGGACCGGACGTTGATTTCGGTCAGGATTCCGAACCCCTGCGCGGCCAGGGCCCCGCGGGTGCGTTCCAGCGCTTCCGCCCAGGGAAGGGAGACGGTGGTGGCCAGGGTGTACGTCATGATGCTCCTCGAAGTTGCTCGGCGGTCCGCTGTTTAGGCGAGGGAGAGGAAAAGCTTTTCCAGGTCTTTCCGGTCCATGGTCGCGTCCTTCTGGACAATGCACTGCTCCAGGCCGGTGGCAATGATGGCGAAGCCGGCACGGTCAAGGGCTTTGGACACGGCCGCCAGCTGGGTGACGACGTCCTTGCAGTCCCGGCCTTCTTCAAGCATCCGGGTGACGGCGGCAAGCTGGCCCTGTGCGCGCTTGAGGCGGTTGATCACTGGTGTGAGTTCGGTTGGGTTTAGTTCCATGGGGGTCTCCATCGATGGGGGTGCTGCCCTCAACTATATACCCCTATGGGTGTTTTGACTACCCCCGGGGGTATGTGCAATACTCCGTGGGGTATCCACCCGACCCCTTCCGAGAGGCCACCCATGACGTCCCCTTCCACGGCAACAGCCGTTACCGCACTCGCCCCCGGAACCCTCCAGTCCTGGTTCAAAGAGCACCAGGACCTCGTGGTGATCGACGTGCGTTCCGCCGCCGAATTCGAGTCCATGCACATCCGCGGCTCCTATAATGTGCCGCTGCCGCTGCTCTCCGAGCACACGGATGAGCTGGCGGCCCGGCTGGGCAGCCGCGTTGTGCTGGTCTGCCAGTCCGGCGTCCGGGCCGAGCAGGCACGGCAGCGCCTGGGCGGTGCCGGCATCGGCACCGCTTACGTCCTGACCGGCGGTGTCCCGGGGTTCGCGGCCGCCGGCGGCGACGTGGTCCGCGGCAAGGACCGCTGGGACCTGGAGCGCCAGGTACGCCTGGCTGCCGGCTCACTGGTGATGCTGGGCCTGGTGGGCGGCAAGTTCGTTTCCCCGAAGATCCGGATGCTTGCCGGCGCCATTGGCACGGGTCTGACCTTCTCCGCCGCGACGAACACCTGCGCGATGGGCCAGGCGATCTCGGCCATGCCGTGGAACAAGGCCGCCAAGGAGCCTACCCGCGAAAGCGCCATCCTGCAGTTCCCGGTCGGCCCGGCCGTAGAAGCCGAGGCCAAAGCGTCGTGACCGTGACCCTGTTCCTTGTCCTTGCCCTGTCCGTGGTCATCGGGCTCTCGCTCGGTGTCCTGGGCGGCGGTGGCTCCATCCTTACTGTCCCGATCCTGGTCTATGTGGCCGGATTCGAGGCCAAGGAAGCGATCGCGGCGTCCCTGTTCGTGGTCGGCGTCACCTCCGCGGTGAGCGTGATCAGCCATGCCCGCGGCGGAAGGGTGATGTGGCGGACCGGTTTGATCTTCGGCGCCGCCGGCATGGCGGGCGCCTTCGTCGGCGGGCTGCTCGGCGGCCGGATCCCGGGTCAGGTCCTGCTGATCGCCTTCGCCCTGATGATGGTGGCCACCTCTGTCGCGATGCTCCGCGGCAGGAAAAAGGCCGGCGGGGCTGACGGCGCCGAACCCGTGAAGCACGAACTTCCCCTGGGCCGGGTGCTGCTGGACGGCGCCGTCGTGGGTCTGGTCACCGGCCTGGTAGGCGCCGGCGGCGGGTTCCTCGTCGTTCCCGCCCTGGCACTGCTGGGCGGCCTGCCGATGTCCGTGGCCGTCGGAACCTCACTGGTGGTCATCGCCATGAAGTCCTTCGCCGGGCTCGCCGGCTACCTCACCACGGTGCACCTGGACTGGGGCCTGACCCTGGCCGTCACGGCAGCCGCGATAGTGGGTACCCTGGTGGGCTCCAAACTGGCGGGCCGTATCCCGGAAACAGCCCTGCGGAAAGCATTCGGCTGGTTCGTCCTGGCGATGGGCACCTTTGTCCTGACCCAACAGGCGCCGGAGGACCTGCGCTGGATCATCGTCGCCGGTGTTGCTGCCCTGGCCGTGACTGCTGCCGGAATCTGCTGGTTTTTCGTCAACTCCTGCCCGTTGCGCAAGAACGACAGGAACAGCGCCCACCGAAGCGGCCAGCACTCTCCGGCGTGACCGGCAGCCGAGCCAGTACCGCTGCCGCCCCGCCGGGGCGCCACTTGATCAATACGAAAGGAATGAACGTCATGGGACTCATCAGCTCCCTGAAGAAGGCATTCAGCAAACCCTACAAAACCGTCTCCGTAGCCGAGGCCAAGGACCTTCTTTCCTCCGGCGCTACCTTGATCGATGTCCGCTCTGCCCAGGAATGGCGCACCGGCCGGGCGCCCCAGGCCAAACACGTCGCCCTGGACCGGCTGCAGACCAGCACCGCCGGCATCCAGAAAACCCGGCCGGTGATCGCGATGTGCGCCTCCGGGGTCCGCTCGGCCTCCGCAGCCCGGCTCCTCGCCGCCCAGGGCTACGAAGCCTACTCCCTCCGCGGCGGCATAGGCGCCTGGCGCCAGGCCGGCGAAACCGTCCGCTAACCACACCACCCCGCTTTTGACCCGGAACTTTCGAAGGAGAACCCCATGGCTGAAATCACCGTCACCGAAACCGACCAGCGTCGCGACCAGGCCCGGATCCTTGATGTCCGCGAAGACTTCGAAGTCGCCGACGGCATGATCCCCGGCGCCCTGCACATCCCCATGGGACAGCTGCAGACCCGCCTGTCCGAACTGGACCCCAACGTCCCGGTCATCGCCGTCTGCCGCAGCGGGAACCGGTCCGCCCAGGTCGCTGACGCGCTCAACGGTGCAGGCTACACCGCGGACACCATGGCCGGCGGCATGACAGCCTGGACCCGCGCAGGCCTCCCCACCACCTGACCCCGTCATCTGAGCTCCCTTCAGGGCTCCACATCCTCCAAGCGCTTCGGACGACACCGGAAGGACACGAACGGATCATGGCAACCATCAACGTCACCCAAGAGAGCCTCGCTGAAACCCTGGAGAACAACGGGATCGTCCTCGTGGATTTCTGGGCAGCCTGGTGCGGCCCGTGCCGCATGTTCGCCCCCACCTACGAGACAGCCTCCGTAAAGCACCCGGACATTGTCTTCGCCAAGGTGGACACCGAAGCTGAGCAGGCCCTCGCCGCAGCGGCCGGCATCATCTCCATCCCCACCCTGATGGCCTTCCGCGACAAAACCCTGGTCTTCTCCCAGCCCGGCGCCCTGAACGCCCGAGGACTGGAGCGGGTCATTCAGGCCGTGAAAGATCTGGACATGGACAAAGTCCACGCCGAAACCGCCCGGCAACAGGCCTGAAAAGGAACCACCACATGGCAGCCACGCGGACCATCACGGCCGATGAACTCGCCGCCACCTGGCCCGCAGCCGTGGTGGTCGACGTCCGCAGCCGTGAGGAATACGCCATCGCCCACATACCGGGCAGCCTCAACATCCCGCTGGATGACATATCCTCCCGGCTGAAGGACCTGCCGAACACCACGCTGCACCTGCTGTGCGGCTCAGGCAAGCGCAGCAGCCAGGCCGCACAAATCCTCGCGGACCACGGTTACGAGACCGTGAACGTCGCCGGCGGGATCACCGAGTGGTACCGCAACGGCCGCCCCGTTACCTACGCCGCGGCCCCGGCCGACAACCCTCCTCCTGACCGGCGGCGCTCCCTCGGTTCCCTCCGGCACCGCCTCTTGAGGCGGGCGGCGCGGACCTCCTGACCCTCAGGACCAAGACCAGCTCTGGCCTTGCGTTATACCCCCTAGGGTATTATTATTGTTATCAGAACAACGGGGAACGCTCCCCACCACTTCCGCGAAGGAGAGCACCACATGCTTATCGAGCGTATTTACGATGAAGACCTCGCCCAGGCCAGCTACCTGATCGGCTGCCAGGCCAACGGCACGGCTGTCGTGGTCGACGGCCGCCGCGACATCGCGGTCTACCAGGACCTGGCCGCGAAGAACGGCATGAAGATCATTGCCGTCACCGAAACCCACATCCACGCCGACTACCTCTCCGGTACCCGCGAACTTGCCGCCGCCACGGGCGCGAAGATTTACGTCTCGGGTGAGGGCGGGCCGGACTGGCAGTACGAATTCGACGGTGAACGGCTCTACGACGGCGACGCGATCACCGTAGGCAACATCAGCATCCAGGCCGTCCACACCCCCGGGCACACCCCCGAACACCTGTCGTTCCTCGTGACCGACGGTGCGTTCAGCGACCAGCCCGGCTACCTGCTCTCCGGCGACTTCGTGTTCTCCGGCGACCTGGGCCGGCCGGACCTGCTGGACGAGGCAGCCGGCGGGATCGACACCCGGTTCGAGGGCGCCAAGCAGCTGTTCGCGAGCCTGCGGGATAAGTTCCTGACGCTGCCGGACTACGTCCAGGTCCACCCCGCCCACGGCGCCGGCAGCGCCTGCGGCAAGGCCCTGGGCGCCGTCCCCTCCTCCACCGTCGGCTACGAACGCCTCTACTCCTGGTGGGGACCTTACCTGGCCGCGAACGACGAGGCCGGTTTCATCACCGAGCTCCTCGACGGCCAGCCCGACGCCCACGCCTACTTCGGCCGGATGAAGCGTGAAAACCGTCAAGGACCGGCCGTCATGGGCGAACGCGCCCCGCTGCCCGAACTTACCACCGGGATCGTTGCCGCGGGCCTGGCAGAAGACACGCTGACCTTCATCGACACCCGCCCCAACAGCGAAGTCCATAAGGGCACCGTGGTCCGGTCCCTGAACGTACCTGCCGGCAAGTCCGTAGCGAGTTACGGCGCCTGGGTGGTGAACCCGGAAACCGATCAGAACCCCCTGGTACTCCTGGCCAAGGACCAGGAACAGGCGCAGGACATGTGGGACCACCTGGTACGGGTGGGCATCGACAACGTCGCCGGCTACCTTACCGGCATCGACGGGCTGCCCACCTTCACTCCGAAGCTGATCCAGCCCGAGGAACTCGACGGGTTCGACGCCGCCATGGTGCTCGATGTCCGCAACAAGACCGAGCACACCGCCGGGCACGTCCCCGGCTCCCACCAGCTCAGCGGCGGCCGCGCCATGTGGCACCTGGATGAGCTTCCGGCCGAAGGCACTATCGTGAGCTACTGCCAGTCCGGCGTGCGGAACTCCGTCGCGGCCAGCGCCCTGCGCCGGGCCGGGTACGACGTCGTCGAGCTCGAGGGCAGCTACGCTGGCTGGCAAACCTGGCAGAACTCCGGCCAGTCAGCCAAGGCCTAGAACCACCGGCACTGCACGGCCCCTGAAAGTCCACGGTCAGGAACGGCCTGGCCGTGCACGACAAGAGATAAGGAATCCCCTTTGATGATGAACGGCTTTGGTATGGGCGGGATGGGACTTGCCTGGATCTTCTGGCTTCTGCTGATCGCGGGCGTAGTCGTGCTCGCCGTGGTGCTGGTCAAAGCCTTCACCCGCAACGCCGGCGGCAACACCCCCGCCGATCTGCAAGGACCACCGCGCACCGGTGTCGGCCCCGCCCGGGCCCGGGAGATCCTTCAGGAGCGCTAC
>SXGS01244316.1_pt1 | contig 10254 bp, 9 predicted proteins | sample 3174681 | NCBI WGS metagenome assembly SXGS01 (sample SAMN11356861, study PRJNA531348) | freshwater metagenome | isolation source: freshwater sample F1-80 | place: China: Fuxian Lake, Yuxi | collected 2017-12-25
GCCCGAGGTGATCGGCATGTCCGACCGCATCCTCGTCATGCACGACGGCCGCATCGCGGCCGAGCTGCCCGCCGGCTCCAGCGAAGAGGCCGTGCTCTCGGCCGCGACGGGCACCGCCGGCGGCCTCGGCGCGCAGGGGAGGGTCGCATGACCGCCGCGACCGCCGGGCGGCGTCGGCCGCGCATCCGCCTCGAGTCGACGGCGATCGTCTACCTGGCGCTCATCGGCGTCATCATCGTGGGCGCGATCCTCGTCGCCACCGTCGGCCGCAACCTGTTCAGCGCGGGCAGCATCCGCGACATCCTGACCGGGATGAGCGTGCTCGGGCTCGTCGCCATCGGGCAGACCCTCGTGATCCTCGTCGGCTCGCTCGACCTCTCGGTGCCCTACGTCATCAGCCTGTCGAGCCTGCTCGCGGCGACCACGATGGCGGGGGATCCGGCGAACATCCCGGCGGCAGTCGCCCTCGCGCTCGTCGTCGCCGCGCTCATCGGGCTCGCCAACGGGCTCATCGTCACGAGCCTCAAGGTCAACGGGTTCATCGCCACGCTCGGCGTCGGGCTCATGGTCAAGGGCTACCTCGACACCAACTACCAGGGCTCGGCCGGCAGCGTGCCCGCGGCCTTCCAGTACATCGGCGCGACGGGCATCGGGCCCGTGCCGATCTCGACGATCATCATGCTCGCGCTCGCCGCCGCCGTCTTCCTCATGCTGACGCGCACCCGCACGGGCCACCACCTCTACGCCGTCGGCGGCAGCCCCGCCGTCGCGCGCCTCTCGGGCCTGCGCACCGCGCGCCCGGTCGTCATCGCGCACGTGCTGTGCTCGATCACCTCGGCGCTCGCCGGACTGCTGCTCGCCAGCCGCCTCGGCGTCGGCAGCCCCACCGTCGGCAGCCAGGGCGGCTACGACCTGCTCTCGATCGCCGCGGTCGTGCTCGGCGGCACCCTGCTCGCCGGCGGTCGCGGCTCGATCTGGGGCACCATCGGCGGCGTCGCGATCTTCGCCGTCATCGACAGCGTCATGAGCGTCATGCAGGTCAACCCGTTCCTCAAGGACGTCGTGCGCGGCCTCGTCATCGTCGCCGCGGTCGCCGTCTACACGAGCCACGTGACCCAGCGCCGCCGGGCCCGGTACGCGCCGACCGGTGCCGACGTGCCGGCCGCGACGACGGATGCCCGGGCCGCGGCCCCCGCATCACCCGAGTCGACGGACACCCGCGACGCCGACTCGGCCGAGCCGACCCGCACGACGGAGGGAACGCGATGAGCGCCACGACCGCCGCCCCCGCGCCGAGCGCCGCCGAGCGCGCCCGCGACCTGGGCCGCACGCTCATCAGCCCGCGCGGCGCCGTCTTCCTGCTGCTCATCGTGCTGCTCATCGGCATCGTCGCGCTCAACCCGGGCTTCGCCGAGCCGGGCCAGGTCATGCGTTTCATCCAGCGGGTCGCGCCCATCGCGATCGTCGCGATCGGGCAGTACTTCGTCATCGTGTCGGGCGAGTTCGACCTCTCGATGGGCTCGGTCATCACGGCCCAGGTCGTGATCGCGGGCAACCTCATCGGGCAGGACGAGGCGATGAGCATCCCGGTGCTGATCTTCATGATCGCCGTCGGCGCGGTCATCGGCCTCGTCAACGGACTGCTCACGACGCTCTTGCGCGTGCCCTCGTTCATCGTCACGCTCGGCACCATGCTCGCCGTGCTCGGCGGGGTGCTGTTCTGGACGGGCGGGGCGGCGACGGGCAACCCCGCCGACGGGTTCCGGCAGATCGGCCGCGGCGGGTTCCGCGACGTGCCGCTGCTCGACTTCGTGCCCTACTCGGTCATCATCCTGGCCGCGCTCATCGCCGCGGCCGTGTGGTTCTCGCGCCGCCCCTTCGGCCGCGCGATCGTCGCCGTCGGCGACAACCCGGTCACCGCGCGCTACGCCGGAATCCGGGTCTGGTGGGTCAAGACCGCCGCCTTCATGATCTCGAGCCTCAGCGCGACGCTCGCCGGCGTGCTGCTCGTCGGCTACGCCGGGGTGCACCCCTCGGTGGGCCGCGGCTACGAGTTCATCGCGATCACGGCGGTCGTGCTCGGGGGAGTGGTGCTCGGCGGCGGCCGCGGGTGGGTGGTGGCGGCCGTCGCCGGGGCCTTCGCCCTCGAGGCGCTCTTCACCCTGCTGAACTTCGCCGACGTGCCCTCGACCCTGCGCGACGGCATCCAGGGCTTCATCATCATCGCCGCGGTCGCCTACTCGGCGGTCTCGTTCCGCTCGCGCCGGCGCCGCGGCCCCCGCACCTCTCCCGCTTCCGGGAAGGAGCCGACGGTCAGCGAGTCGGCTACCCAGGCACGTCCCCCTGCACGTTCTGGCCCGACCCCGGGCACGACGCACATATCCAACGGAGGTTAAGTGATGGAACGCAGAAAGCACGCCACCGCGGCAGCGGTCGGCATCGCCGCCCTGCTCGTGATGACCGGGTGCACGACCGACCCGACCGTGACGACGCCCGAGGGCGAGACGCCCGAGACCGCCCCCACCGAGGAGGTGGAGTGGTTCGACCAGGCCCTCTTCGACGAGCAGCGGGAGCAGATGGGCGCGACGGCCGAAGGCCCGGCCGACCAGCCCTACCTGCAGTACATCAACGCCGAGCTCATCGACACCTCCGAGTACGCGAGCGAGGGCCCGAAGAAGGGATGCTTCGCCAACGCCTCGATCTCGAACCCGTGGCGGCAGACCGGCTGGATCACCTTCAACGAGCAGCTCGAGGAGCTGCAGGACGCGGGTGCGATCTCGGAGGTCGAGACGCGCGACGCGCAGGACAGCGATGACACCCAGATCGCCGACATCGACTACTTCATCGAGGAGGGCGGCTGCGACTTCTTCATCATCTCGCCGAACAGCACCGCCGCGATGACGCCCGCCGTCGAGCGCGCCTGCGAGACCGGCAAGCCCGTCATCGTCTTCGACCGCGGCGTCGAGACGGACTGCTACACGACCTTCATCCACCCGATCGGCGGCTTCGCCTGGGGCATCGCTTCGGCCGAGTTCCTCATCGACAACCTGGAGGAGGGCGACAAGGTCGTGGCCCTGCGCATCCTGCCCGGCGTCGACGTGCTCGAGCAGCGCTGGGCCGCGGCCGAGGTGCTCTTCGAGGAGGCCGGCATCGAGGCGGTCGACTACTTCACCGGAGCCGACCCCGCCCAGATCAAGGGCATCATCGCCGACGAGCTCGCCACCGGCGACGTGCACGGCGTGTGGATGGACGCCGGCGACGGCGCCGTCGCCGCCATCGAGGCCTTCGAGGATGCGGGCGTCGACTACCCCGTCATGACGGGCGAGGACGAGCTGAGCTTCCTGCGCAAGTGGGAGGAGACCGGGCTGACCGGCCTCGGCACCGTGTACTCGAACTTCCAGTGGCGCACCACGCTGCTCGCCGCGCAGAAGATCTTCGCCGGCGAGGAGATCCCGAAGGAGTGGGTGCTGCCCCAGGAGCCGATCACGGCCGATGAGCTCACCGAGGCCCTCGAGGCGAACGAGGGCATGCCCGACGGCCACTACGCCCGCTTCGGCGGCGAGGACCTGCCCGGCTACCCGACGGTGTGGCAGGAGCGCCAGATCCCCTGATCGGGGTCGGCTGATCCAACGACCGCCGCGCGGCGGGGCGGGCTCCGGCCCTCCCCGCCGCGTCGGCACGAGAAGAAGGAGCGGCACGTGCAGCGTGCGATCGGCGTCAACACGTGGGTCTGGGCATCCCCGTTGACCGATGAGAACCTGCCCGGCATCGCCCGCACCGCGGCGGCGATGGGCTTCGACGTGCTCGAGCTGCCCGTCGAGCAGCCCGGGCAGTGGAACCCGCACGTCGCCCGCGCCCTGCTCGACGAGCTCGGCATGAGCGCCACGATCGTGGGCGCGATGGCGCCGGGGCGCGATCTGGTGGATGCTCGCCACCGCGCATCCACCCAGCAGTACCTCGCCCACTGCCTCGAGGTCGCGACGGCCATGGGCGCCTCCGTCGTGGCGGGCCCCTTCACCGCGGCCACCGGCCGCACCTGGCGCATGAGCCCGGAGGAGCGCGCGAGCGTCACGGCGACGCTGCGCGAGGCCCTCGCCCCCCTCGTCGACGACGCCGCCCGGCGCGGCCTCACCCTCGCGATCGAACCGCTCAACCGGTACGAGACGAGCCTCATCACCACCGTCGAGCAGGCGCTCGACGTGCTCGGGCCGCTGCTGGGGCCGGGCCTCGGCTTCGCCCTCGACAGCTACCACCTCAACATCGAGGAGCGGCAGCCGCCCGCGGCCGTGCGGCTCGCGGGGGAGCACCTGGCCCATATGCAGGTCTGCGGCACCGACCGCGGCGCCGTCGGCGGCGACCACGCCGACTGGGACGGGCTGCTCGACGCCCTCGACGACGTCGGCTACTCCGGGCCCCTGTGCCTGGAGAGCTTCACCGCCCACAATGACACCATCGCCGTGGCGGCCTCGATCTGGCGCCCGCTCGCGGTGAGCCAGGACGCGCTCGCGGCCGACAGCATCCGATACCTGACCGATCTGCAGGAGGCTCGACGATGACCCAGCCCGTCACGCTGTTCACCGGCCAGTGGGCCGACCTGCCCCTCGAGGAGGTCGCGCGGCTCGCCGCCGGCTGGGGCTACGACGGTCTCGAGATCGCCTGCTCGGGCGAGCACCTCGACGTGAAGCGCATCGTCGAGGACGACGACTACCTCGCCGAGCGCCGGGCGATCCTCGACCGGCACGGACTCTCGCTGCACGCGATCTCGCACCACCTCGCCGGGCAGGCCGTCTGCGACGACCCCATCGACTTCCGGCACCAGGCGATCCTGTCGAGCCGGGTCTGGGGCGACGGCGATGCCGAGGGCGTGCGGCAGCGCGCGGCGGAGGAGCTGACGCTCACGGCCCGCGCCGCCCGCCGGCTCGGCGTCGACACCGTCGTCGGCTTCACCGGCTCGAAGATCTGGCCGTACGTGGCGATGTTCCCGCCCGTCGGCGCCGACGTCATCGACGCCGGCTTCCAGGACTTCGCCGACCGCTGGAACCCCATCCTCGACGTGTTCGACTCCGAGGGCGTCCGCTTCGCCCACGAGGTGCACCCGGGCGAGATCGCGTACGACTACTACAGCTCGGTGCGCGCCCTCGAGGCGATCGACCACCGGCAGGCGTTCGGCTTCAACTGGGATCCGAGCCACATGATGTGGCAGGGCATCGACCCGGTCGGCTTCATCGTCGACTTCGCCGACCGCATCTTCCACGTCGACTGCAAAGACACGAGGGTGCGCACGCCGAACGGCCGAACCGGCGTGCTCGGCTCGCACCTGCCCTGGGGCGACCCGCGGCGCGGCTGGGACTTCGTCTCGACCGGCCGCGGCGACGTGCCGTGGGAGGACTGCTTCCGCGCGCTGCGCTCGATCGGCTACGCGGGCCCCATCTCGGTCGAGTGGGAGGATGCCGGCATGGACCGCCTGCACGGCGCCGCCGAAGCCGTCGGCTTCGTGCGCTCGCTGCTGTGGAACCCGCCGGAGCAGAGCTTCGACGCGGCCTTCTCGAATCAGAGCTGAGCGGCGGGCGCGGGCTACGCGCTCGCGCGCACCACCACGTCGGTCGGCATGAGCACGCGCGACGAGCTCGGCGGGCGGCCGTCGAGCAGGTCGAGCATCATGCGCGCCATCGCCTCGCCCATGAGCTCGGAGGGCTGCCGCACCGTCGTCAGCGGCACCTCGCCGGTGAGCGCCGCGGGGCTGTCGTCGAAGCCCATGACCGCGACGTCCTCGGGCACGCGGATGCCCCGCTCGCGCAGCACGTTCACCGCGCCGAGCGCCATGAGGTCGCTCGCGACGAAGATCGCGTCGAACTGCTCACCCGAGGCGAGCAGCTCGCGCGCCGCGCGGGCGCCGCCGACCATCGTGAAGTCGCCGTCGGCGCGCGGGCCCTCGGGCAGACCGGCCGCGGCGAGGGCATCCCGCCAGCCGGCCAGGCGGTCGAGACCGGCCGGCATGTCGACGGGGCCGTGCACCGTCGCCACCCGGCTGCGGCCCTGCTCGAGCAGGTACCGGGTGCCGTCGGCCGCGGCGAGGCGGTTGTCGACGTCGACGTAGTAGGTGCCGGGGGTCTGATCGGGGTCGATCGGGCGGCCGCCGAAGACCACCGGCAGGCTCGCGCCGAGGGTCGCCAGGTCGTGGTCGCCCGAGTGGTGCGAGACGACGATCGCGCCGTCGACGTTGCCGCCCAGCAGGTAGTCGACCGACTTGCGCGAGCCCGAGGGCCCGGCCAGGTGCAGGTTGAGCACGTAGTCGCTGTCGTCGAGCACCCGGCTGATGCCCTGCACGACGGCGGCGAAGTACGGGTCGCCGAAGAAGCGGGTCGTGTCCTCCGGCGCGACGAGCGCGATCGCCATCGAGCGGCGGTTCGCGAGCGAGCGCGCGGCGCGGTTCGGGCGGTAGCCGAGGCGGTCGATGGCCTCCTGCACGGTGGCGATGACGTCGGCGCTCACCTTCGGCGAGCCGTTCACCACGCGCGACACCGTCGAGCGCGAGACGCCGGCCTCGGCCGCCACCATCTCCAGCGTGGGCGTGATGCGCGCCGGGACGGTGTCGATGCTCATGCTGCGCAGTCTAAACCGGGCGTGTCGGGCGAACCGTGCTCAGACGGACGCGTCGGCAGCGGCATCCGGGCCCGCCTCGCCGCCGGCCGAGTCCGAGCCCGCGACCGCGCCCGCACCCGCCGACGTCGCCGCAAGCGCCCGCGCCCCGATGATGCGCCGGTACCGCAGCCCGCTCGTCTTCACCGTGCGCTCCTGCGTCGCGTAGTCGACCCGCACGAGCCCGAAGCGCTTGTCGTAGCCCCAGGCCCACTCGTAGTTGTCCATGAGCGACCAGTAGAAGTAGCCGTGCACCGGGACCCCGGCGTCGATCGCGTCGAGCACCGCCGCGAGGTGCGCCTCGAGGAAATCCGCCCGAGCGACGTCGTCGACCGAGCCGTCGGCCTCGACGACGTCGTCGTAGGCGGCGCCGTTCTCCGTCACCGCGAGCAGCGCGCCCGCGGGCCCGGTGTACTCCTCGTGCACGCGCCGCAGCAGGCGGTTCAGCCCCTCGGGCTGCACCTCCCAGTCCATCGCCGTGACGGGCAGCCCGCGCGGGTGGGTGTGCACCCCCTGCGCCGCCGGGAACGGCGACAGCTTGGGCCGCTCCGAGGGCGCGGCGGGCGCGAGCGTCGCCCCGGTGACGGGATGCCCGCTCACCGCCCCGCCCTGGTAGTAGTTGACCCCCAGCACGTCGATGGGCGTCGCGATCGCCTCGAGGTCACCCGGGAGCACCGGCAGCCCGAGCCCGAGGGCGGCGAGATCCTCGACCACGTCGGCGGGGTAGGAGCCGCGGAAGATCGGGTCGAGGAACAGCCGGTTGTGCTGCCCGTCGATGCGCCGCGCGGCGTCGACGTCGAGCGGGTCGTGCGGGTCGACGGGGTCGGGCACGGTCAGGTTGAGCGTGATGCCGAGCTGCAGCGCGGCATCCCGTCGGCGCAGCTCCTGCACGGCGAGCCCGTGGCCCAGCAGCAGGTGGTGCGCCGCGTCGAGCGAGGCCTGCGGGTCCTGCACGCCCGGCGCGTGCTCGCCGCTGAGGTAGCCGAGGAACGCCGAGCACCACGGCTCGTTGAGCGTCGTCCACGCCTGGATGCGGTCGCCGAGCACGTCGTGCACGTGGCCGGCGTACTCGACGAAGCGGTGCGCGGTGTCGCGGTCGCGCCACCCGCCCTGCTCCTCGATCGCCTGGGGCAGATCCCAGTGGTAGAGCGTCAGCCAGGGCTGGATGCCCGCCTCGAGCAGCTCGTCGACCAGGCGCGAGTAGAACGCGAGTCCGGCAGGGTTGACCGCGCCCCCGTCGGGCTGCACGCGCGACCACGACGTCGAGAAGCGGTACGTCTGCACGCCGAGCTCGCGCATGAGGGCGACGTCGCTCGGCATGCGCCGGTAGTGGTCGCACGCCGGCTCGCCGTCGTCGCCGTTCACGACGGCGCCGGGAACGCGGGCGAAGGCGTCCCAGATCGAGTCGGTGCGGCCCTCGACGTGGGTCGAGCCCTCGATCTGGAAGGCGGCGGTCGCGACCCCGAACCGGAAGTCGGCGGGGAACGGGCGGGCGGCGGCCCGGGGTGCCACGACGGGGGAGGGGGTGAGGATGGTCATCCCTTGACGGCTCCTTGCATGATGCCGCTGACCAGCTGGCGGCCGGCGACGGCGAACAGGATGAGCAGCGGGATGGTCGAGAGCAGCACGCCCGCCATCACCACCGAGTAGTCGACGAAGTAGTTGCTCTGCAGCAGCGAGAGCGCCACCGGCAGCGTCGGATCCTGCCGGTCGAGCACGATGAACGGCCAGAAGAAGTTCGTCCAGGTGGCGATGAAGACGAACAGCGCGAGCATCGCGGCCGCGGGGCGCGCGGCGGGCAGCGCGATCGACCAGAAGGTGCGGATCATGCTCGCGCCGTCGACGCGCGCCGCCTCGATGAGCTCGTAGGGCAGCGCCTGGCTCAAGTACTGCGTCATCCAGAACACGCCGAACGCGCTGACGATCGCCGGCAGGATGACCGCGCTGAGGGTGCCCGCGAGCTGCAGCTGGCTCATCGCGATGAAGAGGGGCACGACGCCGAGCTGGGTCGGAACCGCCATCGTCGCGATGACGAAGATCAGCAGCCCGTTCCGCCCCCGGAACCGCAGCTTCGCGAAGGCGAAGCCCGCGAGGGTGGAGAACAGCACGACCGCGGCTGAGACGACCGTCGAGACGAGGATCGAGTTGCCGATCGCGCGCCAGAAGTTGACGCTGCCGTCGTTCAGCACGGCGGCGGCGTTGTCGAGGAAGTTGCCGCCCGGCCACCACACGATGTCCTGCCGGGTGATCGTCGTGGCATCGCCCGATCCGATCAGGAACGACCAGTAGAGGGGGAACATCGAGCCCAGGATGACCGCGGTGAGGAACCCGTAGGCGAGGAACCCGGGCCGCTGCCCGTTCTGCAGCCGGCGACGGCGCCGGGGCGCGCGGGCCGCGGCGCGCTCGGCGGGGGAGGACCCGGGCCGGGCATCCTCGTCGACGACGGCCACGGGGGGAAGGACGGGGGCGCTCATGCGTCGACCTCCTGGTCGCGGCGCGTGCGGGCGGCGCGACGCGCGGCCCGGTTCAGCACCTTCTGCGGGTCGTCGCCGCTGGCGATGCGGCGGGTGATGGCGAGGTTGAGCAGGCCGACGAGCACGATGATGAGGAACAGCAGCCAGGCCACCGCGGCGGCGCGGCCGAAGTTCAGCTGACCCCAGCCGAGGTTGTAGAGGTAGATCGTGATCGTCATCCACTGACCGGATGCTCCGCCCTGGCCCGCGCTGTCGTACAGTCGCGGCTCGTCGAAGATCTGCAGCCCGCCGATCGTCGAGGTGACGATGACGAAGATCAGGGTCGGGCGCAGCTGCGGGATGGTGATGGAGAAGAACTGGCGCACGATGCCGGCGCCGTCGATCATCGCCGCCTCGTAGTAGTCGCGCGGGATGGCCTGCATGGCCGCGAGCAGGATGAGCGCGGTGTAGCCCGTCCAGCGGAAGTTGACCATCGTCGCGATCGCGATGTGGCTCGCGAACACGTCGCTGTGCCAGCCGATGGGGTCGATGCCGATGTCGCCGAGCAGGTTGTTGATGAGCCCGTACTGGTCGCCGAACATGTTGCTGAAGATCAGGGCGACCGCGACGGGGGCGACGATGTACGGCAGCAGCACGCCCATGCGCCAGAAGGTGCGGCCGCGCAGGTTTCGGTCGAGCACGGCGGCGATGAGCAGCGCCGTGGCGACCTGCGGCACCGACGAGATGAGGAAGATCGAGAAGGTGTTGCGCAGGGCGATCCAGAACTGCTCCTGCTGCAGCACGAAGGCGAAGTTGTCGGCGCCGACGAAGTCGCCCTGCCCGCCGATGAGGTTCCACTCGTGCACGCTGACCCACGCCGTGTACAGCAGCGGGAACAGCCCGACGATCGCGAACAGGATGAAGAACGGCGAGATGTAGAGGTACGGCGAGTACTTGACGTCCCAGCGCGAGAGCGTCTGCGAGAAGGCGATTCGGCGGATCTGCCGCTCGGTCTTGCCGGTGGTGTCGGAGGGCGCGCGCCTCGACGGCGGGGCCGTGGGCGGCGTGCCGGTGGCGCGCGGCCGGTCGGCGGTGGCGGTCATGGATGCTCCCGGGAGGTGTCGTCAGCGGCGCTGCTGCGCGGGGTCGAGCGGAGGGTGCC
>SXGS01272054.1_pt1 | contig 10254 bp, 9 predicted proteins | sample 3174681 | NCBI WGS metagenome assembly SXGS01 (sample SAMN11356861, study PRJNA531348) | freshwater metagenome | isolation source: freshwater sample F1-80 | place: China: Fuxian Lake, Yuxi | collected 2017-12-25
CATCCCTGGCGCATTCGCGATCCCTTGCGGCTGCACGATCCCCGCAGCATGTTCTGGCTGGGGTTTCGCCATGCCCATTCGTTTATCCGCGTGCGGCTTCAGACGCACGAAGTGATCACCCCCGGTGAGACGCGCGGCGATACCGAGCGGGACCAATGGCTGGAAGAGCGGCGCACGGCGTTTCTCGAAGCGGTCACGCTGCTGGAGCTTCCGATCGAGACATCGGTGGAGAAACAGCAGCTGATCTTGCATCCGGTCGACCCCTCCGCGCATTTCTTCTGCTCCTGGCCCGACGCCTTCGGGCCCTGTCAGTTCGAGTACAATACGGCAGACGCCTATGAGTTCCTGGTGCCGGCCAGTAAATTGGCCGCGACTTCTGCCGCAGAACCAGCCAGCGTCCGAGCCTATTTGACGGGACTTTCCGAGGACGCACTGGTGGACTTCCAGTCGATCGATCCCACAGTCCGCTTCGTCTACCGTTGTTCGGTGCATTGCGTGCTCGACGATCTGCCGGAGCTCCGATCCGTGATCGCGCCGGATGGCCGCCTCTATAGCACCCTCTGCGAGTTCCAAACGCAGGAACTGTTTTCCGGTAAAGAGGATGCGTCCGCCATTATCGGGATTGTCGGTAACGAGGCGGGGTTCCATATTGAGGTCCGTCTGAACCGGGCCCCGCTGAGTGAAGAGCTGATGGCTATTTGGTTGGAGCGGTTGATTGGGCATCCGGTGGTGTATGCGCCGCTGCCCCCCTTCATCTAGCAGGATGCTGAAACCGTCCGCCAGCATCGTTCTCGTCTCGAACGCATCCTCAACGTAGCCCAAGGCTACGCCTCCGGTGCGTTCATCGGCTGCGGCCTTGCTGGACGGACTGTTTGAGCATCCTGCGGGCGTGTTCTCGTTGCGGCCTCGCTTGGGACCAGTCGCGTCTCGGCGCGACAGGGTTGGGCGGGTAAGAAGGATGATCGTTTTGAGCCGGTCGCGCACGTTCTCATTTTTTTGAGGTATATTCGCCCCATGAGACAATTAGACCCCTGTCCCGCAAGTTCCAACTGTGTGTCGACGCAGGCGCAGGACGAGGGCCATGCCATCGCGCCCTTTCGCTATCGGAAGGCCATGGTTGACGCGAAAGAGGCGTTGAAGGCGATTGTCCAATTTCTTCCCCGCACTAAGCTGGTGGAGGAAGACGAGACCTATCTTCGGTATGAGTTCACCAGCCTGTTGCTGCGATTTGTGGACGATGTGGAGTTTCTGTTCGACGACGAGGCGAAGACGGTTCATTTCCGTTCTGCCTCCAGGACCGGCTATCGTGATTTCGGGGTCAACCGTCAGAGGATGGAAGAGATCAGGAAGCTTGTCGAGGGGAAGCTTTGACCGTCAACCGGGGGTCAATGGGACGGGGCAGCCGGTTTGGGGCCTCGCCTGGTCGTATGTTGGAAGACGCAGGTGGGGCAGGTGTAATGGACGAATTGCCCGCTGGCAACCAGCCGTTTCCGCATGGCGACCTTGCACCAGGTGCAGAGGCGGTCCGGGAGGTCGGCTGACGACTGGGTCGAGGTCGGGTTCGCTGGAGTGCTTGTGGTCATGAGCGGCATTCTCTCCGACCGTCGAGAACCTTGTCAACCGACCGGGGACCGGGAATGCCTCGGTATGAAAAAAGTTTCGCCAGCTTCCCTGCCACGAAAAAAATCGTGGTATAGTTTGGCATGACGGTTTGTCGTCACAGTTTTTTCACCCTCCTAACAGAAAGGTGTCACCCTTTATGAGTAGCTCGGCCGGTTCCGAGTCCGCGATCTTTCCACCTGAGTCCCCAGCCGCTGCCCCGATTGCCTGCCAAGAGATGGTGGGAGAGGGGAAAGCGTGGGGACTGTGCACCTCCGTCGACCTTCAAGATTGCAATCCCGATCTTATTCGTAACGCTGACCATATTCGCCGCTATGTCGTGGAGCTCTGTGAGCTCATCGGCATGAAGCGTTTCGGCGAATGTCAGGTTGTCGATTTCGGCTCAGGTCGGGTCGCCGGCTATTCCATGGTGCAGCTGATTTCAACGTCGTTGATCAGCGGCCACTTTGCAAACGATACGAACAACGCCTACCTCGACATTTTCAGTTGCAAGGGCTACGACCCTGCCGTTGTCGAGACGTTCTCTAAAGACTTTTTCGGTGCGCGTCGCAGCACCGCAACGGTGACGCTCCGGTACTAGCTCTGGATCGGGGGCCGCGATACCGCGGCCCCCGTATCGATTTGCGTTTCCCATTCCATCTACTGATGAACCCCAACACCGTCAAAGATTTTTTCCAGCTTCTTCCTGGCAAGCTCGATGCAGAGGCGGCCGAAGACCTTGATGCGGTCTATCAATTCGATTTGAGCGGCGCGCAGGGCGGGCAATACATCCTCACGATCCGTGAGGGGGCCTGTCAAGTCACGGAGGGGCTGCATGAGGATCCGCAAGTTTCGCTTTCGATGACCGGAGAGGATTGCATCAAGATTTTGAAGGGGCAGTTGAGCGGGTCAGCCGTCGTTATGTCTGGCCGGCTCAAGATCAGCGGGGACATCGGTCTCGCGATGCAACTGAAAGCGCTCTTTCCTACCATCGGCTAACCAGCCTGCTTCTCTGGCAGGATGCTGAAAAAGCCCTCCAACGTCGTTCTCAAGAGCCGTAAAAGGTAAGACGTGAAAAGTGAACGTGGGGATATCGACTATTCTTCCTCCGAAGCCTTTCACGTTTAACGATTCACGTTTCACGGATCGCAGAGCGAGCAGTCTGAGCATCCTGCGGGAGCCTGTATCCGTCGCGCGCATATGTTGGCTATTGATTGGTCGGTGTTTGCCCCGGTTCTGCGGGAATCCAATCTGCTTCTTGCGGGGCCTCGTCCTTATGGCGGGGGAACCGTTCTTCCAACATCACATAGATCGTGGGGACGAGAAAGAGCGTGAGGATCGTCGAGACGCTGAGTCCTCCGACGACCGTGCGGGCCAGGGGGGCGTTCGTTTCGCCGCCCGTGCCCCATCCGATCGCCATGGGCAGCAGTCCTGCGACGGTCGCGAGGGAGGTCATCAGAATGGGGCGGAGTCTCGTCCGTGCCGCCGTGATGGCCGCGTCATGCATCTCCCGTCCCTTCCGCCTCAGCACGTTCGTGTAATCCACCAACAGGACGCCGTTCGAGACCACGATGCCCAGCATCATGATGATGCCCATCATCGAGGTGGTGGAGAGGGTCGTGTCGGTCAGGAAGAGGATCAGGATGACGCCGGGGAAGCCCATCGGGACCGCAAACATGATGACGAAGGGGTCGATCAGCGATTTGAACTGGGCCGCCATCACCATATAGACGAGGATGAGCGCCAGGACTGTGGCAAACATCAGCCCCTCGAAGGTCTCTCTCTGCTGTTGGATCTGGCCAGCCAACTTGATACTGAAGCCGGTGGGGAGCTGGATCTTAGCGAAGCCCACTTCTAGATCGGCCCCGATGGCGCCCAGGTCCCGGTTCACAGGGTTGGCGGTCAGATGGACGACCCGCTGGAAGTATTTGCGCTCGATCTTTACCGGGCCGGCATTGAGCTTGAGCGTGGCCACGTTCTTGAGGAGGACCGGTTCGCCGGTTTTGGCTGTCAACACGATGTTTTCGATGTCCGTAAGGTCCTGCCGGTGTTCTTCTGCGAGCCAGGCGCTGATGTAGTACTCGTTCCCGTTTTGCGGGTCTGTATAGATGATGGGATCGGTTTGACCGTTGCCGTTGAGTGAGAAGAGCACGGCATTGGCCACGTCCGTTTCGCTGATGCCCAGCAGGGCTGCCTTCTCGCGATCTACCACCACATTGACTTCTGGATAGTTCTCCTCGCGGCTGACTTCGATATCGGCCAGGCCGGGGATATGGTGCATCATGGTTTCGACCTCGCGGACGACCCCGCGGGCCTTTTCGAAATCGTAGCCGTAGATTTCCACATCGACGGATTTTTGCGACCCGAAGCTGGTGACCCGTTTCACGAGCCCGCCCGGATCGAAAAACATCGCGACGCCCGGAAAGAGTTTGAGTACTTTGGGTCTCACGTCGTTCATGATCTGCACTTGGTTTCTCGTCCGTTTGTCTGGCGAGACCAGATAGACGGAAATGACCGACGTATGGGGGCCGGTGTTCGGATTGAAGAGAGAGGAACGGCCCTGGGCCAGGACGCCGGTGCTGGAAATGATGGTGCCCAATTCTTCGGCCGGGATCTGGGCTCGTAGCACCCGTTCGACCTCCGCGACCTGTTGCTCGGTTTTTTCCACGCGCTGACCGACCGCCCCCCGCAGCACGATGCGGAACTGGCTTTCGTCCGACACGGGCAAAAACTCCGTGCCGATCTTGGGCACCAGCGCGAGCGAGGAGGCGAAGAGGACCAGGATGCCGCCGATGAAGAGTGTGCGATGGGCCAGGACCCAGCGGAGCGAGTCCTCATAGCCCCGGTCCAGAGACTCATACCGTTCGCGGCTCCAATCCATCATCCGCACGAACCAGCGCGGCATCGACTTGTGGGCTTCCTGCTCCGGCTTCAGGAGTTTGTAACAGAGGGCCGGAGTCACCGTGCGGGAGACGAAGAAGGAGGTGAAGAGCGAGATCGCGATCGTGATGGTCAGGGGAATCAGGAGTAAGCGGGCAATGCCTGCGACGAAGAAAATCGGGAGGAAGACGACGACCGTGGTGATGGTCGAGGCCAGAATCGGCATGGCCACTTCGCGCGCCGCTTCCAGGATCGCGTCCCAGCGGCGGGGCGTGTCGTTGAGGTGGCGCTGAATATTCTCCAGCTCCACGATGGAGTCGTCGACGAGCCGACCGATGCCCAGGGCCAGGCCTCCCAGCGTGAAGACGTTCAGGGTTTGCCCGGAGAAATAGAGCACGATGAAGGTCACCATGATCGAGAGGGGAATGGAGACGGAAATGATCAGGGTGCTCGTGAAATTGCGCAGGAAGATCAGGATGACGGCCGCAGCCAGCAGCGATCCGTGCAGCGCCTGCTCGACGAGGTTGTTGATCGATTGGCGGATGTAGACCGATTGGTCGAAGGAAATGCCGAGCTTCACGCTGGAGGGGATGCCGACCATTTTCGGCAGGGCCTTGCGTAGCGCATCCACCACCGCCACGGTGTTGGCGATGGGCTGTTTATTGACCCGCAGATAAACAGCCCTGGCTCCGTCCGTTCGGACGATATTGGTCTGGATGTCCGACGAATCGGTGACGGCCCCGACGTCCCGCACCCGCACGGGGCTGCCATGCTGGTTCACCTTCACGATTACGTCCTGGATCGGGTCGACCGTGCGGAACTGATTGTTGGTGAAGACGTTGTAGTCCAGATTGCCGGCCTTGATGTCGCCGGAGGGCAGAATCAGGTTCGCGGCCTTCACGGATTTGACGACGTCGAGAATCGAGAGGCTCCGGGCATTCAGAAGGGCCGGGTCGAGATTGATGTTGATCTGGCGGATCTTGCCGCCTTCCACGGTGGCGGCAGCGACGTCGGCGATCTGCTCGATTTGCGGGGCAATCGTGTTGTAGGCCAGGTCGTAGAGAGCCCGTTCATCGAGATCGTCGCTGGAGACCGTCACGAAGGAGACGGGGATATTGGACACGTCGAATTTGACGATGAAGGGCTGCAGGATGCCGGGCGGCAGGCTGTTCAGGATTTGCGTGACCCGCTGCATCACCTCCATCTGGCCGACGTTGATGTCCGCGCCCCAGTTGAACCAGATCTGCACCGCGCCGATGCCTTGCTTGGCGAAGGATTCGACATGCTCGACGTTCGAGGCGGAGCTTACGGCCTTTTCGATGGGATAGACGACGCTTTGTTCGATGTCGAGGGGCGGCGCGCCTTTATAGATGACGCCGACGAAGGCCACCGGCACTTGAATCTGGGGGAAGAGATCGACCGGTAGCCGCTGCAGCGAGGTGGCGCCCAGCAGTACCATGGCTAGGGACAGCATCAAGATGCCGATGCGATTGCGAAGTGCGAGAAGGGTTAGCCACATAATGAAGACGTACGACGTGAAACGTGAGACGTGGAACCTAAGACGTTAGGGCATGAGACGGGACGTGGAAGGTGGACGGTTGTCCTTACATCGTGTTTCATGTGTTACGTCTTATCTTTCACGGCATCTGTTGGCTGCGCCTGCACCGCTGTTCCGTCGTGCACGAGATCTTTTCCTGAGACGATCACCTGCTCCGATCCGTCCAGGCCCTTGGTGATCTCGACCCGGTTGTCCTCGCGGACGCCGATTTCCACCGGCATACGCTGGGCCTTGCCCTCACGCACGATATAGACATATTGAGCATCTTCCAACCGGCTGACCGCGTCGATGGGGATCTGAATCGCGTTGCGATGGCTGCCGACCAGGACCTCGACGCGGGCGAACATGCCGCCCTTCAAGACATGGTCCTTGTTCGGGAGGTCCACTTCGACCGTCATGGTGCGGGTGGCCCGGTTCAGCGCCTGGACGATTCTAGTGACCGTGCCCTCGAAGATTCGCTCCGGATAGGCCTCGGCTCGCACGTCCGCCTTTTGCCCCACCTGGATGAGCGGCACATCTTTTTCGACCACCTCGATCAAAATGCGGACCGTCTGGATCTCATGGAGGGTGAGGATGCCGCGCGAGGTGGTGGAGGTGCCGGCGGTGGCGCCGCTGACATAGGCGCCGAGATCGAGGTTACGCTCTGCCACATAACCGGCGAAGGGCGCGCGGATATAGGAGTAGGCCAGGTTCGTTTCGGCTTGGGCCTGGGCGACCTCCATTTGCTGGACCTGCGCGCGGAGCGAGTCGAGCGCCGCCACCGCTGCGTCGTAGGAGACCTGGGCATTGTCCAGATCCTGCTGCGAGACGAACTGGTCTTTGATCAACGTCCGCATCCGGTGGAGGGTGATGGTGGCATTGCGGACGCTCGCATCCTGCTGCGCGACCCTCGCTCTGGCTGCTGCCAGGTTGGCCTTGGCCTGGTTGACTGCATGTTGGTAATCCGTATGGTCGATCTCGACCAGGAGCTGGTTGGCCTTCACCAGGTCGCCCTTGTCGACGTAGATCTTGCCGATGTAGCCGTCCACTCGCGAAAACAGATTGACCGCCTGGTTGGGGACGATGTCGGCGGTATAGGTGAGCCGGATGTCCAGGTCCTGTTTCAGCGGCGTCGCGGTGGCGACGGTGATGACGCGCGTTTTGCGGACATCGTTCTTGGCGCCGCTGCTGAGGCGAAACACGATGAGGGCCGTGACGGCAAAGAAAATGATCACGCCGAGCGTGACAATCGGATGTTGCTTCAAGGAATTCATCGCGCACGCCTCCCCAGCGTCGTACGGCTGGCTGGTTGCTTGATTAGACCGGTGAGGAACAGATCGACGTAGGTCGAGACCGTGTCCTCGTGGGATCGATGCATCGGGACTTCGAAGATTTCATGGAGCAAACGGTGATGGACGACCATGCCGATAAAGGCGCGGGCCGCCAGGAGGGAATCGATCGGGCGAAAGGCTCCGTCGTCGATCCTGGTCCGGATGTAGGACGCCAGGTGGTCGTAGAATACTTTATGGTGCTTGCCGAAGAACATCTCGGAGAGTTCATGCCCCTCCAGGGCGCTGAAGAGCAAGAGTCGCAAGAAGGTCGAATCGACGTCGGGGCGAATGCGCGAACTCGCGATCATGGTGAAGACGCGATGGTCGTCCCGTTTCTTGGAGGCCTCCTCCACCGCTTCGAGCAGCTCGTTGACGGTCACTTTCTCAGCCAGAATCGCGGCGTAGAGCGCCCGTTTCGTCGGGAAATGCTTGAAGACCAGGGCCTCGCTCATGCCTGCCGATTTGGCGATTTCTTTGGTCGTGGTGCCGTTAAACCCCTTGGCGGCAAAGAGCGACGCAGCCGCGGCAATCAGGCCGGCCTGCCGTTCTCTGCTGGAGGGGCGCATGGTTCGAGCGGTCTGTTTCATTAAGCTCTCACGAGTGAGTGAGTGGTTACTCACTATCGAACAATACCATGAGGAGAGGTTTCCTGACAAGAAACGAGGGGGTTTGCGGCAGGACGGCCGGAGGAGCGCCGGTTAAAACACGGTGGCGGAATTGCCTTCGGTGATTTTGAGGCGGAGCTCCTGGCTCTCGAAGAAAATGATGCCGCGGTCCGTGGCGGTCTCGTAGCGGAGATTGATGTCGCTCTCGAACCCGGTCCAACTGTAAAATTTGACGGGGCCTCCGGTGAACTGCCCCGGTGTGCGGTCGAGCGAGCCATAGCGGGATTGGAGATAGGTCAGGACTTGCTCGTGGGTGGCCTTGCCTTGGTAGCGGACGGTGACGCGTGCGAACTTTCCGTCGACGGTCAGGAACCTCATGGAATCGACCTTCGCTGGGCCGAGTGCGGGAGCTCCGGTCTTCAGTTCGTAGGTTTGTGCGCGGCCTGCGTCTTCGATTTTGACGAAGGTGTCGGTTTCCGAGAAAGCGGCACCCCAGGGAATGCCCTCGAAGCCGTTGGGGTCGTTTTGCATCGGCACGGCAAAGGCCAGGCTGGCGGAGAGGGTGAGCACACTGAGGGCTTGGAGCAGGATGCTCAAACAGGCCGAGGCGTACCCTTTAGGGTCCGTTGAGGGCCTGAACGATGCGAGAACGAAGTCGGCGGTCTGTTTCAGCATCCTGTTACTCCGCTGAATCGGTGATGCGGTCGTTGAATCGAGGAGCCAGGGTGCGGCTGTCGATGAAGATAAAACCCCGCTCCGTGTTGGCATGATAGGTCAAGCTGATCTCCGTATCGGCTCCGCGCCAGGTATATTGCTGGTTGAGGCCCCGCAGCATCTGGCCCGGGATACGGTCCAGAGAACCGAACTGCTGTTCAAGGTAGGTGAGGATCTGTTTGTGCTGCTCGTCGCCCTGGTAGCGGATGGTCACCCGGGCGAATTGATCGTCGACTGCCAAGAAACGGACGCTTTCGACCGGGATGCCGGCATAGGACGGGGCGCCGCTCCGCAACTGGAATTCGTTCACATGGGGGCCCGCTCTGGCGACTTCCAGCTCCTGCCGCCCGGTCAGGGTGGCGCCCCAGGTCAGGTTCTGGAACCCGTTCGGGTCGTTCACCATCGGGACTGCATGGGCGGGAAGGGGACTGCCCATCAAGAGCAGGAGTCCCAGTGCAAGGAGGCGCCAACTCGCGCGATGTTTTTGCCGTCCGATCATGGCAGAACGCTACCATGGTCGATTCGATGGCGCAACTCCCTCAGTTTGTTGAGAATGTCGCGAGGCGTAGCTTATAATGGCGCGTTTTTCCATGTGCTTAGCGGCAAGGAACCGACACGATGATTGAAAGCGACGCATTCGTTCAAGCTCTGCAAGATATCGGGGTGGATTTCTTTACGGGGGTCCCCGATTCGATCCTGGGCGGCATCATTGCCGAGTTGATGGAGCGGCGGATCTATATCCCGGCCGTGCGAGAGGATGAAGCGGTGGCCATGGCAGCCGGGGCCTATATGGCGGGCAAGATTCCGGCCGTGCTCATGCAGAATTCCGGGCTGGGCACGTCCCTCAACACGATCATTTCCTTGAACGCGATTTACCGCCAGCCCTGCATCCTGATCGTGTCCTGGCGCGGCCAGCATGGCAAGGATGCGCCGGAGCATCTGGTGATGGGCGAGGTGATGGAGCCCTTTCTGGATCTCATGAAGATCCCCCGCCGCACCCTGACGGAAAAGACGGCGGTCGAGGATTTGAAATGGCTGGCGGAGACCTTCATGAAGCAGCGGGTCCCCGTCGCCCTCTTGATTACCAAAGGTGTCGTGAAAGGGTTGCACCCATGAGGCCTGAACAGGGAACCATGCAGAGTCGGGCGATGGCCATGGCGGCCTTGATGGAACTGCTGACCGACCAGCCGGTGATCATTTGCAACGGGTTCCCTTCGCGGGAGGCCCAGAAAATCGCCGACCGTCCGACCCATTTTTACATGATCGGGTCCATGGGCTCGGCTCCGGCCATCGGGCTGGGCGTGGCGCTGGCCAAGCCGAAGAAGCAAGTTGTGATTTTCGATGGAGACGGGAATGTGTTGATGGGGATGGGCACGCTGGCCACGATCGGCGCGCTCAAGCCGAAGAATTTCATCCATGTGGTCTTCGACAACGAAGTCTACGGAACGACCGGCAATCAGCCGACGATTTCCAATGTGGTGCCGCTGGAGAAGGTGGCGAAGGCGGCCGGCTATGTGAACGTCGAGCGGGTGCGGGAACGGGAAGACCTGGTCTATGAGTTCAAGGACATGCTGAAGAAGGACGGGCC
>SXGS01419572.1_pt1 | contig 10254 bp, 10 predicted proteins | sample 3174681 | NCBI WGS metagenome assembly SXGS01 (sample SAMN11356861, study PRJNA531348) | freshwater metagenome | isolation source: freshwater sample F1-80 | place: China: Fuxian Lake, Yuxi | collected 2017-12-25
CGGACAACGTTCCGGCCAGTTGCTTTTCCCGTTCCTTCAGGCGCGGAAACACATCGAACACATACTGCATCTCGCGCTGGATGACGGCCTTGTCCGTCATGAGGTAGGCGCCCATGCGGAGATTCTCCAGCACCGTGAGATTGGCAAAGACCATGCGTCCCTCCGGCACATGCGCAATGCCGAGCTTCACCAGTTCGTGCGCGGGCAAGTTCGTGATGTTGCGCCCCTCGTATAGCACTTCGCCACTCCGCGTCTTGAGCAGTCCCGACACCGCCCGCAAGGTCGTCGTCTTGCCCGCGCCATTCGCGCCGATCAAGGTCACGATGTCCCCCTGCTTTACTCGCAACGAGATGCCTTGCAGGGCCGTAATGACCCCGTAGTTCGCGACCAGGTTTTTGATTTCGAGCACGTTTGAAGTGGGGTTCGTAATCGCGCCGGGCCGGGTCAATCCGCCGCTGCCGCGCCGCCGGGTTTGGAATGTTTGTCGCCGAGATAAGCCTCCACCACTTTCGCGTCGTTGCGCACCTCGGACGGGCTGCCCTCGGCGATCTTCACACCGTGGTCGAGCACCACGATACGTTCGCAAATGCCCATCACCACCTGCATGTCGTGCTCGACCAGCAGCACCGAGATGCGGAACTTGTCCTTGATGAACCCGATTAGCCGCGTCAGCTCCACCTTCTCCGTCGGGTTCATGCCCGCCGCCGGCTCATCGAGCAACAGCAGCTTTGGTTTCGTCGCCAGCGCGCGGACGATCTCCAGCCGCCGCTGATCGCCATAGGGCAGGTTCTTCGCCATCGTGTGGCGGAAGCGGCTCAACTTGAAGATGTCCAGAATCTCCAGCACCTCCGTCTCGATCCGCCGCTCGTTCTCGCGGAACGCCGCGCCGCGCCACAGCGATTGCAGCAGGCCCGTCTGCTCCCGCAACTGGAACGCCACGCGCACGTTGTCGAACACCGTCAGCGATTTGAACAGGCGGATGTTCTGGAACGTCCGCGCTACGCCCAGCGCCGTGATCTCCTGCGGCGGCTGCCCGGCGATGGGGGTTCCGCCGAAATGAATCTCGCCCTCCGTTGGCTGATAGACGCCGGTAATCATGTTGAACGCCGTCGTCTTGCCCGCGACGATCGGCCCGATCAGCCCGATCAACTCTTCGCCGCCGATGCGCAGATCCAGCTCAGAGACCGCCGTGAGCCCGCCGAAACGGATCGTGCAACGCCGCATGTCGAGCAGGCCGGCGGATGAATTGGAACGCGCCTCGGTCATGCGTTCAGTTCGCCGCGCCTCCGCGCTCCTCGCGCCGGCGCAAATTGAAAAGCCCCTGCGGCCGCGTCAGCATCAGCCCGATGATGAGCAGCGAGTAGATGATCATCCGGTAGTCCGCGAACCCGCGCAGCAGTTCCGGCAATACCGTCAGCAACACCGCCGCGAGGATCACGCCCACCGTATTCCCCATGCCGCCGAGGATGACCATGACGACGATATCGATCGACTTCATGAAATCGAACCCGTCCGGTTTCAGCACCTGCTTGTGATGTGCGTAAAGGGCGCCGGCCATTCCCGCAAAGAACGCGCCGATGACGAAGGCCGTCACCTTGTAACGCGTCGGGCTGATGCCCATGGCGGACGCCGCCACCTCGTCATCATGCACGCACAGGAAGCCCCGGCCGTAGGTCGAGTTCACCAGACTGGCGACGACGTACACCGCCAGCGCCGCCACCGCGAACGCCCAGAACAAAGTTGTCCAAGGTTTGATACCCGTCAGCCCTGTCGCCGCGCCGAAGGCCTGGGATGTCTGGAAGACGACGCGAATGATCTCCCCGAAACCCAGCGTCACGATCGCGAGGTAGTCCCCCTTGAGCCGCAGTGATGGCAATCCTACCGCCAGCCCGGCCACCGCCGCCACCACGCCACCCAGCAACAACGCGCCGGCGAAGAGCAGCGGCTGCATAGACTCAGGAACGCTTGGCGCGAGTTCGAGCGTGAGCTTCGCCGACGTGAACGCGCCGACGGCCATGAACCCGGCGTGGCCGAGGCTGAACTGGCCGGTGTAGCCGTTGATGAGATTCAAGCTGACCGCGAGGATGATGCTGATGCCCACATCGACCGCGATGCCGACGTAGTAGCGCTTGAGATAGGTCGAGAGCAGCCACAGGCCGAAGGCCGCGAGCACCGCGAGCAACAGCCATCGTTTCGCGCCCAGTTGCATCAGACCTTCTCCGTTTTGAGTTCGCCCAACAGGCCCGACGGCCGGAAGAGCAGGATGAAAATGAGAATCGCGAACGCGATCCCGTCGCGGTAGTTCGACACACCGGGGATGCCACCGGCGAACGTCTCCAGCAAGCCAAGGAGCAGCCCGCCCAGCACCGCGCCGGGCAGGTTCCCGATGCCGCCGAGCACCGCCGCGATGAAGGCGCGCAGGCCCGGTTGAATCCCCATGAGCGGCTCGATGCCGTGGGACTTCATCGCGTAGAGCACGCCAGCGACGGCCGCCAGCGCCGAGCCGAGTCCGAAGGTGAACGAGATGACGCGGTTGATGTTCACGCCCATGAGCGCGGCCGCCTGCGGATTGAACGACACGGCGCGCATGGCCATGCCGATCTTCGTCCGCTGCACCACGAGCCACAGAAGCACCAGCAACCCTGCCGTCACGAGGGGCGTCATGATGTCTTGGCTGCTGATGACCAGACTGCCGATCTGGAAGTTCTGCTCCGGGATCAAGCTCGGGAACGGCCGCGTCTTCGCGCCGAAAACTTTCTCATGCTGGCAGGTGAACTCGATGAACAGCGAGACGCCGATTGCCGTGATGAGCACCGTGAGCTTCGGGCGGTTGCGCAAGGGCCGGTAGGCGAGCAGTTCGATGAGGATGCCGATGGCCGCGCAAATCGCCGCCGCGATCACCACGATGAGAATCGCTCCCAAGTACGACGGTGCCGGAAAAATGCCGCCCACCATCGGCGCGAGAAAGAACGCCGCGAACGCGCCGAGCATCAGCACGTCACTGTGCGCGAAGTTGATGAACCGCAGGACGCCATAAACCATCGTGTAGCCCAGCGCGATGAGCGCGTAGATGGAGCCAAGCGCCAGGCCGTTGATGATTTGTTGGAGCCAGTCCAATCAGGGGTTGAGAGTTGGGGAGTTGATGGTTGAGAGAGGCGGCCGGCTGTCCTGCGTCTGATTCCGCGAGCGAACGCTGAGGGCGGCTCGCAAACAGATTTACGGACTGATCGTCTCGACGTATTTGAACGCGCCGTTCTTGACCTGAAGAATCACCGCCGGCTTCGTGGCGTCGCGTTTCTCGTTGATGATCGTGCGGCCCGTCACGCCGTCGAAGTCCTTGGTCGCCGCGATCGCCGCGCGCACCTTGTCGCCTTCAGTCGTCCCGGCGCGCTTCATCGCCTCGACGAGAATCATCGCTGAGTCATAGCCCAGCGCGGCCATCGCATCCGGTGCCTTGGGCGAGCCGTCGGTGTTCTTGAACCGCTTCTTGTACGCCTCAACGAACGCCTTGCTCTTCGGCGAGCTGACTTCTGGATGATAGTGCGTCGAGAAATAATGTCCCTCCACCGCGTCCTTGCCGATCTTCACCAAGTCTTCGCTCTCCCAGCCGTCGCCGCCGAAGAGCGGGAGGTTCAGCCCGAGCTGCTTCGCCTGAATGCAGATCAACGCCACGTCCGTGTAGTAGCCCGGCACGAACACCGCATCCGGCGCGGCGGACTTAATCGCCGTGAGCTGCGCCTTGAAATCCTTGTCGCCCCCGTTGAAGTCGAGCTCCACGCTGATCTGCCCGCCCGCCTTCGTGAAACCTTCCTTGAAATACCTCGCCAATCCCTTGCTGTAATCGCTCTTCACATCGGTGAACACGGCGACCTTTTTCGCCTTCAGCGTCTTGCTCGCGAAGTTCGCCATTACGGTGCCTTGGAACGGATCGATGAAGCACACTCGGAAAATGTAGTCGCCGGTCTCCGTCACCTTCGGGTTCGTGGACGAAGGCGAGATCATCGGAATCTTGCTCTGCTGACAGATGGGCGCGGCTTCGAGCGAACGGCTGGAGGCCACCTCGCCGAGAATCGCCACCACCTCATCGCGGTCGATAAGTTTGTTCACCACCGTCGCGGACTCGCCGGCTTTCGAGAGATTGTCCTCCGTGACGAGCAGGACCCTTTTTCCCAACACGCCTCCCGTCGCATTGATTTCGTCGATTGCCAGCACCGTGCCCTCGTGCGACGAAGTGCCGAACGTGGCTTCCTTGCCCGTCAGCGAGGCGAACTCGCCGATCTTGATCGTCCCGCCGGCAGCAGCGCCGCCAGCGTCGCCCGCCTTGCGCTCGCAACCGCCACCGAAGGTCAGGGCGAGAGCGGCAAGCATCGCCACAAAACAGCGTCGCGTGGAGCGGCCGGCGACGCCGGCAACTGCGGAAAAGGGATGAAGTGAATTCACGGCGCGCAGGCTAGGAAATCGGCTGACGAGATTCAACCCCCAACCGGACCAGGCTCAACGCGGCGGCGCGATGCAGTAGAGGAACCGTTCACCGCGCAGGTAAAGCTCCTCGTCCGCCAGCGCGGCGGACGCGCTGAATGAATCGTCGAGATGATTCACCGCGAGCGTGGCGTTCGTCGCGTCGTGTCGCAGCACCACGGTGTTGCCATCGCGACCGGTGATGTAGATGCGTCCGGCCGCACCGACGGGTGATGCGAAGATGAAGTCGCCAATTCCGTCGAGCCGCAGTAGTTCGCCGCGAACCTGGCCGGTCGCAGGATCGAGGCGCACCAGAATGTTCTGGTTGTGGCGGATGTGGTAGTGGGTGTCGCCGTAGAGCAGCGGCGAGGGGACGTAGGGCGTCAGGCGGTTCAAGCGCCAGACGACGTTCGTCGTGGTGCTCAGGTCGCCCTGCGCGCCAGTGAGCCGGATGGCGACCATGCCCTGCTTGTAGTAGCTGTTGCCGGCGATAAGGAGATCGCGCCATTGGACAGGCGAAGCGACGACGTTGTCGGTGAGTCCGTCGCACTGCCAAATCTCCCTGCCGGTGGCGAGGTCGTAGCCGCGCACGCGCTTGGTGGCGCTGACGACGATCTGGGGCCGGCCGGCGACTTCGGCGATGATGGGCGTGGACCAGGTGGTCTTCTCGTCGCGCGGCGTTTTCCAAAGCGTGCGGCCGGTGCGCTTGTCGAACGCGTGGAGGAAGGATTCGCCCTCGTGATCCCAATTCACGATCAACGTATCGCCGTGCAGCACGGGCGAACTGCCTTCGCCATGCGCGTGATGCGTCAGCATCCGGCCGAGCTGCTTCTCCCATTTCACAACGCCGTTCGTGTCGAGACAGTAAAGGCCGCGCGAACCGAGGAAGGCGTAGAGGAACTGGCCGTCGGTGACCGGCGAATTGGAAAGCGGGCTGCCGGTGGTGTGTCCGCCTTCGTGGGGCCATTCTTCGCGGAGAACTTTCTTCCAGATCAGACGGCCGTCTTTGCGACTGAAGGCGAGGGCGAGATAATGGTGTGTGTGGGTCACCGGCACGCTGTCGTGAACGCCGGGAGCACTATCGTGAACGGGCGGCTTCGTTTCGCCGACGGGCGTGGCTGTCAGGACATAGACGCGATCGCCGAATACGACGGGCGAAGAGTGGCCCTTGCCGGGCAATGCGACTTTCCAGCGAATGTTGTTCGTCTCGCTCCATTGGATCGGCGGCCGGGCGTGAGGCGCGACGCCGTTGGCGAGCGGGCCGCGCCATTGGGGCCAGGCGTTCGACAATGGCTGGCTCGATCCGCTCAGAGCGAACATCAGCAGGCCGAGGGGAATAAAGCCCCTGGCAACGAAAGCTGTTTTGCTACTGGAGGTCATTTTGTCGCGCTTCACTCAAAGTTCGTGGGAACCACCGAACTCGATCCCGGTATCCCAGGTAATGTCACATCGAGAGCAATGGTATCGCAGCCGCAGCATCAAGTCGCCCTCCGACGTTTCCCGTCCGAGCGGTCGTTGGCACGACCGGCAACGGTAGAAACACATGTACCGGATTATCACACCGACACCGGCCACCACTGCAAGACCGGCTAATACGATGGCTCCTGTTGTGCCCCACCTCTGATAAGCCACATATCCGCCGATTGCAGCGACGACAGCAAGCACGAGGATCCAGCCGGCAGGACGATTATCTTTCCGAACCTCAGCCATAGTTTGGACGCTGTTGAAGCCCGATCCCGCTAGAACTTGATTGCCTCGTTCAGCGTGTTGCACTGCTGGCAGCGAGAGCGGTCCACGTCGGGATCGTCGGTGTAAACGTAGGCGCATTTCACACAGCGGAAGACGCGGTCGTCGCTCGGACGGGAGCCGAACCAGCGCCGCCGCCGTTCGGAGTACAGCGCGACGACAGAGAGCGCGACGAGCAGCAGCAGCGCGTAACCGAACAGAATCTTGTCAGGCGTCATGTGCCGAGCCGGTGCGGATCATTGCAGCTTGTCGATGTGCCGGGCGAACTTGTAGGCGAGGAATACGCCCTGCGCGAGGCCGAACACAATGAGCACGACGCCGGAGATGCGTTCCATCTTGAGCATCGCCGCCTCGGAGATGGTCTTGTGCTTGAGCGAGATGGCCCAAGCCAGACCTAGCAGCCACACCGCCACGCCCGCGCCGACGCCGGTGAGATACGAAACTTTGCCTTCGAAATCCGGCGTCACCCAGTCGCGTGAGATGAAGGTGCTGTTGAGGAAAATCCAGAGGATGGGAATGCCGAGGTTGCCCAGCGTGCGAACGAAGCCCGTCATGAAGGCCGAGTGCGGATGAAGCTTCTCTTCGATGCGCCGCTCAATGTTCTGCTCGATGCGTTCGACGACCGGGACGGACTTCGCGATCAGGAAGCGCACGCCGAGAAAGAGCATGAAAGCGAAGCCGAAGATCTCCATCGCCACCTGAATGACGCCGCCGCGCACGACCGACGCAAAGCTGGTGAAGGCCAGGCCGCAATAGATCACTTCCATCACCGTCGCGCCCGCAGCGATGAGCGCGGCCCAACGGAAGCCGCGCCGCGCGCCCTCGTTGAGGATCGTCATGTTGATCGGCCCGACGGGAATCGAGATGAGCAGGCCCGCGATGAAACCCGTCAAAAGCGCGCTGTAAATGGGGGGCAGGCCAAACACGACGAGTGGGGGTCAGTGAGGAGCGGAAAGTTCGTCGTCGTCGTCGTCCTCGATCTCCTTGCGCATGCGTCGCGAGACCCAGGGACGAATGAAACCGTAGAGCAGATACACGGTGAAGAACAACGGCAGCACCCAGTAGATGATCTTGTCGCGCAGCACGATGACACTGCCGACGAGCAGTAGCGCGAAGAGCAGCTTGTAGAACGTGCGCGTGGCGCGGAGGTCGAGCTTCTTGAAGGTCGGATACTTCACCTCGCTGACCATCATGCCGGAGAGGAAGAGCAGGATGACCGGCAGCGCGAACCGCCAGTTGCCCTGGGCGAAGTCCTTTTCGTTCCACCAAATCATGAACAGCGTCAGCGACGAGACAAGCCCGGCCGCCGCTGGAATCGGGAAGCCGAGGAATTCCTTCCCGCCTCCCGTGCCCGCCATCGCAGCGAGGCAGTTGAAACGCGCAAGCCGGAATGCGCCGCATAGGAGATAAATCGAGGCGATGAACCAGCCAAGCTCGGGATGCCGGATGAAGACATCCTTGAGCACGATGCGATAGACGAGGAAGGCCGGCGCGACGCCGAACGAGATGATGTCCGCCAGCGAATCGAACTCGCGGCCGAACGGGCTCTCCGCGCCGCCCATGCGCGCCACGCGGCCGTCGAGCAGATCGAAGATGCACGCCAGCAGGATGAAGAACAGCGCGACGCGGATGTCGTGGTAATTGCCGCTGGCCGCGTCCCACTGGACGATCTTCGTCAGCGCTACGAACCCGCAGAACAGGTTCGCGCCCGTCATCAAGTTCGGCAGGAAATAGATCTTTAGCTTCTCGTCCGTGTGCGACGTATCCGGCGGCTTGGGCTTGGGCGCAGCGGCGTCCATGACATCAGGGGAGTGTCGCGATGACCGACTCGCCGACCTTCACGCGGTCGCCGAGCTTCACGGTGATGGTCGCGTCCAGCGGCAGGTAGATGTCCGTGCGCGATCCGAACTGGATGAGGCTGATGCGCTCGCTGCGCGCGATGGATTCGCCGGTGGCGGCCCAGACGTTGATGCGGCGCGCGATGAGGCCAGCAATGAGGCGCAGCCCCACCTTCTGCTCAGGTTTTCCGGCCCGCGCGAATCCGAGCAGCGCGTTCTCATTGTGCGTGCCGCAGTCGGAACGCGTCGCACTGAGGAATTCGCCCTCGGTGTATTTATGATAGACGAGGTTGCCGCCGATGGGCGCGCGTTGCACATGCACATCGAAGACGGAGAGGAAAATGGAGATGCGCTTGCACCGGCCGCCCATGAACTCAGCCTCCGTGGTTTCATCGATCACATCCACTTTGCCCTGGCCGGGCGCGACCACTGCGTTCGGATCGGCGGGCGCGAGCGGGTCGGGATCGCGGAAGAAGTAGAGCGTGAAGAGGACAAAGAGAACCCACAGTGTGACAAGCGCCCCAGAGATGATGGCGATCAAGCTGCCGAGGAACGTCGCCAGCACGCCGGCCGCAAACAACGCCGCCAGCAATACCAGAGTCCAAAAGATGATGCGCAGCGCTGCCTTGAAAGCCTTGCCCGAATGTTTCATGTGGCGCGCACACTAGCGGAAGCCCGCCGCACTTGGGAAGAGGTAACAGATTCCCCCGTTGGACAACCGGGTGACAGGCCAGAATGACTCGCGCTGCGAGCCGTCGTCGTGCTTGGGCGCAGTGGTCTCAGCGCGACCACGCCCAAACCAGTTCCGAGTCATGCTCGTCTCTGGCACGCCACCTCTGCCATTTTCATTTCAACCCACCAGGGCGCATCGCCCGAGTCGCGATAAAGACTGGCATGTATCTGGCCAGGACGCTTTCGGACCAGCCGTCTTCGTAGAGGCCGGTGAGGCGGAAGCCCGCTTCCATCTGCCCGCCGAGGAGTTGTTCCAGCGTGTGACCGAAGACGAGCGGTTCGTCCATGGCGATGAACCGGCCGCGCTCTTCCTCAGTCAGGCTGATCACATCCGAATACGGCAGAGTGTGGCGCACGCGGAATTCGCCGGCCTCCAGCGCGAACTGGTCGAAGATGAAATAGGCGGGGTTGTAGAAGCCGGCGAGCAGCGTGCCGCCGGGGCGCAGCACGCGGAAGGCCTCGCGCCACACGGGGCGGACATCGGGCACGAACATGTTCGAACACGGATGCACGACAAGATCGAAGCTCGCGTCGGAAAACATCGAGAGGTCGGCCATGTCGCCCTGCACTGTCGAGAGGTCGAGTGATTCGCGCTCGGCGACAAGTCGATCCTGCGCGAGTTGCTTGGGGGATTGGTCGAGCACGGTCACGTTCGCTCCGGCGGCGGCGAGCAACGGCCCCTGCTGTCCACCACCGGACGCCAGCGCAAGCAGGTCGCGGCCGCGTAAATCTCCGAGCCAGTCCGCCGGGACGTACTTCACCGGCGTGAGGAGGATTTCCACGACTCCACCACGGGCACGGCCAACAGCATCACTGCCAACGGGCACGGTCCAGCGGTTACCCTTATCGACCTGACGATCCCAAGCGTGGCGGTTGTAAGTACGGGTGTCCATTGGCTCGAAGTTAGAAATGCTCCGCCGGAACGGCAAGGTGGTTCATCCAGAACGATTCAGGCAGGTGCGACCATCAATCGCCCATCCAGCGGACAAAAGAAGCGAGGCTGGCCTGCTTGCGCAGACCAGCCTCGCTGTGAATCAATTTGGTTTCTCAGGGACCGGACTTAGTAGTCCATGCCGCCAGGGCCGTGACCGGCAGGAGCGGCCGGGGCTTCCTTCTCCTTCACTTCGGTGATCAAGCACTCGGTGGTGAGGAGCAGGCCAGCGATCGAGGACGCGTTCTGCAGCGCGGAACGGGTGACCTTCTTCGGGTCAACCACACCGGCCTTGACGAGGTCTTCGTATTCGCCAGTGGCGACGTTGTAACCGTCGTTGCCCTTGCGCTTCTTGACTTCCTGCACGATGAGGGAGCCTTCGACGCCGGCGTTCGCGGCGAGCGAACGGAGAGGGCCTTCGACAGCGCGCTTGATGATGTCCACGCCGATCTGTTCGTCGGTGTCGGACAGCTTGAGGGCGTCGATGGCCGGGATGCAGCGGAAGAGCGCCACGCCACCGCCAGGAACGATGCCTTCTTCGACGGCCGC
>SXGS01508012.1_pt1 | contig 10253 bp, 9 predicted proteins | sample 3174681 | NCBI WGS metagenome assembly SXGS01 (sample SAMN11356861, study PRJNA531348) | freshwater metagenome | isolation source: freshwater sample F1-80 | place: China: Fuxian Lake, Yuxi | collected 2017-12-25
CCGGCGAAACCGCAGACACGCTCGCCGCCCTGCGTTACGCCAAACAGCATGGCCAACGCACGCTTGCGATCGTGAACGTCGACACATCGACCATCGCCCGCGAAAGCGACATCGTCGCCAGAACCCTGGCGGGTCCCGAAATTGGCGTCGCCTCAACCAAGGCCTTCACCTGCCAGCTTGCTGTATTCGCCTGTCTGGCGCTGGCGCTGGGACGCGCGCGCGGCGTGCTGACCCGCGAGCAGGAGCGCGAACTGGTCGCCGAATTGATCGCCACGCCCGGCCAAATGGCCGAGGAGCTCCATCGCGAAGCGCAGATCGAGCCGGTTGCGCGCGATGTGGCGCGCGCAACCAGCGCGCTCTATCTCGGGCGCGGTCCCTCCTTCCCGCTGGCGATGGAAGGCGCGCTGAAACTCAAAGAGTTGTCCTATATTCACGCTGAGGGCTACGCCGCCGGCGAACTTAAACATGGCCCGATCGCGCTGATTGATTACGCCATGCCCGTGATTGTGCTGGCGCCGCCGGACGCCAGCCTTGAGAAAACCGTATCCAATCTTCAGGAGGTCGCCGCGCGTGGCGGCCATCTGATCCTGATCGGACCGCCTTCCGCCCGCACGGCGGCGGCGGCGGAACTTGCGGGCTATGTTGAAGTTGCGGAGAGCGTGTCTGGCCCCTTTGCGGCGCTGGTCTATGCTGCGCCGGTGCAATTGCTCGCCTATCATGTCGCCGTCTTCATGGGCAAAGACGTCGATCAACCACGCAATCTCGCCAAAAGCGTCACCGTGGAATAAGCGCCGTCGCCGCGCCTCAGGCCGCGGACATCGCTGCGTCTTCCGAGCCTGCAGGAGGCGCGATGCGGACGGGCGGATCATTGCGATTAAGCCGGTTGATCAACCAGATTGACACGCCGGTTTCGAGCACCGCCAATCCGGCGAGCAGAAAAGCATAGCGCCAGTTGAGACGCATCAGCGACTCAAGCGCGACCAGAAAAATAATATGCGCTGTTGGTGCGGCCATAACCATGAGGCCGCCGCCGGCGCCGCGACGCCCGGTGATGTTGCCGAACGTCAAGCCAAGCGCCAGCGCCAGCAGCGTATGCGCCAGCGCCAGCATGGGCACGCCAAAACGCTTGGCCGCCTCTGCGGACCATTCACCCAATTGGCGCGGATCGACCAGCGCCTGCTGAAAATTTTCTTTGAAAGCGGGCGCTGAAAGCTCATAAACGCCATGCCAGCCACGTTCCGGCAAGGCACCGCTACCCTGCATCGGCAGCGCCATGGCGTATTCATCGAAATTCGAGATTTTCACCTCGCCCGCGCCGGTGAGCGAACGCGTCTGGATACTGCCTTTCGATAAAGCGACAATGACGCCCGACTCATTACGACGGAAATCGGCGCGCGCCGCCGTGATTGTCTCCTCCTGCATTTTCTCAATCGAGATTTGCCGGACATACATATTTGCGGCGAGGTCAGGCGTCAGCCAGCGTTCGATATAAAGCGTCTTGAGCCCATTATCGAAAGTGTAAAAATGCGCGGCGTCCAACATGCGATGGTTCAGCGAATTACGCACCACATTGAGAACGTCCTGCATATTGCTGGAATAATGGGGCGCGATCACATTGCCGAGCAAGTAGCATAGAACAACGATCCCGGCAGCGAGCGTCAACGCAGGACGACAAATCGCCCATGCCGACAATCTGAGCGCGTAAAAGACAGCGATCATGCCTTCGCTGGCCATGCGTGAAAATTCGAGCGCTGTGCCAAGGCCGACCGCCATCGGCAGGGTTAAAAAAGCGACGGTCGGCGAGATGCCGACCAGCGCGGGCGTCACCAGACCACCACGCACCGCCGCCGGCGGCAACTGATAGAGCAGGTAGGACAGAACGACCGGCACGGAGAGCGCGAGCTGAACGACAAGCATACTGAGGCCAATACGCTTGAACAGATACATGAACAGCAGGCGCGGCATAACAATCTGCTCGCTAACGCGCGTTCTTGAACCGCGCCCAGGCGGCCTTTGAATAGGCCGTCCAGGCGGCGTCAAACACGCCGCGCGACGGCAAGGCTGTCGCGCCAGCCCAATGCGCGAAATAGATCTCCTTGCCTTCGTAATCAACCGGTTTGCCATCATGGAAACTGACGCCTGGCGCCTTGTAGAAGCTCTCGTGCGAAGCATTCTGCACGACATTCGGCAGCAACTCGATTTTCAGACCACGGCGATGAGTGACGAAATTGACCAGCGGCTGAGCGAACAACTGCCCACGTTTGCGAACATCATGAAAAATCGCCGCATCGTCACGAATCGTTTGCATGAAATCGGACAGTTTCAGGAAGCTGTTCGACGTAACCCAAAAGCCGTCGTTAAACAGCAGCACATCTTGCAGGAAGGGATAATTCGCCCGTTTTTCATTATAGACATATTCGAAACTGGGCGAAGCGACGATAAACTCCCGCTTCCCGGCCTCAAGCCGACCAAACAACGGACGGAAATCCCTGAATACGATGACGTCGACATCGACATACACAACCTCGTCGAGCGGCAGGGCCAACGCCTGAAGCTTGCGCAACCTGCGGCGATTCGTATTGAAAATGCCGGGATAGAGCTCATGCGAGAGACGATCAATCTCGACCGGCTCCTCCTCGATAAAGGTCGCCCCATAAATCTCCGCCGCCCGCCGGGTCTGGACGACATTGTCGTCATAGGGAATCAAATAAAGCGGCAGGCCCGCGTTGGTGTCGCGGTAACTTTCAAGGAAGGGCAACAGCCAATCGATAATCTTGTCGTTGCCGACAATGGCGACGCCATAGCGTTTGGCGGAGGGCGCTGCGGCGGCTCCCGTCTCGGGGGCCCGCAGGGGTAGATTTGGTCGTCGAAGGCTCATATAGGGGATGTACTTTTAAAAATCGGACAAAAGCAAGGGGGCGCAAATCGATCCTCTTCCTCTGGCGGGCAAGACTGTCGCTGTCGTCCACGCCGCCTGGCACTCCTGCGGCAGCTATCAGGTCAATGTCAGCCAGATCGCCGCCTACCGGGCGCTGGGGGCGCGCGTCGTTTCCATCGCCCTGATGGACGATTTGACCCCACCGCCCCCCAACGGCGGGCGGTGGCGGGAGTATATCGCCGCCACAGCCGATATTGGCGCAGACCAGCGCTATTATTCCGGCGCGCCCATCGTCGCGCTGGCGTCCAGACTGCTGACCGAGGGCTGGTGGCGGTTGATCCATGGCGATCAGGCGGCCTGGCTGCTTGAGCTCTCGAAGCGCGCGCCGATCCCCGCCGGCTTCACTGACGAAAAAATCGACCTCTTTCACGCCAATCATTATTTCACGCTGCCCTTCGTCGAAACGCTGAAGCGGGGCAAAGTCATCCCGGTTGTCCTGGAGACCCAGGACATTCAGGCGCGTCAATATGTGCTGCGGAATCGTGGCGGCTTCTTCATTCCGCCGCACGCCAGCTATGACGACATGCTGAAAAAAGAGCTGGCGTGGATGCGGCGCGCCGATTTGTGCGTCCATCTCAACAGCGAGGAGGACGCCGATTTCCGCCACCTGGCGCCGCAAGCGCGTCACGCGCTGGTTTTTCCTGCGGTTCCTGAAGTCACACGGGCGCGCGGCCACAACATCATCATCGTCGCGAGCGACAATTACGCCAATTATGTCAGCATTCGCTGGTTTTTGCAGGAAGTCATCCCGCTGGCCGGCGACGCCCGCGTCGAAATTTACGGCAACATCGATCGGGGCGTGAAACAGCGCGACCCCGCGCTGTTTGAGGCGCATCGCGGCCTGTTTCGCGGCCGGGTCGAGGACATCGACGCCGTCTACGCCGCCGCCGGCTGCGTGTTGCTGCCGACGGTCGAAGGACATGGCCTGTCGATCAAGGCGGTCGAGGCGCTCTCCTGCGGCGCGCCGCTGGTGGCGACGCCGCTCGCTTTTCGCGGCATGAATATTGACCCTGCGACGCTCGATAATGTCGCGGTCGCCACCGATGCGGCGGCGTTCGCGCGCTGCTGGCGCGATGCCCAGGCGCGCGCCGGGAAGGCGCTGCCGCCAGAAGGCCCGAGCGCGACACGACTCTTGTATGAGGAGACGTTCAGCCCGTCGTCATACGCCCGAAAACTGGCGGAAGCGATTACGCCACTAAAGCCGCAGACAACGGATAAAACGGGACCGCTCGCAGGCCGAAAAATCGCTTTGCTGCATCCCGCCTGGCACAGTTGCGGCACCTATCAGGTGGTGCTCGGGCAGATCGCCGCCTATCGCGCGCTGGGCGCAGAGGTGTGGCCGATCGCCATCAGCTCTGATCCTGGCTTTATTCCCGGACGCGCGTGGCTGTGGAACACGTTCACGCGCGCCACGCCGGAGCTCGACGCCAGACCACGCTATTATGGCGGCGTACCGTTCCATTCGCTGCTGCATCCGCAGTTTCTGCGCGGCGTGCTCTGGCCCTATCTCCATGGCGATCAGGCGCGCATGCGCCTGGGCAACGCCATCAACGCCGTTTTGTCACCTGAAGTTGAGGCGCAGAAATTCGATCTCATCCATTGCAATCATTTTTTTCTGACGCCTGTGGCGAAACGTCTGGCGCGCGACCATACGCCGATTATTCTCGACACCCATGATTTGCAGGCCCGGCAGTATGTCCTGATCAACAAGCGGATGCCGTGGCTCAATCCGCACGTTAGCTACGAAACGATGCTCGCACAGGAGCTGGACGCTATGCGCGCCGCAGACTTGCTGCTGCATCTCAATGCGCAGGAAGCGGACGAATTCGAGCGTTTGCTGCCGGAAAAAACGCACGCCCTGCTCTACCCCGCAACGCCGCCGGCGCCGACCGGTCCGGGCGGACCCAACATTCTGCTTGTCGCCAGCAACAACACCGCCAACGTCGAAAGCGTCATCTGGTTTTTGCGCGAGGTGGCGCCGAAAGCGCCCGGCGTTCAAGTGCAAATTGTCGGCAATGTCGACGCCGGCGTGCGCGTCCGCGCGCCGCAAGAATACAAGACCTACGCTCATTGGTTCACCGGGCAGGTTGAGGATCTGGGCGCCGTTTACGCCAACGCTCGCCTCGCCTTGCTGCCGACGATCAGCGGTCATGGCCTGTCGATCAAGAGCGTCGAGGCGCTCTCCAGCGGACTGCCGCTGATCGCAACACCTCAGGCGATGCGCGGCATGGCCGAAAGCGTGATGACGTTGCCGGGCATAGAATTCGCTGAGACCGCTGAGACGTTCGCGCAATTGTTGCGCGCAGGCGCCGACCGACCGGCGCCCGACGCGGCAACACGCGGCGCCAGCGCGGCCCGCGCCTATTATGATGCGCATTTTTCTCAAGACGCCTATCAGCGCCATCTCGGCTCGCTGATCACGCCACACCTCAACGCGGGATAAAGCTTCGCTCAGGTGATTGGCGGAACTTTTATGCGGCGATTATTCCTGAGGATCGAGCGGCGCAACGCCCTTCGGCGCGCCATTCTCGCCGAGCGTGATTTTCTCGACACGCGCTTCCGCTTCAGCCAGCAATTTCTCGCAACGTTCCTGAAGCCCCCGGCCCCGCGCATAAAGCGCCACCGACTCATCCAGCGACACCGCGCCTTTTTCGAGCTCGCCGACGATCTGCTCAAGCTCCTGGATCGCCTGCTCAAACGGCAGGCTGGCGACGGCGGCGGCTTTGACGGGTTCCTTGCTCATGACGGTTGAATAAACCATTCCCGTTCGATTGGCCATCATGCGCACATCTGGAATGAAGCGCTTTTCTATCCGTGATCTTCCGGCTCCGCGTGGCCGACGATCCGTAAAATCTCGGGGAACTGAACCAGCATGCGTCGCTCGACATGATCCACAGCCTGATGGACGATCTCGACAGCGATGGCCGGATCGACGCGGCAATGAAAATTGATGACCCATCCACCCGACGTCTCTCGCGCGCGCACATCATGAATGTCGCCAAGCCAGCCGACCTCCTGCGCGTGATGATGAAGCGCCGAGACGATCTCTTCACGCGCCACCGGATCGATATCAACGCCCGCCATCACATGCGGCGACATCGGATCGATATGGGTTTCGATTTCGACATCGGCGCCAAATTCATCCCGGATGGCGCGCTCGAAATCCGTCGCGATCGCGTGCGCGCGTCCCATTGGCATGGCGCCATCGACTTCGACATCGACGCCAATCGACAGCCTGTCGCCGATCTGCTGCGCGATGATGTGATGCGCCGTCAGATGGCGCCGCGCGGCGACCAGCAAAGTGCGCTCGACCACCGTCTCGTCATCGAGCGCACGCGGTTCGATCACCACGGTGATCAAGGCGCGCGGCTCCACAGCCGCGACCGCCTCGGCGACCGCCTGTTTGATATGCGCCGCCTGCTCCATACGCAGACTGCGTGAAACGCTAATGACTGCTTCGCCAATCACCTCGGCGCCGACGCTGCGCAGGCGCAAATCATCGAGCGCGATCACGCCCGGCACCTCGACGATCGCCTGCCGGATTTGCGGCGTCAGATCACCGGGCGCGGCGTCGAGCAGAGTGCTGATCGTGCGTTGACCAAGCCGATAGCCGGCGATAGCGATAAAAATCGCGACGCCGAAAGAGGCCAGCGCATCACCCTTGAGGAAGCCGAATTGGGTCGCGGCGATCCCGGCCAGCGCCAGAATGGAGGAGACCAGATCGCTGGCGAAATGGAGCGCATCCGCCGCCAGCGCGTCGCTGTGCTCCTCCTGCGCAATCTCCCCCAATTGCCGCGAGCGGATGAAATCGACCGCGATAGAGACGCCGAGCACGGCGTAAACCGGCCAGCCGGCTTCGATCTGGACATCAGGCTCCATTAGCCGCCGGATCGCCTCGCCGACAACCAGCAGCGTCAGACCGAAGAGCAGGCCGGTTTCGACCAGCGCCGCCAGCGCCTCGAACTTGCCATGGCCGTAGTGATGTTCGGCGTCGGCAGGTTTTTCCGCCTCCCGCACCGCATAAAAAGTCAGTACGGTGGCGCCCGTGTCGACAAAGGCGTGGCCAGCCTCCGAGAGCAGCGCCAGCGAGCCGGACCACAGCCCCGCCACCAGCTTGGCGACGGCCAGAAGCGCGCTGGCGGCGATGGAGGCGCGTGCAGCGGCAAGCTTGCGACTCTGTCCGGGTTGAGCGGGATCGAGGGCGGTCATGGCGGCGGTTCTAAATCCAGACGCATGAAAATGATATAAGGGCAGCCGGCACAGGAGACAAAAATGAACTATCTGCACACGATGATCCGGGTCGGCGACCTCGATGCCGCGCTGGCGTTTTTCGCCCTTCTAGGATTGAACGAAATCCGCCGCATGGAAAATGAGAAAGGCCACTTCACGCTGGTATATCTCGCCGCGCCCGACGATGTCGCGCGGGCGAAAGAGACAGACGCGCCGATGATCGAACTGACCTGGAACTGGGACCAACACAGCTACGCTGGCGGGCGCAATTTCGGTCACCTCGCTTTCGCTGTCGACGACATCTACGCGGTCTGCAATCGGCTGAAGACAGCGGGCGTCGTCATCAACCGTCCGCCGCGCGACGGCCACATGGCTTTTGTGCGCACCCCTGACGCGATTTCCATTGAGCTGCTGCAAAAGGGCAAGGCCCTGCCGCCGCAGGAGCCCTGGGCCTCCGCCCCGAATATCGGGGAATGGTGAGCCTTCTGCCGCGCCGCAGCATCTCGCATCGCATGACGAGTGAGCATGTGCAGCGACGAATTTTATGAAAAACACGGAACGACAGGCGACAATCCGGCGTTTGCAGAATAGGCTGATGATTGACGGTCAGGCTTCGGGCGAACGCACAGCCATCCGCCAACCTTCAAAGAAGGTCAATAAAAAGAAAATGGGTCATGCTCGGGAAGGAATATCGGGTCTGAACATGCGCTGATCTTTCCTCCCGCCGCGCCCGTTCGCAAAGGTGCATGCAAGAGCCGTAAAACAGCGCTTGCATGCAATCAAGAGTCGGTTGCGTTTCGGCGCGAGAGACGGAGGGAGGTCATGCTGATTACTGATTTGATCCATTCCTGCTCGAATGAGAAGGTCGCGGAGGCTGCGCTTTGCTGCCTCCGCGGTCGTTTCGCCGAAAACGTTAATGTCGCCGCCCGTGAAAAAGGAATGAGCGCCGGCGCTTTCGTCGTTGACGTCATTCGCGATTTTGCCCGGCAAGCCGATGCGCCGACACGCGAATCCTTGCGCGAGAAAATCGTCAGTGACGATCAGCCCTTATTGGAAGGGCTTCGGACGCTGCTCGAAGGCGCGTTGCGCGAGAGCCTGATGCCCGGCGACGCCGGATTGGCGCTGGCGCCAATCATGCGATCGAACCTCGCCTATAGCGGCCAGCATTTATGCTGACACAGGCGGCATCCTGATCCAACAATGAGGAGCGGCGCCGCGGCGCCGCTTTTTCTTTTCTGGCCAATGTGGCAAAAGTTTTCCTGCATCCCGCCGGCAGGAGCCATGACGCAAATCCTCGATCAAGATCAGATCGCCGCGCTTCTCGCTGTCTGGGGCTATGGCGCTGTTGGCGGCGTCATCGCACTGGAAAGCGCCGGCCTGCCCCTGCCCGGCGAAACCCTGCTGATCGGCGCGGCGATCTATGCGCGACTGACCGGCTCCATGGAGATCGGCGGCATTGTCGCCGCCGCTGCGCTTGGCGCCATAATCGGCGATAATCTCGGTTACTGGATCGGCCGACGCTTTGGCGTCGGCTTCCTTGAACGCCATGGCGCGCGTATCGGACTGGGCCCGGAAAAATTCCGGCTCAGCCAATATTTGTTTTACAAATGGGGCGGCGCCGTCGTGTTCTTCGGTCGCTTCATCACCCTGTTGCGCATTCTCGCGGCGTTGCTCGCCGGCGCCAATCGCCTGCCACTGAAACAGTTCATGATCTACAACGCGGCGGGCGGCGTGATTTGGGCGTCAGTGTTTGGCTTCGGCGCTTATTACCTCACTGCCGGTTTCGAACAGGTGGAAGGCGGCGTCGCGCGTTTCGCTTTTGGCGCCCTGCTCGCCAGCCTGTTCATTCTGTGGCTTTATTACCGCCGACATGAGGCGCGGCTAATGCAGGAAGCCGATGCCCTGTTCGCCGCGCGGGCCGTGCGCGAACAGAGAAACACCTAATCGAAGCGCGGCCCCTGTCGCGCGACAGCCAGCGCCTGGCGCAAATCCCGCGCGAGCTCAGCCTTCTGATCGGGACCAAGAAAGGCGCCGATCTCGACGCGCTCACCACGCGACGCCAACGCCAGCCGCTGCACGCCAAACTCCTCATGGGTTTCCTGCTCCAGCCGCACCCAGCCCGGATTGAAACGCCACTCGCGTCGATGGCCGCGAACGCCGATCTTGGCGTGTACAAGTTCGAGCGGCGTCAGATCGAGCGTTTCATAGGCGCGCGCCGAACGGAAACTGATCCGGAAGGCGATATAGAGCGCCAGCGCATCAAGCCCCATGAAACCAGCGACAGGCCAGGCGCCCATGACCAGAAAGGGCAAGGCCAAAATCACCTGCGCCAGACAAAAGCCAAGGATAAACACAGTGAAGCCGTGCGGCGTCATCGAGCGATACGGCTGAAGCCGCGCTGCGTAAATTTTGCGCTCGAAGGCTTCGGACATGTGAACGACCCGACGCTATCGCCTCTCCGGCCGGCAAGTTATAACGCCGATTATGGCCAGAAAAAACTCCCCCGCGAAATCTGCTGCGCCCCGGCGCCGCCTCAGCGCCGCCGAGGCCGCGCGTATTGAAGAGATTTTTGCGCGCTTCGCCGCCGCCAATCCCGAGCCGAAGGGCGAACTCTATTACACCAACCCTTTCACGCTGCTTGTCGCTGTCGTGCTCTCGGCGCAGGCCACCGACGCCGGCGTGAACAAGGCGACGCCAGCGCTCTTTGCGCAAGCGGATACGCCGGCCAAAATGGCGGCGCTGGGCGAAGACAAAGTGCGGGAGGCGATCAAGACCATCGGCCTGTTTCGCGCAAAGGCGAAAAATGTCGTCGCCCTGTCGCGCCTGCTGATCGAGCGGCACCATGGCGCCGTGCCGCAAACGCGCGACGAGCTGACGGCGCTGCCGGGCGTGGGCCGCAAGACCGCGAATGTTGTGCTGAACATCGCCTTTCATCAACCGACCATCGCCGTCGACACCCATATTTTCCGCGTCTCGAACCGGTTGCCGCTCGCCAAAGGCAAAACGCCGGAAGCCGTCGAGGCTGGGCTGGAGAAACTTGTGCCGGACGCCTACCGCCTGCATGCGCATCATTGGCTGATCCTGC
>SXGS01235381.1_pt1 | contig 10252 bp, 11 predicted proteins | sample 3174681 | NCBI WGS metagenome assembly SXGS01 (sample SAMN11356861, study PRJNA531348) | freshwater metagenome | isolation source: freshwater sample F1-80 | place: China: Fuxian Lake, Yuxi | collected 2017-12-25
GGAGGCGAAGGCCGTTGATCTCTATGCGCCGGTTCCAGTTGCCGTCCACCGGTGGTTTGCGGACGGCGCTGGATGGGCCTATCATCCCGAGATTGACGATCGTGTCCTGGAAGAGATCATCCGGACGGTCACGCCGATCCTCTACTCCTCGGAAAACGAATCCAGAGGAATCCACCAATCCGCGGTGGGACTACTCGTTGTCGAGAAGTTCCCGCAAGAGAACTGCGACGATGCAAGCGCAGTCACAAGGAGCCCCCACGTGCTACGCGTCGCGGTGCTGAACCGCGCCGTTTGGAACGCATGCCACTCGCCAGAGCAAGCCGAAACCGAATGGCTGGAGAGTGATTTATTCCGCCAGTTTGGCAGGCTCTCGGATCCCAAAAGCCGCGGGCGGTGCGAGTCACTGATTGTTTGGGCGAAGGCCGCGACGGCCAAGTTGCCAAAGCCTGAAGTTTGCGACGAATCGACCGTGCGGCAGCACGCTCACGTCGACGATTTAGCGAAAGAAAATGGCGTGCTCGCACAAAGAAACGCGGAGCTTCGTCGGCAGATCGAATTCTTGCGGAAGGCCGCTTGGACGGGCGGCCAGCGTCTTGGTGCCTTAATCATTCTCGTGCTGGTGACGGCGCTGCTCACGGCTGCTCTGGTCTATATGGCCGTGGCGAAATCAGGATTGCCATAGGTCAGCACATAGGCCGGCGACTTGTCCAGGCGATCGCGATTGCGGATGTAGGACAAGGTCGTTTTTGGGTCGCTATGCCCCGCGAATGTCTGAATATCAACCAGGTCGCAGCCTCGTTCGCGTGCGGTGGTGAGCGCCGTTACCCGAAAAGAATGGACTGTCACGGCGGGATCCAGGCCGAGGAGGCGGACGTAGCGGGCGATCGTGAGCTGGACTGAGCGCGGACTGAGATGCCTTTGGCTAAAGCCATCGGCTCCGTGGCCCCGTGCCGAGCGCGCCGGCGGGAACAATGCCGCTTCCGGCCGTTCGCCAAGTCCGCCTGATTCGATCCACGCCGTAAGTCGCGTTGACGCCTCGCGATTCAGCGGGACACGCCGTTCTTTCCCACCCTTGCCTCGTATTTCCACGATTCTGTGCCCGCTCGTCATCTTGATGTCGCCAACACGGAGTCGGCAGAGTTCGCCGACGCGGCAACCGGTGAAAGCAAGGACCGCCAACATTGCGCGGTCGCGGATGCCGACCGGCGTTGTCGGATCCGGAGCATCAAGCATAAACCTGCATTCCTCGGGCGAGAGCCCCACGGTCTTGCCATCCCGTGGCACCGGCGGCGTTGCCACCAGATGAGGATGAGCCGGATTGGTGTCCATCTCTCCCTGAACTTGAAGATAGGTGAACAGCGACCGCAAGACCGTGATCTTTCGCCCGATGGATGTCGCGGCAAGACCACGATCCCGGAGATGATCTCGCCAGGCCGCCACGGTGAAAGGCCGAATCTGCGCGAGCCTCTCCAACTGATTCGGCGGGATGCCTGCAAACCGCATGAACAACGCAACATCGCGTGCGTAGGCCTTCTGGGTCGCGGAAGACGCGGACTTCGTCAGCCAGGCCAGGAACGCTTCTCGCAAGGCCTGCCCGGTCAATTCCTGGTCACTTTCGGCAATCATGAGAGACCGCGACAAGGGGTCAAGAATGCCAGGTAATTGGTCACGAAAGATTGCGGGAACTTGTGCCGGTTCCTCCCCGAATTTCAGCGGTTTTTCGTCGGTGTCCATATCCTTTTCACTTCGTTAAGAGTGACTTTCGCGAAGCATACGCCAACCGCGGCGCGAGCGCAAGAACTTCGAGAAACCGCACCGTCTTCGCGGTTTTGCACGCAAATACCGCCGTCCGTTATCGGTTTTCGGGTGGGACGAAACGATCAACGATGACACGGCATCGAAAGGAGATAAACAATTTTGGTGAGTCATGAGAGAAACCCTTTCAGCCGTTCAGTCCTTCGAGTCACGCCATGCGTGGATATTTGCTTTGGTAATTGCCATCGGCCTGTTCGTGATGGCGATCGAATCGTCGGCGTTCCCGACAGGAATGCTCGCCTTGCTCGCCGCGATTGGTGTTCCGACGGCGTTAGTCGTTTCTCATCTCAAGGCAGATCGCGAGCGACACCGCGAATTGACGGCGATGTTGAATGCCCTACCGATCCCGTTTGCGTTGGCGCCGGTGCCAGGCTTCTTCCAGCAATATGTCCGATTCGCCGACGCGCTCACCAAGATCGGACGGCACAACGATCGTTTGTTTCGTGATCTTGCATTACACCGATTGACGACGGTCGCCGATGAATTCGCAACGATGGCGACCGGGCGGATTGTCTTCCACGCGACGGAAACCTGGCGGACCGCTTATCAACACATTCTCGAAACGCTTCGGGTGAAGACATATTTGTCCGTCGCGTGGGTCCGCACGAACGACTACTGGAACGACGCGCCGGGACGGCAGAGCATGCAGTTCAACTTCGAACTGGTCAGCAGGGGGATTCGCATCGAGCGCGTCCACATCCTGTCGGACGAACTTTGGCCGTTCGACGAGAAGCTTCCGACGCCCGGGATCTTGGAATGGCTCGTCGAACAGCGCGGGCACGGCATTCAGGTGGCGCTGATTCGTGAGTCGGATTTGGCAAAAGAACCAGATCTGCTTCGGGATTTCGCCATTTACGGCGACCGCGCCACCGGGATGCAAGAGTTGGACGAACAATCCCACACGGTCCGATTCGTTCTGGCGTTCGACGAGCAAAGCAGACAGCAGGCTCTCAACCGCTGGGAACGCCTGAGATTATTTTCGACTTCGTTTGAGAATTTGATGGATCGACTCCAGAATTGATTCCTACAATGGTGTACAGGATAGTGTACAGGCTCTGGGCCTTCCATGCCGTCGATGTTGTATCTCGACGCGGCTCGGATGGGCCGAATGGCACCGACCGCGCAGTTGGCTTTGAGAGAATTCGTGCGGGTTGCCGGCGAAGAAGGTTGCACGCTGTACTTTGAACAGTTCCTGCGGGACGGTTTTTCGGCTTGGCCGTCGCATCTTCAATCGCGGTATCCCGGGTTGCGTTCCTGGGCTGGCATCGCTGAACTCAAGGCGGCGCTCGCCGAATTTGCTGGTCTCTCATTCAATTCGCTACAGCTCCTGGCGGGCCGGTCCACGAATCTTGCCAAGCTCGCGGCTCGCCAACTGTTTCGCAACGGCGGGACCGTCCTCGTCACCGACCTTACCTGGCCGAGCTACGCCGACATTCTTCGGCGAACCGCTCGCAAAGCGCAAGGCCAGATCGAATACCTCCGCATTCGTGCCCGGATTCTTCGTCGCGAAATCTCGCCCCGACAACTCATCGAAACCATGATGGATCGCTTCCTCTCCAAAAGATGCACCGGTCTAATGTTTCCGCACGTCAGCCATGACGGAATTTGTTTGCCAGCGACCGAGATCGTTCGAGCATTTCGGCAGGCCGCCGGCAATAGCTTCATCGCGATCGATGGTTCCCAGGCCGTCGGACAACTCCCCTTGAGATTGTCGGAACTGCCTTGCGACTTCTATCTGGCCGGCTGTCATAAATGGCTCGGTAGTCATCTTCCCCTGGGCATCGGATTTTGTCCGAACGTGGCAACTCGGTCCGAAATCCAGAGTGCATGCGTCAAATACTTGGCTTGGGGAACGCTCGACGACCCTCTCTTTGCGTTTGTGCACGGGCTGGAAACAGGCAAGTTGCGTCGGTTCACCGAGACCGTCAACGTTTCGCCTCTCTTCGCACTCCGAGGCGCGTTACAGGACCACGGTCCCGAGGTGGCGACTTACGATTTGCATCACCGGCGAACCGCCATTGCCGAAATGGTCGCCCGGATCGGCCACATGACCGGCTGGTCTCCGCTCCTTCCTGATAAAGACTTCCGGTCGGCTGCCGTTCTGCTCCAGGCGACTTGCCCAGAGGTCCGCCGATGGAGTCCGCAAACGCTGCGGGAGCGGTTCCACGAACTCGGCATCGCCCTGACGTGCTACCGAGGCGGGATTCTTCGGCTGTCAACGCCGAGAAAGCCATTCACCACCCACGAAGCGGGCATACTGATTAACGCTCTCGCCCTGGTTCAGCTTCGGGCTCGTCAATGCTCTCAGCGAGCACGACTTGTCTATGCCTGACGGTTGTCACACGGAATTGGTCGATTTCGCCAAATGGCTTGACGATGCGCCGCCGCAGAGGCAGCACTTCGATGGGTATCGGGTGATAACCGGCTTGTTTGCGAACCCGGTTGACGGCGCGGTGCAGCGTCAGAAGCTGGCGCCGGATAGGGGCATAAGGCTCGAATGGCAGCTCGTAGAACTCCATCGCCAATTTCTCGGCCGACCTGTGGACGGCGAGTTCGAGCAAAAAAGCTCTGACGCCAAGGTAAACATGGCGGTCGATTTCCACATGGGCATGCCACCGATGATCGGGAGCGCCATCCGACGTGCGGCCGCCGCGCCGATAGCTGATCGAATAACCCGAATACCGTAGCGGAATCCGCCGAATGTCCCGGATGCCCGCGGCCTCTTCCTCGAAGAAACGGTGTTGCCCCTTCGTCGCGAATATCGCGAAAGTCCGTTCATGACGAAGGTATTGCAGGTTGGCCAGCCCCGCCTGTTTTCGCCGGGCCCGCGTCTTCTCCGAAACACCGATGCCGTATTTTTCGATGAGCTTGCGGTCGATCATTTCGGCGTCCTTGCCCGCAGGAATCCGGCCGGTGACATACCACCAGTAGCCGTGTCGCAAATAAGAGCAGGCAATTTGTTGGACAAAGCCCGCGACGGAAACAACTTCGGAACGATACTGCATGTCCCTCCGATGCATCAAAGAGAGGGATTGTTTCAGCGGCACAATCCCTCCAAAAGCCACGATCCTTGGTAAGGTGACCGCGACGGCCGTGCAGACCGGGAAATCGCGCGCGAACTACATTCTTGAGTTCGCCCTCCCCAATCCATACTACCCGTCACGAAAAAACCGTCGGCGTTTCCAGGCGAACTCAAGGCGTGCACCATGAAAACGCCGTCGATTTGCCAACTTCATGAAGCGTCACTTCCCAGTGGCGCTTCATGAAGCCGCTTGCGCCCTACCAAGGACTGGCCGCGTCGTGCGGCCAGCACGTAACATCGATCGGAAATCCGTCAGCTCTTTCGTCGTCTACGCCCGGCACCACCCGTAGCGAACGAACGAGTCCGCACTGCCTTGCACGGAACATCGCCCGGCCTCCCGGCCGGCTTCTACTCAAGCCACACTCCCACTCTACGGCCTTTCAATCACCTGGTTTTCCACGCCAGGCACCGGGAACCACCCCGGCAGCCGCAGAGCTTCCTGCGTTAGCCATGTTCTTCGTCTTGCGGGTCACGTCGCTATCCGGCGTTACCCGGAGGGACCGCCATCGTATGCACAGCTCTCCCGAGCCGGCATCGTTTGCACCATGATGTTGATGGTGATTTCGGGGGACCGAACGTAGAAGCGTCCCCTTACCCGTCGATGGAAGTCTTTCGCGGTTTGGCACCGTCTCCCGCAAAACTCACTGGCAAGCCCTTACGGGCCTTTCATGGTTGAGCTATTCACGCCTCCCGGATTTTCCGGCAGTGCCCGGTCTGGATGACCGGTTCCGCCTGTTGCCAGGCTGGAAGCTCCCCACGCCAGCCAGGTTATACGAACCACGAGGGTCCGAATCCCCTGGACAGGATTATGCACCTGCTTTGAAACATGACGGCCCTGGCTTTTACAGCAGCCAGGGAATGTCCGCGTCGCCCTTGTTCGAAATGTATCGGATAGAATGCCGGGATTACTCGAAGCGCATCATGCGCTGCGGATTACTCCGGCAAGCCTCCGTCGAGCTGGACAAGCACGTCTCCGTGCATCCAGCTCTACGGAACAACCTCATGGCGGGTGGTTAAATCCGCCCCCTTAGCCGAGTTGGTAACTCGGTTTACCGGGCGAGGTCGCCAATCGAGATACGCCTTGCAGTCATCATTCCGTTGCGGCGATTTGGCGCCGAGCATCGCGATGACGCGGTTGACGAAATCAACAGCAGCCGGGCATCCGACACCCAGCAGCGACGGTACCATAGCCTTCCCAATGGCCAATCGCAATGCCCCCACTTGCTTCGGCGCACACGTGTATTTCGCGTCGTGGTTTTTCTGGGCCCAGGCGTGTATTTGGCGTCGTGGTTTTTGATGAGGACGTGTATCTGGCATCGTGGTTTTGTTCCTCCAGGCAACCGTCCGGCTTGGGCAACCCTCGGAAATGACGGGGGAAATCCGGGGCACGAGTACTGGCCGCTGATGCGCCAAAGATCTGTTCCAAAGACTGCCCAAAAGCAAAAAGAACCGACTGCCGTGAGTTTGAAGATCGAATACGGGGAAAACGGCGTCCACGACGCGGCTACGATTTGAGAAGGCGAAGAAGAGGTTCGGCGAAGCCGGTGTCGCCGCGATTGGTGCATTCTTGAGCGAATTTCTCGGCATTCTCCCTGGCTATCCTCTCCGGCTGACCGTTCGCCATGAAAAGGGAGAACATGTCAGCGACGATGTTTTCGTAGGCCTGGCGGGAACTCTCCGGCACAACAGAATTGCCGGCCACGGGCAGCTTGGCAGTTCCACTCGCTTTGGCCTGGGCTCGTGTCTCCTCTCGACGCAATTGGTGCCACCAGTCAGGCGGTGTTCGTCGCCCGGCGGCAGCGCTCTTGAGGTTGTCCACGAGCCAGGCCTGCGGACTCTTTTTGAAGAAGGCAGGTGTAAACCGTTCCTTGGCGGCCAGAGCGATGTCGGTCCATTCCCGAAGCATCGGCATCGAGAACGTCTTCACCAGCCATCCAATGCCGCCTTCGTCGAAACCGAGCAGTCGAAGGGGTTCATGGACGGTCGTTTCATCCATCGTTCTGGCCGCCGGTGCAGGTCGTTTTCTGGCGAAGTAGCCGCCCCGTTCGAAGGTCAGCGAATACTGGCCCCGATTCTTTTTGACGAAGAGTCGTTCCTGGTCCGGCGCCGTGATGATGTCCAATTCAGCAAGCCGGAGGATACAACGCCACACTTTCCGCTTGAGATCCCAGGTTGCAATCGAGGAGGAAAAGCCGAGCACGTCCACCGCCAAATGAGTGAGATCGAATCGGGGCGACGTTGCCCGCCGGGCGAAGATCTTGGATAGCAGAAGAAAGAGTCTTCGAGTTGCCGGATCGAGTTCCTTGTAGGTCGCGAGGTCGAAACGAAACGATCCACCGGCGGCGCGAACGATGTCGAAGAAGATTGGGTCCCAGGCGATACGCCACGCTCGATGGGATTCGGGATCAAGGGGCAAGCTGTAACTCAAGAAACCGAAGCTCACCTTGCGATGCTCCGCGCGCACTGGATCGTAGAAGCGATCGTTCAGATACGTGACCTGTGAAATTCGTTCGATGGCTTTCGCGAAATCCTGATATTGCTTTCCACCGCGACGAGCGTGCTGGTCGATGACGCCGAGTTGACGCAAGCAGTAATGTGGCGTCGCGAACAGGTTCGCATCGGCTTGCGGTTGAGCGAACGTCAACGCGAGCAGGCCCCACAGGTAAAACTCATCCGTCGCCGACAACCCGGACGGCGAAACGATGCGTGCAGTCGCTTGTTGCATGCGATGGTTCTTGTCGACAAAGAAGTACGCACTCTGGTGAACGAGGTTCTCGACAAGCGAAGCGCCGGCATCAAGTGGACAAAGGGCGTGCTCGACCAGGGAAAGTTGGCCCAGTCCCGACCAGCGCCGGCTGGCCTTGTTTCTGGTTTGTCGTCCGCTTTGCATCTCCGCGACTTCCTTGGCTTTTCTCCCTCTAATGTAGCATCTTTGTCGCCCGCTCCGAAAGCACCATTTCCGACGGCGGTACCAAGTGTTCCTTGACGACCTTTTGGACTTCGTGCCAGGATTCGCCGAAGGAAACCGATGGCTTACGCGGAATTGCCGTTGGCAATTTCGTGCAACCGGTTTTGAATTGCATGCAACCAGGGAGCAAGAGTCCGATGCTGACAAACACAATTTGTTTCATTAATCAGAAGGGCGGGTGCGGAAAAAGTTCGAGCTGCTTTCATCTCGGGGGCCACTTCGCCAAGCTCGGACTACGAGTGCTCCTCATCGATGCCGATCCGCAAGGATCGCTGAGCCAGGGATTGTTCGGTTCAACTGCCATCGAAGGGCTACGCTCGCGGGAGACGCTGGCCGCTATTTTCGACGAAGACGAGATCGCCTCACCCAACCTACTCGTCCTGGCAACGCAGTTCGAACGTTTGTCGGCCATCCGCGCCAACGCACAACTTGCGAAGCACAATACTCCGGAACCGGAGAAGGCAGGTATGAAGCAGTTCGCCTTGGCGAGCTTCCTGGAAAATGTTCCGGGCTTTGACCTGATCTTGATCGACTGCCCCCCAAACCTGTGCCTGTGCAGTTGGAATGCGATGCTCGCCTCGAACTTCGTCGTCATCCCCGTGCCCCCCGAGGATTTCGCCACGCAAGGACTGCGAACGGTTCATCAGGCGATCGAGCAAGCGAAGCCGCTCCAGCCCGCGTTGAAGCTACTCGGACACCTCATCATCCGCTTCGACACGCGGTTGCTGGTTCACCGAACCTACGAGGAACAACTTCGTCGGCTTCACGGGGACGCGGTATTTTCAACCGTCGTTCCCGAGGCCTCAGCGTTCAAGGTTGCGATCTCGTGTCGCAAACCGGTGAGCCACTACGCACCGAATTCCAAGGCCGCCTCCGTTATTGCCGCCCTTGGGAACGAAATGTTGCATCGCTTTTCGCACCTCGACGCACAGCGTAGGATTGCCTGATATGGCCAGCACGAGACAGACATTGGACACCCTGTCGGGCCACCTGCAAGAGTCGATGGGGGTCCGGCAGACCGACTTTCGTCCGGTGCTGGCGCCAGCGCCGGGCAAAAAAGACATCGGTCGGCGGCCGCTTCGCAACGTCGGCAGGCTCGCCGTCAACCAGATCATGCCCGACCCCGACCAGCCCCGAGCCGAATTTTCCGAGGAGGCCCTTGAACGATTGGCTCTCAGCATTCGCGAGAAGGGCCAACTTAGCCCGATCCGTGTGCGGTGGTCGGAGGCCCTCGAAAAATGGATCATCATCTGCGGTGAACGACGCTGGCGCGCGACTCAGAAGGCCGGCTTGGCCGAGATCGACTGCTGTTTCGACGAGGGCGATCTGGGCCCATCGGAAATCCTCGAACAGCAACTCATCGAGAACTGTTTGCGTGAGGACCTGCAACCCATCGAAGAGGCAGAAGCGTTCGCGTCGCTCATAAAGTTCAACGGTTGGACCGGGAAGCAGGTCGCCGACGCCTTGCGCGTCACACCCAGCCGAGTCAGCCGGGCGCTCGCTCTGCTCAAGTTGCCGGAAGAGATTCAGGAGAAGGTCGCCGCCGGGGTCATTTCATCGCGGTCGGCCTATGAGATATCCAAACTGCCCAACCCGGAGACGCAGTCGGTCCTCGCCGAGCGCGTCGCACAGGGCCAGCTTTCGGCGCCTCAGGCGGCGAAAGCCGTTCGTCAAAGACAGGGCAAACCAAAGCCAGCCCCCCGGATCACAAATCAGACCTTTTTCGGCGACAGTGGCTGGAAGGTTATCGTAACCGGCCCCAAGAAGGGCAGCTACTTCGACATCGAACAGGTTCTCAACCAGGCCCTTGAAGAAGTCCGGATCCGGATCAATTCGGGCTGCCGGTTGTTCTAAAGCTGCAAATCGATGGCAGCCGTGCTTCTCTGACGAGATGACATCCGCCGTCTTGTCGCTGCGCGTGATTTCTATCGACTAGCGACGCCAGCGCCGCCCTCCGGCCCCCACCTGTTCGCTTCGAAAAACCGCGTCAAGGTCCGGTCGCTTCGCTCCCTCTCCACCTTGACCCCGTTTTTGCTTCGCCCACCCCGCCACCGCCTACGGTCGGTGCCGGCGTCTCTCGGCCCAATCCTCCCCGTGGCCCCGCGTCCGGTCCGCTTCGCTCCCCGGACTCCCACTGGTGGACTCCAGCCGCCGCCGTCGCCCTCCAGCCCCGCCTGTTCGCTTCGGAAAATCGCGTCAAGGTCCGGTCGCTTCGCTCCCTCTCCACCTTGACCCGCTTTTCCTTCGCCCACCCCGCCACCACCGGCTTCCGGACGCCGACGCCGGCTTCCGAAACGCCTTCGGCGTTTTCTTTCATTTCTGTTTCCAGAAGGAGGGGCGGTTTGCTCCCTGTCGGGAATCAAACAAACCGCCCCTCCTTCCGGAAA
>SXGS01560395.1_pt1 | contig 10251 bp, 13 predicted proteins | sample 3174681 | NCBI WGS metagenome assembly SXGS01 (sample SAMN11356861, study PRJNA531348) | freshwater metagenome | isolation source: freshwater sample F1-80 | place: China: Fuxian Lake, Yuxi | collected 2017-12-25
ACGACCTGACGCGCCTGTTCGTGGGCTCAGAGGGGACCCTCGGCATCATCACCGAGGTGACGGTGCGCCTGTACCCGGTGCAGGAGGCAATGTCGGCCGCGGTCTGCGCCTTCGAGTCGGTGGACGGCTGCACCAACACGGTGATCCAGACCATCCAGGCCGGCGTGCCGATCGCGCGCTGTGACATCGTCTGCGAGAAGACGGTGGACGCGATCAACAAGCACAAGAAGACCGACTACCGCGTCGCCCCGACCGTGTTCTTCGAGTTCCACGGCTCCGCCGCGAGCGTGATCGAGCAGGCCGAGATCGTGCAGGCGATCGCCAAGAACAACGGCGGCAATGACTTCCAGTGGGCGACCCGGGCCGAGGACCGTACCCGGCTCTGGGACGCGCGCCACAACGCCTACTTCGCCTGCATCCAGTCGCGCCCGGGCTCACGCGCGGTGTCCACCGACGTCTGCGTGCCCATTTCGCGCCTCGCCGAGTGCGTGGCCGAGACCATGGAGGACTGCAAGAACTACTTCGCGCCGGTGCCGCTGCTGGGGCACATCGGCGACGGTAACTTCCACCTCATGCTGTTCGTCGACCCGTCGCGTCCCGAGGAGGCCGAGCAGGCCAAGGCCTTCAACAAGCGCGTGGTGGACCGCGCCCTGCGCATGGAGGGCACCTGCACCGGCGAGCATGGGGTCGGACTAGGCAAGATCGACTCCATGACCCGCGAGCTGGGCGAGGACGTGGTGTCCCTCATGGTGGATATCAAGAAGGTGTTCGATCCCGAGAACCTGATGAACCCCGGCAAAGTGGTGCCGTTGCCATGAGCGCCGAGAAAAGGCTCAAGGAAATGGGCCTCGACCTGGGCAAGGTGTCCTCGCCGGTCGCGAACTACGTCAACGCGGTGCGCACCGGAAACCTGCTGTTCCTGGCGGGCAAAGGGCCGCGGGACGTAGATGGCAAGCGCCCGATCGGCAAGGTCGGCCGCGAGTACACCCTCGAGCAGGGCTACCAGCATGCGCGCACCGTCGGCATGGACCTGCTTGCGGTGATGCGGGACGAACTGGGCAGCCTGGACCGCGTCAAGCGCGTGGTGAAGGTGCTGGGCATGGTCAACGCGGTGCCGGACTTCACCGATCACCCGAAGGTGATTAACGGCTGCTCGGACCTGTTTGTCGATGTGCTCGGGGCGGCCGGCAAGCATGCGCGCTCCGCGGTCGGCATGGGCTCGCTGCCGATGGGCATTCCGGTCGAGATCGAGTGCATCGTCGAGATCGGGCCAGCGCCGAAGAAGAGAGCTGCGGCGAAGAAAAAGAAGAGGAATTAGGATCAGACCCCGTTTCCCTGCCAGTTCCCCGCCAGTTCTCCGTTAACCGGGCCCCAAGGTCTCCAAAATGTAACCAATCGGTTACATTGCGCAGCCGTCAGATCGTCATGACCGTCCGGCGGTAGTACTTCAGCTCCTCGATGGACTCGAGGATGTCGGCCAGAGCCTCGTGCTTGCCTTCCTTCTTCAGCGCCCGGGCAATCTCCGGCTTCCAGCGCCGCACCAGCTCCTTGAGCGTGGACACGTCGAGGTTGCGGTACAGGAAATGCGCCTCCAACCGCGGCATCCAGCGTGCCATAAAGCGCCGATCCTGGCACACCGAGTTGCCGCACATCGGCGACACCCCTTTGGCCACGTGCTGCTCGAGGAACGCGAGCGACAGGCGCTCGGCCTCGGCCTCGGCCAGCCGCGAGGCCTTCACCTTCTCCACCAACCCGGACTTGGCGTGCACGCTGCGGTTCCACGAATCCATCGCCGCCAGCACCTCGTCGGGCTGGTGTAGCACCAGCACTGGGCCCTCAGCGACCAGATTCAGCTCGGAATCGGTGACGATGAACGCCATCTCCAGGATGCGATCGGAATCGGGCGCGAGGCCCGACATTTCCATGTCGATCCAGATAAGGTTGTTACTGTCCACGGTCATGCTTTATTCTCTCACGGCACATGAACGAATCCGCCGCCACCAGCTTCACCTGGGTCTTCCTCGCCACGCTTGCGGCCGCCACCGGTACACGCCTGTGGCTGGCGGCGCGCCAGATGCGCCATGTGCGCGCATATCGCGACGCGGTACCACCTGCCTTTGCTGGCGCCATCCCGATCGAGGCGCACCAGAAGGCCGCCGACTACAGCGTCGCCAAGGGCCGCCTGGGCGTGATCGAACTGCTGGTGGGCGTGGCCATGCTGCTGGTCCTCACGCTGGGCGGGCTGCTGGAGGCGATGGCGCTGGGCTGGGGACGGTGGCTCGAACCTGGCGGGATCGCGCACGGCGTGGCGCTGATCCTTTCAGTGGTGGCACTGCTCTCGGCGGTAGACCTGCCCTTTGCGGTCTACCGGACCTTCGCGGTGGAAGCGCGCTTCGGCTTCAACCGGATGACGCCGGCGCTGTTTGTAGCCGACCTGGCTAAGCAGACCGCCGTGGGTGCCGCCCTCGGGGTGCCGCTGCTTGCGCTGGTGCTCTGGCTGATGGCGCAGATGGGCGAGCACTGGTGGGCCTGGGTCTGGGTCGCATGGACTGCGTTCAACCTGCTCATCCTGCTCGCCTATCCCATGTTCATCGCGCCCCTTTTCAACAAGTTCAGTCCGCTGGAGGATGCGGCACTCGCCGAGCGGGTCCAGGGCCTGCTCGAGCGCTGCGGCTTTCGCTCCAGCGGCCTGTACGTCATGGACGGCTCCAGGCGCTCCAGCCACGGCAACGCTTACTTCACCGGCTTCGGCGCGGCCAAGCGCATCGTGTTTTTCGACACTCTGCTCGCGCGCCTGGCGCCCGCGGAGATCGAAGCGGTGCTGGCGCACGAGTTGGGCCACTACAAGCGCCACCACGTCTGGAAGCGCGTGGTGCTGCTGTTCGCCGCCTCCTTCGGCCTGCTCTGGGTGCTGGGCCAGCTGATCCGGCAAGACTGGTTCTACGCCGGGCTAGGGGTTCAGGCACAGGGCACCGCCACCGCGCTGATGCTGTTCTTCCTCGTGATGCCGGTATTCACCTTCTTCCTGCAGCCGCTGTCGAGCCTGTATTCGCGCCGGCACGAGTTTGAGGCCGACGCCTACGCCGCGGCGCAATCCAGCGCGCCGGAACTGGTGAGGGCGCTGGTGAAGCTGTACCAGGACAACGCCGCCACCCTGACGCCGGATCCGCTACATTCGGCCTTCTACGACTCGCACCCTCCTGCGGCGACGCGCATCGCCCGGCTGACCGCATGAGCCGCTCCCCCCGCCTCGGCGAGCGCGAAGCGCAGGAGCGGCTTGCAGCCCTCAAGGGCTGGGCCATTGAGGACAACGCCCTCGCCAAGACCTTCGCCACCAAGGACTACCACCGCACCATGGCGTTCGTGAATGCGGTGGCCTGGATCGCGCATCGGGCCGACCACCACCCGGACCTCGCGGTGAGCTATAACCGCTGCCGCATTGCCTGGTCGACGCACGACGCCGGCGGGCTGACGGACTACGACTTCGCCTGCGCCGCGCAATGCGACGCCCTGCTGCCGATCCCCTGATTGACGGCTGACACCGGCCTCGTCGTCGCCAGCTTCGGCCGCGTCTCGCTGGTGCGCACCGGCGAGGGCCTGCTGGTCCAGGCCCGCGCCCGCAGCCGCCGCGTCATCGCCGTCGCGGGCGACCAGGTCGAGCTGCTCGAGGGCGGCTTCATCGGCGCGGTGGCGCCGCGCCGCAACCTGATCGCGCGCACGAGCGCCTTCCGCTCCAAGCTGATCGCCGCCAACGTCTCCCAGCTCGTGCTGGTGGTGGCCTGCGAGCCGCCCTTCTCCGACGAGTTGCTGTGTCGCGCCCTCGTTGCGGCGCACCGCGCCGGCGCCGAAGCACTGATTGCGCTCAACAAGATTGACCTCGAAGCGGGACGCGAAGCGGCACGCGCGCGCCTGGCGCCGTTCCGCGCCGCGGGGGTGGAGGTGGTGGAATTGGCAGCGATACTCGACCCCTCCCCCCTCGCGGCCCGGCTTCGCGGCCGGCGCAGCGTGCTGGTCGGCCAGTCCGGCATGGGCAAGTCCACGCTGCTGAAGGCGCTGGTGCCGCAGGCGGAAGTCCGCATCCGCGAAATCTCGGCGTTCCTGTCCTCGGGAAAGCAGTCGACGACCGCCTCTCGCCTGTATGCAATCGACCCCGGCACCGAGCTGATCGACACCCCAGGCCTGTCGGAGTTCGGCCTCGCCGGCCTCACTGCGCAGGACATCACCGACGGTTTCGCCGACATCGCGCCGCTCGCGGTAAAGTGCCGCTTCCGCGATTGCCGCCATCTCAGCGAGCCCGGCTGCGCCGTGAGCGCAGCCGAGGCCGCAGGCGTGCTCCCGGCGCGGCGCCTGGAGCTCTACCGGCGCATCGTCGCTGCGCCATGAGGTGGAAGGCATGACGCGCGTCTTCAGCTCCTTTGACCGAATCGCGGTATTCCATGCCCGCAACCTGCTCGAGGCCGAAGGCATCCGCGTCACGGTTAGAAACGAATTCCTCTCCTCGGCCATGGGCGAGTTGCCGCCGGCGGAATGCCAGGCCGAGGTTTGGGTGCTGGATGAGGCCGATACGGCGCGCGCCGAAAAGGTGCTTCGCCAAGGATCGGCGCCGGTGGGCGGCGTGCCATGGATTTGCGCCTGCGGCGAAGCGCTGGAGCTTCAGTTCCTGCAGTGCTGGCGCTGCGGAGGAAACCGGGGCGGAGACTAGAACACGCGCACGAGTGCGACCAGCCCCAGCACGAATACCCAGACCACCACCGCGCGCCAGAGCAGGCCCACGGCGCTGTCAAGGAGCGCGACTTCCGCAGCCTCTCCGATGCCCAGCTCCGGGCGCGGCTGCAGGCCATCGATGTCCCCCAGCGGCATGCCGAGCTTCACGCCCATGGCGCCGGCGCCGGAGGCGAGCACGATGCCGACGTTCGGGTCCGGCCACGCCGCAGCCTGGGTACGCCAGCAGTAGATCGCGTCCTCGAAATCGCCCACCACCGCGAACGCGGACGCGGTCAGGCGCGCCGTGGGCCACTCGAGCACGGCGAGGGCGCGATTGGCGAGCTGGCCAAACGCAGCGGCCCCGCCCCAGCGCCGCTGCAGGAACGAGGCCATGCGGTACAGGATCGCGCCCGAGGGACCCGGCAGGACGATGAACCAGAACAGCACCGCGAACACGTGCCGGTGCGAGGCCGAGATCGCTTCCTCGATCGCCAGCCGCGCGACCTCCTCGCGGCTGCGGTGCTGCGCGGGCTCACCGCGCCAGGCGCCGATCAACTCGCGCGCGCGGTCGGCGTCGCCGTCCTTGAGCGCGCTCTGGATGCCGGTGAACCAGTGACTGAACTGGCGGAATCCCAGCGTCAGATAGAGCGCAGCCACGTTCACCGCCAGGCCCAGCGCAGGGCTCAGCCACCACGCGAGGTAGTACAGCGCCAGCGCCGCGGCCACCGGGACCAGCGCGGCGACCAGCCAGGCGATGCTGCCGTGGCGAGATTCACCTGAGTTGAAGCTGCGCTCCAGCCAGTCGGCCCAGGATGCCAGCAACGCGAAGTAGGCCTTGCGGTCGCCCAGCGGGCGCCACTGCTCCAGGACCAGCGCGGCGATGATCGCGAGTACGCCCATCGGGGGCATTCTATACAATGGCACACGATGAAAATCATCGCGCCCTGGGGCTACGACGAAATCGTCCCGCCGCTCAGCAGCACAAGGTGCTGCTGAGCGGCGACGGCACGCCCGCGTTCTGCCGCGCTCCCAATGTGCTGCAGCTGTCGTTCGCCGAGTTCGTGGTCGCGGCGCGCGACTACCCGATCGTGTTTGCGAGTGGTGGCAGCGCCGCCGGCGAAGGCTACGTTCCGGTGATCGTGCTGGGCTCGCCGCCCGCGTCGACCTGTTCGTAAACGACGCCGGCGACTGGGACCCAGCCTGCTACCTGGCCGCCTATGTCCGCCGCTACCCGTTCTGCATCTCGAAGGCCTACGACGCCGAGGGCAAGCCCGGGGCTTAGTGGCCGGGAGTCGAGGGCCTGCTCACCGAGTACGAGAACGACCTCGACCGCACCGCGGAGATGTGCGCCGCGCTGCAGCGCCTGGACATCTTCATCCCCTTCAGCATGGAAGGGACCGAGAACAGCCGCAAGGCAACCCGGCTGAAGGACCTGTTCCGTGTTGACGAGGCGAAGCTGGCCGGGCTAAAGCCCACGGCGAACAAGGCGCTGGTGACGAAGGGCTTCATGGGCCGCATCTACGCCCACCTGCACTCTCTGAAGAACTTCAGCCGGCTCTATCGCCGGGAGCTGCAGCGCCGGGAGCCGCAGCGAGGTAACGCGAAAGGTTGAGCACCATCGCGGCGGTGGCGCCCCAGATGGTGTAGCCCTCGTAGTCCATGGTGTAGAACCAGCGCGTCTCGCCGTGCAACTCGCGTGAGCTGCGGCCATGGTTCGCCGGGTCCATCAGGAAGGCGAGCGGCACCTCGAAGATCCGCTCCACCTCGTTGGCGTCGGGCGCGAGTTCGAAGGGCGGGGCGACCAGCCCCACCACCGGCGTGACGCAGAATCCAGTGCCGGTGTGGTACTCAGGCAGCCGCCCCAGCAGTTCGACGTGCCGCGGATCGAGGCCGATCTCCTCGCGCGTCTCGCGCAGCGCGGTGGCTTCAGGACCGTCGTCATGCGGCTCAGCACGCCCGCCCGGAAAGGCCACCTGCCCCGAGTGCGACTTGAGGTGCGCGGTGCGCAGCGTGAACAGCACCGCGAGGCCCGCCTCGCGCGGGACGATCGGCACCAGCACCGAGGCCGGCGTCGCGGCCACGGGCCGGGTGCCGTAGTCGCCGTAGATGACCGCCGCGGGTGGCGGCACGCTGGCGAAATGGCGGCGCAGCCAGGCCGGATCCATCGCGCCGCCGACCTCGCTGGCCTGCGGCTGGCTCAGGGAACCAGGATCACCGATCCGGTGGTCTTGCGCCCCTCCAGGTCGGTGTGGCATTTCGCCGCGTCGGCAAGCTTGTAGATGCCCGTCGTCTCGATCTTCACCTTGCCTGACTTGACGATGTCAAACAGCGCGTTGGCGCGCGCCACCAGGTCCGCACGCGTGGCGATGTGCGTCGCCAGCGTCGGCCGCGTGACGTAGAGCGAGCCCTTGGTGGACAGGATGCCGAGGTTCACCGGGGGCACCACGCCGGAGGCGTTGCCGAACGAGGCGATCAGGCCGCGCGGCTGCAGGCAGTCGAGGGTCCCCTCCCAGGTGGACTTGCCCACCGAGTCGTAGACCACTGGCACACCCTTGCCGCCGGTGAGTGCCTTCACCTTCTCGACGAAGTTTTCCTTCGAGTAGTTGATGACATGGGTGGCGCCGTGCGCCTTGGCAAGCGCGCACTTCTCGTCCGAGCCGGCGGTGCCGATCACCGTGACGCCGAGCGCCTTGAGCCATTGGCAGGCGATCAACCCGACGCCGCCTGCGGCCGCATGCCACAACACGGTCTCGCCTGCCTTCGCCGGGTAAGTGGTGAAGATAAGGTAGTGCACGGTAAGGCCCTTGAGCAGCATCGAGGCCGCCTGCTGATCGCTGATGCCCGAGGGGAGCTTAACCAGCCTGTCCGCCGACACCAGGCGCTGCTCGCAGTACGAACCAATCAGCCCGGTGTAGCAGACGCGGTCGCCGACCTTGAGTTCGGTGACGCCGCTCCCCACCGCTTCCACCACCCCTGCGCCCTCGTTGCCGGCAATCTGGGGCAGCGGCATCGGGTACAAGCCGGAACGCTGGTAGGTGTCGACGAAATTGGCCCCGATCGCCGTGTGGCGGATGCGCGCCTGCCCGGCACCGGGCTCACCAACCTGGACTTCGTCGACCTGCAGCACCTCGGGCCCGCCGTTCTTGTGGAAGCGAATTGCCTTTGCCATGTCTTGGTTCTCCTGTCTGGGTTCTCGAACTAGGGTTTTTTGTCGGCGTTGCCGCCCGGAGGGGTGTCCATGGTCATCGCCTGCTGCATCGCTGTCAACCCGGCCTTCTGCATTTCCAGGCCCTGGATCGACATGCGCAGCATGTTGAGGTTCATCGACAGCCACATCTCGACCGATTTCAGCTCGTCGATGCGCTTGTCGATCTCCCGTGGATCCATGCTCGGCATCGCCATGCCGGGCACCGGCACCCCGAGCGGCCCCCACAGGCGGCGGAACATCTCGAACGGGTCCTGCGGCGGCTTGGCGTCCTCGCTCATGTCGGTCCTCCGGTGAGGTCGGTGTCCTTGAAGAAGTCCAGCACTTCCTTCTCCCGCGATGCGGTGTCCTGGTAGCCCAGGTCGATCAGAGCGCGACAGAACGGCTCCTCGAACAAGAGGTATGAAGCGAGGTTAGAGCCGGAGCGGTTGAGCGCCCCGGTGGGCCTGAGAATGAAGCGCACGCTGCGCGGCAGCTCATGCACGAAGCGCGCGGCGATGCGTTCGATCGGCTGCGAGGGCGTGATGAACAAGATCTTCACCGGCCGTAACGACATCCCAGCGGCGGCGAGCGTCTCCGCCGGCACCAGGCTGACGGTGCGGTTGATCCGTTCCAGGCGCTCGATGTCCACCGACAGGCCGTCGAGGAAGATCGAGTTGAGCGCGTGGCCCGCGATCTGTGCCAGCGACGGATAGATGTTGGAGCGGGCGCGCGCCTGGTCGAGGCTCTGGCGCCCGGTCCCCACCACCAGCACGCGATCCGCGCCCAGGTGCAGCGCTGGGCTGATGGGCGCGATCTGGCGCACCGAGCCGTCGCCGAAGTACTCGCGGTGCACTTTCACCGCTGGGAAGATGAATGGCAGCGCCGAGGAGGCGAGCAGGTAGTCCAGCTTCAGACTCACTGCGGCGCCGATCCGCTGGTTGCGCTCCCAGCCCTCCAGCCCCGAGCCGCCCTGGAAGAAGGTCACGCTCTGGCCGGTGGTGTAGCCCGAGGCGGTGACGCTGGCGGCAAAGAGCGCGCCCGAGTCGATGTGCTGCTGGATGCGTTCGAAATCGAGCGTGCGCACCAGCATCTCGCGCAGTGGCGCGTTGTCCAGCAGCGAAACCGGGTTGTTGCGCGACAGCAGCATCATCGCCCCCAGCCAGCGCGCGCCGCTGCGCAAGATATTCGCGGTATCGGTGCGGTAGACGTGGTGGCAGTGCATGTTCTCCCAGACTTCCAGGAGGTTGGCCACACCGCGGGAGAAATGATCTGCGAACACCGCCAGCGTGGTGGTATTGATAGCGCCGGCAGAGGTGCCGCACAAGATCGGGAACGGGTTCTTGGCGGGGCTGCCGAGGATGTCGCGCACCGCCTTGAGCACGCCGACCTGGAACGCGGCCCGCGCGCCGCCGCCGGCCAGCACCAGTCCGGCGCGCGGCTTCATCAGAACAGCGAATGCTCCTGCCCACGCGGCGCGTTGGCATCGGCCACCGTGAGTGCGGTCAGGTTGACGATGCGCCTCACTGTGGCCGTAGGCGTGAGGATGTGTACCTGGCGCGCGGCGCCGAGCAGGATCGGGCCGATAGTGACGTTTTCGGCCGAGGCGATCTTGAGCAGGTTGAAGGATATGTTGGCCGCGTCCAGGGTCGGCATCACCAGCAGGTTGGCCTCGCCGCGCAGGCGCGAGCTGGGGAACACCTTGCGACGCAGCTCGTCCGACAGCGCGGCGTCGCCGTGCATCTCGCCCTCGACCTCAAGCTCCGGCGCGCGCTCGGCGAGGATCGCCAGCGCCTGTTGCATCTTGAGAGCCGAGGCAAGGCCCATGGAGCCGAAATTGGAGGCCGACAGCAACGCCACCTTGGGCGCGATGCCAAAGCGGCGGATCTCCTCGGCGGCGAGGACGGTCATCTCGGCGACGTGCTCGGCGTCCGGATCCGGCGTCACGTAGGTGTCGCAGATGAACACGGTGCGGTGCGGCAGGATCAGCGCGTTCATCGCCGCGTAGTGGCGCACCCCGGGCCTCAGGCCGATCACCTGGTCGATGTAGTGCAGGTGCAGGGCATGGGTACCGAAGGTGCCGCAGAGCATGCCGTCGGCATCGCCCTTGATCATCAACATCGAGCCGATTAGGGTGTTGCGCCGACGCATCTCGACGCGCGCGTATTCCGGGGAAACACCCTTGCGCTCGGTCAAGCGGTGATAAGTCTGCCAGTAGTCGCGGTAGCGGGAGTCGCTCTCGGGGTTCACCAGTTCGACCTCGCGCCCGATGCGGATGCGAAGGCCGAGGCGCTCGATCCGCTGCTCCACCACCTGGGGGCGGCCGACCAGGATCGGCTTTCCCAGCCCCTCGTCGTAGACGA
>SXGS01584677.1_pt1 | contig 10251 bp, 6 predicted proteins | sample 3174681 | NCBI WGS metagenome assembly SXGS01 (sample SAMN11356861, study PRJNA531348) | freshwater metagenome | isolation source: freshwater sample F1-80 | place: China: Fuxian Lake, Yuxi | collected 2017-12-25
GACCGGGCCGACCGGCTCCCGCAGGACGAGCTGCTCGACGTGCTCGGCGCGCGCGGGGATCACCCGCCCGTACGCGCGGCGACCCTCCTCGGCGAACCAGTCGATCAGGTCGGCCCCGAGCTTGACCTCGCCGAGCGCCTCGGCGAAGGGCTTGCCGTTCTCCAGGGTGAGCTTCCGCGCGACGTCGTCGGCGCGCTGTCGCAGCAGGTCGGCCGCGCGGCGCATGATCTGGTACCGCTCGAACACGTTGGTGCGGCGCCAGCGGTTGAACCCGCGCTCTGCCGCCGCGAGCGCCTCGTCGAGGTCTTCGGTCTCGGCCCGCGCCACCTGCCCGATGACCAGGCCCGTGGCGGGGTTGGTGACGTCGAAGGAGCGGCCGCGTCGGCCGGCCCGCCAGGCGCCGTCGATGTGCAGGAGGGTGTCGGGGTACATGTTCAGTCCAGGTTGGCTTCGGTCCACGCCTCGAGGAAGTCGCGCCTCGCGTAGAAGCCGGCTCGGGTGCGGAGCACGGCGGCGTCGTGCTCTTCGAGGGTGTAGGTCTTGTTCGGATCGGCGTCGAGGAGGTCGCGGATCTGGGCGTCGGCGGCCACCAGCTCCTCGTCCATCAGCTCGGCGTCGAACCGAGCGGTGTACTCCGCGATGTACTCGATGAATCGCCGCTCGTACTCGGGCTCGCCGAGGACCGTGCGCTCGTGGGGCACGTAGTCCCAGTAGACCGAGAACGGGTCGTAGGACATCGCGTCGTAGTAGGCGAAGGTCGCGTCGAGGTCCCACGGGACGTACTGGATGCCGTGCTCGGGGTGGTCGAAGAGGAAGTAGTTGTGCCCGGAGATCCAGTAGCCGTCCCAGTCCGGCATGGTGGCCTCCGCCGCCCACTCCGACACCCACTGGTCGGGATCGCCGAGCGCCATCATGTCGTCCAGGGCGTAGCTGGACCACCACCGGTCGATGCGCGAGGTGTCGGCGCCGGGGTTGTTCTTGAGCTCGTACCCGTACTTGTACAGGTTGCCGTCGGCGAACTCGTCGCCGAAGTTGCGCTCGAGGAACTCGCGGTCCGGCTCCTCCATGTGGGCGTACACCCCGTAGTATTCGCCGTTGATGGTCAGCGTGGCGTTGTTCGCGCACGGCGCGGGGTGCCCGAGCCGACGCAGGAACCGCGAGGCCGTGCGGTTGTTCAGGAGCGTGTGGTCGTACCACGTCGCGTCGAACGCCACGTGGCGTTGGCCGTGGAAGCGCTGGTCTTCGTCGTACTCCACGAACGAGACGACGAACTGCATCTTGGAGCCGACCCACGAGTACCCCTCGTTGCCCTTGAGGCGGATCGCCACCTGGCCGACACTCTCCCCATCGACCGTGAGCGCCTCGACCGCGTGGTACTCCTTGGAGCCGTCGAGGGTCCGGAACTCGCGCTCCAACGCGCGCCACTCTCCCTCCTCGATGGTGAGGTGGTATTCGGGCACCCGGTCCTGCTCGAACAGCTCGGAGCAGCCCCAAAGCGCCTCGTCGGAGCCGGGTTCGGGCACGTCGTCGTCGTCGTCGTCGTCGTCGTCGGTGCCGCCGGGCAAGGCTTGGGTGCCGCCGCTCTTCGGGTCGTCGGCCTCGTCGCCGTCCAGCGCCAACGTGGCGGTGGAGGTGCACGCGAGAAGGAGCCACATGTCCCGAGCGTAGCACGCGTCCCGGCGCCGGTGCCTACGGCGAAGCCACGAACAGGTGCACCGCGCCGGCGTCGGTCCCGGCGGTGGCGTCACTGCGGACCCCCAGCGCGAACCCGCCGGAGTAGCCGTCCACCAGCGACCCGAGCGCGCTGACGAACCCGCGGTCCGACACCGTGGTCGCGTGGCTCAGGTCGGTGTCGGCGTCGGTGGTCACGTCGTAGGCGCCGGTGCTGGGGAGCGGGCCGAGGAACACCCACGAGGTCGACGCCGCGTGGCGCCCGACGAACAGGTCGATCGCACCGTCGGCGTCGACGTCTTCGGCCGCCATCGCGCTCCCGGTGTAGTACGGGGCGTCGAACGACACGTCGGCGGCGGCGGCGAGGGTGCCCGCGGTGGCGCCGAGCGGTCCGTACAGCAGGTACAGCGTGGCGGGGCTGTCCTGCGGCGCGCCCACGAGCAGGTCGTCGTAGCCGTCCTCGTCGGCGTCGAACGCCAGGAGGGAGCCGCCGGTGGAGCCGCTCCCGGTGAACGTTGCGTCGGCCGAGGCCGTGGTCGTCGATGCGGAGGGCGCCGGGTCCCATACCCACAACGAGCTCCCGACGTACGAGCCGAACGCCACCCCGCCGAGGCCGTCGCCGTCGAGATCGGGGAGGACCACCTGGTAGCCGGTGTACAAGCCACTGGACGTCGCGGTGATGTGCACCTGGGCGCCGGGGCTCGCGGACAGCGGATCGTAGAGGATGGCGACGGCGTCGCCGGTGGAGTTGGTGACGAGCTCCGGGTACCCCGAGCCGTCGAGGTCGTCGGTGGCCAGGGTGGAGAGCGTCGCCCCCATCGCGACGCCCCAGTCGGCCGACGCGCTCCACCCGGTCGAGCGGCCATACCACAACAGCACGCTCCCGTCGTCGTCGTAGCGGAGCATCACGTCGGAGACCCCGTCGGCGTCGAGGTCGTCGACGGCGTGGAGGCGGGCGCGCACGCTGTCGCCGCAGCAGATGGACTCGTACGCGCCCGAAGCGAGGTCGACGTCGCCGGTGAGGGGGCCGGGCACGATCCAGGTCTCCACCCGGCCGGTGCTGGTGATGCCGGTGGTCGCCAGGTCGGCGAGGCCGTCGCCGGTGAGGTCGGCGCCGGCGGAGACCTGGTTTCCGACGAGGTCGCCCGCGCCGCCGTACACCTGGACCGCCGCGTCGGCGCCGGTGAGGCTCCCCGTCGGCCAGCACCCTTCGTTCACGACGCCGTCGCAGTCGTCGTCGTCGGTGGTCGTGCATTCCTCGGCGCCGGCAGGGCTCACGGCGGCGTCGGTGTCGTCGCAGTCGCCGCCCGTGGCGACGTCGGTGCCGGTCGCGGTGCACGCGAGGTACCCGGTCGCGTCGTCGCCGTAGCCGTCGCCATCGGCGTCGGTGGTCCAGGTCGTCGCGTCCGCGGCGTCGGCCTCGTCGACCACCCCATCGCAGTCTTCGTCGGTGCCCGCGTCGGCGCAGCGCTCGGCGGCCGCCGGCGACACGGTGGCGTCGGTGTCGTCGCAGTCGTCGCCGTTGGCCACGTGGTCGGCCGGTGCGTCGCACGCCGACTGCGGAGCCGCGGGGTCACCGTACCCGTCGGCGTCGGCGTCGCCGTACCAGGTGGGTGCGTCGACGGCGTCGGCCTCGTCGGTGTCGCCGTCGCAGTCGTCGTCGAGGGCGTTGCAGTACTCGGGCGCGAGGGGGTACACGCTGGCGAGCACGTCGGAGCAGTCGTCGGCGTTGTCGACGAAGTCGCCGCCGGGGGAGTCGCACGCGGCGATGCTGACGCTGGCGTTGCCGTAGCCGTCGCCGTCGGCGTCGCCGTACCAGGTGGGCGCGTCGACGGCGTCGGCTTCGTCGGTGTCGCCGTCGCAGTCGTCGTCGGCGTCGTTGCACCGCTCGGCGGCGTCGGGGTGCACCGCCGCGTCGTCGTCGTCGCAGTCCTGCGCGTCGTCGAGGTAGCCGTCGGGGACCGTGCACGCGCGGCGTGTGGCGAGGCGGTCGCCGTAGCCGTCGCCGTCGGTGTCGGCGTACCACACCGTGGCGTCCTGGGCGTCGCCCTCGTCCACCGACCGGTCGCAGTCCTCGTCGCCGCCCCCACACACCTCGACGCCCGCGGGCGACACGTTCGCGTCGAGGTCGTCACAGTCGTCGTCGTTGTCGACGTAGCCGTCGGGACGGGCACCACACACCAGCCCGCCGGTGCCGGCGCCGTACCCGTCACCGTCGGTGTCCGGCCACCCGTTCGCGTCGCCACTCGGTGCGTCGTCCACCACGCCGTCGCAGTCCTGGTCGCGCGCGTCGCACGTCTCCGTCGCGTCGGGGTTCACGGTCGCGTCGCCGTCGTCGCAGTCGCCCCCCCGCGTGACGTACCCCTTCGGCGCGGGGCACCCGTCGGCGGGGGTGTCGTCCGCTCCCCACCCGTCGCCGTCGCCGTCATAGTACGCGATGGCCTCGCAGCCGGTGTCGGCGGTGTCGGCGGTGTCGGGGAGCTTCTCGGCCGCCGTACACGCGCCGAGGGCAACGAACCACGTCAGGCGGAGCATGGCGCGAGTATACCTGACGCCGATCTGACGGTTCGTAGCGAGGGCGGCTCGCCTCGACGATGTTGGGAGAGACCGAGGGCGCAGTGCCCTCGCGCCCCGCCCCCGCCCAGGAGTCGTCCATGACCACGTTCGTCCTCGCCCTCGTCGCCACCGCCGCCGCGGCCCCCGTCCCCGACCTCAAGACCGCGATCACCGCGCCGACGAGCTCCACCGTCGACGTCGCCGCGACCTGGAGCTTCAAGGTGTCCAACACCGGCACCAAGGACGCCTCGGGCGTCAAGCTCTTCATCAACCTGCCGGCCACCAACACGAGCCCGACCGTGTACGTGATGGGCGCGGTCGGCACCCTGCCCACCGGCTGCACGCTCTCCGGCACGCGCGTGACCTGCGACGTGGGCCTGGTCAAGCGCGGCAAGTCGTCGACCAAGTCGTTCACCCTGGCGCTCCCCGAGAGCGCGGGCACGCTCGACTTCTCGACCGACGCGAGCACGACCACCTCCGGCGACAACACCGCCAACAACACCGCCTCCGCGGTCGGCAGCCCGTCCAACGTGGTGGTGACCGCCCCGACCACCGACGTGGACGTGGACAACAGCCACTGCACCGGCACGGGCCTGGAGTCCTACTACGAGTGCGAGCTGTACCCGAGCTCGATCAGCTCCCACACCGCGACCTTCCACCCCGCCGACAACAGCATCTCGTTCGACGGCATGCCCGACTACTGGGGTTCCTACGCCATCAGCGGCGACCAGCTGTGGTTCGAGTACGAAGACGCCAGCGGCGTGGTCGCCGAGTTCGTGGGCTACGGCGTGGCCAACTCGACCGACAACTGCTGGGAGGGCGTCACCAACTTCTTCCCCGCGTCGTCGTACGTCGCGCCGTACCGCGTCTGCCTGCCGTAGTCGCGTCTTCGTCCTGAGCGGCGGGGGGTGTGGCGGCGACGCCACACCCCTTCGGCGTTTTCGGCGCCGTCGCCCCCGCGCCGCGTCGCGCGCCCGCCTCGGCCGCTCGCAGCGGCGGGTCGCGGCGCGACGCCCCTGGGGCCTATTGGTCGATCGGCTCGACCGGGGCCATGCCCGGCAGCTCGGTGGTGCGCGTGGTGTAGCCGAAGGCGGTGCCGAGGCTGCCCGTGGCGCGCCACCGCTCCTGGCCGCTGGCGTCGTGGTCGCTCAGGATGCCCGCAGTGGACCAGGTGACCAGCGTTCCCTGCACGCTGCGATCGACGTCGCCGAGGGCGTACACCCACACGGTCGGATCGAGGGTGAGCTCCTCGAGCGCTTCGACCGTGCCGGCCTCGTCGTCGAGCCGGAGCGTGACCACGCGCGAGGCCGTACCGGTGAAGCGGTTGTCGTGCACGATGACCCGATCGCCGCCGTAGAACTGGAACTGGTGCTGACCGTCGAGCACCGCCGCCTCGTCGACCGCGGCGTAGGTGGGGTGGGGGCCGCCGATCTGGCGGAGCAGGCCCTCCCCGCCGAGGCCGACCTCGACGATGGCGTTGAGGCCGCGCAGGCTCACGTGCGCCACGCCCGCGGCCTCGTCGACATCGAGCGCGTTGGCGTGCGACCAGTCGCCGCCGCTGTTGACCACGCCGTCGACCGTCGGGTCGAAGTCGTCGAAGGTGGACCACACCCGGCGCGGCCGCGCCTCTGTGCCCGGGACACCGACGCTGACGATCTCGCCGCACACCGGACCGAGGCCCTCCATCCGCTCGCACTGGTACTTGAGCCAGGCCAGCTCGCCGCTCTCGAGCGGGACGAAGTCGTGCGTCCACTCCGCGGCCGGGTAGGTGGCGAGGACCTCGCCCGTCCACGCGTAGGCGCGCAGCTCGTTGAGCGTGCGGTCCTCCTCTTCGACGAGCACCCACACGCCGTCGCCTTCGGCCCGGAAGGCCGCCCGGATCACCGTGCTGCCGGCCGGCGCTTCGGGCCCGTACCAGGTGACGCGCCCTTCGTCGTCCAGCAGGACCGGCCGGGAGATCGAGCCGAGGACGTTGGTGAGCATCCACCCGCGCCACCCCGCCTTGCCCTCGGTGGACCACTCCGCGAACTCGGTGGGCAACGGGTCGGTGGTGAAGTCGGTGTCGCCGTAGGTGCTGCCGTCTTCCAGCTCGATCCAGGCGTGGTAGTCGGTGGCGGCGGCGAGGCCGAGGAAGAGCTGGGCTTCGGCGGCGCCGGTGCCGACCACCCAGTCGGTCGCCGTTTGCCGGCCCTCGGGGTCTTCGGCCACGATGCGGCTGGATTGGCCGTCGGGCGCCGTCCACCGCACCTCGGACACCGGGGTGTCGGCGGGCTGGAGAACCTGGAGCGCGTCGGCCGACGGCGAACCCGCGTCGTCGACGCACGCTGCGAGCAGCGCCACAGCGTAGAGCGGCCAGCCACGTCCCATCGGCGCCTCCGTGTTTTGGGTCTACCACACCGCTGCGTCGATGTCGCCTTTCCATCGTCCTTTGACAACCGCGCGCCGAGGCGGTGTCGGTCGGGGCACGGTGACCGGCCGCCGATTACGACCGGCGGATGCGCCTGCTCCCGCTCCTGGTCCTCGTCGCCTGCCCCGAACCGGTGGTCGAGCCGGTCGTGGAGGACCCGCTCACGATGGTCGACCCGTTCATCGGCACCGGCGGGCCCGGCTTCCGGGTGGGCTCGGCGACGCCCGCGGCGACGGCGCCCTTCGGCCTGGTGAAGCTCGGTCCCGACACCTCCAACGGCGGCGGTGGCCTCGGGGCGTTCCACTGTGGCGGATACTGGTACCCGGACGACCACGTCGAGGGCTTCTCGCACCTGCACATGCACGGCGTCGGCGTGCCGGGCCTGGGGGCCCTCTTGTTCATGCCCGGCGACGGCCTGCCGGACGAAGTCCGCGACCCCGAGGACTGGCGCCAGACCTTCGACCACGCCGACGAGGTCGCACGGCCGGGCCGCTACGACGTGGTGCTCGCCGATGGGATCGAGGTGTCGCTCGCCGCGACGGAGCGCGCCGGGCACCACCGGTACGTGTACCCCGAGGCCGCCGATCCGACGCTCGTCATCGACCTCGGGTACGTCAACTACGGGGAGAACCTCGGCGCGGCGATCGAGGTCGACGTCGAGGCGGGCCTCGTCCGCGGGGTGATGACCGTCGACGACGCCTTCGGCGGCAGCTTCCCGCTGTACTTCGTCGCGGTGGTGGACACCGGGATCCGCTCGGCCACGACGTGGTCGGAGGGGGAGCCGCTGCCCGGCGCGGCCGCGGGGTCCACCGGGGTGGAGGTGGGCGCGGTCCTGCGGCTCCCGGGCACCGAAGCGCGGGTGCGCGTGGCGGTCTCGCTGGTCGACGTCGCGGCCGCCGAGGCCAACCTCGCGGCGGAGCTCCCGGCCGACCAGTCGATCGAGGACACCGAGGCGGCGACCCGCGCGATCTGGGCGTCCCGTTTCGACGGATGGGGGCTCGCCGGCGGCACCGAAGACGAGCGTGTGATCTACTGGACCTCGCTCTACCACTTGCTCCAGATGCCCACGCTCTACAGCGACGCCGACGGCCGCTATGTCGGCTTCGACGGGCAGGTTCACACGGCGGACGGTTGGCGCTACCACAGCGACCTTTCGTTGTGGGACACGTATCGGACGGCCCACCCCGCCTTCGACCTGTTCTTCCCGGACGACGCCGCGAGCTTCGCCCGCAGCCTGGTCGCCATGCGGCAGCAGGGTGGGGCGTTCCCCCGCTGGCCGGTCGCCACCACCGAGGGCGGGAGCATGATCGGCGCCCCCGCCGACATCGCGCTGGCCGACGCGATCGTGAAGGACGTGCCCGGGTGGGACGTCGACGAAGCGTGGCCGCTGATGCTCGCCCAGGCGCGCGGCGAGGGCACCTACCCGTACAACGCCCGTCCCGCGCTCGCCGAGCTCGACACCCTCGGCTTCATCCCCGAGGACATCCAGGGCGGCAGCGTCGCGTGGCAGCTCGAGCTCTCCTGGGCCGACGCTGCGCTCGCCGCCGCGGCCGAGCACCGCGGGGAGGCCGACGTCGCCGCCGAATTCGACGCCCGGGCCCGCCTCTACACCAACCTGTACGACCCCGCGATGGGCTGGTTCCACGCCCGCTACAGCGACGGCACCTTCGCGGCGGAGCTCAACCCGATCCACTGGGAGGACGAGTTCGTCGAGGGCAACGCCTGGCAGTACCTCTTCCTCGCGCCGTGGGATCCGTCGGGCCTCGCGGACCTCCTGGACGGCGAGGCGACCGCCCGCGAACGCCTCACGGACTTCTTCGAGTTTGCGGTGTCCGAAGGCCAGACGTTGGCGCCCGGCACCTGGTACTGGCACGGCAACGAGCCCGACATCCACGCGGCGTGGCTCTTTGCGTTGTGGGGCGACGAAGCAGCGACCCGCGACTGGGTGCGCTGGGTGCGCGAGAGCCAGTACCACCGCGATCCCGACGGCCTCGCCGGCAACGACGACGCCGGCACACTCTCGGCCTGGTACCTGTTCGCGAGCGCGGGGTTCTACCCCATCGCCGGCACGCGCACCTACGTGCTCGCCGAGCCGGCCTTCGATCGCCTGGACCTGCCGCTCGCCGACGGCGTGTTCGTGGTGCGGCGCGAGGGGGAGGGGACGCTGGTCGCCATCGAGCTCGACGGAGCGCGGCTCACGGGGCCCACGTTCGACCACGGCGCGCTCCGTGGCGGCAGCGAGCTGGTCTTCCGGTACGAGTAGGCGCGCGGTGGCGGCGGGCCGCGACCGTCCCGAAGCGGGCCGAGGCGGGCGCCCGCCGCGTCGCCTCCGGGGCGGGGGCCGAACGCGCGGGTTAGCCCGGCGCGATGGTCTGGCGCCTCCTGGCGGGAGTCCTACCGCTCGTGCTCGCCGCCGGCTTCGTCGTGTGGGGCTCGGCGCCGGCGCCCTACGTCCCCAGTGAGCTGGTGCTCGCGCAGGACGCGCGGCTGGCCGAACGCCCGGTCGACTTCGTCGTCGTCGGGCCCTCGGCGGCCGCGATGGACCTGGACCTGAAGCGGCTGGCGCAGTCCACCGGCCTCGGGGTGGGCGTGTCCTTGTCGCTCAACTCGTCCACAGCGGCGCACTGGTACGCGATGTTGCGGGAACGGGTGTACGCGGCGGGCCAGCGGCCGCGCCTGGTCGTGGTGGCCGCGCCGTTGGTGATGGCGGTCGACCCCGCTCCGCTCGGGGCCAAGGCGCTCGCGATGCTGGCCGACCAGGCGCCGGTCCCGGACGCGGTCCTGGCGCAGAAGGTGTACGGCTCGGCGCGGCCGGCGTGGGTCGAGCGGCTGGTGCGGCGCCGGGCCAAGTGGTCGCGCAACGTGATCGACGCGGTGCGCGGACCGCTCGTCGGGGCCTGCTTCGGCGCGGGGGGGGAAGGCCTGGCCGTCCACGACGCCGCGGCGGCCGCGGTCTTCGAGGGCGACCAGGGCCGCACCGGGGTGGTCCGCCTGTTGCCCGTGGTCGAGGAGGAGGCGGCGGGCGTCGGCGGGGCCGCCGCCGGAGCGCCGATCCTGGCCGATCTGTTCGATCTGGTGCGCCTCGCCGGCGGCCGGGCGGTCTTCGTGCGGCTCCCGCTCGGCGAACAGGTCCGGAGCTTCGACGCGCTCGACGTGGCCCGCGAGCGTGCTGCCGTCGAGCTGATCGAGGCGCACGGGGCCGGCTATCTCGACCTGCGGCACGCGGTCACCGAACGCGGCGAGTTCGCGGACAACTTCCACCTGAACCGGCTCGGTCGCCTGCGCCTCACCGCGGCGCTGGGCGAGGCACTGACGCGCAGCGGCGCCCTCGGCAGCGGTCCGATGGCGGCCGCGGTCTTGCCGATGGTGCCGACCGTGCGCGCGTCGGGCGTGCCGCCGCGACCACCGGCGGCGGAGCCGGCTTCCGGCTGTCGGGGGCTCGTGCGGTGGGCGGTACCCGAGCTCGCCGCCCTCCGGGGGCTCGGCGTCGACGCCGACCCGCCGCTGGCGTAGTGGGAGGGCGACACCGCGCTGGTGCGCGGAAAGGCGCGCGTGGGCGGCTGCGACGGGGTGTGGGCGGCGACGGCCGAGGGCCTCCGCTACGCAGCGCGCGGCGC
>SXGS01168416.1_pt1 | contig 10250 bp, 5 predicted proteins | sample 3174681 | NCBI WGS metagenome assembly SXGS01 (sample SAMN11356861, study PRJNA531348) | freshwater metagenome | isolation source: freshwater sample F1-80 | place: China: Fuxian Lake, Yuxi | collected 2017-12-25
GTGCCTTGGCCCTTAGATCGACTGGCGCATCGAACATCTCGATGACTGAAGTGTAATCCGCGAGTTCTGCTTGCGTGTAGCCAAACTGGCCATAGGACACGCCGCGAATGACAAGTGCTTTGGCCTTTTGATCGACTGGCGCATCGGGCATCTCGATGACTGAAGTGTAGTCCGCGAGTTCTGCTTGCGTGTCACCTAACTGGCCATAGGTCACGCCGCGATTGAAAAGTGCCTTGGCCCTTAGATCGACTGGCGCATCGGAGGAATTCACAATCTCAGTGAGTAGTTCAAATGCCGAGCCATAGTCGGACAGTTGCATATAAGCTACGGATTGGTAAAACAGACCCAGCGTATGATCTGCCACTGACAACTCATCTGCCAACTTGGCCGCTTGATCAAAATCCCCCAATTCAAGCTTTTCGACGATTTCATGCCTTAGATTCGAGTTGATGATTGTCTGGTAAGAATCATGGCTTTGTAATGCGAACCTACAGTATTCGGCAGAACGCGAATCTTTGCCAAGCGTCTCTAACGATGACTTGAGTTTATCGTCGGGAAACCATGCCTTCAAAAAACGGGCGACCAGTTTTAATGGCCGCCCACGTTGGTTTTTCACTTCCAGACACAATCGCATCAACGGTTCCGACATGTCATAATACGATTCCTTTCCGCGTTTTTCACTGCGAACATATCCTTTCGCTTTCAGACTACCCAATTGTTTGGAACAGTTGCCTTCGGCGATAAACGTCTCTTCCGCAGTCTCCTTGACTGTCATGGCTCCTGTCGCATCACACAGGCATTGCACCAATTGCCTCTGCTGGTCGGGCAGCGACCGCATGCGTTCCTGAAAAAAGGGTGTCATCTCTTCCGCCAGCGTTTCGAACGCGGCGACCAAGTCGTCGAGCGTATCCTTAGTCAAGAACTCGGCCAGCATTACATACATCCGGTAATTGCCACCAGCCAAATGGTGAAGGGCGCGAATTCGATAACGGGCGTGATTTGAGTCTAGGAACTGAATCAGATCGGGCTTTTGCTGCTCAACTGCAATGTTGCGAATGAGCTGCTGTGCATCGTCTACGTTGAGCGGTTCTAGATGGTGCGTGTCGAAAAAACCAAAAAACGCTTCCTTGCGACTGGAGACTCCTGCAAACAACTGTTGGCTCGTGCTCAGAGTCGCAATGCGGCGAGTTTCCTGCAAGAAAGCTCGCAGCTTCTTCTGCCCCATTTCGCCAAGGCTACTAAACGTCTGATCCAAGTTCTCCGTGATGAGAAGCAAGTGACGATGTTGGAGATTCTTGATGACCGAATTCAGTACGACCAGCGCTGCATCGTCCACCGGCAACCCACGTACATTCGATTTGAAATCCGAGGGAAATTCATCGGGATACTCGTCTGCCAGCGATTTGGCAATCGCGAACGCAAAGTGAATGAGCCCGGAAAAGACGTCGTCTTCGCCAAGCCATGCGACTCGCATGTTGTCTGATAGTATTTGCTTTTGTTTCAATTCCCAAACGGCGAGAGAGACAAGATGCGTTTTGCCGCTTCCGCGTGGACCAACCAGCAGGATGTGATGCTTGTCACCAGTCGTCATACTCTTTGTTAATCGATTCACAATCAGGTCGAGCAAACGCTCTCGCTGCACGAAAATGCGTTTCAGCAGCGAAGGATCCATGTTGCTGGGAGTGTAGGCCGAGAGCCGCGTTTGTTTGCTCAAGATTCCAGTCCTTGCGCGATTCTCCACCAGCGCTTGATCAAGGGGTAGCGGAACGTATACCGTTTCGCCACATCGCAGATGAGATAGTGATCCTGCCCGAGAGACTTGAGCAACTGCACTACCAGTTGGCGGTCGGTCAGCGCGAACTGACCGCGTATCATGGACCAAACTTGATCAATCGACTGTGGCTCTTCTGTTACAGCAAAGTGATCGAGAATCGATCGAGCAATTGCCTCCTCTAAAATAGGTTTGCCATTCGCGTCATTCAACGTCCTTCGATAGTACGTTTCTAGGCGGCCACGAAAGTGTTCCATCTCCCACGGATCTTGATCACTCGCCAAATGCTCCCGTACCGTCGTGTCGACATCTTCCACGGTGACCGCGCGCTCATGCATCGCTAGCTGGCCGGCAATTCGCTCCATGTAGAATGGAACGTTGCTAGTCTGTTCGATCAAGCGTTGGGCGATTGACTTTACATCCTCCGCACACGGCACTTGTTCGGACTCTAATAGCTGGATGGCCAGCTTCAGTGCGTCCGTTTCGTCGAGAGGATGAATCTCGATGCGCGGCATGTTGTTCACTGGCTCCGCTGCCAGTCCCGCTTGTTTTAAATCACGCAATACATGATGAAGTCCGACGGAGCCCGCGAATATCATTCTTAGATTGGCATGGCGTTGTCGGAGTGCGCGAAAGGTGTCGAGTAACGTCAGTGCTTCATGAGCCTTGCCGGCCTTCGACGAAACCAGATCGATCTTTTGCAGCATGTAAGGCAGCTCGTCAAACATCAGAAGAACGGTTCGATCGGCACGATTCTGACAAAAGCCCTCGATGGCTTTTTCCAGTGTTTTCTGCCAGCCCAGCTTGCTCGTCTCAGGCAGCTTGATGACCCCTGCGATTTCAACTCCTCCTATCGCTTCCCGGAGCGTGTCAAACCAGCCTTTTGCCTTTTCGCCAGTCTTCTCGAGCGGGCGCATGCGATTGAGCAGCAGTTCGGTCAGGTGGTCACAGGAGTCGATTCCCTCGACTTCAAGAAACAGAACATCGAACCCGTCGGCTGGTTCGGCGGCCATTTTCGTCATGACGGTAGTTTTCCCGACACGACGCTCCGCAGTAAATCGAAGCGATCCCTTTTCGGAGGGCATTTTCAAGCAAGCCCAAATCTGCCCGATTAGCCCGTCGCGTCCGACGACATTTTTCGGATCTTTCTGTGTTCCCATGAAATTATCTCCAAAAACTTACGTGCGATGGTTTTATCGTACGAAGACTTGTTCGCACGTCAATGGTTCGACTTGATTAAACTTCAACATTTGCTGTCGCCCGTCCGAAAATAACTGTCCGATCAACCGTAGCGCGCTAGCCCGGTTCGTCCGCTCACAATCAGGACAGGAGAGCATTCGCAAGGGGAATCGGGGCTAGCCCGGATTATTCACGATGACTGGATTGTTCTCGTAAGTGAGTGCGTAACTCTATGCGATGATTCGTTAAAATGCAGACTGCGTCTCGTAACCCGAAGCGTGAGCGAGGGATTGCCATGCATCCCTCGCTTACGCTCTCACGCTTCGAGTTACGAATAATCCGAGCTAGCGCCCTGCGGCTGATCGGACGGTTGCTTACAGTTGAATTGAGTGAGCTACCATTAATACTTCTCTAATGTAATAATAGTTTTGGGGAAAGGCGTCAGATCTTTCCGGAGCGCCGCGTCGCCGCGATTCGTTTACCGCGTTTCCCACTTGCCACAAATCCTTCCTGTACTTTACTTGCTGACGCAACGTTGCTGGCCCCCGGGTCCCAAATGGGAGTTTGCGTCGCTGATAAGTTGCGGAGCCATCCATGACTGGCCAGAATTGCCGAGTTGAAATGCGCTATTGCCTCATGCGTATTCTCGTTTGCGTAGGACTTGCCGCTGCTTCATCACAGCCTTGGGTGGTGAGTTCAGCCGCCGCTGGTGACATCGATCGGCGAGGGACACCCCTGACGTTTGAACAGCATGTCAGGCCGATACTCAAAGCCTACTGCTTCGATTGCCATGGCGCGGAAGCAGATCGGAAAGGAGGACTTGACCTGCGGCTCAAGCGACTGATGTTCGCTGGTGGCGACTCAGGACCAGCAATCACTCCTGGAGACGGATCGAACAGCCTGCTGTTTCAGCGCATTCGCGACGGTGAGATGCCGCCTCGCGACAAGAAACTTTCCGAGAAGGATCAACGTACGATACTCGACTGGATCGCCGCGGGTGCTTCTACCCTGCGAGACGAACCCGCCGAGATTGGCAACGGTATCGGCATCACTGCAGAGGATCGTGCCTTTTGGTCGTTTCAACCGGTTCGCAAACCTGCCATCCCTGATACCAGTTTACATGCATCGGTGCGCACGCCCATTGACAGCCTGCTGCTCGACGCAATGAAAGATTCGGGCTTGTCGTTCTCTTCCGACGCGGAAAAGCTGACGTTGCTGCGACGCGCGTCGCTCGATTTGACTGGTATGTTACCCACGCCTGAGGAAGTTTCGCAAATCATGGCGGATGACTCTGACGGTGCGTATGAGAAATTGCTGGATCGGCTGTTGGCATCCAGCCAATACGGCGAACGTTGGGGTCGACACTGGTTGGATGTCGCTGGTTACGCGGATTCGGAAGGGGGTTCGACCGCGGATGCCGTTCGAAACTTTGCCTACAAGTATCGCGACTATGTGATTCGCTCTCTAAACGCGGACAAGCCGTTCGACCAATTCATCACGGAACAATTGGCTGGTGACGAACTGGTCGAACCGCCTTACCAGGACTTGGCTCCTGACGAGATTGAAAAGCTGGTCGCCACAGGATTCTTGCGAATGGCGGTCGATGGAACTGGCTCGGGAGCCACCGACCAGGAAGCGGCACGCAATCAAGTGATCGCGGATACGCTGAAAATTGTCTCAAGTGCTTTTCTAGGAATGACCGTGGGTTGTGCCCAGTGCCACGATCATCGCCACGACCCGATTTTACAGACTGATTATTATCGCATGCGAGCCGTATTTGAACCGGCGCTCGACTGGAAGGAATGGCGAGTTCCTGCACAGCGACAAATCTCACTCTACCGCGAGACGGATCGGGCCAAAGCCGCAGAGATAGAAACCGAGGCCGCAGTGGTGGCGGCAGCACGAGCCAAAAAGCAATCCGAGTCGATCGCTGCCGCTCTCGAAAAAGAGCTTGAAAAGTTCGAACCGCCTCTGCGGGATGTCTATCGAGTCGCCTATTCCACTCCCGCTAACGAACGCACCGAAGCTCAACAGAAGGTATTCGCCGAAAATCCGGTGCTGCTCATCAATGCCGGAAACCTCTACCAATACAATCAAGGTGCAGCGGACGAACTGAAGAAATTCGATGAGCAGATCGAGAAGATCCGAAGCCGGAAACCGTTCGAAGACTTCCTGCATGTCTTGACCGAAGTACCCGGCAAAGTACCAACCACTTTCCTCTTTCATCGGGGCGATCCAAAACAGCCCAAGGAGCCGATGGCTCCCGGCGGAATTGCTGTCTTGGAACCGAACGCCCAGCCATTTACGATCGCGGAGAAAGCTGGCCATCTGCCGACGACGGGTAGACGACTGGCCTACGCGCAATGGTTGGTATCGGGTCAGCATCCGCTGGTTGCTCGCGCGATCGTCAATCGAGTCTGGTTGCAACATTTCGGACGTGGGTTAGTCGATACGCCCGGGGACTTCGGAGCACTCGGGTCCGCACCTTCCAATCCCGAGCTGCTCGATTGGCTGGCATCAGAATTTGTCGAGCACGGTTGGAGTTTGAAGTGGCTTCACAAACGGATCATGACGTCGACGGTTTACCGGCAAGCCTCCTCTCGGGAACCAACTAAACATTTGCTCGATCCTGAAAATCGGTTCCTCTGGCGAAAGCCCATCCAGCGGCTGGAAGCGGAGATTCTTCGCGATCGAATTCTCGAGGCTTCGGGATCATTGAATGCCAGTATGTTTGGCTCGCCGGTCCCCATTGTCGAGGACGAAGTTGGGCAGATCGTTGTCTCGCCAGGCGCCGATGCCTTTCGGCGAAGCATCTATATTCAAGTGCGACGTAGCACTCCAGTTTCGATGTTGCAGCAGTTCGATATGCCCACCATGGAAGTCAATTGCGAAGTGCGTTCAACATCAACTGTCTCAACCCAGTCCCTGGCACTGATGAACAGCGATTTTATCCTCCAGCAAGCTGAACAGTTTGCCACCAGGGTCGTGCGAGAGGTGGGTAGTGACCTCGAACCTCAAGTCATTCGCGCTTGGCACATCGCTTATGGCCGACCTCCGACCAACGTCGAGCTAAAGCGTTCGCTCGAATTCCTTAAACACCAGACGGAGTTTGTAGCAAGCCAGCTTGCCACGATCACAAACAAGACCGAGCAACCCAAAGAGAGCGCAACACCGCCCGAAAAGAAAGACGCTCCGGACAAAGTAAAACAACCCAAGCGGTTGGAACCATCCATGCAAGCGCTGACCAATCTCTGCCAAGCGCTATTCGGATCGCACGAATTCCTGTTCGCTGACTGAGTCGACAGAGCCATTTCCGGAAACCGAACAATGAATCCATTATGTTACTCAAATCCATCGCGGCGCAAGTTTCTCGCGCGAGGAACGTTTGGAGTTGGCAGCGTAGCGCTCGCTTGCCTGCTGCAACAGGAGCAGGCTCTGGCGGTTCCGAGCAACGTGTTGCTGGAACCGAAAGTCTTCGACTTGACTCCGAAGGCACCGATGTTGCAACCGCACGCTCGGTCCTTGATTTCGCTGTTCATGCACGGTGGTCCGAGCCAGGTAGATCTGCTGGACCCTAAACCAGAGTTGAGCAAACGAGACGGGCAATCGTACGACGGTAATGTCGTGTTCAGTTTTTTCAATCGCGCGACCAAGCGGCTGCTCGGCAGTCCATGGAAATTCAAGCAACATGGCCAATGTGGTACGGCCGTGTCCGAGTTGCTGCCCAATATCGCGGAGATTGTTGACGACATTTGCGTCATTCGTTCGATGCATACGGATACGAATGATCACGGGACATCGATTCGAAAACTGGTCACCGGACTCAGCCAACCGGATCGCGCAACGTTAGGTGCTTGGCTAACGTATGGATTGGGGACGGAGAATCAGAACTTGCCGGCATATGTCGTGCTGGGCGATCCCGGTGGGCAACCGACGTTTGGAATCAAGAATTGGTCTAACGGTTGGTTGCCTTCGATCTATCAAGGGACGGTTGTGCGTGCCCAAGAACCTCGTATTCTCAATCTCGAACCGCCGCCACACTTGAAGGGCGAATTGCAGCGGCAGAATCTGGATTATCTGCAGCAGTTGAATCGCGACTTTCTCGATCGGCATCCGGGCGAGTCAGACCTCGAAGCACGAATTGCTGCATTCGAGCTAGCAGCGCGAATGCAAGTGGATGCCAAAGAGGCTTTGGACATTTCGCAAGAGACAGCGGCCACTTGCCGGCTCTATGGATTGGACGATCCAGTAACCAAGGAGTATGGTACGCGATGTTTGATTGCGCGACGCTTGGTCGAGCGCGGGGTCCGCTTCGTTCAGTTGTTCTTGCCGAGTCAACCGTGGGATTCGCATACCGACATTCGCAAGAGTCTGCCCGAGATCTGTCGCAAGACCGACAAACCTAGTGCCGGACTGGTCAAAGACTTGAAGGATCGCGGTCTCTTGGATTCCACGCTAGTTCATTGGGGAGGCGAATTCGGTCGCTTGCCCGTCAGTGAGGGTGACCCGGCCAAAGGCGGTCGCGATCACAACGGCGAGGGCTTTAGCATCTGGCTGGCCGGCGGCGGTGTCCGCGGCGGCACGACTTTCGGCCAGACTTGCGAATTTGGCCATCGCTCCGTAGTCGACAAAGTAAGTCAAAACGACTTTCAAGCCACGCTATTACATGCGTTCGGGTTAGATCACAACAAGCTGACATACATTCACAACGGCCAGCAGCAAAAGCTGACCGCCGATCAACCTTGTCGAGTTGTACGCGAGATCTTTGGATGAACTTAAGGAAATACGCTTACGCTATTGGGCGCGGCAATCGATGTTGCTAGCCAGATTGACCTTTGGCGTCGCACTACCTACCATCGAAAGTGCCGACCGCACGATTTCGAAGCAATGTCTACGTTTGCGGCTTCGCCGCATGAGGTACGAAGGCTGCTAAAATTGCATCAGTTCAGGAGGTTGTGTTCAGTGCATAAAATACGACAAGTTCAGCACCACTGGCAGCGGCGCGAGATTTTGAGAGTCGGAGGGCTTGGAGCAATCGGGCTCTCTCTTCCGCAAATTCTTGCAGCGGAGACATCGTCGAACGAAAGCTCGAACAGAAGAGCCGATGCGTGCATCGTCATATTTCTCAATGGCGGGCCTAGCCACTTGGATATGTGGGACATGAAGCCCAATGCGCAGTCGGATATCAGAGGCGAGTTCGCGCCAATCGCCAGTTCGCTGGCTGGCGTTCAGGTCTGCGAGCATCTACCTCGATTGGCTCGGCATATGCATCGAGTCTCGCTTGTGCGGTCGATGAACCACAGTGTTAATAACTCGCATGCCGCGGCGGTTTATGCCGCTTTGACCGGTCACGACCGCGGCGAACAGGGAGGCGGTGCAAAGCCAACGGATCATCCGCCGCCGCGCGCGATGGTTGCCAAACTTTTGCCGACACGAGGAGACTCGCTGCCGTATGTGTCGCTTCCCTATAAGACCAAGGAGGGTGCCGGAGGTCCACTGCAACCTGGATTTCTTGCGGGGCTTGTGGGTGCCAGCTACGATCCTTTCTGGGTACTCGACGATCCCAGCGCACAAAACTTTCGCGTTCAAAATCTCTCGCTATCTGAAGAGATTACCACCGGTCGGATGTCCGATCGCAGTCGATTGCTGAACGCTCTGGACGCAGGATTGAACCAACCCTCGGAGCTGAGTCTCAAGGCCATGAACGACTTTCAGCGCAAGGCGTTCGACCTACTCACCACCAGTTCGACGCAACGGGCTTTTGAACTCAACGAAGAGCGACCCCACGATCGCGACCGTTTTGGCCGCAACATCTACGGCCAAAGCGTATTGCTGGCTCGACGATTGATCGAGGCTGGGACACGATTCGTCACTGTCTCATGGGCACCCGACGCCAATGCGACCTGGGATACTCACGGGGGTAACTTTACCAAGCTGAGAAATACTCTATTGCCCCAGTTCGATGCCGCGTGCAGCAGCTTGCTGGAAGATCTCGACTCGCGCGGTCTCCTGGAGCGAACTTTGGTCGCCGTGTTAGGTGACTTTGGACGCACACCGAAAGTGAATACCGCCGGCGGGCGCGATCATTGGAACGCGTGCTACTCTGTGATGCTCGGCGGTGGTGGAATCAAGAGAGGCTATGTACTTGGTTCAAGCGACAGGATTGGAGCGCAACCGATCGAAAGCCCAGTTTCTCCTGGTGATATCATCGCCACAATCTATCGATTGCTGGGCATCTCTCCAGATCACACGATTTACGATTCGCTCAATCGTCCACATGCTTTAGTTCCCCGTGGAAGAATCGTGCACGAATTGATCGGGTAGATTGTAAATTCGATAAGCATCGGACGAAAAATGAGTGTCGCCTTTCGCTCCGCGAAAGTAGCGTTGCATAGTTAAAGCACTCAGCCGACAAAAGTTTAAGATCGGGGTAGGGAAGACCGATTGAGTTCGGTCTCCCCTCCCGCCAAACCGTACGGGCGGTTTTCCCGCATACGGCTTTCCAGTTAGTGGTTACCCCGAAGGGAATGGACGTATTGGGAATGGGCTGTCCGCAGACTACGATAACCACATTCCGTGAAGTAGAGGTTTGGCCAACGATGCGTCCGGCTTAGGCGCTTCGGATTTCGCCGATGACGTTTTAGTTGTTGCCGACGCAAGCGTTTGCGGATCATTCCGTCGTACTTGTCGAAAATGTTCCACGTACAGTGTCGAAAGTAATTAAACCAACCAATTGTGACGCGATTGATCGAAGTGATCGTGGCCTCAAGAGATCGGCCTGACTTTCGTGGTGTTAAAGTTCGAATCGTGTCCACCATCTTGCGATGGCTCTTGTCGCGCGGGAAGCGAAGCTTACCACGAAACGAGTAGCCCAGAAATGCAAAGCTCTTTTCTCGGCTGTCGACGATGTGTGTCTTCTCCGGGTGCAACGTCAAACCTGCTTCAACGACGAAGCCTTTGACTTCCTCTAGGGCGCGTTCGGCTTGCTCCTGACTACGACACAGGATTACAAAGTCGTCTGCGTACCGAACCATCTCATAGCCATGGGCTGCCATGCGGTGATCTAGTTCGTTGAGGTATAGATTGGAAAGAAGCGGGGAAAGCGCTCCTCCAACAAAAGTGCAAAACTTTTTCATTACCGCCTTTGCTAGCTTTCTGAGCAAAAAGGGGGAAGTTGATGCGGTACACGACGCGAACCTGCTCCTTCTCTACGACGATCTTGTCGATCAGTGTCCGCAGGATCTCGCGGCGTAACGTCCATTCGGCTCTCTCCAGGTTCGAATCGATCGACTTACAAAAA
>SXGS01478703.1_pt1 | contig 10250 bp, 11 predicted proteins | sample 3174681 | NCBI WGS metagenome assembly SXGS01 (sample SAMN11356861, study PRJNA531348) | freshwater metagenome | isolation source: freshwater sample F1-80 | place: China: Fuxian Lake, Yuxi | collected 2017-12-25
ATCGTCACTCAAGCCTGCATGACTACATTTGTTACTACTTACGGAAGGCGAGTCTTTCGTCGCCCGCTCACGGCTTCCGAGGTTGCAAGCTTAATAGGCGTTATGACGACCACGCTCTCGGCCGAGCCCGAGGAAGAGGTGCGCGTCGGCTTCGAGATCCTGAAGGCGCTGGGCATCCGCAATCGCGGCGTGCGAGTCGTCTCCTGCCCGTCCTGCGCGCGGCAGGGCTTCGACGTGATCCGCACCGTGCAGGTGCTGGAGGAACGGCTCCAGCATATCCGCACGCCGATGTCGCTGTCGGTGCTCGGCTGTGTCGTCAACGGCCCGGGCGAAGCGCGCGAGACCGATATCGGCGTGACCGGCGGCGGCAATGGCAAGCACATGGTCTATCTGTCGGGCCTGACCGACCACACGGTCGAGGATGCCGACATGGTCGACCACATCGTCAAGCTGGTCGAGGCCAAGGCCGCCGAACTGGACGCGGCCGAGGCCGCCAAGGCGGCGATCTCGGCGGAGTGACGGCGCCCGTCATCCGCATTGCCGCCGCCCTGATCGAGGACGGGGCGGGGCGGGTGCTGCTGGTCCGCAAGGCTGGCAGTCGTTTCTTCATGCAGGCCGGCGGCAAGATCGAACCGGGCGAGGCGCCGGCCACCGCGCTCGCCCGCGAGCTTCACGAGGAAATCGGCCTGATCGTCGCGCCGGCCGATTTGCAGCCCATCGGTCGCTTTTCCGCCGACGCGGCGAACGAAGCGGGTGCCCGCGTCGACGCGCATGTCTTTCGCTTGCGCACCGACCACCAACCGGTTCCGGCGGCGGAGATCGCGGAGGCGCTATGGGTGAGTCGGGAAGAGACCGACGCCCTGCCGCTCGCCCCCCTGACCCGCGAGCATATCCTGCCCTGGGACTGCGAGACGCTCACCCAGGCCTGAATCCTCCCCGGCACGGGGAGGGGGACCGCCGCGAAGCGGTGGTGGAGGGGGCGTGCCGCAAGCGACACCCCTAATTCCTCCCCTTGCAGGGGAGGTGGCAGGCCGAAGGCCTGACGGAGGGGCATCACGGCTTGAGCGGCAGAACCTTCCTCAACACTGAGGGGACGAGCGAGCCTAACGGCTCGCGCGCGCGCTGTGCGCGCTCACCCCTCACCCAGCTCCGACTAGGGCAGATCGACATTCAGTCCTCCCTCCATTCCTCCCCTGCAAGGGGAGGGGGGACCAAGCGCAGCATGGTGGAGGGGTGTCACCGCTTGCGATGTTTGATCGACCTCGCAGGCCGGGACACCCCTCCGTCAGGCCTACGGCCTGCCACCTCCCCTTCCAGGGGAGGAATGAAGTGAATGTCGATCTGCCCTAAGCCTTTGCTTTCGCAAATACCAAGTCTGCGCAACCCTCTCCCCTCTGTGAGGGGCGAGGGAGAAAATGGGCCTGTCCGAATGTCGATCCGGCCTGGAAGGCAATTCACCTGACACTCCCTATAGGGCAGGAGGGTGCCGGCCATTGCGTTGACCCATCGCTCGATACGGTCATGATGGCGTACGAAACGGGTGAGGGGGGGCGGCATGAAACACACTGGCTGGATCGTGACGGCCGCGCTCTTGCTCTCCGGCTGCGCGACGCCGTCGACCGGCGAGCCCGTGCTGACCAAGCGCGCCTTTCACCGTATCGCGCGGACCTGCGGTGTCACGCTGACCGAGTTCAAGACGGCGCGCAGCGGCTTGCCCTATGTCCGCTTCCGCTACCGGGACGTGGCGCAGGAGAGCGAGACACACGCCGCCCCTAGTGTCGCATGCGTCCGCGCGAGGCTCAAACCCTATCGCTACGAATATTACGGACCCGATGCCGATCCGCCCAAGCCCGACGCCTGATCACAGCCGCAGTCCCACCCGGATGCCGCCGCCCGCATCGGGCGCGCCCCGGCTGAGGCCGGCGCTGCCCTGCACCCCCAGCGACAGCCGCTGCGACAGCGCGGTGTCGAGCCCTGCGCCGATTTCCTGCCGGTCGGCGGCCTGGTCGCTGGCGCGCGAGGCATAGCTGTAGGCGACGCTGACTTCGCTCGCCTGGCCGACACGCAACCCCACGCCGCCGCGCGCGCTGGTGACGTCGCGCAGGCGATAGGTGTCGGGTTGCCCGATGAAGCTGTGCCCCACGGATGCGAAGGGGGTGAGCTTGCCGGGCACCGCCGCCTCGCCCTGGATCGTGTAATCGGCCTTGCCGGTGCCCAGCCCGCGTGCGGCCGAGGCGGTGGGCAGCTTGGCGCTGCCGGTCAGCGCCAGCGACAGATGATGGGCGCGCGGGGGCAGGAGCTGTACCGAGGCGCCGACGACCGCATCGCCCAGCCCGGAGCGCCGCTCGCGCGTGGCGGGGCGGGTGGGATCGGTGAAGATCGGCAGGCCCAGTGGGCCGCCAGGTGCCACGACATTGCCCGGCGCGTCGACCTGCACCACCGGCAGCGCGGCGAAGACGGTCACCCGCTTGCGCTTCGCACGCAGCGAGGCGGTCGTGCTGGCGGTGCTGATCCGCTGCGTCGTGCCGTAGCGCCCGCTGGCATAGTCTGCGCCGACCGAGGCGGTGACCTGCGCCCGCGCCGGCGGCACCGCCAGCACCATCATGGTCAGTCCGGTCGCCAGCATGATCGTCTTCATATCGCGTGTCCCCCAAATGGCGTCTGGCAGGAGAACGGATGCCGTTCCGGCTTTCATCCCGGCGGGGCGTCGGATGGGGGCAATGGGGCATCCTTCGCTCGCCTTTGCGCCGCTGCCCCGGTAACGGCGGGGGCATGAGCGCGCGCACTTCTCCCGTCATCGCCTTTGCCGTCGCGGCGGCGGGGATCGCCATCTATTCGGTGATGGACACGCTGATGAAGCGGCTGTCGATCGATAGCGGCGCTTATAGCGCGGTACTGTGGCGATCCTGGGTCGGCGTCGCGATCATGGCGACGATCTTTCTCGCCCGGCGGGGGCGCTGGCCGGGGCGGCATGCGTTGACGCTGCACATCGCGCGCGGGGCGACCGGCGGGATTTCGGTCGTGCTGTTCTTCTGGGGACTGGCGCGGGTGCCGATGGCGCAGAGCGTGGCGCTGACCTTCCTGTCGCCGCTGATGGCGCTGTTCCTCGCCGCGCTGACGCTGGGCGAGCGCATCCGGCGCGCGGCGATCCTCGGCTCGCTGATCGCGGGCGGCGGCGTGCTGGTGATCGCGGCGGGCGAGGTGCAGGCCCAGGCCTCGACCCAGGTCGTGCTGGGGTCGCTGGCGATCATCCTGGCCTCGGTCCTCTATGCGGTCAGCCTCGTCCTGTTGCGGCGCCAGGCGCAGGCGGCGGGGCCGGTCGAAGTCGCGTTGTTCACCATGTTGGTCATCGCGGTACTGATGACGCCCGCCGCGCCCTTCGTTGCGACCTGGCCGGCGGCGACGCAATGGCCGTCGATCGCGATCGCGGCGGCGCTGGGCAGCATCTCGGCGCTGTTGCTCGCCTGGGCCTATGCGCGGGCGGAGGCGCAGGTGCTGGCGCCGGTCGAATATACCGCCTTCGTCTGGGCGGCGTGTCTGGGCTATGCGGTGTTTGGCGAGCATGTCTCGCTGTTCACCCTGGTCGGCGCCGCGCTGATCATCGCGGGGTGCGTCGTGGCGGTGCGGCGGCCGGGACCGGGGCCGCAGAGCGAGGCAGGATTATGACGACCGATATTCGACCCGCCATGCCCGCCGATGTCGCGACGATCCTGAACTTCGTCCGCGAACTGGCCGCGTTCGAGCGTGAGCCCGATGCCGTCGCGGCGACCGAGCCGATGCTGGCCGAAGCGTTGTTCGGTGCCGATTCGGCGGCCGAGGCGGTGATCGCCGAGCAGGGCGGTGTTCCGGTCGGCTTCGCGCTGTTCTTCCGCAACTTCTCGACCTGGACCGGGCGGCCGGGGCTGTATCTCGAGGACCTCTATGTCACGCCGCCCGCGCGAGGGGGCGGGGTGGGCAAGGCGTTGCTGATCCATCTGGCCGGCATCGCGCGCGACCGGGGCTGGGCGCGGTTCGAATGGTCGGTGCTCGACTGGAACACGCCCGCGGTCGAATTCTACCGCGCGATGGGGGCGCGGGGAATGGAGGAATGGACCGTGCAGCGGGTGTCGGGTGAGGCGTTGGAGAAGCTGGCGGGGCGGTAATCCGGTTCGCGCGGAGACGCGGAGACGCGGAGGTGTCGGGACTTGAGGCTTGCCTCGTTCTTCCCCTCGCGCCGCCTGGCATCCCTTCGCTCCGTTCAGCCTGAGCGCAGTCGAAGGCCACGGGATGAACCGCGCCTCAAGCTCGGGGATTGCCCTCCCCCAACCACTCCCGCCTGCGGGAGGGGAGTAAGAAGAGCGGCGGTCGCGTACGCCACGCAGAAAAAACGCCCCGGTGCGGGTGGCACCGGGGCGTTTCTAAAACCGAAACCGGGACGCTTATTCGCGGCCGGGCACGTCGTGGTCGTGCGGCTCTTCGCCCTTGGCCTTGGCGTCCTCGTAGCGCTCGATCGCCTCGACGACGATGCGGCGGGCTTCGTCGCGGTCGCCCCAGGTGCCGATGCGCACCCACTTCTTCTTCTCCAGGTCCTTATAGTGGGTGAAGAAGTGCTCGATCTGCTGGAACACGATCTCGGGCAGGTCGTCGCGGCCGCCGACGTTCGAATAATAGGGGAAGGTCGAGTCGACCGGCACGCAGACCAGCTTCTCGTCGCCGCCGGCTTCGTCTTCCAGGTTCAGCACGGCGATCGGACGCGCGCGGACGACGCAGCCCGGGATGAACGGCGTGCGCGACACGACCAGCGCGTCGAGCGGGTCGCCATCGGGGCTCAGCGTGTGCGGCACGAAACCGTACTTCGCCGGATAGCGCATCGGCGTGTGCAGGATGCGGTCGACGAACAGCGCGCCGCTCGCCTTGTCGAACTCATACTTCACCGGCTCGCCACCGGTCGGCACCTCGATCACGACGTTGATGTCGTCGGGCGGGCTCTTGCCGACGGGAATGAGATCGATACGCATCGGTCAGTCTTTCTTTGCCAATGACCGGAAAACATCTTCCGGTGGAAAAACAATGGCGGGCGCGATAGCGCAACCCGCCATGGCCTGTCGATAGATGTCGGTCAGTCCGCGCTCAGCGCGCCTTCAGCAGACGATCCAGCCCGGTCTCGCCGGTGCCGACCTTTTCCAGGCGCGGATAGCGCGGGCCGCCGGTATAGCTCAGCGTCACGTCGCGGAAGCGATCCTGGTTCTTTATCACCAACTTGACCGGGTGCGCCGAATCCTTGGCCGCGACGATCGCCGCCTTCAGCCGATCGGCCGAATAGGCTTCGCCATTGACCGCCTGGATCTGGGTGCCGACATCGATGCCCGCCTTGAACGCCGGACTGTCCCAAATCGAGCTGGTCACCTCGCCGCTGTTCGACACGATCATGCCCAGCGAATAGCTGACATTGGTGCTGTTCTTCTCGCCCTGCTTGAAGGTCGGGGTCGGCTGGTCGGTATAGACCAGCTTGTAGCCGTTCATCGCGAAGCCTTGGATCGGGGCGGGCTGGCCGGTCTCGGTGATGCGGCGGTTCAGGAACGTCGCCCAGTCATAGGGCACGATCTTGTTCAGCGTCGCGGCGACATCGTCGAACGTATAGGTCACCTCGCCCCAGTCGCCGTTGCGGATGCCGAAAAAGGCCTTGGCGAAATCGTCGATCGACTTGGTGCCGTTCGACTTCTGGCGGAGCATCGCATCGACCTCCATCCAGACCATCAGGCCTTCATTGTAATAATCCTCCGACCGCTGCCAGCTGGTCCAGCCCTTGGGCTTGCGCGACGAGATGATGGGATCGTTGGTGGTGTCGACCAGGTTGCGCCACTGGCGCGCCGGCGCAGTGTCGTAGATCGCCAGGATCGAGGCGTACTGGTCCAGCGTGTCCTGCTTCGACACCATGCCCGACCGCGCCTGGAGGACATAACCCCAGAACTGGGTCTGGCCCTCATAGACCCACAGCAGCGAGTTGCGCATCGGCGTGCGGAAATCGGGGGTCCACAGGTCCGCGCCGCGCCGGAACTTGCCGTCCCAGCTATGGGTGAATTCGTGCGGCAACAGGTTGCGACGGCCGGGGCCGGCATCCCATTCGGTGAAATAGCCCGGCGTCACGCCGTTTTCGGACGAGCGGTGATGCTCCAGGCCGATGCCGCCCAGCTGGTCGCTGATCGACAGCAGGAACTCGTAATGATCGTAATGCTGCGCGCCGAAGGTCTTGACCGCCTGTTCGACCAGGCGGGTATGCGCCGCGATCTGTTCGGGCTTGGCGTTCAGCTCGGCGGCGTTGTCGGCGAAGACGTTCAGCTTCACCTGCGGGGTCAGCGGGAAGACCTTGCCGTACTTGCCCGCCAGGATCGGCGAGTCGACCAGGATCTCGTAATTGGTCGTGTCATAGGTGTAGGTCGACCCCGCAGCCTGCGCCGGCACCGCGCCCGCTGCGGTCCAGCCGGTGGGGAAGGTCGCGGTCATCTGGATCGGAATCTGACGGGTATAATAGCCCGCCGGATACAGGCTGACCGAATTGGGCTGTAGCGAGATCATCGTCGGGGTAACGGCGATGCGGCCCTGATCGGGCTTGGTCGCCGACAGGAACTGGAACTCGACGTCCAGCACCTGCGCGCCCGCCGGCACGTCGATATGGAAGGCGAAGACGTCCTCGGGATCGCGCGTCCAGGGCAGGATCTGGCCATTGGCGCGGATGACCAGGCCGGCGAGCTTCTCGATCTCGCCGCGCGGATTGTGCGCGCCGGGCAGCCATTTCGGGAAGAGCAGCGCCATCGGCCCCGCCTTGGCGACGGGGATCGTCTCCTTGACGCGGAAGATGCCGCGATCGGTATCGGTCGCATCGACCATCAGCTTGATCGTCCCCGGATAGGGGGTGTCGACCGCGTCGGGGATGGTGTTGACGAAGGGGGCCTGCGCCACGGGGGCGGAGTTGCCGGCCGGAACCTGGGCCATGGCGGGGAAAGCGGTGGTGGCGAGCAGCGACGCGACGAGCAGGGGACGATCAGGCAGGCGGATCATGAAAGGCCTTTTGCGGCGGGAGGAGACGGCGGCAGGTTAGGCACCCGATAGGCCAGTCGTCCAGACCCTTTCGCCGGACCGCCCGCGCCCGCCCTAGCTGCTGCCCAACACATTGACCGTAAAGGCGATGACGCCCAGGTTGAACAGAAAGGCGGCCAGGCATTGCCCCGTCACCACGCGGCGCATCCGGCGCGAGGCGATGGCGACGTCCGACGTCTGGAAGGTCATGCCCAGCGTCACCGCGAAATACAGGAAATCCCAGTAATCCGGCTCGTCCGTGTCGGGGAATTGCAGCCCGCCGACATCGCCGTCCGCCCCCGCGCTATAGAAGAGATGCGCATAATGCAGCGCATAGACGATGTTGGAGAACAGCCAGGCCAGGACCAGCGTGCCGACGACCAGCGCGATGGTGACGGTGCTGCTCCGCCCGCGCAACTCGCCGCCGACCGCGACCAACACGACGAACAGCACGATCCCGCAAAAGACGAGAAGCACGGCGCGATTGGCATCGTTGCGCGCGGCCCGCGCCCGCATTTTCGCGGCCTGTCCTTGTCTCAGCAGCGGCACCAGCGAGGCGAGGAAGAGAAAGGCGGCCAAATCGAACCCCGCCAATATGCCCCGCGTCATCCCGAAACGCGGAGACAATATGAGGCTCGCCACGGCCAGGATCAGCGCGAAGGCCAGGAATCGCGGCGGCGCGATCCGGTCGCCGATACGGGCTTGCAGGCGGTGCCAGCGGGAGGTCATGCCGATGATCTATCCGAACGGGGGCCGATTCAGCCAGTGCCAATCCCGGCCGGCCATACACGGGGCCGACCGGGCGGGGCCCGGGGTGAGTGGCCTGTAAATATTGGGCTGCATCAAGGTCTTGGGCCGTTCGATGTGGCAAAGCATGATCATGGACCAAGGCTGTCATTCCGCCGCGCTGATCATCATCGACATGATCAACGACCTGGATTTCGAGGGCGGCGAGGATTTGCGAGGGCCTGCCGAGGCGGCGGCGCAGCGGATCGTCGCTTTGCGCGCCGCCGCCGATGACGCCGGGGTGCCGGTCATCTACGTCAACGACAATTTCGGCCATTGGCATTCGGAGCGTTCGTCGATCGTCGATCATTGCGACCGCGACGACAGCCCCGGCCGCGCGCTGATCGCGGCGCTGCGACCGCGCGACAGCGACTATTTCATCGTGAAGCCGCAATTCTCGGGCTTCTATGCCACCAACCTGCCGGTGCTGCTGCCGCAACTGGGTGTGTCCCGCGTGATCCTGACGGGCGTGGCGGCGGACATCTGCGTGCTGTTCACCGCCGCCGATGCGCATATGCGCGAGTACGACCTGTGGGTGCCGGGCGACACGGTGGCGAGCGAGAGCGACGACCATCGCCGCTGGGCGCTGGAGATCATGCGGCACAGCATGTGCGCCGAGACCGGTCCCACCCATTAACTGGCACTGGCGGACTGGCTGTCCCGCGACGGTTGAACGCACTCTAGCGCGAGGGGCTTCGCTACCTTAGATAGCGCCCCCTCTATGGCACGGATCGAAACCCCCAAGCGCGTGCGCGGCACGCAGGACATCTTCGGCGAGGAACAGCGCCGCTTTGCGCAGGTGCTCGCCACCTTCGAGCATGTCCACGGCCTCTATGCCTTTCAGCGGCTCGACCTGCCGGTGTTCGAGGATACGCAGGTCGTTGCCCGCTCGATCGGCGAGACGACCGAGGTCGGGTCGAAGGAGATGTACACCTTCCCCGATCGCGGCGGCGACCTGCTGACGCTGCGGCCTGAGTTCACCGCCGGGATCGCGCGCGCCTATCTGACCGAGGGGTGGCAGCAATATGCGCCGCTCAAGCTCGCGACCTCGGGCCCGGTCTTCCGCTATGAGCGCCCGCAAAAGGGCCGGGATCGCCAGGTCCATCAGATCGATGCCGAAATCCTGGGCGCGGCCGAACCGGCGGCGGATGTCGAACTCCTCGTGATGGCCGACCAGCTGCTGCGCGAACTGGGCATCGCCGAGGGCGTGACGTTGCAGCTCAACACGCTGGGCGATGCCGCGACGCGCGATGCGTGGCGCGACGCGCTGGTCGCGCATTTCGAGGCGCATCGGGGCGAGTTGTCCGAGGACAGCCTGACGCGGCTGGAGAAGAATCCCTTACGCATCCTCGATTCGAAGGACCCGCGCGACCGGCCGATCGCCGATGCCGCGCCGGATATCGACGCCTATCTGACGCCCGAGGCGCGCGCCTTTTTCGAGGCGGTGACGGCGGGGCTGGATGCGGCGGGTGTCGCCTGGACGCGCAATGCGCGGCTGGTGCGTGGTCTGGACTATTATCGCCACACCGCGTTTGAGTTCGTGACCGACCGGCTGGGCTCGCAAGGGACGGTGCTGGCGGGCGGTCGCTATGACGGGCTGGTCGAGTCGCTGGGCGGTCCCGCGACGGCGGGCGTGGGCTGGGCGGCCGGGGTCGAGCGGCTGACGATGCTGCTGGACGAGCCTGCCAAGCTGGCTATCGATGCGGTCGTCGTGCCGATGGGCGCAGCGGCCGAGCTGCGCGCGACCGGCCTCATCGCCGAACTGCGTCGTGCGGACATCGCCACCGACATGGCGTTTCGCGGCAATATGAAGCGTCGCATGGCCAAGGCGAACGATCAGGGCGCCCGCTATGCGCTGATCCTGGGGGATGACGAACTGGCGAACGGTCAGGTCCAGGTGAAGGCGTTGAAGACCGGCGAGCAGGCGACCGTGTCGCTGGACGTGGCGGCGCAGAGCCTGTCCGACCTGTTGTTCGAGGACGAGATCGCCGAGGATCATGGCGAGCAGCTTTCTCCATTGGCGCAGCGTCTGACGCCGCGATGAAGACCATCTCGGCCGAGCGCATCGCGCAGATCGAGGCGCGACGCGACGAACTCCAGGCGATGATGGCCACAGGCGACCTGCCCTCGGACCGCTTTGTCGCGGTGTCGAAGGAATATGCCGAGCTGGAACCAGTCGCCAACGCCGCCGCCGAAGTGCGCCGGTTGCGGCAGGAGGCCGATAGCCTGGCGTTCATGACGCAGGACGGCGACGACGAATTGCGCGAGCTGGCGGCGGAGGAGCTTCACGCCAACCGCACTGCGCTGGCGGCGGCGGATCGCCACCTGGCGCTGGCGCTGCTTCCCCGAGACGCCGCCGACGAACGTGCCGCGATGCTCGAAATCCGCGCCGGGACCGGCGGCGACGA
>SXGS01489514.1_pt1 | contig 10250 bp, 9 predicted proteins | sample 3174681 | NCBI WGS metagenome assembly SXGS01 (sample SAMN11356861, study PRJNA531348) | freshwater metagenome | isolation source: freshwater sample F1-80 | place: China: Fuxian Lake, Yuxi | collected 2017-12-25
GAAGACGTCGTCGCCGGCATCCGCACGCCAGAGCCGATCGCGGAACTCGGCAAGTACAACGCCAAGGTTTATGAGCAGCTTTGTGGCATCCGTGCGAGTCTCGAAAAGCACTACAAGGAAATGCAGGACATCGAGTTCACGGTCCAGGAAGGGACGCTCTACATGCTGCAAACCCGCAGCGGCAAGCGAACCGGAACGGCGGCCGTTCGCATCGCCGTCGAGATGCTGAAGGAAGGGCTGATCGACGAAGTGACCGCGCTCAAGCGAGTGAATCCCGAATCGCTGAACCACCTGCTGCAACCGCAACTCGATCCGAAGTCGAAGGTCAAGCCGGTCGCGCAAGGGATCGCGGCCAGCCCGGGTGCGGCCAGCGGCATGATCGTCCTCTCGGCTGAAGCGGCCGTCGAACACGCAGCGAAGTTCCCGAACGATTCGATCATGCTCGTCCGCAAAGAGACCAGCCCGGAAGACGTCGCGGGCATGCACCTCGCGAAGGGCATCCTCACCAGCACCGGCGGCAAGGCGAGCCACGCGGCCGTCGTCGCTCGCGGCTGGGGCAAGCCGTGCGTCGTCGGGTGCGAAGCGGTCAAGATCGACGAGAAGTCGCAGACCGTCAACATCGCGGGCCAGACCCTCAAGGCGGGCGACTTCATCACGATCAACGGTACGACCGGCGACGTGATGATCGGCAAGGTCGAGACGATTGCCCCGACGATGACCGGAGACTTCGCAACGCTGATGACTCTGGCCGACAAGTATCGCACGCTCAAGGTGCGGACCAACGCCGACAGCCCGGCCGACTCACTCAAGGCGCTGGAGTTCGGAGCCGAAGGGATCGGCCTCTGCCACACCGAGCCCATGTTCTTCGGCGACGACCGCATCGCCGCCGTCCGCGAAATGATCCTCGCGACGACCGTCGAAGGCCGTCAAAAGGCACTCGCCAAAGTCGAGCCGTTCCAGAAGGCAGACTTCGTCGGCATCTTCGAGGCGATGGCCGGCCTGCCGGTCACGATCCGCCTGCTCGACCCACCGCTGCACGGATTCCTGCCGCAAAAGGACAACCTCGCCGGCGCGGAAGCGGTCGCCAAGCAAATCGGCACCACCGTCGAGAAGATCTTCGAGCGAGTCGATGAACTCCACGAAATGAACCCGATGATGGGCTTCCGAGGCTGCCGCTTGCCGATCGTCTTCCCCGAAATCGGCGACATGCAGGTCCGAGCGATCATCGAGGCCGCCATCCAAGTTCAGAAAAGCGGCAAGACTGTTCTGCCCGAAATCATGATCCCGCTCGTCGGCGTCGTCGAAGAATTGGTTCTGCTGAAGAAGCGAGCCATTGCCGTCGCCGAAGAGTGCATGAAGAAAGCGGGCGTCAAAGTCGAGTACATGATCGGCACGATGATCGAACTCCCGCGAGCCGCCTTGACCGCCGACAAGATCGCCGAAGAGGCCGAGTTCTTCTCGTTCGGCACGAACGACTTGACCCAAATGACGTTCGGCTTCAGCCGCGACGACATCAAGGGCTTCATGCCGACGTACCTCAAAGAGAAGCTGCTCTCCGTTGACCCGTTCCAGTCGATCGACGTGAACGGCGTCGGCCAACTGATCGAGATCGGCGTCACGAAAGGCCGAGCCGCTCGCAAGGAGAAGCACAACCAACACCTCAAGGTGGGCATTTGCGGCGAACACGGCGGCGACCCCGACAGCGTCAAGTTCTGCCACAACACCGGCCTCGACTACGTCAGTTGCTCGCCGTTCCGAGTGCCAATCGCCCGCTTGGCCGCCGCGCAAGCGGTCATCGAAAAGAAGTAGTTTCGTAGAGCAGGTCGAGTCACCAAGGCTCACCACTCAAACCAAAACCTCAAACGCCCAGCCCTCAACCGGCTGGGCGTTTTTTGTTGGAAGAGAGAAGAGTTTTGGGAACACTAATCTTCGCTAATCGACACTAATCTGATTCTGGATTTGTATTTTGACTTGCCCGGATTAGCGTTAATCAGCGTCGATTAGTGTTCCCTCCTTTGCCGTTTCATTCCTGGAGACCGAAGCATGTTCAAAGAAGAAGGCTACAAGTTCATGGGAGCCGCGTTCGAGGTTTACAACCAGATTGGTTACGGCATGGCGGAAGAGGTCTATCAGCAGTGCCTCGAAATCGAGTTGCACTTGCGCGGCATCCCGTTTCGATCCAAGCACGAACTTCGCTTGATCTACAAAGAGCATTCCATCGAAACCGTCTACAAGCCCGACTTGTTCGTCTACGAAGGAATCGTCGTCGAACTGAAAGCCGTCACCGAGCTGACTTCAGACCACGAAGCCCAACTCTTCAACTACATGCGCATCGCCCGACAACCGGTTGGTTACTTGGTCAACTTCGGCCACAAAGGCGAACTGCAATGGAAACGTTTCGTCCTTTCCGACCTCCATCCGACTCTGGCATAAGCATGAAATTTGGAACGCTAATCTCCACAGATCCTCGCTAATCAAAGCGTCCAAGACTGCGTCTACCATTTGTTTCCATCAGCATAAATTAGTGCCGATCAGTGTTCCTCAGTTTTGTCTTCTTCCACCAACGACTCAAAACAGTTGCCGCTGCTTTGGCTGCTTGTGGGACTGCAATTCTGCGGGCATCTTCGGAAGCGGCGGCAAAGTGGGGACGAGTTCGATCAGGCGGTGATGAAATCGTTGGGCGAACTCCGCAGCGAAGAACTCGTTCGGGGTGTGCGTGAAGGCGAAGGATGCCCGTGAGCTTCCTTATTACCAATGGTTCAGCCCATAATTTGTGACCAGTCGCAACACGTCTCTCCCACTCTCGTTTGCTTTAGGAGCTTCCCATGTCAGCTCAACATGGATATGGCGCGATCGGCTTTTTGACCCTGTTGGTTCTGTCGGCAATGAATGTGGTTGCCTCAACCACAGACGCTCAAGAGTTGCTTGGCGCGAAGGCCGCTTTGCAGCGAGTCCGTGATCAGGCTCAAACGGTGGCACCTGAGAAGGACTCGACGGAGTTGGGGAAGACGGTTCGTGAGCTGCCCAAGAAATTGGAAACGTTGGCTCCGGCGGATGCAGCGGCGGCTTGGATCGAGGTGTACGACGCATGGCTTGCCGCTCCGCAGCAGATTCGAGCCGGGCATCAGCAGCTTCAATTCAACAATCTTGTTGATGCGTTGCCGTCACCGGCGGCTTGGCCAGAATTGGCACGTTTGATCGATGCTCGTCCGGTCGAAGGAAATGATGCGGCGCAAATGCGGGCGCTCGGACTTCGGATGTTGGGACACCGGTTGACCAACCAAAAGAATCTGTTGATCCAGGACGTTGAGCGAGCATTGAAGTTGGTCGAGATGCCGAAGAAGGGCGACAGCAAAGGGGGCGGCTTGAGTTCGCTCATTGGGAAAGTCTTCAGAGGCTCTGAGGACCAAGACTATTGGAAGCAGAACTTGCTGACTCATGTGATGAGCGTGAAACAAGAGTTCGATCCCAAATCGGCCATCGAGCAGTTCCGTTCGGAGTTGGAATCGCAAGACTCGGAGCACGGCGGCTATGTGACGGTGCCCGATTTGATCCGCTTGGCGGGACGTGAAGCGGCGATTCCCTTGTTAGAGAAGGCGCTGCGGCTGAAGAGCGTCGTGCTCAACTTCAATTCTCACGGTTTCTCCGCACAAGTCGAAAACGAGACGATCAAGCTGGCTCGCGAGTTGGCGAGGAAACATCTGAAAGAGTTGCCTCATCCGCATTGGGAGTTGTGCCACTCCATCGATGCCGTGGACCTCTTTGAGGCATTTGCCGCGATGCCAAAGTCGGAATCACCGGGTCGGCGGCCCCTTTGGGGCGACGACAACGTTGCTTCGATCTGGTACGTCATGGGGTTGATCGTGCGAGATCGTCCAAAGGATGTGTTGAAATTCCTGGCCGAATCGCGAGGAGACGGCAACGAGTCACGCAGAAGCTATTTCGCGGTGCAACTCAGTCATTCGATTCTGCCAGCGCTGGAACGTGCCGGTCATTCGCGGAAGGTGCATACGTTTTTGGTGGAGGCGCTGAAGTCTCAGCCTGATCTGCCGCTGTGGGAAACTCTGGTCGGATTGTCGGCTCGACTGGGCGAAAGCCGCCAAATGCTCGCCTTGGTCGAACAGTCACTCGGCAATCAAAAGCTGTCAGCCGCGACGCGCCGAAATGTTGAGACGGTTCGTGCCGATGCGTTGCTGGCTGCGGATCGCGTTGACGACGGAGTCGCTCAGTCTCTCAAGCTGCTCGCGGCTGAGACAGATGAGGGTGACCAACAGCAGGGTCGGTCACGGCTGGAGATCGCGTTGCGAGTCGCGGAGATCGGCCGGTTGCTGGAGCGCGACGAATGGTTACGTCAAGGCACGGACATCGCCGAAAAGCTATTGGCCGATGAATCGCAAGGCGGCGACATTGGTGGGCTTGTCGGCCTGCTGATCGACGTAGGCCAATTGGCTCGCGCCGAGCGGCTGATCATTGAGGCCTTGGCTAAGCAAACGGCAGAGAAAGACGAAAACAGTCCGTACCAGAGTTTCGGTGGTTACGGTGCGGACTCACCTCTGGAGCATCTGCTGCGGGTCTATCACAAAGCCGGTCGTGCCGCTGATGTGATCACGCTGTTGGAGGAGGCTCCCTGGTGGAATAAGACCGATATCAGCGAGGAGCTACTGACGGATCGCGCTTCTCACGCCGTGCATGGAGAACGACCGACGGTTCCAGTGCCGTTGATCGCTGCCAGATCGCTCGCGGTGGTCGGGCGCAAAGACGAGGCTCGGCGAATCGTCACCGCGATGGTTCTCCAGTCGCCGAGCTTCGATCCCAGTTGGCAGTTGGCGCTGGAGTTGACTGGCGACGAGTTGGTTCCGTTAGCCGAACAAGCGTTCGCTCGCGATCGGTTTGAAGAACGGCCGTTGATCTGGCAGGCGCGGTTTCACTTGGACCGGGGCACCGTTGCGAACGCTGAAGAGTTGGCGCGGCAAGCGATCGCGATCGATCCGTCGGACGGCGAGCAGGGCCGTGGCGACCGCATGCGCGCGTACGCCATCCTCGCGGAGATCCTCTCCAAGAAAGGTGACACCAAGACGGCCGCGATCTACGAAGGTGCCGTCAAGGCGATCCGTCTGGCAGAACAAGCCGATCAGTTTTATCACGCGGGGTTGCTCAGCCGAGGCATCCGCATGTACCGCGCGAGTCTCAATCACTTCGCGGACGCCTACTGCATTCAGTCACGACTGGCCGTGCAGCTTGCCGAAGCGGGCGATCTCGAAGGAGCGTCGCAGCACTACCAGCGAGCGTTCGAATTGATGCCAGACAGTTTCGGCCGCGTCGAAAGCCACTGCTTTGGTTGCGAGGGAGTGTTTCAGGGACAGATCGCCGAGAAAATCGCCGAACGAGTGTTCTTGAAACTCGTCGCCGAGCAGCCGAATAACCCGCGCGTGCATTATCTCCTGGGCTACTTGCGAGAATCCGAATCACGCAATGACGACGCCGTGAAGTCGTTCCGCGAGGCAGTCCGGCTCGACCCAGATTATCTGAACGCCTGGCAGAAGCTGTTGAGTTCCGCTGATTCCATCGACCCGCCGCTGACTGCCAAGGAGCGCGACGAAGCGACGTTCCAGATCCTGCGATTGGACCCTTCCGGCCGTCATGCTCGAGCGGACGTTTCCAAGGTTCAAGACGTGTCTCGCTTGTGGACGGAGCTGCGCGACAATGCTCGCCGCGCGCCGGAACTCGAACTGTCGCCGCTCTTCGAACTGAAGGCCGCCAAACAAAAGCACTCCGAAGCCCAGAATTCACAACTCCGTGCAAGATTTGGTTTGGAGTCTCTCAGCCAACTCTCGGAACGGCGTGCCGATCTCTCGTCGCATGGGAGTCTGAATGCGATTGCGACGGTCATTCAAAGCGCCGAACGATGAGGACTCGCGATCAACACGGCCACAAGACTCGCAGTGACCTGAAAATCGGCATCTCCGGTGAACCCGACTCCGTAAAATTCTGCGACCGCATCGAGTTGAACGACGTTGCTTGTTCGCCGTCCCATGTACCACCAATCAAAACAACTGACGCTGTTTCGGCCGCTTTTGAGACTGCAATTCTGCGGGCATCTTCGGAAGTGGTGGGAGAGTGGGGACAAGTTCGGTTAGGCGGTGATGAAAGCGTTGGGCGAACTCCGCAGCGAAGAAGTCGTTTGGGGTGTGCGTGAAGACGAAGGGGGAGAGGCCGGCTTGGAGCCACTCGGCGATGATGGGAGTCCAGTCGTCGATCCAGGGTTGGACGAGGTCGAGATTGTCGCGGCCGATGAAGCGGAGCAGTGGGTGGCGGCCGGTGACGGTGCGGCGGAGAGGCGGTCGAGGCTTGCGGCGTTGGGCTTCGATTTCGGACTCGGTGGTGGGTGGCGCAGAGAACAAGGCTCGGCTGTCGAAGAGGACTCGGTCGATGTGCAGGCGACGCAGCAGTTCGTCGAGCGCGCGTTCGATTGGGCCGTTGTCAAAGTAGTCGCGGTGACGGACCTCGACGGCGAATGGCAGCTCGCGCGGGAGGTTCTCGATGTATCGAGCGAGCGGCTCGAATTGTCGGCGATCGAAGGTGGGGCCGAGTTGCAGGAACGAGGGGCCGAGTCGGTTGGCGTCGTGCAGAATCGACAGCAGTTCCAGGAATGCGGCGGTCTCGGATTCGGCACCGAGGAGTTGCTTGTCGTGACTGATCGCTCGCGGGAACTTGAGGCAGAAGCGGAATCCATCCGCCGTCTCGTTGGCCCAGCGACGCACGGTGTCTCGGCTGGGGAGTGCGTAGAACGTGCTGTTTCCCTCGACCGTGTTGAAGACGGTGCTGTACTGCTTCAAAAAGTCGCGAGGCTTAGCATCCGATGTGAAAAACGGACCAACCCACGCAGGGCATGCCCAGACTGGGCAACCAAGGAACAACATGGGGAAGGCTTCCGGACTGCCGCTTGGATTTGAATCGAGTCTCATGGACAGTGAGTTCTATTGATGGGATCGCCGGCTGGAAGCCTACCCCATGTAGGAGCGGCCGACCATGAAACCCTCGCACCTGAAAGTCGTGAGCGTCAGGAACTCGGAGATCAGAGCCGTTGCCAGGTTCAACGGTTTGTCCGGATCTATTGAGGTCGGCCGTCAGAGCCGTCAGGAAACGCGCAGCTTCGCTGATTGCCAGTGCCGACATTGGATTCGGCAACATCAGCCGGTTTGTCGAGCGATTTTGAAGGGCGCGACGAACGACGTCCGAAATGAGTCCGTATCGTGATGATCGCGTTCGCTCGTCACGGTCCTCAATTTCCAAACAAGGTGGAGTGCTCATGGACTTCTTCCAGAATGCCACGGATGATCAGATTGCGTTGATGGGATGCTTTGTGGCACTGGTGACGTCGGCGGCACTGATGTACGTCAGCGTGTTCCTTAACCGGACGCATCGCAAAACTCAGCTTCGCAGGGACGCTGGCCACACGATGTCGCTGGCAGCTCGCGATGGGCGATCGGCACAGTCGACCAAGTCACGCAAAGTCGCCTGATCCCGTGGGGCAGGTTCACAACCTGTCCGCTCGAAACTCACGGGCAGGTTGAAAACCTGACCCAGTTGGTACACGATTCCGCGAGACAATCAATCTCTCTGCGCGGAAGGAGATTATTCATGCGTTCGATTTGTAAATCTGTTGCGGTGTTGGGGCTGTTGAGTCTCGGATACGTCCTGGGGACTGCCGGAGCGTTCGGCCCGAAGCCTCTGGGGGCACAGGCACCCGCTGAAGGCGGGCCTTCGGCAGAGTCGCTTACAAAGCTGAAAGAGGCGTTTGCCGCAATCAAAAGCGCGGCCGAAACACTTGAGCAAGACAATCTCTACGTCCCGGCGACCACATCGCTGAATGTCTTTTCGGTGATGGCGGGAGGAATCAATGCGGTGCGGGATCTCGAAGATGGACGTGGCGTCGATCCAGAAACGTTCGCCGCCCTGTACGCCGGCGAAGCGAAGCCCGAAGTCAAAGAGCACCTCGACCACGACGACCAAGGTCGCCTGACCTACAAAGGCAAAGTCGTTCGCATTTTTTCCAAACAGCGAATGAAATCGATCCTCCAAGAGCGAACGCGCTATTCGGCGGGGGGCGCAGTGAAGAAATAGCTCGGATCAACTCGATAACGCAATTCGAGTCACAGAGTGACTCGTCTACATGGCCCCAAATTGGCTGGCGGCTTCGACCGCGAGTTCATCGCAGCGTTCGTTCTCCGTGTGCCCGCTGTGGCCTTTAACGACCGTGAAGCGAACTCGGTGCTTGGCGAGCAACACATCCAGACGTTGCCAGAGTTCGAGGTTCTTGACCTCCGCCCAACGACTCCCCTCGCGACGTCGCCAGCCGTTTTTTTTCCAATTCGGCATCCAACTGGTGCAGCCGTCGGCGACATACTTGCTGTCGGTAATGACTTCGACCACGGTTGGACGAGTCAGCGATTCCAAACCCGAGATGACGCCCATCAACTCCATTTGGTTGTTGGTCGTTTTGGTCGCGCCGCCGGACAGTTCTTTCTCTTTGCCGCTCGTGGGATGCCGAAGAATGCAGCCCCAACCTCCCGGACCTGGGTTGCCGCTACACGCGCCATCGGTGAACAGCAACACTTCAACGGTGGGATCGTTCGGCATGGGTCGTCATCAAACAGGCAGCTTAGCGTTCGCGGAAAATAATTCGTCCGCGGTTGAGGTCATACGGCGAGACTTCGACCTTCACTTTGTCCCCCGGTACGATGCGGATAAAATGCTTCCGCATCTTGCCGGCAACGTGAGCCATCACCAGATGGCCGTTCTCCAGCTTGACGCGGAACTGGGTGTTGGCCAAAGCTTCCACCACAACGCCTTCAACTTCGATCGCCTCTTCTTTGGCCATACTGGGGAAATCTCGCGCGAGAGCCAACGAACATTTTGGGACAAACCCATGTTTAGAAGGGCGGCATTCTGGCGTTCGAGGTGACAGTTTGCCAGCCACAGCATTCACAGTTCCGAGCTCTCCGACGAACTGTTTCAGCGAACGATGGGATGATCGATGACAACCTGTTTGATTGGTCTTGGCGGCAATTTGGGGAACGTGTCGCAGACAATTGCAGGAGCCTTGCAATCGCTGTCTCAGACTCCAGGAGTGCGAGTCGACCGCTGGAGTTCGCTCTACCAAACCACGCCGGTGGGCTCGGCCGCCGGCACAGAGTTCACCAATGCGGCCGCCCAATTGGAAACAACGCTCTCCGCACGCGAGTTGTTGAGCGGCCTCTTGGCCGTCGAGAATCAGTTTGGTCGCGAGCGCAACATCGAATGGGGACCACGCACGCTCGACCTGGATTTGCTGTTCTTCGGCGATGAAATCATCAACGACCCGCCCGTGTTGCATGTGCCGCATTCCGGTTGTTGGTATCGGCGGTTCGTGCTCGACCCGCTATTTGAACTCGTTCCGAACTTTGTACATCCCGAGAAGCAACAGACGATCGCCGAGTTACGGTCTCGGCTATTGGCCCGGCCGTTTCGCGTGGACGTTTTGGACCTCGCGGGTTCTATCGACCCTGTCTTGCGAGCAATGCAGGCGATGCTTCCGGAATCGGAACTACGAGCGATCCGGCAACCAGACGAGGTGTGCCAAGACGATCACGGCCTGCTCGTCCGGCTTGATTCCGGGCCGCTGCCCCCTTGGGCCTTGCCCTTGAAGTCGCGAGTTGGCTGGCTCGACGTCAGCACCCGAATGGGCGATCGCCAGCAGAAGCTGAACAATATTCTGCGCTCCGCCGGCTTGTAGCGAACGTTCTCGTCTCGCTTTCGCATTGCTAGAGTTCGCCTCGTTCGTGCGCGACTTTGTTTCGCCGTCTCGGCTCAGTGAAGCACTTCATGGGAGGACGTATGTTATGGGGATCGGGAATTGCAAATTGAGAATTGCAGATTGCAAATTGCAAATTGGTGTGTTGTGGATTTGGGGAATGCTCACGTTCGCAACGACGCTTCCGGGATTCGCCGCCGAACCGAAGCAGGTCACGTCGATCGAAGGGATCACCGAGTATCGCCTCGACAACGGACTCAAAGTGCTGCTCTTCCCCGATGCGTCAAAGCCGACCGTCACGGTGAACCTGACGATCTTCGTCGGCTCGCGGCATGAAGGTTACGGCGAGGCGGGCATGGCTCACCTGCTCGAGCACATGGTCTTCAAGGGGACACCGACGTTCGCGGACATCCCGAAGGCACTCAAAGATCGCGGGGCCGAGTACAACGGCACGACC
>SXGS01563916.1_pt1 | contig 10249 bp, 9 predicted proteins | sample 3174681 | NCBI WGS metagenome assembly SXGS01 (sample SAMN11356861, study PRJNA531348) | freshwater metagenome | isolation source: freshwater sample F1-80 | place: China: Fuxian Lake, Yuxi | collected 2017-12-25
GTTTAGCCTGTAAGTGCTCAACGCCTTTCGGCATCAACGAATGAAACACCTGGGAGCCTGCCCCAGCCACAATCATCGACTGATGTGCTCAACGCCTTTCGGCATCACCGAATGATACACAGAGACAGAGATGAAAGCATCCGAGAATCCATGGATGTGCTCAACGCCTTTCGGCATCAACGAATGAAACACTCCGAACTGCTCAACCAGTGTGCGTGACTGATTCGCGTGCTCAACGCCTTTCGGCATCAACGAATGAAACACACTCGCCACTCGCCTCTTAAAGCCGCTCGGGCGACGCGTGCTCAACGCCTTTCGGCATCAACGAATGAAACACAGCGTGGTGTCTAACTTGTTTCAAGTCAACGGGTTAGTCGGGGAGAATTCACGTATTGGGTTTATGAGTTGCAATTCTGGAAAGATATTTGCGAATTCGACAAACTATCCACCACGCTTAAACGCGAAATGTAAGGCACTGTCAGGAGTTGCGTGCGAATAGGCCAGCTTCATGCACCCTTCATTCATTAATGACGAGAATGAAATCATGATCGCTTGCATCTTTTCGCAGAGAATGCGCGATTGGAGCTTCAATTAACAGAGCTGCTGCGGCAACTTCGATGGCCACCATGCCAAGATGCATGATTGTCAAACGATCCGAAATGACTCAGGCGGCCCCACCCATGTGGACTGATCACCACTGGAATGCTCGGGGATTCTGCACGCGCAATTGTCGCACAACGGAATAACCAGCAAATCGTCCTCGTCATCCATGATCTTTGTCAGTTCCCAGTGAAGTTTCTCAAGCGACCGCTGATCCAATCGGCACCGAAATACGCTGTACTGAATTCGTGTTCCATAGCCTTCCAGCTTCTTGGCGACCATCCGCAACCGCTTGGGGTTGCGCACGTCGTATGATACCAAATGCCAGTGTTTTCCACTCATGTTGATCGCTCCAGGATGCTGTCACTTGTGTCCAACCAGCTCTAACGAACTCGCATTCGCGCAAACAGCCCCGGACATCCTGTCCACTCTTTTTCCAACAATCTTAATTCCAGCTCTACCATCCGTGCATAAGACAGCGACTGGCCTGTGTACGGATGATGGTGAGTATCATTGAGGCGTTCTTCGAACAGTTGAATCGCTTTGCGTCGGCCGCTGTCGGACAACCACACCTTTTGTTTGGTGACGACGAAATCGTTGTCGACTTGCCATTGCAAGCGATTAACGCTACCGATCAACGGCATCTCCCATATCGTCGTACGGAACAACTCCATCACATCCAAGACCAGCGGCGGTGCCGCGGATCGCGGACGGTGGTAAAATCCAAACGACGGTTCCAGCCCAACGGCCAGCGCCGATCTGTGCACCAAACCAAACAGCATCCCGTACCCAAAACTGAGCAAGGCGTTGAACCGATCCAGCGGCGGGTGCTTCGAGCGTCCTTTCGGGACCAGTTCAGGAGCAATGTTGCTGGACAAGATCGCCGGAAGGGCCGCGAAATACGCCTTCGCGGCATGCCCTTCCAAGCCTAACAAAGTGGCTCGCGAGTCGGCGCGATCGATTCCGCGCAGCGCCTGCCGAATCGAGTCAATCGATGGTGCGACTGCTGCGCGGCCAGAATCAGCCGAGCGAGTCGAACGTAGCAGATATCGCAACTGCAATTCCAGTTTGGCATGAACCAGCCGTTTCGCCAGCGCGACACACGTGGTTTCATCGCGCAGCGCTTCGTATTGTCGCAACCGCTGTTGGACTCGCCCTGGAGAATTCGCCGTCCCCGCTGCGAATTTTCCGCCGCCAGTCATCCACTGAATATGCACTCCGCGACCGGCGCACAAATGAATGGCTTGCGTGCTGATCTGTGAGAATCCGTGAACAACGATCGTGTCAATATCTTCAATCGGGACGGTTTGTTTGGTTTCTTGGCGCAGTTCATCTTCGCCAACGATCGTCAACGATTCGCCACTACGACCGATCCGCGACTTCGGCGAGCAAACATGCAAAGTCTGTTTAGTTCGAGCTGATGGAAATAGCCGTGGCGTTTGCGCGGTCTGCATTTCAAGCTCGACAACTTCTGGCCCATCTTCAGCACCATTCGCTGGCTCCGTTGATTCAGCTTGCTCGCCAACCAATCGTTCCTCTTCAGGCAAGCACACCGGTGCCAGCGAGCACCGCACGCACAGATTCTCATTCGCCGCCACAGGTGGCCGTTGTGTCGAATGCCGCAATTCACGGGCGCGGGCCACCACAGATCTTAATTCCTCGATGGCTATAGCGTCGATCAGTACAATTGCAGTGACGTTATCCGCGTGGTAACGAATGCGAGCCTCTCGAACCGGTTCCTGCAGAGCCTCTTCGAGTAATACCGTGTAAGCAATCGCCTGAATGCGGTCGCTGGCCCAGGCCAATACTTCGTTGTTCGTGCCGCGTCGGCATCGCCCTCGTTTGTGTTCGTATGCGATCCATTTTCCATCGCGTTTGCGAGCAGCATCTACCTTGCCAAGTAAACCCCAGCTCTCGCTCGCAACTTCGACGCTCCGACGTTCGGGTGTCTCGTCATCGAGCGGCACGACCTCCTCATGCAAACGCCTTCCGGCATAAATCGCATCATCCGCGACGCGAATCTCCTCGACTTCTTCCAAATAGAACAGTCGTTCGCAGTACAGAATCGCATGCAACGCCATCACTCGTAGCGGTGGCTCGCCGAGTAGTAAAGCGCGCGATTCAATGGCTGCGTTCACGGATGACGTCTCCTTTACACGGATATTCGAATTCCTTCATTCTAATTCGTAATGTGGGTGTTGCAGGCGAGTTCCCCAGTTGGTTCATCAGTCTTGGCCGCTGAATTCTACTTGGATCATCGGCATGCGTTGTACATCAGGCGCGTTGAGGCCTAGTCGTTCGAGATTTCCCGTTGCATACCGCGTCCCCGCTGAACCCACGTGATCGACCCACACGGGTAAAGTCAAGCGGCCGCAGTCGTGGGTAAGAAACACTTCGGCGTTTTCCGCATGATCAGCCAAACGTGTATGCAGTCGTTCATCGAACAGTGAAACCTCGTTGACTAAGTGCGTGCTTTCACCAAGGGAGAGCCCGCCGAAGCGCGAGACGTTGCTCGGCATGGTCAGCGATTCGCGCACGCGAGCTTCCAGGTTCGAGCCACGATCCGCTGGTTCCTCGGACGAGTCGATCCAGATGAGAGCTTCGACATCGGTGAGCAATTGCTGAAAATCGGGACGCGAATTTCCAGGCGAACCGAGCGGCTTGCTCTTCACTCGCCAAACGGTTCGCAGCACGACGCTCTGGTCTGGGCGGTTGAGCAGAGCGGGAGCGACTCGACAGCCGATGTGTCGTTCGCGTTTTGTTTCGCCCACCAGCGAAAGCAAGAAGCCGTAGCATGTCGCCGGTGGCGGTAGGCGTTCGGTTTCGAGGTATTCCCGCGCCAAGCCCTTGCGAAAGCAGGCGATTGGCACGGTGACGTAGATGCCGAGCATGCGGTTACTCCTTCACGCCGAGCTTGGCGTTGATACGTTTCACGGCCTCGGCGGCGGCGGCTTTCACGCCCATCACGATGACTCCCTGGGCCTTCAAGTCGGCGGCCAGCGGCGACGACAAGTCGCTGACTCCCACGATCAATTCGTCAGCGGCGATGTCGCCCGATTCCAGGCGCTTCAAAAGCGAGGTGGCGTGAACCGTTTTCCCTTCGTCGTCCGAAGCGAAGCAGTAGAGCAATCGTGGCGCGGGATCGTCGGTAAGGCGAAACACAACGGCGTCGGGCGAAAAGTCGAACAAGAATCGGCCATGATTCCCAGCGACCGTGCCGAGTTCGCAGAGTGACTTAACAGCTTTGGCTGTGCGCGATTTATCTCGCAACCGATCCGGTGTCAGTGCGACACCGAACTGATAGCGCGTCGCGTGAACTTCGGTACCGTACGGAACTGGGTTCTTGCTCTTGTTGTCTCCTTTCGCGGCGGACGCGGTCGCTCCGGGCGAAGCGGCATTGAACGTGACGTCGCCCGACCACGGTGTGAGCGACACGGCTCGCGTAACTTCGAGCACTGCGCGGCGAACGTTGGCCGAACCGGCTTGGCCCTCTTCGTTGGCCGCGTCGGCCGTCATAAAGCCGAGTAAGTCGTCGTCGATGTACGTACTGTTGCTGTCATTCGCCCAGCCTTGAAATCTGTTGTCTTTCCAATCGTTGGTCCGTTCTCCTTCGTCCCACGAACGATTCGTGCCGTTCGATTCGGCCGTCGCCAACAGCCGCCGCAACGCGAAGCGAATCGCTTCGGCACTGACGGTGGAATGCGATTGCCCTTGCCAGATCAGCTTTTGCAGTGTGGTGATGTTCCCTTCGTTTTCCGCGCGGTTGTTGGCCGCAGTGCCATATCCGGTGACGATATTCGCGAAGACATGCAGACTCATGAAATGTTCCTGTGCGGTAAGTGATGTTTGACGCTGAGTGACGATTGGACGAGTTACGAAGCCTTGGTTTGGGCCTCTCCTGTTTTTTCTTTCTTCAAGAATGTTCGTGAACACTAATGGACGCTGATCTTCACTAATCCGGATCAGGGAAGATCAGTGCGGATCAGTGTTCCCTTCTTCTCGATGTAGGTCAGAGTGAGATCGGACCGTTTTCATTCCAGTTCGACCCGATGGTCAAGCTACGAAGCCTTGGCCTCCGTGGAGGCTTCGATTTCTTTTTCGCCCGTGCCGGAGTAGCTGGCGAGCGCGAGCAGGGCGAGATCGCGCGTAAGCTGCCACTTGCCGGGACTGAGCCACGGCAACAAGGATTGCCAGTCGGTTCGCAACACGCTGTTCATGCCGGAACGGGAAAACAGATCGCAGATCGCGTGGCGAAATTGATCAGCGGTCTTGGCTCCGGCAAACGCCAGCCGCCATTTATCGAACTCGCCGGACATCCGATTTTTCATCGCTCCCAGTTTGCCTTTGTTCTCACTGGCGATCGCGCCAAATCGTCTGCGCAGCGATTCGTGAACCGCGCGGACCACGGCCCCTTCGCCTTGGTCGCGCCATTCGATTTTCTCAGTCATGGCTTTCAGTCCTTCCTTTTCAAAAAAGAGACGGGGTCGAAATGGTTTCTTGGATACGGGATCGAGCTTGGTCATCAGGTCCACAAACCCGCGATACCAAGGCTGGCCGCGCGCGAGGTTGTCGGCGACCAGCGGCCGCACGATGCTGTCGGAAAAGAAGTGCACTTCGTGTTCGACGACCTGAGCCTTCTTGCCTTTACCGACCTTCTCTTGTCGCTTGGTCGTGGCGACACGCGGGCTGAGTTCATCGAGCGCGATCTGAAATTGTTTCAGCGAGACTTCGTCTCCAGCGGGCACGGCCAGCGTGCTGACTCGCGATTTCTGTTGGCTCCCCCAACTTGTCGGACGAAACAGCACGGCATGACAGCCGAGCAATCCAAATTTCTTTGAGGTCTTGCCAAGCTTCAATCGAAGCTGCGCTTGCAGCGCGGCGTCTCCCGCGCTGGCGATGCGGCATTCCTTCGCGGCGGTCGGCGTCATCTCCGGCCGTTGAAAACAGAAGGCTGTCAGGTCTTCGACTTCAGGTATGACGAGCACACCGCAGCCGCGATTGATCGCCAGCGTCAACGCTCCGACGAGCGCGAAGTACAGCGGCAGGACGCGCTCGACCGGGTCTTCAATCTTCGTGGACGACGAGTAGGCAACGTGACGGACAACCGCGCCAGGACTGAGTGGCCCGATCACTTCGACAGGCCTCGTGGTCAGGCAACCATTTTTCTCGATCAGTTCTTTCCAGCCGTCTTGATGCTTGAACCAGGAACACGGCTTGTACTCGACACGAATCTGCTTCTTCTGCCCGACGTCGAATTCGATCACCGTCGGTTCCTTCGCCAAAGTGCGCGTCTTGCCGTGCTGGATGAACGACAGCGTCATCCCTTGCTGCAATTCGGCAAGCACTTCGCGAGACGGCGTCGCCCCCTTTCGATACTGCCCCGGCAAACAGACCAGCCCCGAGTCGTCGATCTGAAACGCCAACGCGAAAAGCCGCTTCAAGAATTCGCCCGCCGCATTCGGCGCTGGCAACTGCAGCGTGATTTGCGTCGGCTCAACCGTCCAAGGCGGCTCATCGTCCGACCACGGCGTGCCCGGAACCTGTTCGTCGCCATACGTGCCATCCCGATACGCCTGCTCGATGTGCCTCAACGTGCAAGCCAACCCACCCAACCCCACGCGATGCAACAACGACATACCGGGCGCAAACAGCTTCAAGCGGATCGACAGCGGCTCCGACTTCGCCTTCTCCTTGGATTTCTTTGCCACTTGGCTTCTCCTAATCGTTTAAGGAATGTTCGGGAACACTGATCGACGCTGATCGTCGCTAATCCGACTCAGTGAAGATCAGCGCGGATCAGCGTTCTGGCTGCCTGGTAGATGCATGTCGGAAAGAATGAACCGCTTCCATTCCAACTCGCCTCGATGGCCGAAGTTGATGAGATACCCAACCGACTGGCGGGCGATCCGCATGTAATTGAAAAGCTGCGCTTCGTGGTCCGAGATCAGTTCGGTAACCGCTTTGAGTTCCACCACGACTCCGCCAAATACAAAAAGGTCTGGCTTGAACCGAGTCGTGAGCTGTTCCCCTTTGTAGAAGACAGAAAGTTCTTGCTTGGCGACAAACGGAATCTCACGCAGCCGCAGCTCGATCTCCAAGCTCTGTTGATAAATCTCTTCCGCCATCCCATAGCCAAGTTCGTTGTAAACCTCGAACGCCGCTCCCATCAGCTTGTAACCTTCCGCTTTGAACATGATTGGCTCCCTGGTATTGAATGCTTGAGAAACACTGATTGACGCTAATCTCCACTAATCCGGATTAGCGGAGATTAGTGTGAATTAGTGTTCTGCCTCTCTGTTTTCCGTGCTCCAACTTCCGCCTCGTTTCTTGTCGTAGTTCAAGAAGCCGTTCGGTGTGATTTTGATTCCTTGGTACTCTGGCCATTCGCGCCAGTTTGGGAAGAATGGGCGTGGCATCGGGAGCAAGACTTCGCCGAGCGACTTGCGGGTTGCTGCATCGGCAGAACGAAGCGCGGTTAGGTCGTCTTGCAAGATGACCGTGATCCCAGGCGAACCTTTGCGCAACTCTTTCACTTCACGGCGCGGGCCGCCGTCGAGCCACATGCTGTCCAGTTTAATTTGCTCGCACTGCGGCGAACCGGCGCGTGTTTCCCACGCCAGAACCAAGTCGCGTTGGGATATCGAAGCGGGAAGAGCGGCGAGCCATTGCTGAGCCTGAAGTAGCTCATCGTCTGAGTAAGGAAGCGCGGCCAGCTTGCCGTCATTTCCGTTCGGAGTCACCACGACAAATTGCATCGTTGGGTTGTCGCGAGTTCGTGCGCGGCGATTGAGTCGCCCCAATCGCTGAATCAGCGACGAGATCGGAGCCAAATCTGTGACCAGCAGCGTCGCGGAAAGATCGAGGCTCATTTCGGCGACCTGCGTGCAAATCGCCAGTGACGAACCGTGATCGTCCTTGAACGACGCAATCACGTTTGCATGTTGGCGAACTCGATCTTCGTACCGAAACCGACTGTGGTAAATCAGTGGTTCCAAACCATTCGCCGAGCAACGATCGGCGGCGTCCATCGCGCGATTCACTGTGTTGCACACCCACAAGATTTTTCCGGGCCGATCGGTTCGGCGATATTCGTCACCGACCAGTCGCACCAGCGCCACATCTTCAGGCACTTCTGGCCCGCGGTGATATCGAGGCAGCGTTTCCAATTCCTCCGGGCCGCCGATTTCGACGAGAGCCGAGCCTCGTTTGGTGACTACTTCTCGCAGTCGTTTCAAACGCGATTCAGGAAGGCTCGCGGTCATCAGTAGGATCGGCACTCCGCGCAGGTCACGCACGAACCGCAGCAAGGCACCGAACAGCTCGCTGTCGAATGCGTGAATCTCGTCGAACACGAACGTGGCTCCCGCGAGCGCGGGCCAAGCGTAGAGGCCGCGTCGATTGTTCTGCATCACGCCGAGCACCGCATCGACCGTGCAAACAACAATCGGCGTGGACCACGTGTCGAGCGATTCGATCCGCGCCAGTCCGTCATCGTCATCCGTTTCGTCGCTGCGATCGGTGACTCCGAGGATCAGCCTTTCGTCCACGTCTGAGCGACCATGAAACAACCTCGCACCGCACTTCGCCAGTTTCTCGCTTTCGTCAAAGACGTAATCACGAAATCCTTCTGTCGCCGTGCCGGTCGTTGGATAGCAAAGGTAGAGTCGCTTGCCCAGATGACGCGTTCGCAACCAGTGATACCCGGCCAAAGTCTTGCCGCTGCCGCAACCTGCTTTGACCAGCGTCACATCGCCCGCGCGATTCGCGACTTCTTCTTGAAACGGACGAAGCGGTTGTACGGCACCATCCTTGGTCAAGCGGCTCGCGATGACTTCATCCAATTCGGATCTGCTCGGAACTTCCGCAAACGCTCGCCGAACCCAATCGCGCCGCGAGTCATCGCTGGCGGCATGAATCGGGATCGCTGAACCGGCCACGTCCGCCGCGACCAAGCAGTTCTTGACCGCCGCGGTAAACGCCAGCAGTTCTCGATTTTGGCTCAGCGACAATTCCCAAACCTGCGACTGTTTAAGCGTCTCTGTCCCGATGTGATCCAAGACCGATCTCAGATCGACTTTCAAATCAGTAACTCTCGGCAACGTGAGTTCGCCCGATAGAAACTCGTCGGCCAACAGCCGGAGACAATCTCGAAAATCTTCGTGCGCTAAGTGTAACCGCATCTCGCTACCAACTCCTTGCGACAAGTCCGTGGGCGGCGATGCTCTTCCAAATGCCGCGTGGTGGCCGGTCACCGCCCACAACATGACCATCCAATCGACCTGACTCGTTTCGCTTTTGCCAAGCGCCGGCTTGAGCCAGCCGCCGAGCGACTCGTCTTGCAGCATCCACCAAGTGACCCATTCGTGCCGCAATCCTTGTGGTCTGCCGATTCGATCTGCTCGCCGAAGAATCATTCCTTGAAAATGATCGTTCGCCTTTCCCAAGTCATGTACCGCCGCCGCCAAGCGAACGACTTGGCGAAAGCGTTCTATCCACAGCGCAGGTTCAAGACCAAACGCGCGCAGTTGTTGCTCGGCCGTCGCATCCAACACTGCATCGGCGGCCGCCAAAACATCGCGCAGATGCTGAGGCAAGAACACATGAGGAGGAGCAGGTCCGTCCTCTTTCGAGTTCCAGCTCTTCGCCCAAAGTCGCTCAGCCATCTGAGCCTCCTTCGCGAGCGTCGAACGGCACAAACACACCGCAGCCCATGTGCCTTCGTCCGCCGAGGCCGTGGGTTTGGAGTGCGAGGGATTCTTCGGCTGTGAGACATTCGACGATCGTTTCGTAGCCGACGATTTCTTTGTCGCGGATGCGCAGTGTGCGTCGGCGGGGTTTGCCTGCGTGATTGATTGGGATGATGAACTGGGCTTGAGAAGAAATGGAGAGAGCGTCGAGTTGGCGACGCAGCTCGGTTTCGAAGCGAGCTTGGTCGGTGCAGTTTTTTGTTGTTACGAGTCGGCTGCGAAGAGCAGGTGCGAGGACTAGCGCGCGTACCTCGGGGATACCGACAGTGATCGATGTTGTGCCCAAATCTAGTCGCATGCCGGCTAAGGGGAGAATGCTGGCAATGTGGTCGGTGTCAAGACGTAGAGTAAGACGACTTAGCGGTGCCACTAACTGCAACTGCCGATTGCCGATTTGCTGGCCTCGAATCGGATGAATACCGAGCCCATCTCGAATACCGTGGATTTGTGGCACCAGACTCGATATCGCAGCGAACAGTCGGTAGCCATGATCAACTGGAATCGGCTGGTTCGCACTGATGGTAAACGATAGGTCGATCATTGTCATGTTCTCTCTCCCAACTCGAGCGTTTCATGACCCGACGAACATAAGCTAGAAACAACGGCGCAACGTTTGAGTAGCAATTTTAGGGGCTGATACCTGCTGATACAATAATTGCTGTCGAAGTTCTGGATGTAACAACGTAGGGTGTTCGGCATTTTCGCTCTAAGGCGAGCGGCAGATGGGAATTTACCAAGGCCTAAGCGAATACAAGCCCAATGCGCAAGATGTAACGATGAATAGCAAGAGCGTTGTGCGTCATGACGCGGGATTTTTTTTGAAATTTTTTGTGGTTTGATTATGTTAACGTGAGTACGTAGGTGCCCGGCCCCGAATGGTCGGGTGAATTTTACTGGTTCCA
>SXGS01103069.1_pt1 | contig 10247 bp, 8 predicted proteins | sample 3174681 | NCBI WGS metagenome assembly SXGS01 (sample SAMN11356861, study PRJNA531348) | freshwater metagenome | isolation source: freshwater sample F1-80 | place: China: Fuxian Lake, Yuxi | collected 2017-12-25
CCTGCCTGGGTGGGTCTTGGCTGGAATCCCATCCAGACCGGAGACTGCCACTTGAATCCGTCCGAGGTCGTGGAACACCGCAACGACAGCAAGGAACTCTACATCCGCTGCCTCCCGATGCAGTGGCCGCTCGACAACGTTCGCGGCGATTGCGTGTTCGAGACCTGGACCACCCTCGAAGGTCCGCTCATCCACATGCGCTTCCGTTGCACCAACCGGCGCGCGGACAGAACCCAATACCGTCCCTGTCCCCAGGAGCTGCCGGCGGTCTACACCATTTCGAAGCTGAGTCGACTGATGTCGTACACCGGTGACCAGCCCTTCACCGGGGCCCCTCTCACGCACGTGGTCAACGACTGGCACAAGCCCTGGCCGTGGACCCGCTTCCTAGCGACGGAGGGCTGGGCGGCGCTGGTGGATGACGACGGCTGGGGCCTGGGTGTCTTCAAGGCCGATGGCTTGGAGTTCCATGGCGGCATCCATGGGGACGCCCGGTCGGACGATCCAAAACACGGTTCGACCGCATACGTGGCTCCGATCCACCACGAGAACTTCGACCACAGCATCGTCTACGAGCACCGGACCGAGTTCCTGGTGGGCCGGCTTGAGGAGATGCGTCGTCGCTTCAACGCGATGGCCGACCGCACGCCACCGGTGTGGCGGTTCCAACACGATCGGCAACACTGGACCGTCCGGGACGCGACCGACTCGGGCTTCCCGCTGTCGGGGGCTTGGACCGTCCGCATCGGCGAACGCAGGGCACGGCTTGAAAGCGGCGGCCGCTGCTGGCGAGCGGAAGAAGCACCGTCGATGAAGCTGCGCGTCGCGTCCACCGGAGGCCCGATGACCGCCCGGATTTTCTGGAAGCGGCTGGGCGAAGAACCATTCGACCGTGAGCGAAGCGTGCCGTTGGAGTTGGCCGGCGACGGCAAGGTCCGCAGTCAGGTCGTCCAACTCGGGAGCTCACCGAGCTACAGCGGATTAATCACCGGCCTGGCGATCGAATTAGGCCCACAATCACCCTCAGGCCAAACCCTGACCCTCCATTCGATCGAACTTGTGCGAGCGAAGCCGCGGAAGTGAGGAATGGGTTTCCGCCGCGACTGGATCCAATTCGAAAACCGTTCCTTGCCCCATTTTTGGTAGGTTTTTTGGCTTCATTTACAGCCAATTTTTGGTTGTTTATCAGCCATATTTTGGTTGTTTATAGAAAGTATGATGCGTCGCCATCTCACCGAGCAACTCTTTCAGGCGTTGGAAGACACACCCGCCGTCTTGATCAACGGTGCGCGGCAGACCGGCAAGAGCACTCTGGCCCAACTGCCGGAACTTAAAAAGCAAGGTCGCTACTATCTGACCCTCGACGACCCAGGCGTTCTGGCGGCGGCGAAGCGGGACCCCAATGGGTTCATCGCCGGTTTGACCGCACCCGTGACGCTGGATGAAGTCCAGCATGCCCCGGAACTGTTCCCAGCCATCAAGATGGCGATCGACCGCAAGCGCGAGCCGGGACGTTTTCTACTCTTCGGCTCGGCGAATGTGTTGTTGCTGCCGAAGTTGTCCGAGTCATTGGCGGGTCGGATGGAGTTGTTGACCCTCTGGCCATTTTCGCAGGGCGAAATCCATGGCGTCAAAGAAGGCTTCGTGGATGCGCTATTTTCCAAGCGACCGGTCTGGGCATCGGGGGAAAACACCCACCTCCAGCGCGATAAGCTATTTGAAAAAATCCTGTCAGGGGGTTATCCGCTGGCGATTGCCCGCAAAACCGCGGCCCGCCGCAAGGCCTGGTTTCAGTCCTACCTGACGACCATTCTTCAGCACGACATCCGTGACCTCACCCATGTGGCTGATGTGACGGCAGTGCCGCGTCTGTTGTCGGTGGTGGCCACCCGAGCTGGCAGCCTATTGAATTTCGCGGATCTGTCGCGCTCATTGGGGCTGCCGCAAACCACTCTGAAGCGTTACTTCGCCCTGCTCGAAGCAACGTTCCTGACTCAACTGCTGAGGCCGTGGTCGAGCAACCTCGGCCAGCGGGTCATCCAGACGCCCAAAGTGTATTTGAACGACACCGGCTTGTTGGCGCATCTGCTGGGATTGACCGTTGAGCGATTGAACGTGGATGGCACTCTCGCCGGTGGCGTGCTGGAAAACTTCGTGTTGATGGAATTGCGCAAGCAATCCGCATGGAGTGAAACCCAGCCGGAATTCTATTTCTGGCGCACAGCATCGGGACAAGAAGTGGACATCGTCCTGGAAGACAGCTCAGGACGATTGGTCGGTATTGAGATCAAAGCCGGTGCGACGTTGGGCGGCTCGGACGTCAGGGGATTGCAGGCGATGGCGAACGCGGCAGGCCCGCGATGGGTTCGCGGCGTGGTGCTTTACACCGGCAGTGAGGTCATTCCTTTCTCGTCCAATCTGCACGGACTGCCGGTGTCGCAACTGTGGGAAACCCACCCTCAGTAGGCGACAATTCCAGTCTCCCTTTCCAATGCCAGGCCAGCGCCAGCTCTCCAGAGATTTTCGGCGCGCCTGCTCCACCCGCAACACACCCAGTAGGGGCCGTTGCCGGAGACGTAGCCGGGTCCAATTCGGAAATCGTTCCCTGACCCCGTTTCCGTTTGATGAAGGCCTTGTGGATTGCATCGCAAACAGTTTTGATAGCGATCTTGAGACCAAAACATCCAACCGCTAAGTGACTATGAAACCAACTGTCTTTCTGGCTGTAGTATTGATGTTCGCCCTCTCACCGCTCGCTTTAGCAAAGCCCTTGAAGGTGTTCATTCTTGCCGGACAATCAAACATGGAGGGTCATGCCGCAATCAGCACCTTTGACTACATCGGCAAGGATCCACTCACGGCCCCCCTTCTCAAGGAGATGCGCAACTTGAATGGAAGCCCACGCGTCTGTGATCAGGTCTGGATGTCTTATTTGACCGGACCTTACGATGGCAGCGCCAATGGCGAGGGGTTGGGGAAATTGACCGCTGGTTTTGGGGCTCGTGGAGATCAACCCACCAAAATGTGTAGCAATATTGGTCCTGAGTTCACCTTCGGAATCTATATTGAAAAAGAGCTCACTGAACCCATTCTGATCATCAAGACCGCCTGGGGCGGCCGGTCGCTCAATACCGAATTCCGCCCGCCCAGCGCCGGGCCCTACATGCTGCCCAAGGTGATTCAGGAGGAGTGGGACCGGCATCCTCAGGGCGCACATGGGATTCCCAAACTAGAGGACCGCAAAAAATGGAGAGAAGAAAAGGATGCCGCCTCAGGCGTTTTTTACCGAATGATGATGGACCATGTGAAAATGGTCCTGGCTGATCCCAAACGGGTCTGTCCGGCCTATGACGCGAAGAATGGCTATGAGTTGGCTGGTTTTGTCTGGCTTCAGGGTTTTAACGACTTAGTCGATGGGACGACGTATCCCGGCCCCGACAAACCCGGAAGATACGACGTCTATTCGGACCTGCTGGCCCAGTTCATTCGCGACGTTCGAAAAGACCTGTCCGCCCCGAAGATGCCGTTTGTCATCGGCGTGCTGGGAGTCGGTGGGATGGGCGATAATCAAGTTTTCCGAAAAGCCATGGCTGCACCGGCAGACATGCCCGAGTTCAGGGGCAATGTCGTTGCGGTTGAGACAGCCCCCTTCTGGGATCATGCCATCGAGGTCGCGGAATCCAAGCAAGGTAAGTACAACGATATCGTTAGCGTCGCGAAAACACTCAAAACCGACGGCACGATCAACAGAGAGCGAAAATGGGATGGCTACTGGAAGCCTGTTGGCAAGCCTCTGCCAGAAGAACGGATCTGGCGCTTCGCTTCGATCGATGCCACCGAGAAGAAGGACCAGCTGAAGAAATATGATGCCAGACGATTCCGTGACGTGACGCTGCCAGCCGAAATTGCGAATTGGCACCGACCTGAATTTGATGACAGCAACTGGGCCGAAGGCAAGGCACCCATCGGGAAGGGCTCATGGAAACACAGCGGCATCACGCTCAAGAACTTTCCCTCAACCTGGGGAGAGGGCGAGTTTCTGCTGATGCGTACAACCTTTGAAGTCGAAGACACCCATTGCGAATCTTATCGCCTCGCGATATTGGCAAGACAGGGATTCCATGTTTATTTAAACGGACAAAAGATACACACCTACATCTGGTGGCAGGACAAGCCGCAATACAGTTCTGTCGTCCTCGAGAAGGAAATGATCAAGCATTTGAAGAAGGGGAAGAATGTATTGGCAGTTTACGCCAATGACCAATACGACCCTGACTCCCCGGAACATTACGCCGCGCTGGATGTACAAATTGAGGGTATCACCCAAGCGGACCAAGAAAAGCTCGACCTCGCCTTAGAGAAAGTCCTTTCCCCCAGAGATCGGGAAGCCCTCAAAGGCGCTTCCAATGGCGGATACCACTATTTTGGTAGCGCAAAGATCTTCGCCCAAATGGGTAAGGCGTTTGCGGAAGCAATTGCGAATCAGCTGAAATCTAAATAAACGTCCGCAGAACCATGAAAACACCGTCAAGACTTCGATAATTTCTGAACCGAATGCAGCCAGTCAAAGAACGGAGTCAGGGAACAATTTCCGAATTTGACTCAGGAGGGGTGTCAGTCACTGTCGCTCAACGCCTTGGCAGGTGCCCATCCAGGTTTGGGAGCCAATTACCCATTTATTGACCAAGCAAATCTGTGCTTCCAAAATCAGAAATCGTGCCCAAACCCGTTCCAACAAACGCAACTCGAGTTTGACAAATGCATAGGACTACTTTGTGGTTAGGAATGTCTAAACAATATGCAGTAAACATATTACAAATGTGAATTTAATTAATGAGTATATTATTCGTTCCGCCGAGATTATTGGTGAACGGACGCGAGCTGAAGAAAATATGATCAAGAGATTGTGCGATGGATCGAAAAAGGTAAGTCGATAAGGAAGGCGATTGATCGCGCTAATATAAAGTATCCTGATGAGGCGCTCCGAGTTGATGATTCTATGCTCCCAGACCTACAATCTCGATATGAGTATATGCTGGAGCATGAAAATATTATGCGAAAAATTGAAGGTTCCTCGCGTCTCTCAATGAGGCGGTGGGGCTTGACGGGTGGCGGATGATGCCGAGAGAAGACACTAGAGCAGACCTTTGAACAGTTGCAGTAGCTTGGGAACGGGGAACGGGGTTAGGGAACGATTTCTGAATTTAAACTCAGGCGGGTGTTAGCTACTGTCATTCTATGCCTTGGCAATTATACATCTAGGTTGCAGAGCCATTTACTGAGTTATTGGAAGAGGAAACCTGTGCATCCAAAGTAGGCAATCGTTCTCTGACCCCGTTTCCCCCATTTTTACAACTTAAATCAACCCGCACTAAGAAAAAACTATGCAACATATCTCAGCTGAGCCCTTGGTTCAAAAGTTCAAAAACGGCACCTTCCAGCAATCGGAGATTGGTCCATATTTTATGGCCTACATGATTCTTTCGGCAGCCGTTTGGATTTTTTCATACCGAGACGCAACTGCGTGGGACATCTTAGGGACACTGGCTTCTGTCGTCATCACGTTTTTCGGAGTACTGCATCTTAAGGAGCAGAATCTCGATACGTTCGGCAACGATTTTGCGAGTAAGTATTTTTGTCTTGGCTGGGTCATTTTTGTTCGTATGTTGCTCTTTTCGATTCTAGCGGGCGTTGTGATCGTTGTGTTGACATCCATTGTCGGTTTGGGTGAGGCGCGGAAACCTATTATGACTTTAGTTGCAATTGGATGTCAAATTATTCACTATATGTGGCTTGGCTCATTATTCGCGCAATCAAATCAAACACAGACCTAACAAGGCATCGCTCCTTGCCTCCGACCCGCGACCAATTAAGTTAGAGACACTAAACATTTAAAAGCTATGCGTCAGCGCTATCGAGCCGTGCGTAACAAGCTGTGTTAGGGCTCACTATTTATGACACTTCAATACAAGGATTTTTCTCCATCGGCCGTCGAACACAAGGTTTTCTCAACGGAATATGAGAGCTTTTCGGAGGTCGTTGCTCATGCCAACGATTGGATCCGGGATTCTGGTGTGACAGTCTTGAATGTGGAGACCGTCGTGCTGCCGAACCTTCGAGATGCCAAGGATACATCACAAGTGATGAAGACGATAGGGCAGTCGGGGTGCTATTTGTTCCAAGTCGTTCGGGTTTGGTATAATGGTGACAAATAAATAAATTGAAGAAAAATCATCAGAGGATCATTGTATATGCAGAAATTTGAATACCATTTATAAAAATACGACGCCACCGGATTTTTGGGAGGCAAGGTGGATCTAGCCCAAATGGATATTGAGTTCAACCGACTCGGGCGCGATGGCTGGGAGTTGGTTTCCACCTTCGATACCAATTCCGGTTATGGCCAATCCCGGTAGATCATTGCGACCTTCAAGCGACCCAGGGACATTGCATGAATGCCTTTCGCTCCCTCAGAGACAGAGGCGATCCGGCGGAGGGTAGACTCCGCGCTGTCGGCCGACCTGCCGGGCATTCCTTGGCGCTGCCGCTCGGAGATCAGTGACACGGCGCCGTGGCGCCCTGGCCCTGAAACCGCTTTTGGCGTTCCGCTCGTTGCGGAGAATAGGACCGCTATTCACCGCATTTAATGCGGTGTTTAGTTTGCGCCTGCGGGAAATCTTGGGTCTATTCGCCGCAATTAGTGCGGAGGTTGCATGTACATCCACGAACACGCGAACTGGCCGGACCTCCGGTGGGACGAGGCCAAACTGGCGAGTCCTCTTGCCGAGGTGCGGTTCTTGCAAGGGTTGTTGATCGGCCGAATGCAATCCCTCGGATTCTCGCTCCGGGAAGAGGCCGCCTTGCAGACGCTGACCCAGGACGTGGTCAAGACCAGCGAGATCGAGGGCGAGAAGCTGAACACCCAGGCGGTGCGCTCCTCCATCGCCCGCCGCATGGGGGTGGAGGTCGGTGGTCTGCCACCGGTAGACCGGAACGTGGAAGGCATCGTCGACGTGATGTTCGATGCAACGCACGCCTACGACAGGCCGCTGACCGCGGAGCGGTTGTTCGGTTGGCATGCGGCGCTGTTTCCCACCGGCCGGAGCGGCCTGCAGCGCCTCACCGTCGGCGCGTGGCGGAATGAGGCCAACGGACCCATGCAGGTGATCTCCGGGCCCTACGGCCGGGAGACGGTGCACTTCGAGGCACCGGGGCACGAACGGCTGGCGGGCGAGATGGCCAGGTTCCTGAGCTGGTTCAATGCCCCAGCGCCCACCGACCCCGTCCTCCGGTCGGCAGTGGCGCATTTATGGTTCGTCACGATTCACCCCTTCGATGACGGCAACGGTCGGATCGCGCGGGCGATCGCCGACCTGGTGTTGGCTCGGTCGGAACGCAGTCCGCAGCGGTTCTACAGCCTGTCGTCGCAAATCCAGCAGGAGCGCACGGCCTACTACGCTGTGATGGAGCAGAGCCAGAAGGGATCGCTGGACGTGACGGTATGGATCGAATGGTTCTTGGGCTGCCTCCAGCGCGCGATCCAGAGCTCGGAGGTGACGCTGCAGGCCGTGCTGACCCAGGCGCGGTTCTGGGAGTCGCACGCGGGCCAGGCCTTCAACGGCCGTCAACGGCTCCTGCTCAACCGCCTGCTGGATGGCTTTGAAGGCAAACTGACCTCCACGAAGTGGGCCCTCATCGGCAAATGCTCCCAAGACACCGCCCTGCGGGATATTGGCGACCTGATGGAGCACGGCATCCTCGCGCGACAAGAGGCAGGCGGGCGCAGCACCAGCTACCAACTCGTGATGCCGAGGCCGTGAGCAGACTCCCGAAAAGAAGGCAAAAAAAACATCGAGGGCAGGGAACGATTTCTAAATTTCGTAACCGCTTGTGACGGCGTGGATCGAATGGTTCTTGGGCCGCTTCAAACGCGCGATCCAGAGCTCGGAGGTGACGTCGCAGGCCGTGCTGATCCAGGCGCGGTTCTGGGAGTCGGACTCGGGCAAGCCCTTCAAGGGCCTCCAACGACTCTTGCTCAACCGCTCCCCAAATGCGCATCCGCGTCACGAATGCCCCCAAAGTTCGGGCCGGGGACCGAGCATCGTCACAGGCCACCGAGGCTTCGCGTTAATTTTAATTCGTTTGATTATTTTTTGTATCTAATTCTCGGTTTTATCCTAATCCAACCACACCCTCTGATTGCCTACGACGGGTGACCGGTCGTCAACAGCCCCCAACTACGACAAACCTCACCGCCCGATGACAACGATCGGGAGAAGGCTGTGGGCGGAATCGTTGGAGGCGACTCACGAATCGGGAACAACATGCTGAACCGGAAAACGTTTTTCATTCGAGAACATGTCGGGCTGATAAAGCTCTCGAACACCTACGACATCCTGGACCCGGAGGGCGACGGGCGGCTGGGGATCGCCCAAGAACGGCCAGGAGGGTTCGTTCACGTGTTGCGGCTCCTCGTGAGCAAACAATATCTTCCCACCAAGGTGTTCGTGTACGAAGGGAACGATCCCAAGGACGAGAGCCGGCTCGTCTTCTCCATCCAGCGCGGGTTCACGCTGTTCAGATCGAAAGTCCGGATTTGTGACGCTCAGGGCAACGTCATCGGAGGGTTGAAGAGCAAGCTGTTCTCGCTGGGCGGGGCATTCCGGGTGTTCGACAGCGCGGGCCAACAAATCGCGATGGTCAAGGGCAATTGGAAGGGGTGGAACTTCCGGTTGCTCGACAATTCCGAGAACGAGATCGGGACCATCACCAAGAAATGGGCGGGCCTCGGCAAGGAGTTGTTCACCTCCGCCGACAACTATGTCATCGCCCTCACACAGGAACCAAAGCCGTCGGAGGCCATCCTACTCCTCGCGGCCGGTCTGGCCGTGGATACCGTCTACAAAGAGAGCTAGTTCACCTCACCGGCCCATCGGTTTGCGGTCGCACCCGGACTCACCACTTGACACAGGCCATTCGAACCAAAAGAAACACAAATGATCGAGGATCTGTTTTTCGCCAGCGCCATCCACACCCTAGCCCGGCGTACCAGCGACGCCGGTGAAAACGCCGCTCGGACCGCGGCCGATGTCCGCCGGCAAGGCGAACTGCTGCAGTGCGACGTGGAGAAACTCTTCATGCTGACCGAAGCGCTGTGGACGATCCTGAAGGAGAAACACGGCTACACCGACGAGGAACTCATGGGGCGGGTCAACGAGATCGACCTGCGGGATGGGAAGCTCGACGGGAAGGTGACCACGGAGAAAGTCCAACCCGACTGCACCCACTGCGGCCGCAAGATCATCGGCAAGCGTCCGGTGTGCCTGTACTGCGGGGCCGAAGTCGCCCGGGTCGACCTCCCGCCCTTCAGCCGATAAAACCCCTTGGCACAACGACAAATACCACCGGAACGGAAGGCGATCTTCTACGTCGGCCGAATCGTCAGCGTCATCGGTATTCTCAGCTTCCTCTCCACGTGCCTGTCGTTCGCAGCCCACTTCGGTGACTTCACCGACTTCGCGGAACGGGGTCGCTCAGAGGCGCTGCGAGCGGTCATCGGCATGGTGATGATGATGGCTGGTGGCCTCTTGTCCGGCGTTGGCAAAGCCGGCTTGGCTGGCTCAGGAATCATACTCGACACCGAACAGGCGCGACGCGATGTCGAACCGTGGTCACGCATGGCTGGAGGTGTCTTGAAGGACGCGATGGATGAGGCGGGCATCCGTGGTGGCAACAAAGCTCCCGACGAGACATTGGCGTTCGATGAACGGCTTCGCCGCCTGAAGCAATTGCACGACGACGGCTTGGTCAGCGAGCAGGAATACGAGAGCACCAAGAAGAAGATCTTGGAGAGCGCCTGAGCAGTCCTTCCTCGCGCAACTCGGCGCTTTCGGAGAAATCGCCCTACCCTCAGAGCTGCCTCGAACTTCCAACGCGACCCGACTTCCCGGACCGGCCAAACGCCACTACCCAAACTCTTCGACACAAACCGTCTGAGGACGACGAGGGTTTTCCGACGCGGGCAAGGCGAAACGACGGGAGCATTTCTTGGCGGGCCAAGGTCTGTAGGCAAACTCCGAGTTCGCCTTTGCAGGCTGGGTTGAGCTTCCATCGGGTTTCGGCGCACTAGGCCGTTCCGTATAATGAGCGAACACTGGGATGTAGTGGTAGTCGGGGGAGGGGCGGCGGGGCTGTTCTGCGCCCGGTCGGCGGGCCTACGCGGGCGGCGCGTGGAGTTGCTGGAGCAC
>SXGS01418067.1_pt1 | contig 10247 bp, 8 predicted proteins | sample 3174681 | NCBI WGS metagenome assembly SXGS01 (sample SAMN11356861, study PRJNA531348) | freshwater metagenome | isolation source: freshwater sample F1-80 | place: China: Fuxian Lake, Yuxi | collected 2017-12-25
GCCTGACGTCCGCCTCGGTCGCCTCCGCCTGCCGGTCGACAGCCTGAAGATCGACCAGTCGTTCATCGCCGCCATCCACGGCAGCGTCGAAAGCCGCGGCGTCGTTCGTGTCGTCACCGAGCTCGGCCGCTTGTTGCGCCTCGGGACCATCGCCGAAGGCATCGAGACCGCGGGCGACCTGGAGATCCTCAGGATCCTCGCCTGCGATCTCGGGCAGGGGTTCCTGTTCTCCCGTCCGCTCGATCCCGAGGATGCCACGGCGATCATCGCCGCCGGCAAGGTGGAACGCCGCAAGACCCTATAGCCGGGCGATCGTACGTTTCGCCGCCTCGAAGGCGGGTTTGACCTGGGCGAGCCTGAGCTCGACCTCGATCCAGTCGCCGGCACGTGCCGCGGTCTCCAGTGCCTCGCAGGTCGCTGCCAGGATCCGGGCTCCGGCGCTGCGGGCCGCCCCCTTGACGGAGTGGGCGGCATCTTCGACGGCGGTGCGGTCGCGGGCTGCGGCATGGGCGTCGAGCGCGTCCAGCATCGGCTCGGTCGTCTCGACGAACAGCTGCATCATCTCGCGCACGTCGTCGTCGATCTCGCCGAAGGCGGCGAGGAGCTGCTGCAAGTCCAGCGCATCGTCGGTCGAGGTCATGCGAGCCCGAGCATAGCGCATAGGCGACGACCGCATCGAGACGAGTCGTTCGAGCGACTATTCAACTCGATATGGAAAAGTGAGGGAGACGGCGCCGGCTGATGCATATCAGGCGCCGCTCCGCTTAGTTTGGGATTCCGTGACTCCCCTTGGACAGACGGTCATTCTCGGGGGACCGGACAACGACCGCATGCCCTTGATGATAAGTCGTAGGAAGATGCGTCAAGGTTCAACGGCGAACGTAGGTGGTGGCGCGCGAGAGGGCGGCGAAGGCATCGACCATGCCGGGGCCCTCGGGAAGCGGGACAGCGGTCTCCTTGAGCAGGCGACGGGCATCGCCCGAACCGAGCCCCGGTGCACGCTCGCGCAATAGTGCAGCGACGCCGGCGACCTGGGCGGCTGCGACCGAGGTGCCGGTGACGTAGCCGACGACACCCTCGGACACGGTCGCCCGGACCTCGACCCCCGGCGCGGCCACGGCGACATGGGCGCCCTGGGCGCCGGCGGCATAGGGCTGATCGCGCGGATCGGTCGCCGTCACCGCCACGACCCCGTCATAGGCGGCGGGATAGCGGGGCGGCGCATCCGGCCCGTCGTTGCCGGCGGCCGCTACGACCACGATGCCGCGCGCCAGGGCTTGGCGGACGAGGCGCCCGACCAGCGGATCGCGCGGGCCGGCGATGCTGAGGTTGAGGACGTCGGCCTTGCGGTCGATGGCCGCATCGAGGGCGCGGGCCAGGGTCAGGGTCGTGGCGACGCCGATGTCCGGGTCGCTGGGATCGTCGGCGAAGGCTTCTATCGACAGCAGTCGCGCTGCCGGTGCCACGTCGGCGATCAGGCCGGCGAGCGCCGTGCCGTGACGGCCTTTGCCGCCGCCCTGGGTGACGCTGATCCGCTCGGTCACATGGCCGATGAGCGAGGAGAGATCGGCGACCCGCGTATCGATCAGCGCCAAGATGACGCCGGCTCCCGAGGCGAGGCCCAGCGCCGGCTGGATCTTCATCCGGTTTTGCGGATATGCCCCGGCGATCGCGGCCGCCGACGTGCGGTAGCGGAAATTCGGCTGGGCCGCCTGCACGCGCGAGTCGAGCCCCATCGTGTCGATGAGGTCGCCGAGGCCGCGCGGCCTCAGCACGGTGAAGGTGACGAGCCGCACACCAAGGGAGCGGATCGTCGTCTCGTCGTCGATGGCGAGCCCATAGTCGTTGGCGAGATCGCCGCCGCCGCTTACCGGCACGACGGCGACCAGCTGATTGACGACCATGTCGCGCAGGGTGACGCCGAGCATAGTCGCCGACGGCGCACCGGGCCGCGGTCGCGGCGCGGCCGGGATCGCCACTGTTTCGGTCGGGCGCGGGGTCTCGGCGGCAGCCGGCGCGGTGGCGGCCATCACCGGGGCGGGTGCAAGCGCACCGCCGGTCGGCGTCGGAGCCGCCTTGTCGCCGAGGGTGATCGGGGGCTTGGCTTGATGGCTCTCGGGAGATCGGTTCTTTCCGTCACCCTGGCGCCAATCGCGGCGAGCTGCCGCGTTTTCCCGCGGCTGCGAGCCCCCGGCGCCGTCCTGCGAGTCGCGATTTCGCCCTCGATGAGCGTCCCGGCGCAGCAATTGATAGGGACTGGGCGCGATTTCGCCCCCGGTGTCGTTCGAGGTCGTTTCGATGATCGGTGCTGGTTTGATCGGGACGAAGAAGGCCCTCGGCGGTGGCGCCGGCCTGGCGTCGGGCGGTGTGACCACGGAGGGCGTCGGCGTCGTCACCGGCCCGGGCGCCGTGGCGAACGGTGTCGGTGCTGGGCGGACGGGCGCCGCGGCGGGGGGCGGAACGCGGGGCGGAGCTACGGACCGCACGAAATCTGGCGGCCGCCCTGCGGTGTAGCGTGCATCGGCGCCTTCGGCCGCGACCTCACTCGAGCCGAGCGCCGCCACCATCGTTACGACGCCGATCAGGCCCACCCGAACCAAATGAGGACTCCGTCTAGTCGGTTCGCACGATCGTCCGCGTTACACCACTTCGTTTCAAACGCTCGAGAGCTCGCTCTCCCTGAACGGCCTCAAGGATATAGGCTCCATCGGGAAGCGGACCCCGTATGATCCCCGCCTCAGCTTCGGCAAGCGCCTCACGAACTCGCGCGACCGAAGCGTCCTCGTTGAATTGGACCGCGTAACGTGCCGATTCAATAGCAATTCTCGGTGACGGTCCAGAGGCTGTCCGAAAGACCGACGCCGGCGTCAGCCATGCCAGGGCGACGCCTTCGACAATCGCAACCACGACGGCTGCGGCGAGCACCGGCTTCATCCATAGCGGCATCGAGCGCGGCGCTTCCCTGGCTGCCGCGGCCGCCAGCAAGGCATCCGGGTCGACTTCCTCCGGCAGGGGCAGGGGGGCGGCGGCCACGGCGGCCTGCAGGCTCCGTTCCTCCTCGAACGCCCGGCGAAGCTCCGGCGAGCGTCTCAGCGCCTGCTCGACACGCGCCTGCTGTTTCGGCTCGAGCCGGCCTGAGACGTACCAGGGCAGCAGCAGCTCTTCTTCGGGGATATCCATCTCGTGGGTCATCGCGTCATGGGCCCTCCACGCCGGTTTCAGCCAGAAGCGCCTTCATACGCTTACGGGCATAGAACATGCGCGTCTTGACGGTATTGACGGGACAATTGACGACGTCGGCGATCTCCTCGACCGACAGCTCCTCGCGATACGCCAGATGCAGGACCTCCCGATGCTCGACGCTGAGGCGGTCCATCAGGCGGCCGATCATCTCCGCCAGCGAGGCCCGGCCGACAGCTTCCTCCGGCGTCGGTGAGGAGTCCGGCACTTCGGCGAGCGCGTCCTCGCCGAGGTCGCCCTCATGCCTGCGCCGGAGGTAGTCGATCGCCTTGTGGCGGGCTATGCCGAACAGCCAGGTGGAGACGGTCGAACGGCCGCCGAACCGTCCCGCTCCCCTCCAGAGCTCGAGCATCGTCTCGCTCATGAGCTCGTCCGCAATGTGCGGAAGGCGGACCAGGCGAGTGAGGTAGGCATGGACCGGACGCTGGAACCGACGGAAAAGCCAGCGGAAGGCGATGTGATCGCCGCCGGCCACCTTCTCCACGAGGTGACGCAGATCGCCCTCTGCCACCTTCCTCCCGGACCCACTGTCGGCCATTCCTCCCCTTTACCGTGCGTCGCGGGGGACGCAGATTGGGTTCAATCTCGTTTCGTCTCAGTATATGGTGCGCGGCCGATCCGAGGGAGGAGAGCGAAATGATGGTCAAGGCCGCAACGCGTCCGCTTGTCTACGTTGCCGACAAATCCGACACCGGGCCGGCCCATGCCATCACCCCGGCCCGCATCAGGGCGGCCGCCAAGCGCCACCCCGGCGTCTTCGATCGCGTGAAGATCGTCTACGGACTGAATCCCAGGGACCTGGCTCGGGCCGAGATCGTTCTCGGCGTCGCCTTCGACGCGCTGACGCTGAAGGCCGATGCGCCGAAGCTGAAATGGATCCAGTCGCTGAACGCCGGCGTCGAGAAGCTGGCGCCCAAGCTCGACCGCAGCTTCATGCTGACCAACGCCTCCGGCCTGCACGGGCCGAAGGGCGGCGAGTTCGGCCTGACCGGCATGCTGATCCTGAACCACGCCGTCCAGCGCTTCGTCGGCAGCCAGAAGAAGAAGGCCTGGCAGCCGGTGTTCACCACCCCGATCGAAGGCAAGACTGCGGTGATCGCCGGGACCGGCGGCCTCGGCCAGGCCGTGGCCTTGCAGGCCAAGCGCCACAAGATGACCACCATCGGCATCAACACCTCGGGCAAGGCCGTCGCCGGCTTCGACCGCGTGGTCAAGGCCGCCGCCATGGCCAAGGTGCTGCCGAAGGCGGACTTCCTGGTGGTGACCCTGCCGATCACCAAGGGTACCGAGAACCTGATCGATCGGGCGGCGATCGGGCTGCTGCCGGACCGTTGCGGCATCGTCAATCTCGGCCGCGCCCGGGTCATGGACTACGGCGCGATGGCCGAGCGGCTCCGGGCCGGAACCCTTTCCGGTGCGGTGCTGGACGTGTTCGATCCGGAGCCGTTGCCGTCCGACTCGGCTCTTTGGGACGTGCCGAACCTGATCGTCAGCCCGCACGCCGGCGTCGACGACGGCTCGGTCTATGTCGATCGCGGCCTCGACATCTTCGCCGACAACCTCAAGCGCTATCTCGGCCGCCGCAGGCTGAAGAATCTCGTCAATCTCGCCCTCGGCTACTGATCACCCATGCGCGGGGCGAACCGGCCGCGCGTACTCGTCGCAGGCATGCAGTACGAGGTCAACAGCTTCGCCGCCGGAACGGGGACGCTGGAGATCTTCAGGAAACGCCGAATGGCCGAGGGCGAGGAGGTCTTCGCCACCAGCCACGGCGACGAGGTGTCCGGTGCGCGCACCGTGGCGGCGAGGCGCGGCGTCGAGCTGGTGCCGGTCTTCCTCACCTTCGGCGGCGCCGGGCCGATCCTCGAAGATGGCGCCTATCACTACATGCGTGACCGCATCCTGGCCGGCGTCCGCCGGGAGGCCGGCCGGATCGACGGCATCTACCTGCCGCTTCACGGCGCCATGGCGACCAAGGGGTTCAGCGACGCCGAAGGCGACCTGATCTCGCGCATTCGCGAGATCGTCGGCCGCGACATGCCGATCGTCGCCTCGTTCGACATGCATGCGAACTTCACTGCCGAGATGGAGCGCGGCCTCAACGCCGCCGTCGGCTTCAAGACCTGCCCGCATGTCGACTATCCGGAAACCGGCGAAGCGGCGATGGAGATCCTGTGCAAGGCGATGGCAGGCGAGGCGAAGCCCATCATCGTCCATCGCAAGGTCCGCATGATGACCTCGGCCGAAGGCCACGACACCACCGCCGGACCGATGACCGAGGTGATCGCCCTCCTTCGCGAGGTCGAGGCGAAGCCGGGCGTGCTCTCGGCGACCGTGATCGCCCCGCAGCCCTGGATGGACGTGCCCGAGCTCGGCTGGTCGATCCTGGTCGTCGTCGACGGCGAGGTGGCGGTCCCGATTGGCCGATGCGAGGCCGACCGCATCGGCCGTCATGTCTGGGGCATGCGCGAGCGCTTCCGTTCGAACCGCATCCCACTCGACGAGGCCTTCGACGCTGTGGCCGCCGGCGCCGACGCCGAGCGGCCCTTCGTGCTGTCGGATGCCTCGGACGCACCGTCCGCAGGCAGCTTCGGCGACTCGACGGTGGTGCTGCGGCATCTGCTGTCGCGGCCGCCGCTCGCCGGCCCGCTGCTGCTGACCCTGACCGATCCCGGGGCGACGCGGGCCTGCCATGCCGCGGGCGTCGGCGCGCGCCTCACGCTCGCCATCGGCGCGGCGTTCCAGCCGATCTACTACACGCCCGTCACCGTCGAGGCCCGGGTGCTCCGGCTGGCCGAAGGCCCCTATGCGTCGGAATTGCCGCCGATGCATCTCGACGCCGGGCTCCGTGCCGTGATCGAGGTCGCGGGCTTCATCCAGGTTCTGCTGAGCGAAAAGCCGGTGATCACCCTCGACCTCAAGGGCTACGAGGCGTCCGGCATGTATCCGCGCGAGGCGAAGGCCGTGATCGTGAAGTCGGCCGGCCAGTTCCGCGGCTTCTATTCGCCCTTCGCCTTCCGCATCATCGAGCTGGAGACGCCGGGCCCGGTCGACAGCCAACTACCGCGTTTGCCCTTCAAGCAGATCACGCGCCCGCTCTGGCCGTTCGATCCCGACCTCGCCGAGCCTTGGCAAGGCGCCGGCTCACCCAGTTAGCCGCAGTCGCGAACGTCGTCATTTCGACGTCGCGTCGGTCTTCGGTGCGGTCGAGCCCGACGGACGCCAGGTCCGCAGCGTCAACGCGTTGGCGACGACGCTGACCGAGGAGAAGGCCATCGCGGCACCGGCGACGACCGGCGTAAGCAGGCCGATCGCCGCGAACGGGATGCCGACAAGGTTGTAGACGAAGGCCCAGAACAGGTTCTGGACGATCTTCCTGTGGGCGCGGTGGGAAAGCTCGATCAGCCCCGGCACCAGCGCGAGATCCGCCCGCATCAGCGCGACCTTCGCCGCTTCCAGGGCGACCTCGGCGCCGCCACCGATGGCGATGCCGACAGCGGCGGCCGCGAGCGCCGGGCCGTCGTTGACTCCGTCGCCGACCATCGCGACCACCCGGCCCTCGGCCTTCAGGCGCTCGATCTCCCCGACCTTCGTCTCGGGCGCGACCTCGGCGACGATCCGCATGGTGCCGACCTGGCCGGCGATGGCTTCTGCGGCACCGCGGTTGTCGCCGGTCAGCATGACCGTCTCGATGCCCTTCGCGGCAAGGGCGGCAACCGTCTCGGCGGCGTCGGGACGGATGACGTCCGCCGCCGCCATCAGGCCGGCGAGCTGGGGACGGGCACCGGCGGCGATCCAGATCGTCGTCTTGCCCTCGGCCTCGAATTGGCGGCCTCGTGCGACCAGCGGGCGGATGTCGACGCCGATCTCCTCCATCAGCCGGCGACTGCCGACATGGACGGGCCGGCCGCCGATCTCGGCTTCCAGCCCATAGCCGGGGCGGATACGAAACTCGCCCGGGGCCGAAAGGACGAGTCCGTCGGCCTTGGCCCGGTCGACCACGGCGCGCCCGAGCGGATGCTCGCTTCCGGTCTGCGCGGAGGCGGCGAGGGTCAGAAGGGCGGAGATGTCGCCGTCGACCGGAATGATGTCGGTCACCCGCGGGCTTCCCATGGTCAGGGTGCCGGTCTTGTCGAAGACGACCACGGTGATGCGGCGCGCCGCCTCCAAGGCCTCGGCGTCGCGGATGAGCAGGCCCGAGCGGGCACCGGCGCCGATGGCGACCGAGACGGCCGCCGGAGTCGCGAGGCCGAGCGCACAGGGGCAGGAGATGACCAGGACGGCGACCGCGTTGATCAGCGACTGCACCCCGTCGCCGGTGAGGAGCCAGGTCCCGATACCCGATGCCGCCGCGATCGCCAGCACCACCGGCACGAAGACGGCGGCGATGCGGTCGACCAGGCGCTGGACCGGCGCCTTGGACGCCTGGGCGCGCTCGACCAGGCGGACGAGCCGGGCCAGCCGCGAGGCCGAGCCGACGGTCGTCGCTTCGATCTCCAGGAGGCCGAGGCCGTTGATCGCCCCGCCGGTGATCGAAGCTCCCGTCGCCTTGCGCACCGGCCTCGCTTCGCCGGTCAGTAGCGACTCGTCGACGTCGCTGTCGCCGGCACGGACGATGCCGTCGACCGGGATCCGTTCGCCGGGTCGGACCAGGACGCGCTGGCCGGTCGCGACCTCGCCGACCGGGCGGTCAACGATGGCGTCGCCGTCGCGCACATGGGCGAGCGGCGGCCGGAGGTCGGAGAGCGCGGCGATGGCGTCGCCGGCCCGGCGCTTGGCGCGCGTCTCCAGCCACTTGCCGAGCAGCACCAGCGCGATGACGACGGCACCGGCCTCAAAATAGAGGTGGTGGCCATGTCCTTCGATCCAGAGCCAGAGGCTGAGGCCGAAGGCGGCCGAGGTGCCGAGGGCGACCAGCGTATCCATGTTGGCGGTGCGGGCCCGCGCCGCGCGCCAGGCGCCGCGATAGAAACGGGCGCCGAAGACGAGCTGCAGCGGGGTCGCCAGCGCGAGCTGGATCCAGATCGGAAGCCCCAGCCCGAAGACCATGTCGGCGACGAACGGTGCGGCCAGGAGCAGCGCGACCGCGACGGCGATCGGCTCGCGATCGGCAGTCGTCCTCGGCGGGGTGCCCTCGGCAGCATGGGCGTCGTAGCCGGCGGTCCGGACGGCGGCGACCAGCGCCTCGGGGCGGACGGTCCCGGCCAGCGCCCGGACGCGCGCCGATTCGGTGGCGAGGTTCGCCTGCGCGTCGAGCACGCCCGGCACCCGCGCCAGGGCCGTCTCGACCCGGCCGACGCAGGAGGCGCAGGTCATGCCGTCGATCCTGAGGTCGATCTCGTCCTTGGGGACGTCGTAGCCGGCTTTGCGGACGGCCGCGACCAGCGTCGCGGGCGGAACCTCGCGGTCGAGCGCCACGGTTGCCGTCATGCTGGTCAGGCTGGCGCTGGCCGAACGGGCCCCGGGAACGGATTCGAGGGCGGTCTCGACCGCACGGATGCAACCGGCGCAATTCATGCCGTCGATGGGAAGGACGACTTCCCGCGGCGCTGGCACGGCCGGAGCGAGGATGGCATCGGTCATTGGCAGTCTCCTTGCCAGCGAGAGATGAGGCTTCCCGTTGCTGGAAGGTCAAGGGTCGATCCGGTGCAGTATTGCGATAGGGGTGGCATGCTTGGTTTGATGGCGGCGCTCGAGTAGGTTGATCCAGGTCTCGGTACGGGGGGAGCGGTCAATGTTGGATCTGACGAGTCTGATTTACGCGCTTATCGTTGGCTTCGGCATCTTCGGGCTCGATGCCGCGTGGAACGCCGGTACCGTCAAGACCGACGTCCAGATCTCCGACACGCTCGGCAGCGCCGGCATCAAGCCCGAGTTCGCGACCGTCGTCTTCGACCGCGAGCTCAAGGAGGTGTTCAGCACCGCGTCGCTGGTCAAGGCGCCGGTGGTGCGATCGTCGCACGACAAGACCTTCGTCTCCATCATGGCGGAGTCGGTCGGGCTCAAGAACGCGACCGCCGCCTTTCAGGATCTCTTCGGCCTGCACCCGGTCAAGATCCTGGCGACGCTCACCACCGAGAGCACGCAGCCCAGGCTCGAAGTCGTCGGCCAGGCCGGTGAGCGGGGCAGCTTCTACCTCTCATTCGAGGCCGAAGCCGGCGAGACCGCGGTGTCGCTGATCCGCCGTGGCGCGATCGGTGCCGCCACCCGGCTCGACCCCTACCACACGGCGCTCTATCTCCTGGACCCGCCGGTCGGCGAGCCGGACGCCGCCCAAGCCAAGCGCGTGCTCGATGAGGCCATCGCCGCACAGGTACCGACCCCGATCAACGCGATTCGCGGCCGGTTCCACAATCTTCGGGGCATCGTCTCCCTGCTGGAGGAGGACAAGGCGGCCGCGGCGAAGCTGTTCGAGCAGGCGATCGCCGACGATCCCGATTTGATCGCGGCCCATCTCAATCTCGCCTTCACCCGGGTGGAGCAGGACCGCTACGCCGACGCCGGAATGATCACGCGCCATGTCCTGCAGACCCGCAAGAAAGGATTGCCTCCGGCCCTCGTTTCCGCTGCGAACACGATCGGCGGCGTCGCCGCCTGGTCGCAGAAGGATTACGCGGCGGCCGAGCGGCTGTTCGCGGCAGCGGTCGATGCGCAGCCGGAGGTCACCGACGCAAACATCTATTGGGGCCGCATGCTGACGGAAATCGGCCGCGCCGAAGAGGGCCGGAAGAGAATCCGGCAGGGCGAGGCGAACCTGACGGGCTTCGAGAACTATGCCGAGATCGCGACGCTCTATTTCTGGCTGACCGAGAAGGACAACGAGCCCTTGCGGCGCCGTCCGCGCGGCAACGGCGGCGTCGCCATGATGAAGTAGCGCGCGGCTATCTCAGCGCCGCGCAGGCGCGCTGGATGCGCCGGCAGGCCTCCTCCAGCACCTCGGTCGAGGTGGCGTAGGAGACGCGGAAATGCGGGGCGAGCCCGAAGGCCTCGCCCTGCACCACGGCGAC
>SXGS01385072.1_pt1 | contig 10245 bp, 13 predicted proteins | sample 3174681 | NCBI WGS metagenome assembly SXGS01 (sample SAMN11356861, study PRJNA531348) | freshwater metagenome | isolation source: freshwater sample F1-80 | place: China: Fuxian Lake, Yuxi | collected 2017-12-25
ACAACCCCTAATGAATTAATCAGAGAAACTTTAATTAACTTCATGTGGGGGTTTTTAGGTAATTCTATTGTGGTTTTTGTTGCAAAAGAAATGGATTTTTTAGTTTTAATCAACTATATTACCTATTATCTACTTATTTCATATATTGTTAATCGAAAAAAATATGACACTATTTTAGGTAAATTTATAGTTCTACCAGGTTCTGCCGCTATAGGGGCATTTGTGGGATATAAATTGGCTCAAATAATAACACAAATGGTATGAAAAAAATTGTTAATTAAATAATTTTTAAGTTAAGTTAAAAATTAATATAAAAATTAAAAATAAATTAAATAAAATAATGATTGAAACGGGAAAAATAATAAATGGAGATTGTATTGAGGTAATGAAAACATTTACTGAAAATACTATTGATTTAATGGTGACTAGTCCACCTTATAACTGTGGTATAAAATATGATGTTCATATAGATACACTTAACATGGATAGCTATTGGGATTGGACTAAAGAATGGTTGACTGAGGTTTATCGTACATTAAAAGATGATGGTAGAGTTTCTATTAATATACCTTATGAAGTCAATGTACAAGAAAGAGGAGGAAGAGTTTTTTTTGTATCTGAATTTTATCAAATAATGAAACAAGTTGGTTTTAAATTTTTTGGAATAGTTGATTTAGAAGAACAATCACCACATAGAAGCAAGACCACGGCTTGGGGGTCTTGGATGAGCCCATCAAGTCCGTATATTTATAACCCAAAGGAGTGTGTAATATTGGCATACAAAAAACATCATATTAAAAAGGTTAAAGGAGAACCTCAGTGGAAAGGGACACCAATTGAAATTGAACAGGAAGATGGATCATTAAAGAAAAAAATTGTATATGAGGAAAAAGATAAGAAAGAGTTTATGGAACTTGTTTTTGGCCAGTGGAATTATTTTGCTGACACTAAGTCACTCACGAAGGCTACCTTCTCAATGGACATACCAACAAAGGCGATTAAGATATTATCCTACAAGAACGATGTAGTATTGGATCCATTCGCTGGTAGCGGTACTACTTTAGTAGCCGCGGAAATTTTGGGACGCAGATGGTTAGGTATTGAGTTAAGTGAAAATTACAAACAAATTGCCGAAACAAGAATTAATTATTTCAAAGCTTTAGAACAAATAAAAGAACTCCCATTTAATTAAATGGGATTTTTTATTATTTACAAACTTTTTTTTGTTAAAAACTATTTATAACTATGAATAAAAAGTTAATAACGGAATCGGGAATAAGAAACATCAGGGAATTATCTAAAAGATACCCTGAGGCTAAGATATATTTTCACCAAGATTTAGATGGTGTAACCACTGCTTTAGGTATGAAAAGTTACTTAGAACAAAATGGAATCAAAGTTGTTGACTCCGAGATCATCCAATATGGCGACAAGGAATTTGCAATTAAAAATTTGGATGCCAAAGGTGACGTTATGCCGGTGTTAGTTGACTTTGCTCACGGTAAACCAATGTTTGTTATACATACTGACCACCACGACACACAAGCTGGAGTTGAACAAGGCACCTCAACTAATTTTAAATCTTCAAGATCAAATGTTGAGACAATATCTCAAACTGTATCACCAAGAGATATTTTCACAACTGACGATATTACTTTGATATCTACGGTTGACTCAGCAAATTATGCTCAATATGATATTAGTCCTGAACAAGTAATGAACTATTTGTTTAAGGTAGATAAAGATCAATCACTACAAAAAAACAAAATGATAATGGGAATGGTTGCCAATAAATTATTATTGGCATTCAAAAACAAACCGGGGTTCTTGGAAAATATTGTAATGAATGCAAATCCATCGCTATTAAGTATATTGTTAAACATCAGATATCAGATCAAAGAAAAAAGTTATGCTGATGTTGGAGATTTAGAAAAAAACAAAGAGAGTTATGTTCAAACAATGAAAACTCACAAAAATGTTAAAGTTGATGATAAAATTATAGTTCAGTATGGAGGAGGTAGTATGATGAAACCAGGATCATATGATAGATACACACCATTCAGAAATAATCCTGATGCAGATTTCTTGGTTATTGCTTGGCCATTAGGGTTGGTACAAGCGTCTTGTAATCCATTTAAGAAAGAAAGAGCACTTAAAGGTGTAAATTTAGGTGAGATTAAAGATGATGTTTTAAATAAGTGGAAATCACAATTACAAGATAAGGATATTCCGTTATCTACAATAAAATGGATATCAGAATCAGGAAAAGGTTTTGGTGAACAATCAGTTGGTTTTACATTCAGAGATTTTAACGCTTTATATGGTAAAGAATTTAAACAAATGGCCGATGGGGAAGATATCCTTGGTGATGTTGAAGTGGCAATGAAAAAACCATTCAGTAGTTTAACAGATAAAGAAATGAGAATGTTAGATTCTATTAGTGTAAACGCTTGGGATCTAATTCAATCCAATAGTGGTGGACACAAATGTATTACTAACATTTCTGGTTTAAGTTATTTAGGTAGATCTAAAAGACCACCTAAAGATAAATACAAATATAATGAAGAGTCAGATGATACACCTTATATTAAATTTACCAAGATGGTACAGAATGAATTTGTTAGAGTTTTGAAAGAAAAAATTAATAATGATAGTGGTAATAGATATGAACCAAATTTTGAAGTTGAAATGACGGAACACGCAAGGTCATTAGGAAATGCTAGAAAACAAGGTCAAGGATTAAGATTTTCAAGGTCGGCAGTAAAATCAAATCAAATGAGATTCAGACCAAATAATAGATAATATTATTATGGTGGACATAAATGAATAGTTTACTATATTTATGGTAAATATTTGTTTATGATTTTAACAAAAGAATTAGAAATTAGGATTATGGGTAATGTTGCTCAGTATTATAAAAAAAATAATATTGATGTGATTTTAAATAAAATAAATAAATTACCAATAAATCTAGTTAATCCACAGAGCCATTTAATTGTTGATGCTAAATGTGATATCTGTGGTAAAGAAGTTAAAATACAATATCGTAGATATAATCAATCAATCAGTCGTGGTGGGTATTATACCTGTTCATCCAAATGTTCAAAAAACAAAAAAGAAATAACAAACACCCAAAAATACGGGAATAGCTCAATGTTTAAAACTGATAATTTTAAACAAAAATCAAAAAAAACTTCTTTAACTAAATGGGGATCTGAACATTTTAGACAGAGTGAAAAATGGAAAAATTTAAATGGAGATAAGGAAAAACAAAAACGTAAAAATACTATATTCAAACATTTTTTAGATAATAACCCAAATGTTGTTGCACAGGATGAACAAAATTTTATTGTTAATTGTTCTGCTCACGGAGATATCAAATTACCAAAGGAGGTATTTTCAAATAGAAAAATTATTGGCACAGAATTATGTGCAAAATGTAATCCAGTTGAAAGTAATATTTCCGGTAAAGAAGTTTTGTTAAGTAAACTAATTGGTGAATTATATGGTGGGGAAATAATTAATTCATATAAAGTTAAAAGAAAAGAAATTGATATTTTTTTACCAGAATTAAATTTAGGTTTTGAATTTAATGGTTTAAGGTGGCACTCAGAATTATTTAAAAATAAAAATTACCATTTAGATAAAACTAAATTATGTAATGAACACGGGATCAGATTAATTCATATTTTTGAAGATGATTTTGACAATAAATTGGATATAGTTAAATCCATTATATCAAACCTGATTCAAAAATCTAAAAAAATTTACGCTAGGAAAACAATAATTAAAAAAATAGATAAAAAAGATATTATAAAAGAATTTTTAATAAAAAACCATTTACAGGGATTTGTTAATACTAATATAAATTATGGTCTTTATTATAATGATGAGTTAGTTTCATTAATGACATTTATGAAGACTAGAAAAATCTTAGATAAAAATACTAAAGAAGGTGAGTACGAATTGGTAAGATTTTGTAATAAAATTGGAATATCTGTTATTGGGGGAGCATCAAAGTTATTTAAATTGTTTTTAATTAATCACCAACCAAAAAAAGTTTTATCGTATTGTGATATTTCTTGGGCTAACGGAGGATTATATAAAAAATTAGGGTTTAAAGGTGAAGGATTTACACCCCCAAATTATAGTTATGTTATTAATAAAATTCGTGAAAATAGAATTAATTACCAAAAACATAAATTAGTTAAAAAAGGGTTTGACACTAATTTAACTGAACATGAAATTATGAATGGATTAGGATATTATAGAATTTATAATTGTGGTAATGAAAAATTTATATATTCTAATAAATTGTTGGAAAATTAATCTTGTAACATTATAGTATCACCTTCTGTAATATCATACTTTATACAAGTACCACCTTTAAGTTCTAATATCATATCACCATTACCTGTGTAACGATCACACTCAGGTTTTTTACATGGTTTACAATTATTGTGTACTTTAGATATTTTGTTATTTCTTATAAAGATAATATCCAAAGGTATAATACAATTCTTCATCCAAAAAGAATGGTCACCATCTTTCATTATGAATAACATACCATCAAAACTTTTGTCAAATTTTTTACCCATCATACCTTTTTGTATGTCTTTACTGGTCATCACACATTTGACATTGAATAAATTATTATTTACTATTAAGTCCATATAGTTATAAATATATTCTTATTATGAAATCAAATAGAAGTTCAGGTGTAATATTAAAATTTGGTAATAAAGTTTTGTTATGTAAACGAGCTGACCACGAAACTTATTCAGGAAAATGGTTTATTCCGACAGGGCATTTGAAGGTAAATGAAACACCAAAAGATTGTGCTTATCGTGAATTTTATGAGGAAACAAACATTAAGATTGGGGAGGATATAAGTTTGGTTGGATTAATTACAAATAAAGATAAAGACGAAAAACCAAAGGGGTTAATTTATGTTTATTTATATGAATCTGACAAAAAAAAGATGCCAAACTTGGGTAAAGCGGAAGATGGTCACGAACATTCAGATTGTGGGTTTTTTACGTTAGAAGACCTCCCTGTAGAAAAAAATGAAGAGTTATATAAGATTTTAACAAAAATTTTATCTTAAAAGTAAAAATTAATTGACTTTTAATAAATTATTTTATATTTATATTACACAAAAACAACCAATACCCTTCCTTTCTACGAATTAATTGGTTTATCAATATTAATCCCATAATTTTTGAGAAAAAAGTATGGGATTTTTTATGCCGTGTCAATTTTATTTGTATATTTGTAGAAATAAAAAACATATGAGCTCAATTCCTTTATATATTGTTGTTAATAGTCACCTAAGTGATTCACTTATTGAAATTGGTTTTAACACTGAATTAGCGAGTCAAAGAATTCGTTTTGTGAAGGTGTTAACGAATATGTTCTCTGATCTTAGTCAGAGAATTGAGGAAGATGAATTAAATCGTATTTGGAAAGAAAAAATTATATAACTATGGGAACCTACATTCATACTTACAAGAAAAAATTTAATAAGAAAGCAATTCTTGATGGACAAGAAGTTATTGTTGGAGAAGCGACATTTTTGTGTAAGCAAGATTGGTTAAATAACTATTCTCCATCTCAGAGTAGAGAAATGACAAGAGCTTATGCTTTGATTGAAAGTGATCAACCTGAGTACATTACATTTGATGGTGAAACAGTTTATAAAAATAATAAAAAAGGTATTTGGTCTGATGGCAATGGTTTTTGGGGAGGTATTGACCCCAAAAATGATTTTGTTGGAACATTAAAAAAAGTGGGTAGAAAATTTGTTATTGCCAAATAATTTAGTATCTTTGTTATATGAATAATATGGGTTTCAACATAAAAGTAGTTAGTGATAAGTTCGGTGATTTAATCAACGAGACATTCATGGATCAGACACAATTCAAAATCTTTTTGAAGATGGTACACGGAGCATTGGTATTAGAAGAAGACCTAAGTTTTTTCAATGGAGAAACATTCTTGGTTCACATACCAAATAAGGTCTTAAAAGACTCAGTTATTTTTACAAACGTTAGACAAGTTTCTTTAACTGAACAAGTTAAAAGTAAAATCGAGGCGTTGGTAACAATATAATTGTTTCCTTGTTTATAAAAATAAGGTGGTGGAGTCAGATAAACATTAAATGTTTGGACTAAAATGGGAACTTATGTTCCCATTTTTTATTTATTTTTTATTATATGGTTATATTTATATAATAAATAAATTTAATAAGAAATATTTATGTTACCTAAAATAAAATTAACGGAAAGTGAGATTAGACACATTTTGAGTCAACATGGTGTAAAAACAAATATTTTGGTTGAAGAAAATAATTATACAACTGCAGATATACAGAGTTGGTTAAATTCAAATAAAAGGGCGGGTTTAGATGTTGACGGTAAATTGGGAATTTTAACAATTAAAGCCATAAAAAATGTGTTAATGGGATAAGATATGAAAATAATTACAGATAGTTTTATAAAAAGAATTATTAGACAAAATTTAAATGAAAGTTACGTTTTATTAAATGAAGGTAATAAATTAAGTGAATGTGTCGATGGAGGTTTTTGTTTGGGTCCTGATGGTAAAGATACTAATTGGTCTGATGTAAAAAAACTTAATAACACAATTGGAGTAAACAACCTTAATAATGATCTAATTAAAAAATTTAAGGAACTTTGTTCGAATAAACTTGGTAAAGGGAATGAAGACAACGCTAGTACATTAATAGATAAAATATATTCTGAAGTACAATTAACAAACGTTGATGAGACAAAGGTAAAAAACTTAATCTTATCATTAGGTAATTTCCCAACTTGGTGCGCGACAATACAAATGGCTGGTAACAAAAGTTATGGTAGAAACTTTTGGAATGAAGACGGAGATTCGAATAGTGTTGGTAGTGATGACTATTCTACATATGTTGTATCACCAATTGTTCAGTTATTTAGAAATTCTATAAAAATAACCAAAAAACACGAAGTATTATATTTACAACAACAAAAAGATAATTTAAAACAAAAAGAAATTAAAAATAATGAATTGTTAGTAAACGCAAAAAAATGTGGTTGGAATAATGTTGATGAATATCAAAAATCCGGATGGAAATGTGACGGTCCTAAATTTACAATTGGAGGTGGTGGAGATAATAGTGTATCTTTTAGTGGATATGAGTGTATAAGTGACCACCCCGCAAAAATTAATCAACCAGTGCCATTACGTGGTGGTGTTGGTTATAAATTAAATACAGGTAATAAAACAATTGATAGATTTGTATACGGTGTTGTAAAAATTGACGGAATTGATTCTGGAGCTCAAAAAGATATATCTAGTGGTGAACAACTTAATTTTGACTGTGGAGATCAAAAAATACAATGGTCACTTTCAAATGATGCATGGAGTTACGATGCTGTTGAATGGGGGGGACATTGGTCAGCGGGTAGTAAAATTGCTTTAACTACTGATCCAGACTTTGAAGACGACGGCAAAAAGAATAAGAGTATTCAAACAGAGATAGTAAAAGGTTTCAGATACAATTTATTAACTGAGATAGAATTGAAATTAAAAGATACAGGTGATGAAGTTGGTAAGATACAAAAAAAATTAGGATTACCTCCGGAAAGAAACCCAACTTTTGGCCGACAAACATTAGAGAAAGTAATTAATCACCAAAAAACAGAAGGTGCTAAACTTAATCCACCATTAAATACTACTGGTTTGGTTGATCAGGCCACATACGATTCAATAATGGCAATACCGGATCCAATAGTACCATCTGCAACAGTATATACAAGAGATTTAACTACTGGTTCTAAAGGTCTTGATGTTGATGCAATACAAACAAAATTAAATATAAAAACGGGTACATATGGTCCTGAAACCCAAAATGCGGTCCTGAATTACCAAAAGAAATATACAAATTTAGAAGACACTGGTATTGTTGATCAAACAACATTTGACCACATTATGGCCAATACAAAACTTGGTACTCCGTCAACGTTTTTAGGTAAAAAACATAATTATAAAATAGGTGATTGGGTTAAAGTAAATCCTGTAGCAGCAAGCGACGCAACTCAACTATCTGAAAATAATGGATTTTTTAAAATTATTGCGGTAGATCCATATACCATTATATTGGATTTAGATTGGGGTAAATCAAAAGGATTTACAATTGCTGGAGGATCAACTCAAAAAGTTTTATTTGGTCAGAGCGCTAGTGAGGGAACTAAAACTGTTATTAAAAAAAATAATATTGATAACAGTTCAAGTAATATAAAAACTGGTAAAAGAATTAAGGTTAGTAGTAATATAAGAACTGGTACTGTAGAACCTAAAAAACAAATAGATGTACGTAACAAAGAATTTTGTGATACATTAAGACAAGTAAAACAATATATAAATGATAAAAAAGGTGGTGATTTAACTGTCAATTGTAAAAAAACTCAAAAAACATTAAATCAAATTATGATGGCACTTACAGGAGGAACTATCACTGATCCCAATAAAGTACAAACAATACAACCAATACAACCACCTGGGAATAGTACTACAATATTTTAATAAAAAAACAATAAATTTATTAAGGGAGAGAAATCTCCCTTTTTTTACGCTGTTTTTTTTTGTATATTTGTACTATGGAAAAAATGATATATTTAGTTAGAGGAATACCAGGAAGTGGTAAGACAACTTTTGCAAAACAATTAACCCAAAATGTGTTTGAAGCGGATCATTATTTTTATGATAATGATGGGAACTACAATTTTATTGCGTCTGAAATAAAAGAAGCACATAAAGAGTGTCAACAATATGTTGGATATGCTATGCAATCAAACACACCAAAAATTGCGGTATCAAACACATTCACACAAGAGTGGGAACTTCAACCATATTATGAATTGGCAATTAAGTATGGTTATTATGTAACCTCTATTATTGTTGAGAACCGACACGGAGGAACAAATGTACACGATTGTCCTGAAAATAAAATAGAATTAATGCGTAACCGTTTTGAAATAAAATTATAATGAAATTTGATATACACCCATATAGTTTAACTGAGATTGTACACATGATGAATAAACTAGACATTGTTTATGAAATGGACAATGATCAGCATTTAGATGATATATTTGGAGTTGTGGGTTAAATCATAATTCCAATATATTTATTACTATGGATGATATGTTTGCATATAACTCACAATTTTTACCTGGAACACAAATTACAGTTGTGTTTAAAGAAAATCCAAATTATATTCAATTAAATGAATTTTTTAATGAGTATGGTTATGGATTTTATGTGCCTGAATTTAAAACAATTTTTATAGATGGTGAGATTTTTTTAGGTGAGAATGGATTAAATAAGGATGATTTACGTTTTATAGAAGCTCACGAAATATCACATTTAATATTAAAACATAATGGTCCAAGATCTGAAAATGATGAATTAGAGGCGGATTTAGGCGCATATATTCTTTTAAAGAATAAAAATTTATCAACTGATCGTCTTATTGACGAGTTTGAATATAGACACGGAATAGAATTCTCTGAAGATCTTATAAATAAGATTGGAGATAAATTCCCACATACATTGAGAGAGAATAGTATAATCAATTGGCAATTACATCAGCAACTGATGGAAAAAAAATACCGTAAAAGAAAAATATCTACAAATTACAAGTATTAAAAGTTAAAATAAAATTATAATATTGTTAACGATGGTTCAGTTAATAAATTATAATTTTTTTAAATATTAATTAACTTTTGGAGGTAGTGGAGGACTTAACAAAAATTTATTATTTAACCAATTTCTAAGTTCGTTTTCAACAAAGTAATCAGGAACATCATCATCATCTGATTTTTGACTAGCAATTTCTGAAATATACTTAGCAAATTGTATTTTATATTTTTCATTCATTAACGTCATCAAACCATCTGAAATAAAAAATATTTTTGATAAAGGGTCTTGAATCCCTAAATCACCCTCAACAAAATTAAATGATTTCATTATAGCTTTACCCCACCAAGTTCTATAAGTTTCTGTGTCGTCTAAAGCAGGTTTAATTATTTTGTTGATTGCTCTTATTATTGACCCTGCAAAGCCAGCAATAGCGATTTGAGGTATAAACCAAGGTAAAAGCCGTAGAGTCGCTTTATACCCTCCTTCTCCTAAATGTGTAAAAATTCTTTTTCTAGTTGCAGAATCAACAATCGCTCTTAATTGACCAAA
>SXGS01036299.1_pt1 | contig 10241 bp, 4 predicted proteins | sample 3174681 | NCBI WGS metagenome assembly SXGS01 (sample SAMN11356861, study PRJNA531348) | freshwater metagenome | isolation source: freshwater sample F1-80 | place: China: Fuxian Lake, Yuxi | collected 2017-12-25
AGATCGGCAACAAGCTCCTCAACCGATTTCTCATGCAATTCCGGATGCTTATCGAGAGCTTTATTCAAGTTATCGACGTATGCCTGATGATGCTTCGTGAAGTGAATCTCCATCGTGCGAGCATCGATATGTGGCTCGAGAGCGGTGAAAGCGTAGGGAAGAGTGGGGAGAGTATGCATATGAATGTAGAATAACAGAGTTCATTCCATATCCACCATTGACTCGCCTCCTCGTAACCGACGCCGACCTTCAAAAGTATGATGCATGGGTCCGATCCCATCCGCAGGGAAACCTGTGGCAATCGCTTGAGTGGAAACGGTATCAGGAGAGTCTAGGGCGATCTGTCAGAATCTATGCAGAGGAAGAGGCGGGGAACGTCGTTGCATCGGCGATGGTCGTCATAGATCGAACGGCGTTCGGACTCAGTACATGGGATAGCGCGAGGGGGCCGCTGTGGACGAATGAAAAGAAGCGAGAACCGTTGCTAGAAAAAATTCTTGGCGATGCAAGGCAGGAGCGATGCATGACTCTCTACCTGTCTGCACCTGAGAAACTGCTTCATGCCTATCATGGAAAAATTTCCCCCTCCCACCGATGCGAACAGCTGGAAGCAACGATCGTTCTTGATCTCACCCAAAGTGAAGATCAGCTACTTGCTGCCATGCATCAGAAGTGTCGATATAACATCAAAGTTGCACAAAAACACGGCGTCAGAGTCTCCATGCATCGTGGAGAGGATCCAAAAGCCCTAGATTCGCTCTATACGCTTCTTCAGGAGACCGCAGGTCGAGATGGCTTCACCCACCTACCAAAGTCGCATTACGAGGCTTTTTTGAAGAATCTTAAAGGAAGCTTCTTCCTCATGGCCTGGCACAACGAGGAACCGATTGCGGGGCTTCTCGGGGTAGCTTGGAAAGAAACAGGCTTCTACTACTACGGAGCCTCATCCCATACGCACCGCCATCTCATGGCTCCGTACCTTCTCCAATGGGAAACGATGATGCACTGCAAACAAGCCGGATGCACCGACTATGACCTGCTTGGGATAGCGCCCGAAGACTCTGCAAAAAATAATCCCTGGAGAGGAATTACGGAATTCAAGCGGAAGTTCGGAGGGAAGATAATGACTTATCCCCAAGAGCAGATGATCGTACTGAGGCCGATGATCAAGAAGATGCTGGAGTGGAAGAGGAGGGTGGTTGGATGAGCTGGATTCCGTCGTTCCCTGAACAGCCCTCACTCCGGCGCTGATGCGCCACCTCTCTCCATCGGCTGGAGAGAGGAAGGTTTGTATTGAGAGAAGCTCGGGTTCCCCCTTCTCCAGAAGGAAATTTTTCCGCTTTCTTTCTCCGCCTCAGCGGAGAGAGTGGCCCCGCAGGGCCGAGAGAGGACCGATAGAGAAGGGGTTAGGGGATGAGGGCCGTAAGGAGAGGGGCCAGGGGATGAGGTGGGACCGCGTACACCAAAAAACCCCCGCCACTTTGGCGGGGGTTTTTGGCTTCGGATGCGACCGAAGAATGAGTCCAAGCGAAACTAGCCGTTGTAGCTGGTTCCGTTGATGCTCGTGTCAGCGTACTCAATCCACTTGAAGATCGTCGTCGTACCCTGATCCTTGTCGAGCCACGAGATGTGAGAATCGGCAGCGGTGAAGGCAGAGGAGAGAGGATCTGTGAAGCTCTGGAGCGAGACCTGGAGCGTCGATGAGGACGTGCTGCTGATCTTGGCGTTCGCCACGTTCGCCTCGAGGACGAAGGTAGCGTCAGAACCAGGATCGATTTCCGAATTCATAGCAGACGTTCTTGTCGGGATCGCACCACACTGAACGACGAGAGAACCGGAGGCTCCTGCGTTCGACGTCGCCGTTGCGGCCGTCGTGCAAGTGTGCTTCGCGGACTGATCGGCCTTGTTGTAAAGCATGAAGGTCGATGTCGAAGCAGCTGTGTTCAGGCCCGTACCAAGCTGAACGTTCGTGGCATTGACGTTGAAGATAATGCCGGAGAGCGTGAACTTGTTCGTGCCGTTCTTCAGGTTGCTTGCGGCAGCCGTGGAGAACTTGAACTGAGCGATCTGGCGCTGCGTTCCTGTCGGAATGGCAGTACCGTTTGCGTTCGGGTCAGCATTCGTGATGGATGTGACCTTTGCAAGCGTAACAACGTTAACATTGGACTTAACGTGTGCGTTCGCGGTAGCAGAGGAGGCGGAAGTACCAATGTACACCTCACCTTCCGGAGTACCGTCGGTGTCCAAAGCTGACAGGTTGTTGCTCGAGAGCAATCCGCGTGCGCGGACTGAACCTGTCGTGGAGCTTGGGGTGATGTCGAGACGATACGCGACGACCTGAGCTGCGGTAGCTCCATCGACGTCGGTACGCATTCTCGGGCGAACCAAGATGTTCGTGTTGCTTCCTTTCGGAACAATGAACTCCTGATTCTTCATCTTGGCGCAGACAGAGTTGCTGGCAACGGTGTCGCTTCCGCAACCGGCGACGGTGGCAGTCACAAACGGTGTTGTTGCACCAACTTTGTAGAGCTCGAGACGGTCAACGTTCGACGCATGCGTCGAAGCATTGGAACCGGAAGCCGTGAGGATGAGGTCCGTCACGTCGATGTCCTCGTACTCTGCATGGAACTGCAGTCTGAGGATCTCATCGGCGAGCGTGCCGCCGAGGAGCTGACGAGACCTGACCGGAGTCGAAGACTTCGTCACGTAGAGGTCACCCTGTGACCTGAGACTGTACATCGTTGCGTACTGTGTAACGACTTGGATCTCTGCAGAAGCTCCACCGCTGGTGAAGCTGCTGTTGCTTGCAATGTACGTCGTTACGCCCGGTGCCTTCGCTCCGATGCCGGAGAGAGAGCTTCCGTCGCTCACTTGCTCTGCCTGGATGAATGTCGCACCTGTGTCAAAACGCAGAGACAGGGTCGGACTCGTTCCTGCAAGAGAAGCAGCGATATCAGCATGGACTTCGAACACGATGGACTTCTGCTTCGGAACGACGTAACCGCCGCCCGTCATCTTGTCGAAGGTGAGCTGACTGCTCTGAGCAGACACTCCTTTCTGGAGGATCGTGTCGACGACACCGTCGTCGTTCGAGTCCACCCAGAGAGCGTAGTTATTACCATTCACCAAGTTGGCGCTGCCAGCAAAGATGAGGTTGGTAAGCAAAACGTCTGCAGCCTCGGAAGCGCGAGCTTCGAATCTCATGAAGTTCACGTTCTTGGCGTTGGAGACAGTTGTGTCTGTCGTTGCCGTGGCCTTACCGGTGACGGTGAGTCCAGCGGTCTTGATCTCCTGGAAGTTACCGGAGACCGTTCCACCTGGGCGGAAGTCGCCGACGCGGTCATTCGTGGAGATACCCTTGATCTTCATGTGGTACGTCGTGACCGTGGAGGAGTAGAAGCCACCCATCGTACAACCGGTCGTGTTTGCGACGAGGTCATTTGATGTGTTGAGCTTGTGCGTTGCCTCTCCACAAATGTGGATGCGGAACTTGTCACCGTTGGCAGGAGCAGCAACAGCGCTGGTGCCTGAGTTGTCGATGAAGTTGACGCGGAACTCGTACTTCTGCTTTCCGCTGATCGTGAAGTCGTCGAAACGGTAAACCTGCGTAGCGCCGGAACCGCTCTGACCCGTTGAATCGTTTGTGAAATCAGAAGAAGTCGTCAATCGAACACCGGAGATTGTCCTGCCGGAGGTCGTGTTTCTGAGTTCGACTTTCTCGAGAGATTCGTTCACGTCGTCAACAGTGGTTCCAACTCCACCGCGACCGACGTTGAAGGCGGCACCTGTGGAAGTCGTTCCCTGAACGAGGATGAAGAGGTTCTCGACGTCGACGTTCTCGCCACCGGTCTCGAACCAAACGTTCGCGAGCACTGCGTTCTTGTCCTTGCGGGTGAACTGCTGAGTGACCGGACCGTCGATAGCGATGGTGAACTGACCTGCGTCGATCGTGACCGTACCCGGGAGGGTGGAGGTCTCGGTCGGGAGGGTGATGGATGAGCCGTAAAGCTGACCGTTCACACCGTAACCGTAGAGAGAACCGACAGCGAAGATGTCGCCGGTCTCGTCGAAGTGCATCTTGAGGTTCTTTGCGGCACCTCCTGCAATATCGGAGATGACGTTCATCGTGATCCTGTCACCCTCGAGCACCGTGAACGGTGGGTCGAAGACGAGCGTTGCGTAGTCACCGACTGTTGCAGCAACAGTCTTGGTGAGCACGGTTCCGTCGGAGCGGCGGATGGCGATGTTCGTGTAGTCACCGTCTCCAGCCGTTCCATCGTTCTGGATCGTCATGGAGTAGATGGTCTGGTCCTCGGCAGCGTCGAGCGAAAGCTCCCACTTGCCGATGGTTGCACCCTTGTCACCGACCTTGATGTTCGTCGGAGTGACGGAGCGGTACGTGATCGTAACAACGCCGGATGCGACAGCAGCCACGCGGAAAGCCTTGCCCTTGAGAGGGAAGTTTCCTGTCACTGCCTTGGCATTCGAAGCGAAGTCTGTCGGAAGTTCGACCGTGAGAGAGTGCTCGCTGGCGACCGTTGCGGTCGTCGTGAGGTCTCCTGCGAGCTGAACCGTCACCGTCTTGCCTGCCTTGATGACAAGCGGCTTGGTGAAGCGGATCGTCGCGGTGTAGCTCTGAGAATCAACCGTGCGCTTGCGGGTTACGCGAGCACCGTCCACGACAGCGTAGACACCGGAGAAATCGTCGCTAGAACCGAAGCCTTCGTGAAGAACCGTAAGGTTCTCGAGGACAACATCATCGCTCGTTGCGGTGAGATCGACACTCGTGAAGACGACGCCCTGAGCACCCTTCGGGATCGTGTCACCGACGGGGTTCTTGGCGGAAAGCGTAGCCTCGAGGTTACCGTTTCCGAGAACCACAGAGGTGTATCCGACAAATGTCTGAGAATCGGAGAACTTCTTGCCGTCCGTCGTGAGCATATCAACAACGGTTGCGGTGTACGTGTGACCGGCATCCATGGCGGACGTAAGGGTCACTTCGACAGTGTCCTTGCTCGTGAGCTTGACAGAGTCCACAGGGATCTCCGGAGAACCGGTGACCGTGTAGTGGGACTTGTCCTTGGCTGCAGTCTCGTCGAGGGAAACGTTGAACGCGAGCTCAACGACCATGGCGGAGATTGCGGTTGCAGACTTGACGGTCGGCGTCGTGGAAGCGGTCATACCGCAATCCTTGCCGTACGTCAGGCCCTGATCCACGCGGTGCAACATGACCACCATTTCTGCGCGGTTCATGTTGTCGCTTGGACGGACGCGACTCGTGGAGTCGTCACCCTGAACGACACAGTGATCGGCAGCCGTCTGGATGTCAGACGTGTACCACTGTCCGGACGGGTTGTCCGAGAACTGAGGAGCAGCACCAGCAGACTCGAGACCGAAGGCGCGAACGATGATCGACGCAGCCTCAGCACGATTGATGTTGGCACTTGGGCGGGCGTAGCAAGGGTGCTTGCCGTAGCAAGAACCGTCACCGCGGACCCATCCCTCTTTACCGGCCTCTTCCAAGTACTTGTAGTACCAGGCGCCGGTAGCGACGTCATCGAAGCTCGGCGTGGCCGGAGCTGAATTGATGACACCACCATTAAGCTCGACGACGAGCTTGACGAACTCTGCGCGGTTCGCGTTATCCGTACCGCGGAACTTTGTCTGTGCGGCATCGAGGTAGCCGGCGTCGACAAACGCGTCGACAGCACCCTCGTACCAAACGCCTGCAGGGACATCGGAGTAGGCAGCCAATGCCGTCGCAACCTGCGACAACATGATGGCGGCAGCCGAGACGCCTGCGAACGTTTTCTTCAAAGAAGAAATGTTCATATAATAAGGAGTAGAAAAGAAAGATAAATAAAAGACAATGAAAGCTGTCTATAGGCACGCTTTCTTAGACGTGCGGTTGTTGTCGTATGAATGGTCTTCCTCGTCCTCCTAAAAGGAGGAACGGAAAACATCTCATTAACTATAAAGAGGTTATACGATCCAACAACGCAAAATTTGATGCTATAAGCACGATTCGCCCTCCTTCCAATCGAAGGAGAAGCGTCTGTGAAACTCCGAATCGTTCCGCAATGCGGGACGGGAGTGGCCGATACGTGAATGAGCGTGCACGGATACAGGCGCTTTTTCGAAGCCTGATCGGAGAGATCCTACTGGTATATACCTGCTTCAGGCAAGACCCAGAGGCTCTCCTGCGTGTACTTATGGAAACGCGCACCTCTGCTATTTGTTACAAGATTCTCTGGGGCAATGGTGGGCTTCCATACGCCAAATATCGGCTGTAGTCTGCGGAAAAAACGATGAAAATACGATGGAAAGAGATGATGCGTTATTCATGGATTCGATTGATCAAAGATAGTGTTCATGGTGTTACTATAATTGCTGCAGTGAACGAAGTGATCTGAAAGTGAAAGAATTATGACTTCTTGACAAGATCACTAGACTTAGTCTTCGTTTTTTGGCTTCCCGAAGCCATATTTATGAATTTTACCTGAAAGCTCATACAAAAGGCACGAAAAAGAGGCGTAGAGCGGCAAGGAGAGTTCACTTCGAATAAGACATCGTTTACTTCTCCCGACCGCTTATACGCGAAAAGAATGCGAAGGTTGGCAAATGTGCAGGAAACGTTTCATTTTTTTACGGATAGAAAAGATCTCAGGCAATTGTTGATGATGCAATTGTTGCTCTTCTTGGGGGCAAGGGAACCTTGTTCGGTTCCCTATGCCCCCAAACCCCTTTACCCTCCTAACGGTACCTTTCTCTTATTCATTCAAAGATTCATCTGGGCAAATCTGGAACGACAGCATGCGGTAAGTTTTAAAAGCATCCAAAGGGATGGCGTGCGCCACCGGTGGGGGTCTGCTGGGGGGAGTTGGCGCACGCGTTTTCTTTCGCCCTTTCTTTGTCGCGCACAAAGAAAGGGCAATGAGAATTAGCTCTAGTAGAAAATTAAAGTTTTCTCACTTTCTGCTCTTTCATTTCATCCCTCACCTCATATCCCAGTTTTTTTATTTCATCCCGTAATCGATCTGATTCTTTAAAGTCTTTGTTCGTGCGCGCCTTGGCACGCGCAGCAACAAGCTCCTGCACAGCAGAAGGAGTCGCCTCTTCCGCTTCCGGCTCGAAGCAGCCGAAGGTAACACGAATCTTTGCAATAAATTTCTTCAGTGCTTCACGTGCGTCATCGTTCGGCATCGTCGATGCGTTCGTCGCATGCATGCAACCATGAACCGTTGCGAGTGCTCCGGAGACATTGAGATCGGTATCCATTGCGGATGAAAATTCCTCATCGAATTTCTGAATATCTTTCGAGGAGACCGAAGAAGATTTCGCATCTGATTTTCTCATCAAATCTTCTTCCGCATGCTCCATCCATTCCAGAATTTTTCGTCTCGAATCGCGGGCTTCATCCATCCCCTTCCATGAGAACTTTAAATTTGTTCTGTAGTGTACGGAAAGGAGGTAAAAGCGGAGATCGAGAGGTGAATATCCCTTTTCGACTACTGCTGGAACACTTAACACATTGCCAAGACTCTTTGACATTTTTTCTCCTGCAAGGTCGATTCGGCGCTTGTGGAGCCAAAATCGTACAAATGGCTCCTTCAGTCCAAAAGCACAGTTGCTCTGTGCGATCTCGCACTCATGATGCGGGAAGATATTGTCTTCGCCGCCCGTGTGCAGATCGATCTGCTCTCCAAGGAGCTTCGAACTCATCGCAGAACATTCGATGTGCCAACCGGGAAAACCCGAAGATGCATCCTCCCCTTCGGTCGACGTTCGCTCACCTGTTTTGAACGACCAGCGAAGAAGATGATGACCGTTCTTTCCGATACATTTTTTCCAGAGAGCAAAATCCGCGGGATGACGCTTCGCTTCGTCGACTGCAATGCGAGCTCCTGCATCGAGCTTATCGAGCGTATTTCCCGACAGCTTCCCGTACGAGGGAAACGTTTCGACTGAAAAATAAATCCCGTCATTCGTTTCGTATGCGTTGCCTGACTCCAAAAGTTTTTTGATGATCTCAAGCATTTCCTTGACGTACTCCGTTGCACGCGGACGATCTTCCGGCTCAAGAATATTCAAAGCTTTTTCGTCCTCCAGATACTGCTCCGTATATCGCTTCGCAATCGCAAGCGGATCGGTTTTTTCAGTTCTCGCCTGCTTCTCCACCTTATCTTCTCCGTCATCGAGGTCCGCCAAAAGATGCCCCACATCCGTGATGTTCTTCGCATGCCTGACGGTAAACCCGTGACCTGCCTCCAGCCAGCGCCGAAGAAGATCCGCCATCAGAAATGATGAATAGTTCCCGATGTGCGGCCTGCCGTACACTGTAGGACCGCAGGTGTACATGGTGACGACGCCTGCCTGCAGTGGCTTAAATTCTTCCTCGCGCTTACTGAAGGTGTTGTAGAGACGTAGGGACATTACGAGTGGTTAGTAGTTAGTGGTTAGTAGCTAGTAGATATACCAGTGAAGCAATTGTACTAACCACTACCCACTGATCACTAGCCACTATCGTCAAGCAACCGTAACTTCCTTGCACAGATACACCGACTGAATGGCATTCAAAATCTCGATGCCGTCCTTCTTCGGCTTCTGGAAAGCTTTCCGACCGGAGATGAGGCCCATGCCGCCTGCACGCTTGTTGATGACGGCTGTTGCAACGGCCCCCTGCAGATCGTTCTTCCCGGACTCGCCTCCGGAGTTGATGAGACCGATTCTGCCCATGTATCCGTTGGCCACTTGGTATCTGCAGAGGTCGATCGGATGATCGGAACAGAGCTCCGCATACATGCGCTCGTCGAGTTTTCCGTAACTGCTTGAACCCGTGTTCAGCGCCTTGAACCCCCCGTTCAGAGTCGGAAGCTTCTGCTTCACGATATCGGCCTGAATGGTGACGCCGAGGTGATTCGCCTGTCCCGTGAGATCGGCGGCATTGTGATAATCCTTTCCATCAATTTTGAATGAGCCGTTTCGAAGGTAACACCAAAGCACCGTGAACATCCCGAGTTTGTGTGCCTGCTCGAAAGCCTTCGCGACCTCGACGATCTGTCTGCCGCTGTCACTCGATCCGAAGTAGATCGTCGCACCGACGCCGAGCGCACCCATGTTCTTCGCCTCCTCAACGGTCCCGAACATGATCTGTTCGGCCTTGTTCGGATAGGTAAGAAGCTCATTATGATTGATCTTCACGATGAACGGAATTTTGTCGGCATACTTCTTGCTGACCATACCGAGAACGCCGAACGTGGAGGCGACGGCATTGCACCCTCCGTCGATGGCGAGTTTCACGATATTCTCGGGATCGAAGTAATCCGGATTCTTGGCAAAACTGGCGCCGCCCGAATGCTCGATCCCTTGGTCGACGGGGAGAATGGAGAGGTATCCCGTCCCTTTCAAATTTCCCGTATCCATCATCTGTTGCAGGCTTTTTTGAACAGCTGCACTTCGGTCAGAGATACTGAAGATGTCCTTCACGAAGGAAGGACGGGGAACATGCAAACGCTCTGCGCTGATCTTCGGTGCGGAGAAGCCAAGAAGGCCGTCTGCCTGGTCACCGAGCGTGGATTGGATTTGGGAGAAGGAGAGCATGGGGGCGGGGGAGAGTGGCGCAAGTATAACATGCCCTCCACCTCACCCCCATCCCCTCTCCCAGCGCGACGCTTGGGGAGAGGGGGGGCACCGTTTTTCAGAAAACAAATTTATGTTTAGGAATAACAGAGTTCCCCTTCTCCCTAGCCGCAGCGGGAGAAGGGGTTAGGGGATGAGGTGGCTACGCCTTTTTCTTCATCACAAACCACTGCTGCCCTATTCCAAACACCGTCGACACGCCCCAGTACAGAGAAACCGCAACGGGGAACTGGAGAGCGAAGAAGCCGATCATGAATGGAAGGATGTAGGTCATGATGGTCTGCTGATCGATATCCAATTTCGGCTTCTTGCCGACCGGCTGCACGACGATCTCGCTTGCGGGCTTCTTTTTCTTCGCAAGCATCATCCGCATCTGAATGAATTGGAGAGCAACAAGGAGGATCGGGAACACGACGACGCTTGGCTTCAAAAGATTGAAACCGAGGAACGTGTGCCCGAGGAAATCCGCAGGCAAGGACGTATAGAACGAATAGAGGAGGTGGCGCGACGTCTCGATGGTGACACCGTCATTGATCACGTAAAAGAGCCCGATGAGAATCGGGAACTGCAACAAGGTCGGAAGGCAGGACTGGAGGGGATTG
>SXGS01289759.1_pt1 | contig 10241 bp, 6 predicted proteins | sample 3174681 | NCBI WGS metagenome assembly SXGS01 (sample SAMN11356861, study PRJNA531348) | freshwater metagenome | isolation source: freshwater sample F1-80 | place: China: Fuxian Lake, Yuxi | collected 2017-12-25
GCTCCGATGAGCCAGCGACATTCGATGCCAGCCCGCGTTTCATGGAGGCCGCTATTCATCCAGATGTCGGTCATTCACATCTCTCCAACCTTGCTTCTGTAGGAACAGGCCCTTCAACTTATCCGGAGTTTCGTACTCTAATCGCATGCTACCTGGAATGACACCGCCTACTGGTTCCCACCTGGTTCTGTGGGCCGGAGATCGGATCACCTTTCGTCTGAATCACCTGCCACCAGACGCCATGGGCAGACTGCGATCCACCATTGGCCGTGCCGATATCGTTCGTCGCGAGATTGTTCAGAATGGAGCCGGCCGTGTCCCGGCAGTCAGCGCCGCTTGGCATGATGTGCCGCTCCAGCCAGCATCGGATGGTTCCTGGGAGCTCACACTCCCATTGACCGAAGTCGGCTGGTTTGAAGCCAAGGCGTTTGCCGTCGATCGCGAAGGCCGTCAGCATTGGCCTCACGGCCAAAACGTGGGCATTAACGTGCAACCCTCCTGGACTCGGTCTGGCAACAGCATTTACTGCGCATTCCCCCGGCAGTTCGGTCCCACAAAAACTCATCGAATTACAGTAGACCCAGCCTCCGAGGTTCGATTCAGGGAACTGGACGCCAAAGGCTTCACCGTCATCCCTCCCAGCGGCACACTTCGGGACTTGCGTCGGGAGCTCCCCCATATTTTCGAGCGATTGGGATGTCGAATTCTGCACCTCTTACCCATCAGTCCAACCCCAACCACTTTCGCGAAATTCGGTCGATTCGGATCACCTTATGCTGCCCAGGACCTGACGGCAATCGACCCCGTTTTGGTGGAGTTTGATCAACTGACAACTGGAATTCAGCAGTTCCAGGAGTTGACCCATGAGGTACATTGTCTGGGGGGACGGGTAATGCTGGACATGGTGATCAACCATACCGGCTGGGGAAGCACGCTATGGGAACAACATCCAGAGTGGTTTCACCGCGACTCCGATGGACGGTTCCTCAGTCCCGGTGCCTGGGGGACGATTTGGGAGGATCTCGTCGAGCTCAACCCAGACATCGAAGCTCTCTGGAAGGAACTGGCTGCAGCGTTTCTGACTTGGTGTCAGCGAGGGGTGGACGCCTTCCGTTGCGATGCGGGTTACAAGGTCCCGCTACCCGTCTGGCGTTACATTGTCGCACGGGTGCGTCAGGAGTTTCCAAACACCGTATTTTTACTCGAGGGTTTGGGCGGTTCCTGGGACGACACTGAGGCTTTGCTAAGGGAAGGCGGCATGCAGTGGGCCTACAGCGAATTGTTTCAAAACCACGGAGGAGTCCAGGTGCAGTGGTATCTGGATCAGGCTTACCGCATGAGCCAGCGCGCGGGTCCACTCATTCATTACAGCGAAACTCACGACAACCTCCGCCTGACAGCTCAGGTTGAAGGAGAACCCGCATCCGCGGTAGCTGCAGCAGAGCGAACGATCGCGGATGCCAGCAGGAATTGGTCGCTCCTTCGCAATCGATTGTCTGCTCTCACCAGTGTCAGCGGGGGATGGGGATTCACCAACGGGGTGGAGTGGCTGGCCACGGAACGTGTAAATGTCCACAGCTCAAGGGGGCTTGCATGGGGCAGCCCGGAAAACTTGATCGAGGAACTTGCCACATTGCTTCGACTCACCCGAGATCACCCGTGTTTCTTCAATGACGCCACCTTGAAACGGGTGAGCCCGGACGGTGCCGCCGTGTTTGCGTTGCACCGATCTTCCACTCAGGGAGCGGATTCAGTCCTGGTCCTTGCCAACAATGACCTGGCGCAGCCTCAATCCATCGAGTTCGAGCCGTCCTTTTGGAAGGAGCTCGGTGAACCCACCTGGGACTTGACCTCGCATCCACCCGCCCGCCTAGCCGACGGGGCCGTGCAATGCGATGAATCCCGGGTCCGCCTAGTACTGGCTGCTGGCGCCTGCCACTGTCTATCGTCCGCGCCGTCAGCCAACGGACTCTCTGGCGAAGCTTGGCGTCGCCTCCAACGTCAATCGGATTGGGCGCTTCAGGTTTGGACGGAGGCTGCCGGCACCGTGCTCCCACCTCATCCCGAGGATCGAACCCGCAAACACCCAGCCGCAAACGATCCAGCGGCATGGCTCGCATTCGCGTCCCGCGTCGCCGCCACTAACGGTACTGCGCCAGCCGCCGACACCCACCTCACTTATTCCAATGTCATTCGCTGGACGGCCGCAGACGTGCGACGGAAGACTCCAATCCCGCCTGGGCACTGGATATTGATCGAAGATCCCTTTGCATTCCGCGCTGAGATTCGTGGAGGAGATTCAGAAGACCTTGCGTTACATCTCGAGTCCATCGAAGTGGACACTGGCCATGTGGCCGCCATTCCCCCGAAATCGCTGCAAGGACGCAGTGGAATACTTCGGCTGCGACTCGAGCGGCTTCTCACAGATCGGGCCGTGGTCGAAGGTGAGCTTTTGGTACTTCGCGCCCACCCAGAGAATAGCGAATACATTCCACTTCAAGTCGCCGAACAAGGCACTTTGCTCCTGACGAATGAACGAGGTGGCATGGCCCGTCTCCGGGTGGATCTCGGTCAAATCCAGTCTAAATACGACTGCCTACTCGGCGCGAACCTGCATCCATCAGTACCGGTGGATCGCCACGTGTTCGTCAAACGCTTGCGCGCTTGGGCTCTGGTCGATGGGTTCACCTCGCCGCTCAACGCTGGCACACTTCATCAATTCCAGGAGGGGCCACCCGCGACCTGGGATTTCCTGGTCCGCGGCGGCAATCGCTCCGCTGCCATCCAGTTGACACTGAATTTTGTTCAGCAACGAAACACTATCGCGATCCGGTTTCGACGGCTCGATTCCATCGTAGCCGCCCCCATCAACGCTGGTTTGGATCCCGGGTTCCGCTTGATAGTCCGTTTCGATCTGGAAGACCGCAGCTTCCATTCGCAAACCAAACACAACGAAGGCGCCGATAATCATTTTCACTCGCACACGCGCAGCCTGTCCCACGGCAGCGGCTTTCGCTTTCACCCGACCCAGGATCGATTTCTGGAGGTTCGCGCAGATCAGGGCAAATATCATCCGGGCATCGAATGGTCCCACAACATCGATCATCCCAACGAACGGTCCCGTGGACAGGAACCCAGTGGCGATGCGTGGTCACCCGGCTGGTTCGAAGTCCCACTGCACAGCGGTGAATCCGTAGAGTTCCTGGTGGATGCAGAAACTGCACCGACAATCCCAGCGGCCGTGGCCCATGCATTCTCGCCGACCGAATCCAATCCCAAGGATGAGCCGCCGGCACCAACTGCGGCGCAAGAACACCGCGAAACACATGGATCCCATCCTCTCGACCGTTTCGCACTCCGCCTCACCAAAGCCGTCCGACAATACGTTGTCCGTCGCGGACACGGCAAGACAGTGATCGCCGGTTACCCCTGGTTTCTGGATTGGGGACGCGACACCTTAATCGCCTGCCGCGGCCTGATAGCCGCCGACATGCTCGAAGTGGTTCGAGACATCGTCATTACCTTTGGCCGGTTCGAGGATCAGGGAACGCTGCCCAATGCCATCCACGGTGAAGATGCATCAAACCGCGATACTTCCGACGCTCAACTCTGGTTTGGCGTCGTGGTGGAGGAACTGGCAGTCCATCATGATAGGCTCCATTTTAAGAACTCGCCGTCGTTTTTCGCCCAGCCAGTAGCCGGCCCCAAGACTCTCAAGGACGTCCTGCGCTCCATTGCCTGCGGTTATCTGAATGGTACCCCTAACGGCATTCAGGTCGACGCCGCCAGCGGTTTGGTCTGGAGTCCCAGCCATTTCACCTGGATGGATACTAATCATCCGGCTGGCACCCCACGAGAGGGGTATCCCGTCGAAATTCAGGCGCTCTGGATTCGGTTGCTACGGCTGTTGGATCGGTTGGCCTGCGATCCCTGGGACGGGCGGGGCGAATCTTGGGGTGATCTCGCTAGGCGCGCTGAAAAATCATTCCACCAATTCTTTTGGTTGGAGGACTCGGGTTGGTACGCCGACCTATTGATCGCTGCTCGCGGTCATCCAGCGCGCGTCTCACCGCCCAGCAACGCACTGCGCAGCAATTGCCTGATCCCAATCGCCCTCGGAATCGATCAACATCCCAAGGCGATGGCACGAGCACGCCGCACCGTGGAAGCTGTCCGACAATGGCTTCTGATACCGGGCGGCTTGAGGTCCCTGGCTCCTCTGCCCGTGATTCCCCCTCTGTCCATTTACCACCAAGGACACCTCCTCAACGATCCCAATCACCCATACTGGCCCCGGTACGAAGGCGATGAAGATACACGGCGCAAACCAGCCTACCATAATGGCACGGCGTGGATGTGGACATTCCCTTCGTTTTGCGAAGCACTGATCCAGGCCTATCCCAACGATCCGGCCGCTCTCGCCGCGGCACGCTCCTATCTGCTCTCCATGGAATCCTTGCTCAATGTGGGCTGCATCGGCCACCTACCCGAGGTCGCAGATGGCGACGCACCACACCACCAGCGCGGTTGTGACGCACAAGCCTGGAGCGCCACCGAAGCGCTTCGGGTCTGGAAACTCCTGTCGATCCCCGGCTGAGCTCCAACTGGATTCAGCGCGCCCGGGCTTCGATTTCGCGCCATCTTCGCAACGCAAGTTCATACTCTTCCAACGCTTGGCCGCTCAATACTGGCCGATTCCGAGCCAGTTCCTCCTCGGTCCGTTGGACAAACCATGCGACTTCCTCGCGTTTGGGTGTCTGGGGTTTGTCTTTCATCTCGATCCACCAGGGTGCCGTGTGAGCAAATTTCAATCGACCTCCGTCGCGCACTTCAAAACATCGCACCGCAATCCATCCGCCAGTTTCGGCCAACACGTCGGCGTCGAAATATCCGATGTACCCTCCTGAATCTCGCGGTTTCATCAAAGGCACCTCGGTGGAAACAATCTCGCCATTGGCGATCACCTCCACCGTCACTTGCGACGTCTCTGAATACAATGCACCCCCCACCCGAAACCGGGCTGGTTTCTCGCTATTGCGTCGGAAGACCTCGCCAGGATCCGCACCCTCAACCGTCGCCAATAGCATGGGCCCCGTGGTAACGAAACTGCGGCCCTGCTTGAGACCGCGCATCCATCGGTCGTAGCGGAATCCCTCGCGCAATCGGACATACACCCGGGAATAACCCATGGGCACGGGATGGACCCCATTGGCGGTCCCCGCGGTAGGCGAGATTCGGAATCCTGAGTTTAACAGGGCGTAGTACATTCGAAAACCATACAGGGTCCAACCGCGCTCCGTGTCGGTTCCGGTGCCTTCGACATTCATCCAGGCAGGTGCTGGAATTGCCCAAGAACGCACCGCATAATCCACTCGCCAATGATGATTGTTGCCCAACTCGTAAAGGTCCGGCTGGATCAAGGGGGCCAGCATGCAGGACCAAGCCCAGTTGTGTTTTTCAAAATCAATTAATGCTCCCTGTTTCCTCGCCTCCGCCGCAGCAGGAACCAGCGGAGGACCCGCTAACTCCAATGGGGATTTGTGGTTCAGAACCACCATCGCGCCCAACGTGTGCCCTCGCCCAGCAGTCGTAAAAATTTCGTACTCCGAGTTCCTCGGATACCAAACATGCAGCGGGTCCACTTCAATCGCCTGACTGCCAAAATCATTGGTTAAACTCTTTGAACTCTGCGCCGGTGATATGCCAGAAACTGTCGTCCACTGGACCATCGGACTGGAGACATTCAGATCTTCTGCCAGAATCACATTCGGAATCTCCCTCACATCGCGGTGATGATGCGTGTCGCCACTGTACCAATGTCGCGATGCCATCCGGATCCAACGCCGCATACCAATCTTCACCTCCAGGGGCTCGACGCCCACTTGGATTTCGTTGGTGGTCGACAGATACTCTTTTCCACGTTCCGCAATAAAACGATAGCGGCCGGGCGACAAACTCAGTTCGAAGGGATGCGCCGAAAGCGTGGTATGTTGCTCGATCGAACGACCCTGGCCGTGGCGTCGTTGATAAATCACCGAAGATCCGAGTTCCGAAGCGGAATCCGGAAACTGCCAGACGCCCTGATCGCTTTCGATATAGAGCCGACTCGGGATCAACTTACCGTCCGCCAAATCCAATATCTCCCCCCGCACCTGAACCGTCACCTGCGGACTGGCTTTGCGACGCTCCACCACCGCCATGGCATCCTCGGGTACCACGTTCGGGTCCACAAATCGCGCGAGGTCTCTCAAGGCAATAACGCGATAGCTGTTGGCAGCAAGGTACCCCAGGTATTGTTCAAAACGTTCCGGCGCCGTATGCACCCACGGATGGTCCCGATCCGGCACGCCATGAAACTGAAGGATCGCAATCCGCCCCCCACGAGCCTGCTGAACCGCCTTCTTGAAATGGTCCAAGGTCCAGTCCGGCCGCGCATCGCCAGCAGTCGGCAGCAGCAGCGGGTGGTCGCCCCCCGGCTCAAACGCCACGCCGCGTCCTTCTTTGTAGGGGAACTCCGGTTCACCTCCTCGCCGAGCCCACTGAAAACCCAATTGCTTGAGTAGCGGAATCCCCTTTGGGGTTATCGCGTTGCCAGGATAGGCAAAACTGACCGGACGCGGAATGCCATGCTCCAGGCATCGCGCATTGATTCCTTCGACCTCTTGTGTCAGTCGCCCCAACGTATCGGCTGTCACACCCATGTGACTGACGGTATGGTTCCCAATCTCGAACCCATCGCGATGCAACTCCACGATCTGTTCCCAGGTCATGTAGTCCTGTTTATTAGTCCGGAACGAGAATCCTTCTGTGATAAAGAACGTCGCACCGAATCCATATTTCCTTAACAACGGTCGTACCACGGAATGGTGAGAAGCCACGGAGTCATCAAAGGTAAATACGACGAGCTTGTCAGGTATCGGTTCCAAGGCTGCCAATGGAGCCATGGTCACAATCAGCCAAACCACGATTGTGGCTCGGACGATCAACGCCTTTTCACAAAGCAAAACCGGGAGTCGACCTGAGTAGTTCCGCCAGAAGCGAGTGCTCATTGGTGGCGACACTACCAAAGCCGCACAGAAAAACGAACATCGGATTTCACGGTTCGAAACCCGCCAAAATCAACCAATATCTCAATCGCCGCAGTCAACCTGACTTCGCCCGCGCCGCTAACTGGGAATCGGTGGGAAGGCGGATATCCCAAGCCAGCCTGAACAGACTCATCAGTCGGATAAGGTAATACACAAGATCCACCTGCCACCACTTCAAGCCATGCCGCGCGGATGTGGGAAAGGCATGATGATTATTGTGCCAACCCTCCCCAAACGTCAGCACTGCACAAACCGCATTGTTGCGACTCTGGTCGTCAGTCTCGTAGGGCGACGCACCAAATAAATGACAGATTGAATTGATACTCCAAGTCGAATGATGAACGAGGAACAAGCGCACCAGCCCTCCCCACAGGATTCCTGTCCAAAAGGAGTGCCATTCTTTGGTGATCAACAACGCCAGCACTCCCGGCATCAGGATTCCCAAGCCAATCCAAACAAAATACAGCCGATTCATGAGCATCAGCGAACGATCGCGAATCATGTCCGGTGCCAATCGCACGTAGTTCTCCGTCTCATGGGAGAACATCCATCCGACGTGCGAGTGCCAAAGCCCACGCCAGGCTGCCAACCAACCTTCACCTTCATGGTGCGGCGAGTGAGGATCCCCCGCTTGATCACTGCATTTATGGTGTCGGCGATGACAGGCAGCCCAAAATAGGACCGGCCCTTGAGCCGCCATACTGCCCGCGAGGCACAGGGCGATTCGTATCGGCGCAATGCATTTAAAGCTGCGATGCGTGAAGAGGCGGTGAAACCCCAACGTGATGCCCAGCATGGTCATCACGTAGAAACCGCAGCAAAGCGCCAAATCGAGCCAAGTGATGCCACGCCCCCACAACAATATCACCGCCAATATGAAGGCGAGGAAAGGAGTAACGACGGTAATCACCGCGACCCAACGTTCAAACTGTTGGTTCGGATGTACTTGCTTTACAGAGCTTCGATCAATGATGAGGCCAATCTAGTGCCGAGCCTAATAATGCAGACTGCGACACATGGAATAATAAGTGCGTACAAGCTCGTTCAGGATCCGCTAAGCCCCACACGGCCGCGCTACGATCTCCAACGCCAGACGGCGTGAAGTCCCGCAAGCCTCTACGCCGCATTGTTCTTCCTAACCTCCATACAAGACCTGTTTTGTCCAAGTCGCGCAAGTGACAATCTGAATTAGTTTCCAAGAAAGCACTTACCTCGACCGCTAATGCACATCAACTAACCGCCTCAGCAGCTATGGCTTAGAAGCAACGAACCCAAACACTCCTGTCGCCACCGGATCACTTGAGGCTCAAGAAATTCTTCAGCAACCGCCGTCCATCCTCCGTCAGTATGCTTTCCGGATGGAACTGAACACCCCAGATCGGCAGCGTCTTGTGCCGCAACCCCATGACTTCGTCCTCGTCGGTCCACGCCGTGACTTCCAGGCAGTCCGGGATCGAATCGCGCTTCACCACCAACGAGTGGTAGCGTGTCGCGTCGAACGGATTAGGCATTCCCTCAAACAACTCCGTACCATGGTGGAAGATAGGCGAGGTCTTGCCGTGCATCATCCGATAGTTGACGACAACTTGGGCTCCAAAGGTGTGCGCGATGCATTGGTGCCCCAGGCAAACACCCAAGATAGGTGTGCGCCGGTCCGCAAAGGCACGAATGAGGTCGTTGGAGAGCCCTGCCTCCCGTGGGGAACAGGGGCCTGGAGAAACCAAGACGCGCTCCGGCCTAAGTGCCAAGGCCTCAGCAACCTGAATCTGGTCGTTGCGGTGCACCTGCATATCCACGCTCATCTCCCCCAGATACTGGACGAGGTTAAAGGTGAACGAGTCGTAGTTGTCGATGACGAGCAACATGCTTCGGTGACGTTAGAGAGAATCCCAAAGAGGGAAAGCTGTTACTGGGCCTTGAATTGAGCCCGGGCCTCCGGCATGCGCTGCTTCAATTCGGCCACTCGTGCGTCATCCAAGGGATGCGTGCGTAAAAACCAGGGGGTTTGATTGCCCTGCCTCCGATTGTACTCGCCAAAACGTTGCCAGAACTCCACCGCTGCTTCCGGCCGGTACCCCGCGCGCGCCATATAAAGCAACCCAATACGGTCTGCCTCGGATTCCTGTCCTCGGCTATGCGGGAGAGCGACCCCTACTTGCGTCACCGGCGCATACAATTGATTGAAGAGTTCAGCGTATCGGGATTTCGCCGCCGCCGCCCCACCTAAGGTCCCGATCACATTCAACGCCATCGCCGTCGACATTCGCTCCCCACCGTGCCTCGCCACCGCATGCGCCACCTCATGGCCAATCACCGTCGCCAAACCTTCCTCGGTCTGAGTAATCGGAAAGATACCCGTGTAGACACCCACCTTGCCGCCCGGCAGACAAAATGCGTTCGCGTCCTTGCTCTCAAACACGACAAACTCCCACTGCGCTTCTGGCATGCTCGGTGACGCCACCGCTGCAATCCGTTTCCCAACCCGCTCAACCATTGCGTTGAGCTTCGGATCCTTGTTGAGCGGGACCTGTTTCTTCATCTTATCAAACTCACTGAACCCCAACTGCATCTCCTCGCCGCTCGACATCAAGTTGAATTGCCGACGCCCCGTCTCCGGAACCGTCATGCATCCAATCCATCCCGCCAGGAGTCCTAATACCGCCCACGTGCGTAACCCCGTCCATGTCCATTTCATGCGGCCAAACAAGCCTGGATTCGGGCGAACCGCCAGCGCAAATTTCTCGGAACCCCACTGGCGAACCCCATCTGCATTTTTAAACATACACCGGGGCAACGCGCGCGGAATTCCATTCCATTCGGGACGGACTCCCCGGCATTCTCCCCGCACATGGCTGAACGACCGCTCGAAACGCTCAATACGCCCGATACCGCCCTCGAACAGACGCTGCGGCCCTCGATATTTTCCGATTTTGCAGGCCAAGCCAAAGTTAAGGAGCGGCTCGAAATCGCGGTAGAGGCCGCGCAAAAGCGCAAAGAAGCTCTGGATCATCTGCTCCTAAATGGACCGCCCGGTCTCGGAAAAACCACCCTCGCCAACATTATCGCCCGGGCCATGGGAGCCAACCTCAAGGCGACCAGCGGCCCCACCATTGAGAAGGCCGCCGACTTAGCTGGGTTGCTCACCCATCTCGA
>SXGS01440332.1_pt1 | contig 10241 bp, 7 predicted proteins | sample 3174681 | NCBI WGS metagenome assembly SXGS01 (sample SAMN11356861, study PRJNA531348) | freshwater metagenome | isolation source: freshwater sample F1-80 | place: China: Fuxian Lake, Yuxi | collected 2017-12-25
CACTTCTTCGCCGTCGTTCAGGCCGTCGTCATCCGTATCCGAATCGAAGGGGTCCGTGCCGTACCCGGGCTCCTCATCGTCGCTCAGACCATCGTCGTCGGAATCCGTGTCCACCACCGGAAGATCGTCCGATGGATCGAACGGATCGGTACCGTTGTCCAACACTTCGGTGCCATCGTCGACGCCGCCGTCGTCCGTGTCCGGATCCAGCGGATCCGTGCCGATGTCGAGCACTTCTTCGCCGTCGCCCAGGCCATCATCGTCCGTGTCCGGATCCAGCGGATCCGTACCATATTCCTGATCTTCCTCGGTGTCGGTGAGGCCGTCGCCGTCGGTGTCTTCGTCCGGATCGGTCGGGGCGCCGTCCCAAGTGGAGCCACACATGACGTCCGAGTTATCGCAACCGGCCAGATCCTTGCTGAACCGGTGCGTGCTCGCCGAGGTACCCACGGCGAAGCCCAGTTCGGTCAAATCCGTGATCCCGGTCAACGACGTCAAAGCCGCAATCGAAATCCGCCAATCCACAAAGTAGTCTTCGCCCCCCCCCGCAGAGGTTCGTACCGGCGAGCGAATATCCGGCGTAGCCGACGGTCGGGCTGCCCGACGCCATCAATGGCGCACTCCAAGCTTGGAGATCCACCTCGGCCGGATCGGTTGTGAATGGAATCGAACCGAAGGTGTTGGCGGCGAGGGTGACTTCGTCAGTCTTTCCGTCAACGTAGACGATGTAATCGTATTTTGGGTTGGTCTCGTCCCAATCGGACTCGATCAGAACGCCCCAGCCAAATTGATTCCATGACGTGCTGTTGTATGGCGAATCGCTGATACGAAGCCGAAACCATAGGTCAGTCCCATCATTGTAGGCAAACGCCACCGGGTTGGTCTCGGTGCCCACCACATCCCACCAGTCATTCCCGGATACGTCACCACAGGGATCAACCATTGGAACGCCACCTTTCCGCAGGGGCGACCAGTCAGATGAATCCGGCCACGTAGAAGCTTCGGCCGGGAAGGCCAACAAAACGAGAAGAGTGAGCATATTCGAGACCCCGCAAAACGTGCGGCGATATACCCAAAGCTCCGACGACTGTAAACGGGTTTACAAAAGAAGCGTATCCGAACGCCTGGAGCCGAAATGGTCAAGTGATTTACTAATTGTCGCTCGTAAATCCACGTTCTAACGTATCCGCGGCATCAATCCGGCAGCGTTAGACCACCAAACATCGTGCAGTGTATCCGGTCCAACGCGTTCCAAACATGTCCGGCTCAGTTCTGATAAAGACTGCCGCCAACGCCCAGATACCCGCCCTCAGCGCCGGCGCTCGTTACCGCGATGCCTGAAAGGCCAAACCCCTGGAACTCCGGAATGGCGATTTCGCCGATGCCCTCCAGCAACGAGGGAAGCAGCATCGGCACCAACGCCTGCAGCAGGGCCTCTGTATCCGCAGCGCCGGCGGTGTTGTTGTCGGGGTAGATGACGTCGAAATCCAGCTCCAAGTCCCCCAATACGGGGTTCAGCGTGTTGTCGGCGCTGGCGTTGATGGTCAGGTCCGTGGTGACCGTGGTGTACACCTCGATCATCTTGTTTTGCGGAATAGGATCACCATCGTAAAGTACAATTTGAAAGTCACCCAACTGCAAGTCCAACGCGTTGCCGATCCCGGGCAACACCACCGGTGGCATCGTCGCGTGGGTCTTCACCGTGAGGTCATCAAAAGGCAAGAACGCCGATAATGACCCAAGGTCAAAGCCCGAATCCGCGGTAGAGATCTCCTGCTCCAGCAGGCCGCCCGACCAAAAGCCGTACAACACCGAATTGAGGAAGTCGAGCGAAATACCCATATTGACCTTAGGCGTGGTCGTGGCATACGTCGGCTTGCTGTAATTCCAATACAAGCTCCCGTATCCGGGTCCAGTCTGTGCCACAAAATCGGGCGTAATCAACGTGGACAACTCCATCGTGATGCCAGTGTTATTCACAGAAACCGCGTACGGACGAGCGGAAATAGCGTAGGTGTTGTCAAGCACGGGAATGTCGTAGTCCAGCGCCAGCCCTTCAAGTTGCTCCTCGAGTACAGGGGGCAACTCGGCGACCACCGCGCCTTCTACGGCGGTTTCGATATAGTCGGCGACCACATCCCCCACGCCGAAGAAATCAGCAACTTCGGACAGAAACCCCATCCCCTCCCAGCCAAAATACAAACCAACGATGTTGACGGTCACGCCCCAGGATGCGGCCGATCCGAACGAGAGGTTTCCGTTGGACACGGTGGGTGCCAGACTCATGTATGCGCTGATGTAGTCCGCATCAATCGTACCATATTGGTCGTTGAAGTCGATTCCTGCGACGGTCAAGTTGTAGGCGCGCCAATCGATTCGCGGCCAATCGATGATCAACGAGGCGTCCAATCGCCCCGTTGATCGCGGATCAATCTCGAGGTCCAAGTCCGAATACCGGATGTTGTACACGTCGAGCGCAATGCTGTACCAGACGATCGTGCCGAAGATCGTGTTGCTGGTGGACTGGTCCGAAAACACCGGTGAAGGGATCAAAGCGTCGATGTCGGTGCCGGTGATGAGGCCCTCGCCGATCGCCTCCAACGTATCGATGCCCCCGTTGCCTTCGTTCAGGCGCGCCACAATACCGTCGTTATTGCGCGTTCCGGGGCTTTGAAAGTCACCATACAGCACGGCGCGGTTGTCCGTCGACACATTTCCCTGGACGTCCACCGCGACCGTCTCAACCTTGTTGACGCCGAAATCGTAGTAGATCGACTCGGAAAAATACCCGTCTGCAGCCAAGTCTAAGGGAGTGCCGTTGGTCGCCGCCAAGAAAACGTCGGACCAGTCGTCGGTGATCGTGCCCGAAACGGTACCGTACCCACCCCAAATGGTTCCATCTACCCATTCCCCGCGTTCAGGCTCGTCAATCGCAATGACCGGCCCTTTGGAGTCGATGAGGATCGGGCCGATCGAATCGGAAAGGGATGTCCCATCGACCGAGGCGGTAACGTAGAATAAGCCTTCGCTCAAAAAAGTCGCGTTTACGCCCGACACCGTGGAAGTGCCGCCCGTTACATACAGGGTCCAGGGATCGTCGGTGGGGTTGCCGTACGCATCCAGCACCTCGACTGCGGAGTGGATTGTCTCGTAAAGCTCTGGTTCTTCGTTGTTGATCGCAAGCGTGATGGAGTCGGGGGCACCTGGAAGAATCGCAAAGGCGTCCGTGTCGGTCACATCGGCAAAGGTCGCCGAAATGGTGTACGAACCTGGAATGGTACCGGTAACCATCGTTGAGTCAAAGGAAACATTGGAACTACTTACCGAAACAGCAGGTACCACGCTGGTTTCATTGCCGTAGGCATCTAAGCCAACCACGGTATAACCCAGAGTGGTGCCGGCCCGAAATGCAAGATCATCTAACCGAATATCGAGCCCCTGTGCGGAACTTGCATCGACTTGCAGTGAGCGCGACTCGCGCAGTTCGGTGCCGTCATCGAGCACCGCCACCAGGGTGATCTCGTGCGCGCCGGCTCGTTTAGGTGCGAGCGACTCATTCGTCCAAAACAGACCGTCCTCGAGATCGCTTTCAAGGCGAAGACGCGCAACCACGTGTGAACCATTTTCGGTGACGCCGCCGGTCCAATTCACCACTTCGCCAGCCTCTACCGATGACGCACTTAGTTGGAATGCAACCGCGTAGCGCGAGTCCTCCTCCCCTTCGACTCCCGCCCCATCCATCGGCGTACTGCAGCCCGCCAAAGCCAAGGCAAAGACTACGTAAAAGCCTTGAGACATGTACACTCCACCGCGTCAAAACAAACTGGTACAACAACGCCCCAATTATAGACGAAGTTTGACCAGACCCGCTCAAGATCAGGTACAATTGTCAGAGAAATGACGGGTATCCGCCATAAGCTACGTTTTGTGGGAATTTTCATGCATTTCGCGCGTTGGATTCTCTTCCTCGGGATCGCTACACCAGCGGGTGCCGTCGCGGCAGAGCTTGGTGAGCCTGTCGAAAGGGCACTGGCGGTCCATGTCACCAACCGAGGGCTCGATCGTGTTGGCGACGCCGTCGAGGCCCTGGTGCCGGATACATTGCCCATCGAGCCCGTTATCGACGGCTTTGAGTGCGTCGACGGCGAAGGTATCAGTATGCTCTACTCCTTGTACGGCTTTGATGTCCACCTTTCGACCGACGACGTCGAGGTCATTGCGACCGACGGGCGCCTGGAACTCACCATATATGGCACACTCAGCTCAGATCCGACGACCCTGTTCGTCTTTGGGGCATGTGGGCCCCTGGAGGACCTCAACGAGTACTGCGACATCGAAGTGCCAACGACGGCATTGCAGGCTCACCTTAGCCTGACGATTGACTCGGCGGGTGACGCATTCGATGTGGAGGTCGACGAAATCTCTGTTGATATCTCCCCCATCAATAATCCAGTCCAGAGTTGCACCATTGGGAACATGGTGGGCACTCTGCTCGGGCAGAGCCCCTACGCGATTTCCGATCTCATCCTTTCCTACCTTGAACCTGAGCTTCAAGGACTCGGAGAAACCGTAGAGGTCACCCTCGAAGACCAGCTGAATTCGCTCGCCTTTGAAACCCAGCTGCCCCTTGGCGCCGCAAACCTCGATCTCGCCCTCTCGCCCTCCATGGTGGAGATCAATGACACCGGGATCATCCTGGGATTGCAAGCCAGCGTGGATACATTGGCTTCAGATTGCGTGGATACTTCCGGTGGTTCGACACTCTCTGGGTCAGACTGGCCCGAGTTTGGGGATACAGTCGAGGGTACCGCCCTTCCTTACGACGCTGGACTGTTCATCAGCAAGGACTTTGCGGATCAGTTGATGTACGGCATTTGGGCCACCGGAATGCTCTGCATGGACATCGACAATCTCAACGGCGTACCCCTGGACGCAGGATTCGTCGGTGTTCTGCTGGGATCGGAGTTTTCCACCAAGTTTGATCCCGATGCATCCGTACTGATGCGTCTTCAGCCCGATGCGCCGCCGCGAACCGTATTTTCCAGTGAAGGTCCTCCACTACGTTTCGAATTGGTGGACTTCGGGCTAGAGATGCAAAGCGAGCTCGACGGGCGCGACGTTCGCGTGTTTCGCACGGATGTCGTCACCGAGCTTGGTATCGACATTGCGCTCGACTCAAGCACATTTACTACGGGCTTGGTCATCGATTCTGACAACATCATTTTCGATGAACAATACGCGGAGCTGATTTCGCCTGGATTCAGCGAGCCTCTTGGGGGCCTCGTTGGGCCACTCATTACCGGTTTTCTGCCGTCCGACTTGCTCCCCACCATTGCACTTCCTCCGCTTGCGGGTGTGCAAATCGATTCCTTGGTGTGGCACCCTACTCCAGATGGGGCATGGCAAGGGGCATACCTCAGCGTCGACACCTCCGCCATTGAACGTGTCGAACTCCCAGGATGCTCCATTTCATCGCAAGGTTGCGGCGAAACAACCGGCGATAGTCTAGACTTTGCTGCGCTACTTGGTTGTGACGAAAACACCAGCGGCTGTGGCGGAACCGGCTGTTTGACGCTTGCGAATGGAGCACCGGTCGGTCGTCTGTTCGGGCTTGCGGTAGTCTTAATGGGGGCCTTCATCCGGAGAAAGCAACCGAAATGACTCTCGCGATTTTGGTCGGCGTGTTTCTCGCGATCCTCGCCAACGCCTACATTTTTCGCCGTCATTGGTGGCCCAGCATGTCCTACAGCCGACCCAATGGTGTGGAGTGGGGAGCATGGGCAGAGGGACGAGATCTCGAAATGGCCGAGGGCACCGGCTATGTCGCGGCGGTCGGCACAATCAACGAGATGTTCGTGCGCGTGGAGGCCCGATGGACGTTTGGACCCGATCTAAGCCAGAATAAGCGGTATGGTGCCGCAAGCAACAGCATTCCCACCTACACCACCACCACAAAGATTCTGGTTAAGCCCCGCGTTCAGCTCCCTCTTGGCATTGTGGTGCTGCGAGGGCGAGGTTTAGACGGGTTGGCCGATCGCCTGATCTCCGGGGCGGACATCATCATCGATGACGAACCAATTGATTCGAACTTCATTATCCGGGGCGAACAGCCCGATGACATCGCTCGTTTGCTTAAGACTCCCGATGTTCGGAACGCCCTGTGCGGTTGCTTGTCGTTGCCGGGCGACTTTCACTTTAGCAACAGCGAAGTAAGCATTTCGGTCGCGGAATACCTAACGAACACGGATGAGATTGACCGGGTCCTCGATCAATTAATGGCATTGGTCACTGCATTACGCGCCGTGTGCCCGAAAGAGGTCCGCGGCGTGCCCGAGATGACGCCAATCCCTGTGTCCCAAACTCGTCATTTAAATAGCGTTATGAAACGTTTGGCGTCGCTAGGACCATTGGAAGCCGTTCGCGCGATCCCAACGATGCGGTCCATGCTGTGCTCCTTTGAACTCAAGGTCGTGCGCGTATTCCAGGAGCAAGGAGGCAACTATATCGAGGGCGTTTTTGTGGAGTGGGGCAATACGGTCACCGCACGCATTCGTTCGCGCTTGACTTCGACGCCGAAGAAGGGTGAATTCTGGTCTTTTCAAGGCTACATTACTGAGTACGACCCCCGAACCAACCGCATTGTGGTGGAGGTCGAAGACGCGCCACAGCGCTCCAATCGAAAATAGCTAGGATCCGTCGGCTGTCCGCTCCGCCACGTTGGAGCCATGATCCAAATAGGCCTGGAGAATGACTGCTGCAGCGGCCTGATCGATCACCGCTTGCCGACGCTTTCGGTTCATTCCCGACTCGATCAACTGACGCTGGGCCTCCACCGAAGAAAATCGCTCGTCCACATACACAACGGTCCGCCCCAGAGTGCGCAGCGCCTCTCCCACCTGGCGAGCCAGTTGTGCCGAACGTGCTTCGCTCCCGTCCAACTCGAGCGGCAGACCGACCACCACCTTCTGGGCAGCATGACGATCCAACAATGCAACAATCGCGGGAATATCGGCTTTCAAACCCTTTCTCGCCAGTGTGCATTCTAGTCGCGCCAGGGTCTGCGACGGATCGCTCACCGCCACCCCAATGGTTTTCGTCCCGACGTCGAGCGCAATTATGCGCCCAATATTTCTCTTCAAATCCATGCTTTAAAACTTCCGGACATATTCCGTCCGCATGAGGGTAGACATTTTCCTGAACAACGCGCTATACCTGTACACGTGTTCAGTCTGACTTCTGAACAACCTGTTGGAGAACATATGCCGACCGCAGCCATCCTGTCCCAAGGCGACGAAGTGGTCACCGGACAGATCGCAGATACCAATGCTGCATGGTTGTCGGAGCGACTGACCGAACTTGGCTTTCAGCTGGTGCAGCATTTGGCCGTGGGCGATCGGCTTGCCGACATCGTTCGGGCCTTCCAGTCGAGCATCGAAGTGGCCGATTTGGTGGTTTGCACGGGAGGTTTAGGTCCAACGGACGATGATCTAACCACCCAAGCAGTGGCCGCGGCTTTCGATCGTCCTCTCGAATTCGACGAGATTGCAATGCAACAGATCGAAGCCCTATTCGCACGTTTTCAGCGCCACATGCCCGACATCAACCGACGGCAGGCCTGGCTTCCGCGGGGCACCACCCGACTCGACAACTCCTGGGGTACCGCGCCTGGATTCGCCTTTCACCAAGGGAGCTCTCTGCTGGCATGTTTCCCGGGCGTACCAAGAGAAATGAAGCCAATGTTCTCAGAGCGCTTGGTCCCCCTGCTTCGAGCGCAATTTCCGATACAACCGGGGCATCTAGTGACACTTCGCACGGTGGGCATCAGCGAGTCCGAAATTCAGGCGCGTGTCGGCCGATTTGAGCATCCTAAAGCAGTTTTCGGCACGCGCACCGTCCTACCAGAAAACCAAGTCAAACTTAGATTCACCGCCGACTCCAGCGCCGAAGAGCGACATGCCGTCGCCACCAGCGTTGCCGATAAACTTGGTTCTTCCGTATTTGCCATCGAGGGTCTCGGCGATGCCGGCGGCACGTTGACGGAGGTGATCGCTCGCCTTCTGCTCGCCCAGGGAGAAACCCTGTCCGTAGCCGAGTCTTGCACGGGCGGTAGAGTCGCCACGGAGTGCACCTCCCTGCCGGGGTCAAGCCGCTGGTTTCTTGAGGGAGTCGTCAGCTATTCGAACGACTCAAAACAGCGCGTTCTCGGTGTTTCCGAGGCTACGATCCAATCTTTCGGCGCGGTGTCCGAACCGGTGGCCAGGGAAATGGCGGAAGGATTACGATCGCGTTCGGGGAGTACCTACTCCCTCGCGACCACTGGCATCGCTGGCCCCGAAGGAGGGTCTGACGAAAAGCCCGTGGGGACTGTCCACATCGCCCTCGCCACCCCCTCTGGCACCCATCATCGCCGAGTTTCGCTCGGCGGAGATCGCCATCGGATTCAGGCACTCGCGGTAGGTACCGCCCTGGATCTTCTTCGTCGCTGCCTCCAACACTCACTTTAACCCTTACCTTCCCCCAACAGGAGTCCCCATGAGCACCGATATTGAACGCAGCAAAGCCATTGACGCCGCCGTCGCCACCATCGAACGCATGTTCGGCAAAGGCGCGATCATGAAGTACGGCAATGCGGATATTCCTAAGATTGAAGCGATTTCTTCCGGTTCGATCGGTCTCGACGTCGCCCTCGGAATCGGCGGCGTCCCCAAAGGCCGCGTGATCGAGATCTTTGGAAATGAGTCCTCTGGTAAGACCACCATGGCTCTGCACATCATCTCCGAGACCCAGAAAGCGGGCGGAGTCGCTGCCTTTATCGACGCAGAGCACGCCTTGGACGTGAATTACGCCCGTAATCTCGGCATCAAGACCGACGAATTGCTGATCTCTCAGCCGGACACGGGTGAGCAGGCCCTCGAAATCGCGGAAACCCTCGTTCGTTCCGGCGCCATTTCAGTGGTGGTGATCGACTCCGTCGCAGCTCTGGTGCCCAAGTCGGAGCTCGAAGGCGATGTCGGAGACGTTCAGCCCGGTGCGCAAGCGCGCTTGATGAGCCAGGTGCTCCGTCGGCTGACCGGGGCGATTCACAAATCCGACTGTGTGGTCGTGTTCATCAACCAGACGCGCGAAAAGATCGGTGTCATGTTTGGTTCTCCCAAAACCACCTCCGGCGGAAATGCCCTGAAGTTCTACGCCTCCATCCGCATGGAAGTGACCCGCATCGGCCAAATCAAGAAGGGCGAAGTCGTCATCGGCAATCGCACCCGCGTGAAGGTCGTCAAAAACAAGGTAGCGCCTCCATTCACCGAGGTCGAGTTCGACATCTACTACGGCAAGGGGGTCTGCCAGGTATCCGAGCTGATCGATTTCGGCACCGAGTTGGGTTGCGTACAAAAGAGCGGTTCTTGGTACAGTGTCGACAGTGAGCGCATCGGCCAAGGGCGCGAATCCGCCCGCGAGTACTTGCTGGAGAATACCCGAACGGCCGACAAGATTCGGAGCCAAATTCTGTCCGCGAAGGGTCTTGCCAAGGGGGATGCTAAAGCAGTCCCCGCTCCGGCACCCACCAAAGCAGAAAAAGCCGCCATGGCAGCCGCCGAGCGCGCGCAAGCCAAGTAGGTCTCCTATCCATGCTTCCAAGGCAGCGTCGGGATAAGTTACCGGCGCCGCCAGGGAGTCGTTGTGAACTCGTCCGAGATTCGTTCGCGTTTTCTTTCCGCCTTCGGAAAGAAGGGCCATACCGTCGTTCCATCGTCGTCGTTGATTCCTCACGATGACCCCACGCTCTTCTTTGTGAACGCGGGGATGGTTCAGTTCAAAGACGTGTTCACCGGGCGGGAGCAACGCGCCTACCGCCGAGCTACCACCGTCCAAAAGTGCCTACGGGTATCCGGCAAGCACAACGATCTCGAAAACGTTGGGCGCACCCCCAGACACCACACGTTCTTTGAAATGCTTGGAAACTTCTCCTTTGGCGACTACTTCAAGCCAGAGGCGATTCCCATGGCATGGGAGCTGCTCACCGGCGAACTCGGCATCGATCCAAACCGGCTTTGGATCACCATCTATGAAGACGACGATCAAGCGTTCGACATCTGGCATGGTCAAGTCGGCGTGCCCGCGGCTCGTATCCAAAGACTGGGTGCGAAGGACAACTTCTGGTCCATGGGTGACACCGGTCCCTGCGGCCCCTGCTCAGAGATTCACTATGACCATGGCCCCTCGATCTCCAGCGAGACCGGAGG
>SXGS01325927.1_pt1 | contig 10238 bp, 2 predicted proteins | sample 3174681 | NCBI WGS metagenome assembly SXGS01 (sample SAMN11356861, study PRJNA531348) | freshwater metagenome | isolation source: freshwater sample F1-80 | place: China: Fuxian Lake, Yuxi | collected 2017-12-25
CGTTCCCATTCGCCCGCCATGTCCGGCGTCAGCAAATGCACCTTGAAAGGCACCGCGCCGACTTCGGCCGCGTGCGACGGCCGCGTCGCAGCGGCGGCGGTCGCTTTGGTCGCCTTGGTCGCTGTGGTCGCCGTGTGCGCGGTGTGGGCTGTGTGCGCTGTGAGGGACGGCGCGGCTTCGACGGCCGCCGTCGCGACGGGCGCTCGGGTGTTCGCAACCCTGCGGGCGACCGCGTCGCGGCCGCGATTCCGCGGGAGGACACGTTCGTAGGCGGCGACCTCGGCCGCATCGACGGCCTCTTTCGCAAAGGGCCGCGCCGCGTTCGGGGCGTTCCGGCGGAGCAGGTCGCGCTGTCGGCCTCGCGCTGCCGCAGCGCGGATCGCGTTCGCGATGCCGTCGGACGACTCAGGATCGGCGACGAGCAATGCGGTTTCGCCGTGCGTCAGGAACTCGTTCATCGGGGCGCGGTCGGTCGAGACGATCGCGGCGCCGCATGCAGCGGCCTCCGCAAAGACCACTCCGAAGCCTTCCCAGCGACTGGGCGTACACATGACTTCGGCAGAGCGGTACCAAGCCGCCAGTTCCGCATTGGGGACGGACGCGATGAATCGGCAGCGGTCGGCGACGCCGAGCTCCTGTGCGAGCTGCCGTGTCCGCGCGACCTCGCCCTTTCCGACGAAAACGCCGACATAATTCGGGCCGAGTTTCGCCAACGCCCGGACGACGCCGTCTTGGTTCTTCTGCCGGGAATGACGTCCGACGCAGAGGACGCGGATCCGGCCCGGGAAGAGAGCGTCGAACGACGCTTGTTCGCCCGCCGAAGCGACGGGGTGAAAGACCTGCGGATCGATGCGGTTCGAGAAGGGGACGATCTTGGCCGGGTCCGCGCCGCGGGAACGCAGGAGGTCGCCGCACGCGCGGCTGACCGGGAGCCAAAGGTCGGCCTCCGGCAGCACGGCGGGGAGGCGCGAAGGATCGACGTCGTGAACGGAGACGACGAACGGCACGCCCTGCGGGCGATGCGCCGCGACCAGCGCCGCCGACGGAAGGTCGTAGGCGCGGATCACACCCACCTGATGTTCGGCGCAGGCGCGGGCGAAGTCTTTCGGCGCGGTCGGGACGATCTTCACGCCGTACCGGGATCCGGCCGACTTCTCATGCGGCGACAGGCAGACGACCTCGTCGAACGCCCCGCCCGGATTGAAATAGCCGGTCAGATCGGGATAGCCCGCTTCGGCGTAAGCCTCGAGCGGGTCGTTCGGGACGATCGCCAGCACGCGTTTCGGAGCCGCCGTCCGGCGCTTCTCGGCGACCGACACGAGGAGATAGCCCTGTCCGAGACCGTCGCGCTCGCTTTCCGTCAAGGAGGCGAGCCAAGCCTTGATCGGGGCCTTCAGGCCTTCGGCGGTCGTTCCGTTCAAGAACTCCGTCGCGTGCTCGGGGGCGAGCGTGGATTCCGTCACTGAAGCCGCGCCCGCCTGCAGGAAGGCCGGACGAAGGGTCGCGATCGGGTCTTCCTTGCCCCAACTCCAGACGCCCGCGCGCTCCTGCAGCGACTTGCCGATGCGGTAGGGCAGCGAAGATGCGTTCGGCACGAGAGCGATCACCGCGCGCCGCGCGACGCGGAGCGACTCCGCAAGAATCTTCTGCTGCGTTTCGGACGGGAAGTGTTCGAGGAGGCCGCTCGACCAGACGACGTCGAAGGCGCCGTCCGCGAAGGGCAGCGGTGCGGTGACGTCGGCTTGCACCGCGTCGCCCTCGGCCTTTGCGAGATCGAAGACCCGGCCCGCGAAGGCGAGAGACTCCGCGCTGAAGTCGAGGCAGGTGACCTTGCGTCCGTTCCGCGCGAGCACCGCCGAGAGTTCGCCGGTTCCGGATCCGAGTTCGAGCACGCTGTCGCCCGGCTTGGTCGCAGCAAGGATCGGCCGCACCCAGATCGGCGAGGCGCCGTTCGCGACGCGCGCGGCGACGGTCGCGGGCGTCTCTTCCCCGACGATGGCTTCATGCCACGCGGCGGCGTCGAGATTTCGTTCCGTTCCCTGCGGCTTGACCGTGACCGTCTCGGGCTTCTTCGCGGCTTGAGGCTTCGCGGAAGTCTTCGCGAGGTCCGCGAGCGCCGCCTCGGCGTCGAGTTCGAATTTCGCGGTCCAACTCGGCTCGTCGGCCGCGAAGTAGTCGGCGCCGGGGCCGTACGAACCGAAGTAGCCGCCGGTCCCGTTCCGGAACTTGCGGAGGAACGACAGCGCACGTTCGGCGCGCAGGCGATCGCCGAGCTTCGCCCAGACGATCGCGCTTTGCATCTGGCCCGGGGAGCAGCACCACGAGACATCGTGGTACGCAGGCACGAGTCCGGCGTCCGTCATCCGTTCGGCGACCGCTTTCATCCCGATCGCCGCCAGTTCGGCGGCGCCGAGTTCGATCAAGGCTTCCATGACGTAGCCGTAGAGGTGCGTGAGCTGGTTCGGACGGTCGAATTCAGCCAGTTCGACGTTCTTGGCATACCAGTCGATGGACTTCGCCGTGAAGACCCTCCACGCGCGCTCGCCGAGCAGGTCGGAGGCTTGGAGCAGACCCGGAAGCGCATAGAGGTGGACCGCCTCCGAGATCGTTCCGCGCCGGCCGAGCGACCATTCGGCGGCCGTCGGAACGGCGAGCCGCCCTTCCGGCGACGACGAAGAGACGAGCCAACGGCAGGCGCGGGCGAGCGGTTCCTCCAACTCCGGGGCGAACGGCAGCGCCGCCGCGAAGCCGCGGATCACCTGACCGGTATCGAACGCGTAGCTCGCGCGCCCCGCCGGGTCCGTGAACGAACCGTCGGGCCGCTGTGCTGCGACCAAACGGCGTGCGAAGGCGATCGCCGTCTCTTGTTCGCCGTGGCGGAGCAAGGTCGGGACGAGGTATCCCGTGACTTCGGGGTAGAGCGTCCGGTCGCGGGAGGAGACGACCATGCCGCCGCCCTGCGCGCGATGCGAACGGATCCAAGACAGGGCGCGGGCGACCGGGCCGGCCTCCGCCGCGGGCTCTGCGGACGAGTCGCTCATGACGAAGCTCCGACGGTTGCTGAGACGGTCTTCCGGGAGGCGAGCAAAGCGCCGACGATGCGTTCCGCGGCCCGGCCGTCGCCGTAGACGTCGCGGAAGCGGGAGACGCGGTCCCGACGGGGCCGGTCATCGAGCAAATCGAGCGTTTCGCGGACGATGCGATCGCGGTCCGTTCCGACGAGTCGTGCGACGCCGGCGTCGACGCCTTCGGGGCGTTCCGTAGCGTCGCGGAGGACCAGCACCGGCGTGCCGAGCGACGGCGCCTCTTCCTGTACGCCGCCGGAGTCGGTGAGGGCGAGCGAGCAGCGCTTCAACACGCCGAGGAACGAGCCGTAGTCGAGCGGGTCGAGCAAGTGGACGCGGTCGATGCGACCGAGTTCTCCGACGACGACCGGGCCGACGTTCGGGTTCAAATGGAGCGGCCACGCGACATGCAACTCCGGCCGTGCGGCGACGAGGTCGCGGATTGCGGCGCAGATCGCACGGAGCGGCGCGCCGAAGTTCTCCCTTCGGTGCGCCGTGACGAGCACGAGTTCGCGCTCGGCCGGGATGTCGGCGATCTCCCGCGGCGGGGTCGCGTGCTGTCCCGAGGCGGAGCGCAACGCATCGACCACGGTGTTTCCGGTGAGGATGATCGCGTTCTGCGGCACGCCCTCGCGCACGAGGTTTCGGCGCGCGAACTCCGTCGGCGCGCAGTGGAGATCGGTGACGACGGCCGCCAACCGGCGGTTCGCCTCCTCAGGGAACGGCTGCGAGAGGTCGCCCGTGCGGAGCCCGGCCTCGACATTACAGACGGGGACGCGTCGGTGGAAGCCCGCCAGCTCGCCCGCGAACGCGGTCGCGGTGTCGCCTTGCACGACGACCCAGTCCGGCTGTTCGGCCGCGATCACGCCGTCGAGACTTTCCAAAAGGCGCGCGACGAGGCACGACAGAGGTTGACCCGGGCGCATCGCTCCGAGTTCGTAGGAAGGGCGGAGGTCGAAACCGCGAAGGAACGCGTCGACTAGCGCACGATGTTGTCCCGTCGCGACGACGCGCGTTTCGACTTCGGGGCCTAAGCCGCGCAAAGCGACGACGACGGGGGCGAGTTTGACCGCTTCGGGGCGGGTACCTACGGCGACGAGGACCTTCATGGGCCCGTTTCCTTCCGGCCCGAAAAGGGATCCGGCGGTGTCGCTATCGGCCGGTCGGAGAGGGTTTATGGAGTCGGCCGCGCCGGAAATCGGGTCGACGGGACCGGAGGGGTCCGGGAAGAGGGGCCGCCTACGACGGAGTAGACTCCGCCCTCGATGACCTCAGCGGAAGACGATCTGACGCTGCCCGGAGGGCCTTCCGCGCACGACGGCGAACACACGCTTCCCGGCGGTCCCGGTCGAGCGGATGACGCCGGTCGACGGGTCGGCGGCGGCTCCGGGCCGGGCGCCGCCTCCGATTCCGGCCATGGCTCCGGCTCTTTCGGTGCGACCCGCGCCGAAGGACGGGCGCGAGGCGCCGCGGGCGCCGGCCGCTTCGGCGACTATCGACTGCTCGAGGAACTCGGCCGAGGCGGCCAAGGCGTCGTCTATCTGGCCGAGGACGTGCGGCTCGGGCGCCGGGTCGCGCTCAAAATCTTAAGTTCGAATTTTGCGGCGGATCACGGGTCGCGGCTTCGCTTCGAACGGGAAGCGGCGGCCGCTGCGCGGCTCGACCATCCCGGCATCTGCACCGTCTACGAAGCGGGCGTCGTCGACGGCGCGCCGTTCATCGCCATGCGCTACGTCGCGGGCGAGACGTTGGCGGCGCGTATCAAGCGACGACGCGAGGCGACCGATCCGGCGTCCGGCGCTTCGGGCGCTTCCGGCGTTTCCGGAGCCTCCGGCGGTGCGACGACCGGCGGCGCGCGGCGACGCGAGGTGTTCCAAGAGGCGGAGATCGTCGAGAAGGCGGCTCGGGCGCTGCACGCCGCGCATGAGGCGGGACTCGTCCATCGCGACGTCAAACCCGCGAACCTGATGATCGAAGCGTCGGGCGAACCCGTCGTTCTCGACTTCGGATTGGCGCGCGACGCGGGGCTGGTCGAAGACGGAGGCGGACTCACGGCGACGGGCGGCTTCGTCGGGACGCCCGCCTACATGGCGCCCGAGCAGGCCGCCGGCGGCCGCGTCGTCGATCGCCGTGCGGACGTCTGGGCCTTGGGCGTCTCGCTCTACGAAACCGTCGCCCGCCGCCGGCCTTTCGAGGCGCCGACGATCGAAGGGCTTTTGCGCGCGGTTCGTTCGCAGGATCCCGTCGATCCGCGGAAGCAGGAGCCCGCCTGCACGCCGGAACTCGCCGCCGTCATCGCCTGCGCGATGGAGAAGGATCCGAGCCGCCGCTACGCCGATGCCCGCGCGTTCGCCGACGACGTCGGTCGAGCGCGGAGGCTCGAGCCCGTGCAGGCCCGCGCCGCCGGACCGCTCGTCCGGGCGCGGCGGTTCGTCGAACGGAATCCGATCCCCGTCGCCGCCGCCTTCGCCGTCGTACTCGCGTTGTCGATCGCGCTCGGCGCGAGCCTTCGATTTTTGAACGAGTCGCGCGCGGCCCTCGCCCGCGAGACCGCGGCCAAATCCCGGGAGTCCGCCGCGCGCGGTCGCGCGGAAGATCTCCTCGATTTCTTGCTCGGCGATCTCAAGTTCCGGCTCGACGAAGCCGGACGTCTGGAACTCCTCGGTTCCGTGGCGCGGAAAGCCGCCGACTACTTTGCGGATCTGCCGCCCGATCCCGCCGATTCGGTCGCAAGCAAGCAGCGCGCCGCGGCGTTTCGCAACGTCGGCGACGTGCTGAAGGCCGAGGGCGACACCGCGACGGCCGAGTTGCGGTACCGGGACGCCCTGCAGGTCCTCGACCGGCGGGAAGCCGTCGGCGGCCGTGACGCCGCGGGGGATTATGAACGCACGGTGACGCTCGCCGCTTCGGCGACTTTGGCGATGAGCCGCGGCGATCACGCCGAGGCGGAGCGCCGTTCGGTGGAGGCTTGCGCCATTCGGACGCGGCTTAAGGATGCGGCGCCGGACGACGTCGACTTGCAGGTCCTCTTCGCAAGCGGCCTCGTGCTGCGCGCCAACACGCGGCGGAACGCCGGCGCCGTGCAGGAATCGCTCGCCTTCTATGAAGAGGCCGTAGAGGCTTGGCGGAAGCTCGGCGGTCCGGACGCGCCGCCGCGCCGACGGCGGGAGCTCGGCGTCGCATTGCAAAATCAAGGCGAGGCCTTTCGGTCGGCGGGGAAGTCGGATGCCGCTCTGGCTTCACGACGCGAGGGGCTGGCGGTGTTCGAGTCTTTGCTCGCGGCCGAGCCCGAGAGCTTCGACTTCGCCGAACAAGTCGCGACCACCCGACACGGCCTCGCGCTGCTCTTGCACGGAACCCGCCGGGCGGACGAAGCGCTCGCCGAGATCGCGCTCGTCGTCCGAGCGTTCCGCAATCTCGTCGCCCGTGATCCTTTGAACGCACGCCGGAAGTACCAGCTCGGGACCGCGCTTCACGCGACGGCGGTCATGTCGGAGGACGCCGGACGGCGATCGGAGGCGGCTCTGGCCGATGCGGAGTCCTCGTCCGTAAGGCGGGCGCTCGCGGCGACCGACCCGCGCAACAAGCAGTGGCGTCTGGACGCGCTCTTGTCGTGGCGGCGTCACGCGGCAAGGCTCGGGGAAGCCGGTCAGGCCGCTCGTTCGGCGACCGAGTACGCCGAGGCGACGGAATTCGCGCGCGCGTTGCGTCGGGAATTCCCGTCGCTCGAGGCCGACGTCGGCTTCAGTCGCACCTCCTACGACCTCGCGACCTCGAGCCGCGAGACGGGCGATCTGGCGACCGCCGCGAAGGCCGCCGCGGAGGCGGCCGTCGTCTCGGGGGAGTGCGCCGCGTCCAGGCCGGTGCCGGTCGGACTCGAAGAAGCGGCCCGCGGCGCGCAATGGGCCGCGGTCGCCGCTTTCGAAAGGGGCGACGCGGCCGCTGCGCTCCGCTTCGCACAAGACTCCGTCCTTCTTTCCTCGGCGCTCGCCGCGAAGCTCGAAGGCGTGAAAGCCTTCGTCTGGCGGGCGTTCGCGGAGCTTCGGCGGGTCGACGCGGCCCGCTATGCGCATCAGGCCCTGCCGCCGGCGGAGGCCGCGTCGATCTACGCTGCGGCCGTCGCGGGAGTCGACGCCGTGGCCGCCGAGAAGTCCGGCGTACGCGACTTGGAACGGGCGCGCATCGACGTCCGGCTGGATCGGGCGGCCGCCGCGCGCCGCGCCGGTCGCTATGCCGAGGCGCTGGCGAGCGCCGCCGAGGCCGCCGAACTCGCCGACGATACGTCGACTCCGACTGCGACCGCGGACGCCGATCCTCCGCGGGATCCGGCGAAGATCGAGGCGGAGATTCGTCGTTTGACCGAGCTCGCGGGAGGCGCGACGCCGCTCGGGTCCTCCGATCTTGAACTCGCCGGGGAACTCTTGCTGCGGGAAGGGCGATCGGCCGAGGCTCGCGCCGCGCTCGAAAAGGCGCTGCACTCCTTGCCGCGCCGCGCGGTGAAAAAACTCGGACCGCAGGAGACGGATTTGCGCCTCGCCTTCGCTTCCGCGGCCGCGGCCGAAGCGTCGACGGCGCCGGCGTCGATCCGCGAGGCCAAGTGCGCCGCCGCGGTGCGGGAGCTCCTTCCGGTCGTCGCCGCGTGGCAGGCCGAACTCGCGGCGCGCGAAGAACGTTCGGCGGAGGAGGCGAAGGTCGGCGTCGTTTCGGACCCGACGCGCGAGGCGGCCGCGACGTTGCGTCGTCGCCTCGGCGCCTTGCGAGAATCCCTGCCGGAATTCGCCGCGCTTCGCGGCCGCGCCGACTTCGCGGCGATGTTCGCCCCTTAGGCCGCGGTCCCCGAGGTCGGCGCATTCTTCCGGAACAGCGGCAGCGCCCCGAAGAACGCCGCTGCGGTCTTGCGGAAGTCGTCGAGCAGGACGTACGCAACCGGGACGATGTAAAGCTGCAGGAGGGTCGCGACCGTCATGCCGCCGATGACGGCGAGCGCCAGCGCTTTGTAGGAGATCTGGGAGTTCGACTCCTCTGCGAATCCGGTCGGCAGCAATCCGACGATCGTCGTCAAGGCGGTCATCAAGATCGGCCGAAGCCGGAGGCGTCCCGCTTCGGTCAAGGCGTCCGTTCGGGAAAGGCCCTCGGTGCGGAGCCGATGGGCGCAGTCGATCAGCACGATGCCGTTGTTGACCACGACGCCGACCAAGAGGATGAACGAAATGTAGCCGACGATGTCGAGCGGCGTGCCGGTCAGCGCCAAAAGCCAGATCGCCCCGGTCCATGAGAACGGAGCCGAGAAAAGGACGGCGAACGGCAGCACGAAAGACTCGAACATGATCCCCATCAGAAGGAGCACGAAGACGGCGGCGAGCAGGGCCGCGATTTTCGCCTCGCGGAAAGCCGCGCCCATTTCGGCGCCGTGCAAGTCTTCGAATCCGTAACCGTCCGGAAGAGGGAGACGGTCGATCAAACTCTTCACCGACTTCCGTACGTCCTCTTTCGCGTTCGGGTCGAGGACGTCGACCGTGATCGTCGCCCCGATCTTTCCCCCTTCGCGTCGGATGCCGGTGAATCCTCGGGTCACGGCGAGGTCGGCGACGGCCGACAGCGGGACGCGGCCGCCTTCGCCTGCGAACAACGGCGTCTCGCGCAGTTCGGACAACGTGGCCTCGTTCCCGCCGTCGAACATGACGACGAGCGGGATCTCCCGTTCGCCGGACGCAAGTTCGTTCAACGGGAAGCCGCGGACTCCGTACTGAACGGTGCCCCACAAGGCCTCCGGGAGCACGCCGAGCCGGTTGAGCTTCTCGCGATCCGGGAGGATGTGAATCTCGCGTGCTGCGGCCTCGAGATCGGACTTGGCGCGGGAGACCCCCGGGACCCCGGCCATGAGCTCGGCGGCGTCGCGCGCGACGACCTCGAGTACGGCGACGTCCGGTCCCGTCAGCCGGAAGGTGATCTTCGACTTCTCTGACGCGTCGTCGCTCTTGCCCGCTTGAATGCGGACGCCGGGGAGTTTCGGCAGCGCCGTCCTTAAGCGAACGGCCGCGTCCGCGGTCTGCCGGGGATTCTTCGCACTGAGCGAGATGTCGAAACTGCCGCCGTTCCGGCGGAAGAACGACCAATAACTCTTGATGCCGAGCTCGGGCGAAAGTCTCTCGACCGTGCGGCCCAGTTCGGTGAAGGTCTTGAACGCTTCGTTCAGCGAGAAGTTGCCGTCGAGGGCGACGTCGATCTTCAGTTTCCCGCCCTCGGAGCTGATCACGTCGGTCTTCGGCAGCTTCTCCCACGCGACGTAGGTCAAACCCGTGGAAACGACGACGACGGCGGCCGCGGTAAGCCGCGGGGCGGAGAGCACGCGTCCGAGCGAACGGCCGAAGGCGGCGGCCATCCGATCGAACCCCGGGGACGAACGAAGCCAAGCGAGGAGACGCGGTCCGCCCGCCGCATCGAAATGCCTCGGATAGCAGACCACCGTCGCGAGCGGCACGAAGACGAGCGCGACCACGAGGCTCGCGGACACCGACACGCAGAGCGGCATCCCGATCGCGCTCGTAAAGAACGTCACGTCGCGGTCGCCGCTCATGAAGATGATCGGCAGGAAGGCGACGACGGTGGTGAGCGTCGACAGCGTGACCGCCAAGGCGACTTCGGCGGCCCCGGCTTGCGCCGCCGCGAGCGGGGCGAATCCCTGATCGCGCTTCTGCAGGATGCACTCGGTCACGACGATCGCGTTGTCGACCAGCATGCCGATCGCGATGGTGATGCCGAGGAGGGACAACAGATTGAGCGAACCTCCCGTCGCCGCGGCCCAGGCCGCGGTCAGGAGCAGCGCCATCGGTATGGCCAAGGTGATGATCAGCGTCAGTCGGAAACGCCTTAAGAATACGAGCAGCACGAGCACCGCGAGCCAGGCGCCGTCCTGCGCGGTCGTCCGCAGCGTATCCAAGGCGTCTTGGATCAGATTCCCGGTGTTGAAGGCGCCCTCGAGCCTGACCGCGGCCCCGACGTCGCGGAGCGACTTGTCGGTCGAGATCTTCGTTCGGATCGCTTCTTCGACGAGCCGGCACGTCGCGACGGTGTTGGCCGTCGACTCCTTCTGCACGATGCACCAAAGAGCGAACTCGTTGCGGTAGAGCGCGATGAAATCACGCACCGCCTGTTCAGGGCGGACGTCCGCGA
>SXGS01497605.1_pt1 | contig 10238 bp, 8 predicted proteins | sample 3174681 | NCBI WGS metagenome assembly SXGS01 (sample SAMN11356861, study PRJNA531348) | freshwater metagenome | isolation source: freshwater sample F1-80 | place: China: Fuxian Lake, Yuxi | collected 2017-12-25
AAGGGAGAGGGGACAGCGGCAAGTGCGATCGTGGATCGAGACGGCACCGACATCGCGGCGGCGATTGAAGCGGCGGCTGCGGCGATGCCGCCGGATTATGTGCCCAGGATTCTGTTGCTGACGGACGGCAACCAGACGCGAGGGGATGCGTTGCAGGCCGCGTTGGCGACCGCGAATCGTGGGGCAGGTTTTCAACCTGCCCGCCAGCCAATTCCAATCACGACGATCCCGCTGCCGACGCGAGACGATCCCGAAGTGCAGTTGTCGGCGGTGAAGGTGCCCGCTCAGGTGCGCGAGGGAGAACCGTTCTACGTCGAGGTCGTGATTGACTCAAATCACGACGACGAAGGATTGATCGAGGTCTTTCGCGGTGCTCACAAAGTGCTGTCGGAGACGAAGCCGCTGAAGAAGGGAGAGAATCGGTTTCGGTTTCCGCAGTCGATTCAGCGCGAGCGACTCGCGGAGTATTCGGCGAAGGTCAGCGGTGCGAAGCAAGACACACTGCTCGACAATAACAGCGACAGCGGGCTGGTTTTCACCAACGGGCGGCCGCGAGTCCTCTTGATCGACAGCGATCCCAAGCAGACCGAGCATCTCGTGTTCGCGTTGCAGCAGGAGGACATTCAGGTCGATGTCCGCCCACCGCAGGGGATGCCGGAGGATCTCGCCGACTTGCAGAACTACGAACTGCTGGCGCTCTCGAACGTGTCGGCGACAGCGCTGACTCAGCGACAGATGGAGCTGGCTCGGACGTATGTGCAAGACCTCGGAGGCGGGTTCCTGATGCTCGGCGGCGATCAGTCGTTTGGGTTGGGGGGCTACTTCAAGACGGTGCTGGAAGAAATCCTGCCGGTGCGATCCGACTTCGAGAAGGAAAAGGAGAAGCCAAGCCTCGCGATCGTACTGGTCGTCGATCGCTCAGGTTCGATGGCCGGGCAGAAGCTGGAGATGGCGAAAGAGGCCGCGAAGGCAGCGGTGGAATTGCTCGGCCCGAAGGATCAAGTCGGCGTGATTTGCTTCGACGAGGCTCATTACTGGGTCAGCCAATTGCAATCGGCGGCCAACAAGAACCGCATCGTGGACGAGATCAGCGGCGTGCAAGTCGGCGGCGGCACGAGCATGTATCCGCCGATGGAAGAAGCCTATCAAACGCTGGTCGGCGCGGTCGCGAAGCTGAAGCACGTCATCGTGTTGACCGACGGCATCTCGAACCCCGGCGATTTCGAGGGACTGGCACAGAACATGGCGAGTGCTCGGATCACTTGCACGACGGTCGGCGTCGGAGCCGAAGCGGCGGGTGATCTGCTGGAGACGATCGCTCGCATCGGACAGGGCCGCTACTTCATCGCGAACGATCCTGCGTCGTTGCCGCAAATCTTCGCCAAGGAAACTCTGACCGTCAGCAAAGCCGCGATCAACGAAGAGCCGTTCATCCCGCAAGTCATCCGCCCGACGCAGGCATTGGCCGGCATCGACTTCGACTCCGCTCCTTTTCTGCTCGGCTATGTGATGACGAAACCGAAGCCGACGTGCGAGCTGATCCTCGCCAGCGAACAAGGCGATCCCGTGCTGGCGTGGTGGCGATACGGACTCGGCACGACCGTCGCCTTCACGAGCGACGCGAAAAGCCGCTGGGCCGCCGAGTGGCTGACCTGGCCCGGCTTCAGCAAGTTCTGGGCTCAGACGATTCGTCACGCGATGCGCAAGAACGACGCGAAGGGTGTCACCGTTGAGGTCGCCCAACGCGCTCGCCGAGCGACGGTCACGCTCGACGCTGTCGATCCGAGCGGACGTTTTTTGAACGGAGCCGAATCCGAAATCACCGTCATCGACCCACGACTCGGCGAGCGAAAGCTCCCACTGACTCAAACCGCCCCCGGCCGCTACGTCGCCGAGTTCGAGACGCCGCACACCGGCGCGTACCACTTGAATCTGTCGCAACGCGCGGCCAACGGCGGCCCGGTCCTGCATCAACAAACGCGTGGCCTGACGGTCGGCTACTCGGACGAACTCCGCCTGCGTCCGACGAACACCGAACTCCTGCAACAGATCGCGTCGGCTACTGGCGGCAGGTTCGATCCGAAGCCGAACGAAGCGCTGCTCGATGCCGAGGCGGATCAGTCCCCCGAGTCCAGTGCCGCCACGTCCGATCGCAGACTCGGAGGGTTGACACCCTCCGCTCGCCGAAGACTCGCGCAGCAAACGCGCCCGCTCTGGCCGGAGTTGGTGATGCTGGCGCTGATGTTGTTCGTGTTCGACGTCGCGTCGCGGCGTATCGACTTATCGGTCTGGTTCTCGTCGGCTAACACGGCCGTCACATCTGTTGTCAGACATGCGGCGGCAAAGCGTCCCAGTCTGCCGACAAAACCCAACGCGAGAACGCTCTGAATGCCGTTCATTTTCCTGTCGTCAATCTTCCTGTCAGATTTTTTAGACAGACAGGAGGAGGTCGGCGATTCGGGGTTGATCTCGGAGCCACTGTTGGTCACGCCGCTGCCGATTCCGTGATGCACAAAAGGCGAGCGGCAGGGCGTCAGCCCTCCGAGTGATTCGATCTGGATTGACTCGGAGGGCTAACGCCCTGCCGCTCGCCAGTCGCTCGCTTGAATCATGCACTCTTCCAGGCGAGAACGGATCAAGTCAAGCAGCGCGGTCTCGCCGAGTTTCAAACACTCGGCGACTTGCTCGGCCGAGATCGGTTCGCCGAAGACGACGCGCACGGTCGAGAAGTGCGGCAGCTTGTGATGGCGTCCGAGTGCCCGGTCGGCTCCGGCGATGCCGACGGGGCAGACGGGGACGTTGGCTCGGCGAAGCATCGCGAGGAATCCCGGCTTGATCTCGCCGAGTTTTCCGTCGTCACTGCGCGTCCCTTCTGGAAAGATGCCGACCCAGAAACCCGTTTTCAGCCGAGCGATCATCTCACGCAGCGCACCGGTGCCGGCGGACTCGCGATTGATCGGCAGGACGTAGGTGTTTCGCAGCACCCAGCCGATGAACGGGACTCGAAACAAATTGTCGCGAGCCAGAAAACTCACCGGCCGTCGCAACGGCGCGCCGACGAGCAGCGGATCGAGAAAGCTCTGATGATTGATGATCAGCAGCATCCCGCCGCGATACGTGATGCGCTCGTGCCCACGTGCTCGGTATCGCAGCCACAGCGTGAAGATCAGGCTCATCACGACTTGAAAGCCGAACCACACCCAGTTCCGTCGCTCAGGCTGTGTTTCAGTCGGGAAGTCAGACATAGAAAAAGTTCGAGCGAGTGAATTGTGTCCGGCCGAACGCCGAGAGCCGACGGCCGAAAGCCGTGATACCGTTTTTCAAGACCGAGTGACATGATGATGCCAAGCCGCTGTCTTGCAAATCAAAGGGACGGGGATAGTCTCTGCCCCTCGCCGATCCGTTTTCTTTTCTCTGCCGAAAGACCCGCTGATGAGAAACTTTGCCGCCGCGATCGCCTGTTCATTTTTGTTGATCGGAGCCGCAGCCCTTCAAGCTCAGGAGACGCCGAAAGGCGAAGTTGCGAAATACAGTTTCGAGAACAGCAAAGTCTTTCCCGGCACGATTCGCGATTATTGGGTGTACGTCCCCAAGCAATACGACCCGGCGAAACCGGCGTGTGTTTTCGTTTGCCAGGACGGGATTCAGTACAACGCTCCGGCGGTGTTCGATGAACTGATCGCCAAGAAAGAGATGCCGGTCACGATCGGCGTGTTCGTCATGCACGGACGAGTGAAAGCTCAGTCGGATCAGGCTCTCGACCGCTTCAATCGCAGCTTTGAGTACGACGGACTGGGTGATGCGTACGCGCGGTTCATCTTGGATGAGATCTTCCCGGAGGTCGAAAAGAAGAAGACCGCCGACGGACGCGAGATCAAACTTTCGAAAGACGGCAACGATCGGGCGATCGCAGGCAACAGCAGTGGAGCGATTTGCGCTTTTACGGCCGCTTGGGAACGCCCCGATGCGTTCCGCCGGGTCTACAGTGCGATCGGCACCTACGTCGGTCTGCGCGGCGGGCAGAATTATCCGACGCTGATCCGCAAGTTCGAGCCGAAGCCGATTCGCATTCTGCTCGTGGATGGAAGCAACGACAACAACATCTACGGTGGCGATTGGTGGATCGCGAATCAGGCGATGGAACGCTCGCTGACGTTTATGGGCTATGAAGTCGAGCACGTCTGGACCGAAGGTGGCCAGCCGTGGAATCAAAGTGGTCACAGCGGCAAACATGCGACACAGCTCTTTCCCGACGCGATGCGCTGGATTTGGAAGGACTACCCGAAGGCGGTTTCCGTGGGCAAAGGCTCGCCGCAGATCCAGGAGATTCTGATTCCGGGCGAGGACTGGCAACTGGTCGGTGAAGGCTACAAGTTCACGGAAGGTCCGGCGGTCAACGCAAAGGGGGAGGTCTTCTACAACGACGTCGGCGCGAGCAAGACGTTCAAGGTCGGACTCGACGGCAAGCTGACGGAGTTCCTCGCCGACTCGAAGCGTGGAGACGGACAAGCCTTCGGACCCGACGGCCGGCTGTACGCGAACGCTGGCGCAACCGAGCAACTGCTCGCGTGGGATGCGGACGGCAAATCGACGGTCTTCGCCGACGGCTTCAAAGGAAACGATCTCGTCGCGCGGCACGACGGCAGCGTGTACGCGACCGCTCCTTTCAAGACGCCGAACAACAGCGAGGTTTGGTACGTCTCGCCCAATGGTGAGAAGAAGATCGTGGATACGGGCTTGAAGTTTGCCAACGGCATCTGCTGCTCGCCGGATCAATCGCTGCTGTACGTCGCCGACAGCCGGACGCATTGGGTCTTCAGCTATCAGATTCAGGCGGACGGTTCGTTGGCTCACAAGCAAAAGTATTTTCATCTGCATGTCCGCGACGTCGATGAGGACAGCGGTGTCGATGGACTGCGAACGGATCGCGATGGACGCTTGTGGGCAGCGACTCGCATGGGGCTGCAAGTCTGCGATCAGCCCGGCCGAGTCAACTGCATCATTCCGACACCGAACGGCAAGCTCGCGAATCTGACGTTCGGTGGAGCGGACTTCGACACGGTCTACACCTGCTGCGGCGACAAAGTTTACCGCCGCAAAGTGAAGGTCAAAGGAGCCAACGGTTGGGCGGCCCCAATCAAGCCGGGGACGCCGAGGCTCTAGAAGAATTGTGACCGCGCTTCGCCAGAACGCGGGAAAACTCGAATGGCCCGCGTTCTGGCGAAACGCGGCAACGACCGGAGGCATTTGTCATGCTGATGAGCCTTTTGATTCCGATCATCGCCGCCTCGGTGGCGTTGTTCTTTGCCAGTTTCTTGTCGTGGATGGTCTTGCCGTTTCATCGCAAGGATTGGGTGAAGCTCGCCAAGGAGGATCAATTCATGCAGGTTGTGCGGGACTGCGAGATTCCGATTGGCAGCTACATGTTTCCCGGCTGTGATTCGCCGGAGGAAATGAAAAGCGATGCTTACAACAAAAAGTGGGAGGCCGGGCCGTGTGGCGTCCTCTCGGTCTATCCGAAGGTCAACATGGTGAGAAATCTGGGCCTTACATTTTTGTACTTTCTCGTGGTCAACTTCTGTTTGGCGTATCTCGCGACGCTGGCTCTTCAGCCGGGTGCGAATTTCATGGCGGTCTTCCGGTTCGTCTCCACCGCCGGGTTGATCACGTTCTTGGCGGCGATCGTGCAGCACGCAATTTGGTTTCATAGCCGCATCGTCGGCCACATTCTGGAATCGATCGCGTATGCGGCGATCAGCGGAGCGATCTTCGCCGCGATGTGGCCGAACGCATAATTCGAAGCCGTCATCGCCGAAAACGATGTGGACCCGCATTGAAAAGTAGGCTGTGGGATAGGCTTCCAGCCTGTCAATTCGCGGTCAATCTGACAGGCTGGAAGCCTATCCCACGATACGGGTCCACTTAGCCCGACGCGCCAGCGAGGGGGCGGTCGCCGCAATCACTCGCTGGTGCGTTGTGCGGATGAAGCGAGGCAGTCATGTTGCATGCTGTGATTCTGGCGGGGGGGAGCGGAACGCGGTTCTGGCCGCAAAGCCGGCGGGCGTTGCCCAAGCAGTTCCTGCGGTTCGGCAGCGACCGCACGTTGTTGCAAGAGACCATCGAGCGTTGCCGAGCGATCCTCCCGATCGAACGGACTTGGATTGTGACTGGCGAGTCGCACTCGGCGGAGACCGTTCGACAATTACCGGAATTGACCGCCGAGCATGTCCTGGTCGAGCCGTGTGGACGCAACACGGCTCCGTGCATCGGACTCGCTGCGATTCAGTTGCTCGCGGTTGATCCGGACGCCGTGATGTTGGTCATGCCGGCGGATCATGTGATTCGCACGGCCGAACAATTTCAGCAGACAGTCGAGCAAGCCACGGCTGTCGTGGCGAATGATCCGCAGTCACTGGTACTGTTCGGAGCGACGCCGAGTTATCCGGCGACCGGATTCGGATACATTCAGCGCGGTGCTGAGCTGAGCGATCAGCCCGGAGCGTTTCGAGTCGCGGCCTTTCGCGAGAAGCCGGACTTGGCGACCGCTCAGCAATATGTCGCCGCAAAAGAATACTTCTGGAACTGCGGCGTGTTTGTCTGGCGAGCAGCCACGATTCTCGAGCAGATCGAGCGGCATCAACCGGAAATCGGTACGCGACTCATGCGGCTGCAAGTGGCGATCGGAACGGCGAATTGGACCGAGACGCTGGCGACGGAGTTTCCGCAGATGCCGTCGATCTCGATCGACTACACCGTGCTGGAACGAGCGGACACAGTGGCCGTTGTGCCGGCAGCGTTCGAGTGGGACGACGTCGGCAGTTGGCAGGCCCTCGCCCGTTTGTTGCCGGTCGATGCGGACGGGAACACGATCTCTGGCCGGTTCTGTGGACTGAACTCGACCGGCTGCATCGTGCGAACTTCGGACGAACATCTCGTCGCCACGTTCGGCGTGCGCGATCTCATCATCGTGCAGACACCAGACGCAACATTGGTTGCTGACAAACGGGACGAGAACTCGTTGCGACTGTTGCTCGCGGAATTGGAACGGCGCGGGCTGACAAGATTTTTGTAGGACTTGAATTTCAGAGCACGAAGGTCGGCTTGATATCCGTCGTGCGCTACTGAGTCGCGATTCACCGTGCGTGCTACATCCAACGATGAATTTAACCGTTTTCAGTCGTTTTCAACCGTTGCGGACGCCGATCCGTCCGTGAATGAGAAACCCCGTGTTTCCCCGCAAGAAACGCAGGAAAACACGGGGAATGATGAAGTACCCCCGGCCAGATTCGAACTGGCGACCTACGGTTTAGGAAACCGTCGCTCTATCCAACTGAGCTACGGGAGCAAATCGCACAAAATACCGTACAAAAACCAATTTTTACGTTTCTCGCTTCGTCCGGTAAAGTCTATACTACAACCAAACCAGTGGGGAGCCTGAAATCATGGCACGCCGGACTACAATTCAGAGCACGATTCTGAAGCCTCGACATGATTTCCCTTTGACGCCTCATCGGACATCGAACCAATGGTGCAAGAAGATCAACGGCCGGATTTTTTACTTCGGCAAGTTGGACGATCCCGACGCGGCGGAGAGGCGGTATCTGGCTGAGAAAAACGACCTCGCCGCCGGTCGCGTTCCTCGCCCAGCACAAGTCACGTCCGGCCGAGTTGACGTCGCCTTTGCCTGCAACGCATTTCTAACCGCCAAACGGCGGCGAGTCGATTCCGGCGAGATCACGGAGCGGACATGGAAGGAACTCTTTCAGACCTGCCAGACGTTGACCAAGGCATTCGGCCGGGACCGGATGGTTTCCGATTTGCATGGGACAGATTTCGACGACTTGCGAGCAAAGTTGGCGAAGCGGCTCGGCCCGGTACGGCTGACGAATGAAGTGCAGCGGGTTCGATCCGTCTTCAGGTACGCTCTGGCCGATGGGCTGATCGAACAGCCCGTGCAGTTCGGTGCGGCGTTCGTCCGACCACCGAAGCGGATGATTCGGCTGGTCCGTGCGAACCGCGCCCCCAAGATGTTCACAGCGGAGCAATGCCGACTGCTGATCGGCGGCGCGAGCGAGAAGATGAAGGCATTCATTCTGCTGGGATTGAATGGCGGATTTGTGTCTCGTGATTGTGGCACGTTGCCCAGGAAGGCCGTTGACCTCGAAGCCGGATTCATCAGCTACGCACGCCCGAAAACCGGAATCGCACGGCGAATCCCGCTGTGGACAGAAACCGTAGATGCGCTTCGTGCGGCGATGGCCACCGAGGGGGAGTTGGCGTTTCAGACACAGCAAGGGACGGCATACGCCAAAGGGGCGGCTGGCAGCGATGCCATCGGGTTGACCTTTCGGCGAGCGTTGCAAGACCGCAAGATTCATCAGGCCGGTTTGGGATTCGCCACGTTGCGGCACATCTTCCAAACGGTTGCGGAAGGCTCGAAAGACTTCCCGGCAATTCGGCACATCATGGGGCACGTCGATGAGTCAATCTCTGGCGCGTACCGTGAAGGAGTGAGCGACGAACGGTTGCGGGATGTTGTGGACGTTGTTCACGACTGGTTGTTCGCAGAGTAGAAAATTGCCGGGCAGGCGGGTAGCTCCCACCGCCGGCTGGTTCGTCATCAACCGCACCTTGGCGATAGCGAACCAGCCATCCGACTTTGAAACAAGGTGCAATCATGGAATCGAAAGTCGCGGATCGGATCATTGAATTGGCGATGAAGTGGCAAGATCGGAAAAGCTGGATCAAAGCCTACATCGTTGCGGGCGAGTCGCGAGAACAGCAACGTGAGTCTTTGGAACGCCACAAGTCCCCGATTGAGAAAGAGCATCACGCGGCACAGATGAGAATTTGCCGTCAAAGAATCGAAATACTCGCGGAAACTCGCGGTCGTGCGGCCTTCCGAGACGTGCTCGGCCGTGCCGCGATCAATGTCGCAGACGACCGTGACGTAGTCCTGTCCACGACGCAACGCCTTCTCGTCCACACCGATCCGTTCGACCGGAGCGGCCGGCTTGCGAGCTTGGCCTCGCGCGACGGCGCGTTCCAGGATCGCTCGCGCTTGATCCCAATTGATCCGCAGAATCTCACAAGCGCCTTGGACGGTTTGGCAATGCCTCAAGATGTCGATGGCCAGCCGCTCAAACAGCATCGTGAACCGTCCACGCGGCTCGGCCCACGGAACCAACACTTGCACCACGCCATGCTCAGGACAATCCACGCGCGGAACTCGCCCCCGCAACTGCGTTACGAACTGGCAAGTGTCGAGATGCCGCCATGTCCGCTCCTGGGTGTGATCGTGACACCCCAGTTCTCGATCGCACTGCGGCAGCGCCACTTGACCCGCGAGTCGTGTTCTACAAACACGTCCACACACTGCTCCGCGACGTTCAACTCCACCCGCCCCACCACCCACGGCGAAGCCAACCCCAACACCTGCTGATAAAGCTCTTTGTCTTGCACCGATCCGCCCTCCGAGCAAGCCTTCTATCCATTCAGCCACCCACACCGAAGTCCGATGGACCCTCAACAGCATACTGCGACGACGATCGAGAAGAATCGCGGTCGCGTGGAAACTCGCACCGTCACCACGACGACCGCGACGATCGACGAGGGTTATCTCGACTGGCCCGGTGCCCAACAGTTGATCCGCCTGAAGCGTCACACTCAGTTGGCCAACGGCACGACTCGCGAAAGCACGACCGACGCGATCACCAGCCTCTCACGCACGACCGCAAATGCCGAGCTGCTGTTGGACCACTCGCGCGGCCGCTGGCACATCGAGAACCGCGGCTTCCACGTCTTGGACGTGAGCCTCGGTGACGACGCCAACCGCACCCGCACCGGCCATGCCGCCCGTGCTCTGCACGCCGTCCGCAGCATGGCCCTCAACCTCGCCCGCCGCTGGAGACAATCAACACCTAATCTCTGCCGCGAACACGCCCTCAAACCCATCCTCTTGCTGAACAGACTAAAAACTAGCTTGCCCTGACGTCAGCGGCCCAATGGAAATCGTGCTGCGATGGTCCGGGGCAGATATTCCAATTCATTCGTCCTCAATCAGCATCAGGCGTTCGATCTCCGTGGTCTTGAAGCCCACGGCCATCGGCTGTCGAACGCCGGGTAAGGCAGCCGGTCTGAAATGTTCTACCGGTTATTGCGGGCGGATTGTCAGGCTCCATTTGGGCAAGGTGTCGGAGCGTTGGATGTGAGGAGCGTATTTTTGGAGGGCGGTCTTG
>SXGS01776891.1_pt1 | contig 10237 bp, 9 predicted proteins | sample 3174681 | NCBI WGS metagenome assembly SXGS01 (sample SAMN11356861, study PRJNA531348) | freshwater metagenome | isolation source: freshwater sample F1-80 | place: China: Fuxian Lake, Yuxi | collected 2017-12-25
CATCTCGCACCTCCGCTGGGCGAGAATGTAACACGAGATTTCGGCGGAAATTTTTGCGGGCTATTTGCGCGTTAGCGAAGAGTTTCGAGAAAACTCGCGAGGGATGGTGCGAGATTGTTGCTCGCTTCCTAATGCTAGTCGTGAGCGCAAGCAAGCACCACCCATTCGATGTTTTGCAAAGCAAACTCCGTGTGAAAAAATCGGCCTGCGCACCCTCGCAAGCACAAAATCAAAATTATTTACGGCGGCCTGACATCCGGACGCCTCCTTTGCCCTCGCCCTCGCCCTCGCCCTTGCCCTTGCCCATATGCCCATGCCCTTGTCCGCACCCCGCACCCACAACCCCGCACCCACAACCCCGCACCCGCACCCGGAACCCACACGCAGCCCAAACCTCCGCTCCGGTTTCGCATCGCATCCCGCAAAGGTGCCAGGCACCTTTGTGCGCGCAGCCCTTCACATGGCCTTGCCGACTCTCCGATCGCGCACCGCTTCTGCAAAAGGAACCTGGTACCACACACGCCCCTCACCCAAGCAACACACCCAAAATCGTCACCCCACCCCCGCTCAGTGCCCGAAAACGTCGCCGCCTCCAACCGCATGCCCTGCTAATGGGACCCAAAACTGGCACGCTCCGTGAATTCCTTTCCCGATAGGCGGAGTTTAATATGAGATATTTGATTTTAATCCTCGCGATTACATCTGGGCTCTCGTTCGCGGCCTGCGGGAAAAGCGGCAGCGACACCATCGCTCAACCCCCACCGATGGGCGTTGGCCCCGTTGGCGTAAACGCCAACCCAGGCAATTGCCAAATCGGTCAGGTGCATACGCCTCAATACGGTTGCTTGAATCGCAATAGCTGTAACTACGGATTCGGCTGGCTCGCGGGCGAAGCTCGCTGTGTGCAAGGTACGCCGATTACGGAGCAAACCGTCTACGGTGGCGCTTACCAATCGCGATTTTACGGCGTGATGTCGGTCTTCAACCAACAGCAATTCCAACTTCTGATGAAGTACGCAAACCTCTGCGATCCGTATTCAGTTGGTTGGAACTGGGGCTCCTACTCTTGCTCGTCGTGGACTCAACGTGGAGGCTTCATCGAACTCCGCACGTTCGGTTCCGGCACGCAAACAAACGCGAACATGTTCGTTGGTGCGGGCCAGGCGTGGGCCGGTCAGATGACCCAGTGGTCTTACACGTATCAGATGTCGGCGAACTCGCCCTTCATCGGATTCTCTCAGCAAGCGCGCGTAGCGGACTTCAACAACAGCGCCGGCATGCAGATCATCGGGATCAGCTTCAATGGACAAGACGTCGGTCTTCGCTTGATCGTCAATCAAGGTCGCTTGACTGATGGCTCGATCCTGGCGGACGTCGTGTACCAAAACGTGAAGTTCGCGACCGTTAATCTCCAAAGGTACTAACTCCCTTCAGAAAGAAAGCGCTCGTCGGAACCTTTCCGACCGAGCGCCATCTTGAATCCAACCGCGTTTGCCGATAGATTGTCGAGCCATGAACGCTCGCCAAGTCAAATGCCCACGCTGCGGTAAACTAACCCTGTTCACGCCCGAAAATGCGAATCGTCCCTTCTGCTCGGAACGATGCAAGCTCATCGATCTCGGCGCGTGGGCTGAGGAAAAATACCGTGTGCCCGTAGCGCCAGCACCAGACGCGGATTCCGAAGTAACGGAAGACGAAGGCTCCGGTGAACAATCAGGGAACGAGACGCGCGGAGCTTCTTCCGGAGACGGTCCGCGACTTCACTGATCGCGACTTGAACCTCACGCCAACACCACGCCAACACCACGCCAACACCACGCCAACATCACTTCCTCGATCACTTTTTTGGGCGAAACTCGCTTCCATGGGAAATCTCGTGATTTTCAGGTTGACCAAACGTTTTGCTCCGCGCTTGAATTTTGCTAACCAAAGCCGCCGTGCTTAATGATTGGGCGAATCTTTTTCTGGATTCGAAATTCCATTCGCGCTAAGACCGCGATTCACGAATTTTGAATCCAGAAGTACGAACGCGCGCGAGGCGTTGGTGCGAGTCGAACTCATGACTCTACTTATTTGATAACAGCATTGTACGACTAACTTGGAATACGAAACTTGTTAGACAACCGGAACGACGAGTTCCAATAAAGAGAGAGGCAACATGAACAAAGCAGAACTGATCGACCTGATCTCCGCTGAATGCAAAATCACAAAAGCACAGACGGAGCGCATGCTCGACGTGACTCTTGAGACAATCAAGAAGAACGTAAAAAAGGGCGAGGAAGTAAAACTCGTTGGTTTCGGCACGTTCACTAAAGCGAAGCGCAAAGCTCGCATGGGCCGCAACCCCCAAACTGGCAAAGCGATTAAAATTCCGGCAACTTGGTTCCCCAAGTTCCGCCCCGGCGCTGAATTCAAGCAAATCGTGCGCTAATCATCGCGTGGTGATCTCAACGATCGCTGCCGTTTGATGTGAAAAAGCCTGGCAGTCCGAAAGGACGCCAGGCTTTTTTATGTCCAAATCACCGTCGAAGACGTGATGTGAATTAATCAAAGATCTCGTTCGAAAGAACTTTGCACTGATACGCAAAACCCCAGGGGAACTGATACGAACCCGAAATTTCGAGAGCCGCGTTGCCTACAGCCATATCGCCACCACGGAGCAAGACTCCGCTGAGAGTGTAAGTCGTCGTGCCGTTGGCTTCCGATTTCGTGACTTCCGAGATGCTGAGTTGAGCCTTTGCTTTTTCTTCCACTTGCTCGATGCAGTCTTTCGTCACACCGTGCTTCATCAAGTTTGCGACGCTAACAGCGTCAACGGGTTGGCCTGCGAAAGCCATATTCGAAGCGAAAACCATCGAGAGAACGAGTGCCTTTTTCATTTCAATCTCCTTTGAGGGAAAGAGTCGTTAAGTTGGTGCGAGAACCTTTTCGCCCGACCGCGTCTTAAACGCTAGATTTTCGATGCCCTGCCCTAGTGAATCTGTCGTCAGTTGACGACACGTGAAGATTCTACCAGGGAGGCGGTAGACTCCCCTAAACAAGCTGAATTAGGCTTTTATTTTCAGGGGGGAAGACATGAGAATCCTACTAATAAGCGCGATCCTAACGACAGGCTTGCTCGGCATCGAAGTTCGAGCTCAAGATGCCGCCGCCAATAAAGAGATGGTCCTCGCGTTTTACGATCTCGCCTTCAACATGCGCCAACCTACGCAAGCGGCAAAGAAGTTCATCGGCGAGAATTTCACCCAACACAGCCCACAGCTAGCGAACGGTCGCAAAGGCTTCGAAGATCACTATAAGAAATATTTTAAGAAGAACCCTAAAGCTCAAGCCGAGGTGAAGCGCGCAGCCGCGGACGACAACATCGTCTTCGTCCATGCTCACTCCAAGCTCGATGAAAACGATCGCGGACAAGCAGTCGTCGACATCTTTCGCGTCGAAAAGGGCAAGATCGTCGAGCAATGGAGCGTTAGCCAAGAAGTGCCGGAAAAAGCGGCGAACTCAAACTCCGTATTTTGAGCCGATGAGCGGCTTACTTCGCCTGCCCGGCGCGTTTTGTCCCGGGGAGTTCATCAAGACCTGCCAACACGCCTGCTAAGCCGCTTTTCTGTGGGCGCGCTTTCCATTACTCTTCTAGTGTCGCGCAAGCGGCCTTCGGGAGGATTCATTTCATGGCTCAGTTCAACGCTCAGAATTTGAAAACGATCGGCGTCTTCACCAGCGGAGGCGATGCTCCGGGAATGAACGCGGCGATCCGAGCGGTCGGTCGACTCGCGATTCATCATGGGCTTGATGTGATGGGCATCGTGGGTGGCTATCCTGGAATGCTCAACAAAGAGTTCGAAACTCTTTCGCAGAACTCGATGGCTAACATCATCCAGCGCGGCGGGACAATTCTGAAAACAGGACGTCTACCGGAGTTTCACCAAGCCGACGTTCGCGCGCGAGCCGTTCAGAACTTGCGCGAAGCCAAGATCGACGCTCTCGTCTGCATCGGTGGCGACGGCTCGTTTACGGGCGCGCACCTTCTCTGGCAAGAACATCAATTCCCGATCATCGGTGTACCGGGAACTATCGATAACGACATTGCTGGTACGGACCTCACGATTGGCTTCGATACCGCGGTGAACATCGCGCTCGATGCGATCGACCGCATTCGCGATACGGCGGCAAGCCACGATCGACTCTTCATCGTTGAAGTCATGGGGCGTGACTCTGGTTTCATCGCGGTCGACGTCGGTGTTGCGGGCGGAGCGGAAGAAGTTTTCATTCCCGAAAACCCGGCACCCGTCGAACAAGCCATTGATCGCATTCGACGAGGCATGGCCCGCGGAAAGAAGAGCTCCATCCTCATCGCCGCCGAAGGACATAAACCCGGTCGCGCGTACGATCTTGCGGAATCCATCCGCAAGAAAGCGGGCTTCGACGCGAAGGTCTGCATTCTCGGTCATATCCAGCGCGGAGGATCTCCAACTGCTGCGGATCGCATCTTGGCGAGCCGCTTGGGCGCAAACGCCGTCGAAGCCCTTCGCCGCGGAGATTGCGACGCGATGGTCGGCGTGCAGAGTGGTGTTTACGTCACAGTTCCTTTCACGCAAGTCATCGGTTTCAAGAAGCGCGTCTCGGGAGATCTCGTTTCACTCGCCCGAACTCTCGCGATTTAAACACCTGCACGACAAATTGGCTCCGCCGCTCGGAGCCGTCGGATGCATAGGAAGTTACGCGCAAGGTCGCACTCCGCTTGCGCGCATATTGACGCTGTTCACCTCGCTTGTTACCAAACAGTTTAGGCCCGTGATTTTCATCAATTGGATCGGCCTCAACACGGAGTTGAATATGCGCATGAAGCTACTTGGTCTCTCCCTCGCGGCAGTCCTCTCTGCCTCACTCGTTGGTTGCACAAAAAAATCGGACACGGGCGCTGGCGCGGATGCTTCCGCAAAAGGCTCACAGGTCGGTATCGTCGGCAACGAGATCTTGGTTGGTGAATACGGCTCGTTCACGGGCAGCGAAGCCACTTTCGGCCAGAGCACATCGAACGGCCTCAAAATGGCGATCGAGGAAAAGAACAAAGCCGGCGGAGTAAAAGGTAAACAGCTCAAACTGATCTCGCTCGACAACCAAGGCAAAGCCGAAGAAGCGGCAGCCGCTGTCACTCGCCTCATCAACCAAAACGGCGTTATCGCCGTCATCGGCGAAGTTGCTAGCTCGCGAACTCTCGCCGCAGCCCCAATCGCGCAAAGCAACAAGATCCCGCTGATTAGCCCCTCATCGACAAACCCCCGCGTGACTGAAATCGGTGATTATATCTTCCGCGTCTGCTTCATCGATCCTTTCCAAGGCACGGTGATGGCGAAGTTCGCGACCGATAACTTGAAAGCGAAGAAAGTCGCGATTCTGCGCGACGTGAAATCGGACTACAGCGTTGGTCTCGCGGATTACTTCATCGCGAAGTATAAAGAACTCGGCGGCGAAATCGTTGCCGACGAAAGCTACCAAGCCGGCGAGATGGATTTCAAAGCGCAGCTCACGCAGCTTCGCGCAAAGAAGCCTGACGCTATCTTTGTTCCTGGCTACTACACGGAAGTCGGCTTGATCGCACGTCAAGCGCGTCAGCTCGGCATCACGGCGCCCCTTCTCGGCGGGGACGGCTGGGATAGCTCGAAACTCTACGAAATCGGCGGCCAAGCGATCAACGGTAGCTACTTCTCTAACCACTACACGACCGAATCGACGGATCCCGTCGTCGTCGACTTCATCAAAAAGTACAAAGAGCGCTATAACGGAGTTGTTCCGGATGGTCTCGCGGCTCTCGGCTACGATGCAGGTCGAGTTTTGATCGAAGCCATGGACCGTACATCTGAGCTCACGCCGAAAAACATTCGCGACGAAGTCGCAAAGACCAAAGATTTCGTCGGCGTCACGGGTCGCATCACGATGGATGACAAACGAAATGCCAACAAGCCTGCGGTTGTCGTGAAAGTTGATGGCACAACAAATCGCTTTGTAACCACGATCGCTCCTTGATCGTTTCACTAAGCTGAAAAAGAAAAAGGCCGGGGGTGACCCCGGCTTTTTTTATGCCTGAGAGTTTAGCTCTTATTCTTTGATCGGCGTCGATTCGTAATGTTCCCGAGCGTCTTTGAGCTGCATCGAGAAATCCAAGTTGTTTTGTTTATTGGCCTGCCACTGCGAGAGCGACTCTACGCCTGGGATAATGCGAATGGCGGTACCTGCTGTTCCGTGACATCCCAGACAGGACGACTTCGGATTATCCGCGGGACCATTTAAACGACCGCTTGGAGAATTCGTCGAAGCTCCTTTGAAGATGATGCTCGGACCTACGAACTCCGCGTGCTGCGCATGCTCCGGTGGTGCCTTAATCGGAGCTTCGAAGCCAGTCGCGATCCCGGCAGGACGCATCTTGCGGAAGGCAGCCGGCAAGTTTTTTACCGTGCGAAGCGGACTCTTGCCGCCAATCATCATCTGGTAATCGGCATCGAGATCAAACGATGGATCAAAGTAGTATGTGACCATCACCCAATCTTGAAGGTCCTTCGAGACACCTTTGAGCGAGCTATCGCGGACCGCGATGTCCATTTGGATGTGGCGAACGGTGCGCAGAGTTCTCGTAACGTCGTCGCCTGCTGGCGAAACGTTAGCCGTCCACTTGAACGCATCTTTGATTTCCGGAAAGTTCGCCGTCGTGAAGAGAAACTTCACCGTCATCGCACCGTCTTCGAACTGCACGTTCTGCGAGCTGAAGTCGGGAATGATTTTCGCTGAGCTTTCATCTCCGAAAACCCGACCGAGCGTTTTGCACGCGTGACTGTTGAAGTACGCAACTCCCCAATCGGATCCGCGGGTTGCCTTTGCAAACAGCGGCATCGTCGGGCTCGGATACAGATCACGCTCCTTCGTCAAACCATGAACCCACTCGCGGCGCTTTACACCGACATTAAGCCACGGCATGTGGCACCAATCGCGCTCTTTGTTTTTTTGCGCGATGAGATTCATGTCGGGATTTTTATCGCCCGCATGGAACATGCCTTCATAGGCGTACTTCTGTACCGCTACCGCAAAAGCGTACGCACCTTGCGGAGTCGAGATATCCATTCCCATCCATGGACGATCGGACTCACGCGTTTGCATCTTGCTGAACTCGGCGTTCAGCTTAAACTTTGGAAGACCTTTAGTATCAGCGGGTACAGGGTCTTCCATCGTGAAGCCAGCATTCACGCCTGGCTTAGTTTTCTTTGGTGGTTCGGGTTCGATGATCGGCGTGTTCGGACCTCCTCCATCGACACCGCCGCCACCAGGCGAACCTGCTTGTGGCAACGGAACTTCAGCGCCGCCGTCTGGTATGTCGGCTTGAGATCCTTCATCATCCGGCAAAACGCCGCTCTTCCCGTTCTGGCAATGCGACATCCGGAAGAAGTAGGTTTGCCTTTTCTCGTCTTTGTCTTCGATCAAGAAGGTGATGCCCATCATCTTCTCGTCGGTTGTTGTGAGCACACTTTGAATCAGCTCTGAGGCATTGAAGCGGAAGAATTTTTCCTTAACGGCCGAGGCAGCACCTTCGAAGCAGGCGATCTTACCTTTGCCCTTTTTCACTTCGGTGTCGGTGTTCGCATAATAGAATTTCGCAAGGTATAGGGCACGGCCCGCTTCGCTGAGCGAATGCCATTGGTAAGCGGAGATAAGCTGCTCATCGACTAAACCGGCTTTACCGAATGTGAGGTAACGAATTATCGGCTCTTGATCGCCGACGAGCGGCACTTTTGAATCACCCGAGGCGACCACGCGTCGGACGGGTCGAGGCTCATCCTCAACGGATCGGGCAAGACTCAACGGATTGAATTTGGGCTTATCGGACTTCGATGCGGAAGCGCAAGCAGCGATCAAAGCGAGAGCCGATCCCGCGCAGGCAAAGTGAGTCAATTTCATCTAGATGCTCCGGTTGATTCCTCCAGTTTAGTCGAGAAGGAAAACCGATCGCAGACCAGGACAAGCGAAGCTAGCCTCTAGTCGGGTTGTTTAGCGAGATTCGTAGGTCGTGATCTTATCTCCGAGGCGGAGACGGCCGTGTCTATGATGGATCAAGTACTGCCCGAACATCACGCGGTTCTCGACACGTCGGTAGGTCGAAAGCGTCTTGAGCGGCTCGACTCCGCGAGCACCCGTTTCTTGATCGGTATTAATGATTACGCACCGAGAGCAAGGTTTGGAGACGGTCATTTCCAAGTCGCCGACTCGGATATCCTTCCACCCGTCTTCGGCAAATTCACCTGCTCCAGAAATCACGATGTTCGCGCGAAAGCGATCGATCGGGACGGCTGATCCGAGACGTGAATTCAGCTCCGCGAGCGAATCGAGATTCACGAGCAAAATGGGAAACTGATCGGCAAAGCCGGTATGGGCTGAGGCGAAACCGTATTTTTCGGGTATGAGGCGGCGAAAATCGGGATCGATGCGGACAAGCTCCACTTGTTCGCCCAGGTAATCGCTGAGGGCTTGCGAGGCGAGAGGCGATGGGAGTTCAGCTCTACACAGGTCTTTCCACACCGTGACGTCTTTCAGAGGAAAATCGCCTTCGAACGGGGCATCGACCTCGCCGTGACCGGGGATCGAGAGCGTCAGCGCCCGGCTGGTGATCGTCGGTTTTACCAGTGCAAGCTTCTGCTGCTGGCGCTGCGTGAGAAATTCGCCGGTCGCGGCTTTAACGATCATCCATTCACGATCGTAAAGCGGGCCTCTGGAGCTGATTTCCAGTTCATCGACCGTCAGCCCTGCGCAGGATTTCACCGGATAAAAATGAAGAGATTCGATTTTTACGCTCATCAATTTTCCATACCTCAATTTTCGCCCGTTCGCGAGGCGCCAGATGCTCTGCCCGATGATTTGAAAAGTTGACCCCTGGATACCGTTGAGTTTTACTGCGACTGACTGGCTGGATCCAAGGCAAGTCACAGTTTGGTTAGACATTTTCGGCAAGAGATTTCAGTTCGATATTCAGGTCAAACATTCGTTGAACCGACGATCAACTACTCTCTGAGGGGGCCTCGTTGCAGGAGTTTATCCAGCACGTCATCAACGGCATAAGTCTCGGCAGCATCTACGCGCTCATCGCCCTCGGTTACACGATGGTGTACGGCATTCTCCAGCTCATCAACTTTGCGCACTCCGAAGTGTACATGGTGGGCGCATTTGCCTCGTTTTACGCCGCTCGTTGGCTCGGTCTCGTCGACAAGCCCGGCTTCACGACGCTGATCTTGCTCTTAGTCGTGTCGATGGTGGTCTGCTCTGTTCTCGGCGTCACGATCGAGCGACTCGCCTACCGACCTTTGCGGAAGGCTCCGAAGCTCAACATCCTGATCACCGCGATCGGCGTCAGTTTATTCCTCCAGTACTCGGGACAAATCATTTTCGGAGCGGATCCGAAAGTTTTCCCGAACGTACTCGAAGACACAACACTCGCCTCCATCGGCGGCGCTGAACTGCGCAGCCTCGATACGGCGATCTTGCTTGTGACGTTGTTCTTCATGGCGACACTTCACTACGTCATTCACTTCACGAAGACAGGCAAAGCGATGCGCGCAGTGAGCGCAAACCAAACGGTCGCGTCGCTCATGGGTATCGACACAAACCGCATCATCGCGATGACGTTCGTGATCGGCTCAAGCCTTGCGGGCGTTGGATCGGTCCTCGTCGGAATGAAGTACCCGAAGATCGATCCATTGATGGGAATGCTCATCGGTCTCAAAGCTTTCGTTGCGGCCGTTCTCGGCGGAATCGGAAGCCTTGCAGGAGCCGTCATCGGTGGCCTGATCATGGGCCTTAGCGAAGAGATGGTCGTAGGATACCTCTCCAGTACTTACCGCGACGCTTTCGCCTTCGGTATTTTGATTGTGATCTTGTTCTTCCGTCCTTCCGGACTTCTCGGAAAATCTTCGCAGGAGAAAGTTTGATGGCGAGCCGGAACGCGGTTTTAAAATCCTACCTCGCACCGCTCGCAAGCCTTGTGGCTTTGGCGATTGCGGGCGTGATCCTCGAACAAACAGCCAACGCTTACGTGCAGCTGATCATTTTGTATCTTTTCGCGAACATCATTCTCGCGTTGAGCCTCAATTTGGTAAACGGCTTCACGGGTCAGTTCTCGATCGGTCACGCGGGATTCATGGCAGTCGGTGCTTACGTCTCTGCATGGCTCAGCATGAAGCCCGAAGTTTTCGGTACA
>SXGS01779108.1_pt1 | contig 10236 bp, 9 predicted proteins | sample 3174681 | NCBI WGS metagenome assembly SXGS01 (sample SAMN11356861, study PRJNA531348) | freshwater metagenome | isolation source: freshwater sample F1-80 | place: China: Fuxian Lake, Yuxi | collected 2017-12-25
GAGGCGGTGACGCCGCCCGTCGTCGGATCGGCGAGCAGCACGATATAGGGCAGGCCCGCTTCCTTGAGCTCGGCGATGGCGACGGTCGCCTTCGGCATCTGCATTAGGCTGAGAATGCCCTCCTGCATCCGCGCGCCGCCGGCGGCGGTGACGATGATATAGGGGGCCTGAGCCTCGATCGCGGCGCGCGCGCCGGCGACGAAGGCGGCGCCCACCGCCATCCCCAGCGAGCCGCCCAGGAAGGCGAAATCCTGCACGCCCATGACGGCGCGGCGGCCTTCGATCGTGCCGCGCGCATTGATCAAAGCGTCGCTCTCGCCGGTCGCGGCGCGGGCGGCCTTGAGGCGGTCGCTGTAGCGCTTCGAATCGCGGAAGCGCAGCGGGTCCTCCTTGACCTGCGGCGGCGGCAGGATCGTGTAGCCGGGATCGAGCAGCATCTCGAAGCGCCGCGCCGGGCCGATCCGGCCATGATGCTGGCAATGCGGGCAGACGAAGAGATTGTCCTCATATTCCTTGGAAAAGACCATCGCGTCGCATTGCGGGCATTTGTGCCAAAGCGTCTCCGCCGTCTCCCTTTTGGGGAGGAACGGGATTTTGTTGCGGACTCGGTTCAGCCAGGACATGCGGGGGGCTCCTTGAGGGCGGGGGATTATGCGCCGCTGGCGGTCCTGTCCACACGGCGCCGCGCCGCGACGCGAGCGCCCCTCCACTTGCTTGACGTATCACGCCATCAGGCAGATACTTTCCAAACCCAACTCGGGTCGCTCGACAAAGAGGAGCAAGACATGCCCGTAATTCAAAATGGCGGCGGTGGACAAGGCGTTGACGGCGAGCAGACGACCCAGCAGCAGCTTCGCCCGGAGCAAGAGCAGTCTCAGCAGCAACAGCAGCCCCGCGAGCAGGAGGCCACGCAGAACGAGGACACGACGGACGAGCCGCAGGCTTAGCGGCTTTGCCGGACCTCCGCCGAGGCTAATGTCGTCGGACGGCCCGGCGCGGCGTCGGGCCGCGCCGGAAGCATGTCTACTATAGGAACCCAGCGGCATAGGCCGCCATGAATGCCACGCCGACGAAGGCGACCCCGCCCAACAAGGGAACCCATGCAAACCACCAAGGGCGGAGTATGCCCTGGTTGCCGCCGCCATTTTCGATCACGGGGTCGAAATCTTTCTCATGCCCGTGCCGGTCAATAATTCGAAGCTTATAGGTATAGTAAACTCTGTCTTTTGGCGCCGTAGGATTACTTATCACCAGTTTCCTGGGCTTTGCTTTAACAATACTGAAGCCTGCGAGCCCCGGCCCCGTCGGACAGTTGGATCCTGTCGCTATCCAAATCGGATCATCGACATGTGGTTGCGGAGGTACGGGCGGCGGGTTGGGCTCCCTGAAGCGGAGTTGCAAATTCGTGTTGTCGCAGAGGATGAACTTGATTTTGAGATTCTCACCTTCAGCCGCCCATATAGACGGTTGCGTATCAGGGTGCGTGGTTGGATCGTGCCGCTTCAGCCTGATATCTTTGTCGCGAAGATCCTGGGTTATCGTGTAATCGACGTTATGAGGGTTTGTCTCGTTCTCATCAGCATTCACATAGATTCGAAGAAGCATTGTGTCTCTCCCCATGGTTCTTTCTTAATTCCGTCGCTCCGCAGTGTAAGAGGGATGACGAAACCCAATCCCATCCAGATATTGCGCGACCTCCGCCGCCTCCGTCGCGCGATTAAGCCGGCGCAGGAGGGTGAAGCGAAGCTGGCGCTGCCTCGGCGTTTCTGTTCCGCCGGGTAGCGCTGCAAGCCCGGCCTCCCACGCGGTGCGGGCCGCGGCCTGATCGTTGAGCCTACTGTGCGCGTCGCCCTCGGTCAGCAAGGTCCGGCCCTGCGCATAACCACGGTCGGAAGCTATGATCCTTGCCCCGGCCGGGGTGTTGATCGCGGCCGCTCGGCGCGCCAGCGCCAGCGCCTCGCCCGCATATCCTTGAGTCGCGGCAAGGCGGGCGCGAAGGATCAGACAATTGCGCATCCCGTTGCGCCAGGTCAGCACGCTCGAGTCCCGCGCAACGAGCTGTTGCGAGCCTGCGCACGCTGTGCGGGCCGCCTGCGCGGCCTCGGCGGGGCGGTTGGCGAGCAGCAGCAGGTCCGCCATGTCATGATCCACACTCGCGCTGTAATTCAACCATTCCATGTTGCTCGGCTCTCGCTCCCGCAGCGTCTGCGCGTGGGCTGTCGCCTCTTGCAGATAGCGCAAGCCGGTCTGGATATCGCCACGCGAGACGAACAGCCGGCTGAGCGCCCTTCTGCTGGTCACCGCTCGCCGGCGGATCGCGACATCCCCGCTGTCGGCCGTGATCGCCGCGTCGATCAACCTGACCTGCCGTTCGCGGGCGGCGATCGCCTCTTCGAGCCGGCCGCCATTCTCTCGCGCGTCCCCAAGATGAGCGAGCGCCTCGGATTCCATGGTGCGGTACTGGTCGTTTTCTGGTGCCGACGCGCGTAATTGCTCAGTGGCCGCGAGCTCGGTGGCGAACGTCTGTTCCGCAGCCCGATACTGGCCCGTCTCGTAAAGGAGGACGCCCAAGTTCGTATCTGCATAGATTGCCTCTAGTCGCCATTCCGGCTTATTCGGGTCGATCGCGAGTAGTCGCGCCGCTAGATCGCGGTAGGAGCGGAAACCGGCCAGGGCCTCATTCGCCCGTCCACGCTGATGATCGATGCTCGCGACCCAGAACACGTTTTGCGCGTGATCGAAGATCCGCTGGCCGTCATTGGGCGCACGCCGCAGCGCCTCCTCGGTCCCCGCCAGCGCCTCCCGATAGCGCGCCAGGGCCCCGTCGAGATCGCCTCTGCGGTTGGCGATTTCCCCGATCAAGGTTAGCGCGCGGCTGCGCTGAAGCAGTGCCTCGTCGCTGAGGTCGCCGCTATTCTGTCCTTGATAATAGCCGAGTACGCGGCTGCCCACCGCGTCCAGCACGTCGAGCCGCCCGACCGGCTCCAGCCGCCCGCGCAGATCGCCGAGCATGAAGCCGACCAGCGATTCGGCCTGCTCGCGCTGGTGCTGCGCCTCGTTGCGCGCCTGGATCGCGAGCGTCGCCATCCCGGTCATGATCAGCATACCGAGGATTGCGATGCCTGCGACGATGGTCAGCCGGCGCTGGCGCCGCTGCGCCTCGCGCTGGACGATCTCGTCGAGCGGCACGCCGAGCATGCCGGCGATCAGCTTCATCAGGCCAAGCGTCTTGCCGTCGCCGCCCTCACGGAAATCGGCGGCGATCGGCTCGGCGCGCTCGCCGGTCTCATGGCCTTCGCGGTCGAAGCGATGACGCAAAGCGGGCGGGAAACATTCCCGCGCCTCCTGGCCCGGCCGCTCGCTGGAGAAGGGCTCGCCGTCGATGATCGCGGCGAGCACCCGGCCCTGCGGATGGAGCGCGTGGAAGGCGACGATCTCCTCGTTGGTCCAGCGCGACAGCGCCGCCGCCGGCGAGCAGAGCACGATCAGGAAGCGGCTCGCGGCCAAAGCGGCGCGGATTTCGGCGCTGAGATCGTCGGCGGCGGCGAGCTCCTCGCGGTCGCGGAAGATCGGGGCCAGCCGCTCGGGCAGGGGGCCCGCAGGCGTCTCGCGGCCGGCCAGCGCCTTGGGGACGCGATAGCCTTCGAGCGCGCCGTGCAGCCAATCGGCGAAGCGCCGGTCGCTATGGCTATAGCTCAGGAAGGCGAAATAGCGCCGGGCGGGGTCCATTCAGAACCGCTCCGGCAGGCGGGCCGAAGAGTCAGGGTCGAACAGGACGAGCCTTGCGTTCATGCGCAGCCCCCGACGCGCAAAATCGCGGTTCGGCCAATGCCAAGCCGCTGCAGCAACAACCTATGCGACTGGCTTGATTTGTCGAATCATTTCGGGCGCGGCGGTCAGAGCGTCGCCTCGATCGCGCGGGCGGCGGCGTCAGGGTCGGCGGCCAAAGTGATGGGCCGCCCGACGACGAGGATGGACGCGCCTGCGTCGAGCGCCTGGCGGGGTGTGACGACGCGCTTCTGATCGCCTGCGGCGCCCTCGGCGGGACGGACGCCCGGGACGACGAAGAAGCCGTCCGGCCAGATCGCCTTCGCCGCCGCGACCTCCGCGCCCGAGCAGACGACGCCGTCGAGGCTGGCCTCCCGCGCCAGCAAGGTCAGCCGCTCGACCTGCGCGTGGCTTCCATCCGCGACGCCGGCGGCTGCGAGGTCGCCGTCGTCGAGGCTGGTCAGGACGGTGACGGCGACGACCTTCGTGCCCGTTGGAGCGGCCGCCTTGGCGTCTTCCAGCATCGCCCGCCCGCCGGCGGCGTGGACGGTGAGGATCGCCGGCTCCAGCGGAGCCAGCGCCCGCACCGCCTTGGCGACGGTGTTGGGAATGTCGTGCAGCTTGAGATCGAGGAAGATCGGCAGGCCGAGCGCCGCCATCTCCCGCACCCCGGCCGGGCCATTATGGGCGAAGAATTCGAGGCCGAGCTTGAGCCCGCCGACATGGCGGCGCACCGCTGAGGCCAGATCACGCGCGCGCGTCAGATCGGGCGTGTCGAGCGCGACATAGACCGGGCTGCGGCTCATATATTGGTCCGGGTGACGGTCTCCGGCGGAGCGGGCGCGTGACGGGCGACCGGCGGCGCGTTGCTGGTCGGCGCGGCCTGCGTCTCCAGCCGCCGGCGCAGCGACCAGTTGCGCGCCCCGTAGATCAGCAGCGTGGGGAGCAGGCCGAGCAGGAAGGCGGCGATCACCAGCACGGGCAGCGTCACGTCCGCCTGCAGGCCACCCCAGAGATTGAGCGTCACCACCGTCCAATTGTTGCTCGCGAACAGGACGAGCGCCACCGCGAGCACGACCCAGAGAAGCGTTTTCAGAAACTGCATCGCCGCATCATTCCCCAATTCGCCGCCACCGTCCAGCGTCAGCCGACCTCGTGGGCCAGCGAATCGAACAGGTCCGGGATCGCGCTCAGCCGATTTCGCTCCTCGGCCAGGATGGCGCGAAAGGCGTCGCGCTTCAGGTCCCGGATCCAGTTCGCGTCGAGCGTCACGCCATCGGGAAGGGCGGAGACCGTGATGTCGATCAGCCGGTCCGCCCCGTGCAGCCGCCCCCAGAGATAATCGTTCTCGCGATAGGCGCGGCTGAAAAAGGCGCCGAAGCTGTTGAACTGAATGCCCTTGAGCGTCGCCGCGGTGCCGCCCTTGCGGATCGCCACCGCGTCGTCGGGGGAGATGCGATCCACCTTGATCGGATCGAACTCGTCGATGCCCTCGCCTTGCAGCAGCGGGAGTGTGGCGACGTCGTAAAAGGGATAGCCGAGATAGGAGAGCAGGAGACCGCGCCGATCCGGCTTGTCCAGCGTGGTCAGGACGGTGGAAAGATGCTCGTCCGTTTCCTCGTCGAGCGGGCGGAGGTCGAGCAATCTGGCGAGCGCGTCGAGCGCGGGCTGGGGATATTCCTCGACGCTCTCGAAGGCGCGGCGCGTATTGGAGTCGACCGCGCGCGGCTCGCGCTGGTGATAACGGACCAGCATCTCGTTGAGCAAGGCGCGGACCCGGTCGCGTTCCTCCGCCGACCCTTCCATCGTTTCCGACATCCGGGTCAGGCGGCGGACGACGAAGCGCAGGCGCCGGGTGCGAAAACCCATGTCGAAATCGCGGAGGAAGGAGATCACTTCGTCGGAGAGGCCGTCGGAGCGCACCGCCTCGGGCGTGTTCAGCCCGGCCTCGGTGACGGCGCGCCAGATCGCGCGGCGGACCCGGTCCTTGCGCGTGCGCTCGCCGCCGCCGGAGAGGCGGAAGATCATCGCGGCGGCTTCCTCCGCGACATTGGCGAGCTTCAGATGCGCATAAGCGGCATAAGCGTAGCCGGCGGCGCGGGCGGCGAGATCGTTCGCCTTTGCGCGCCATGCGCCGAGCCGCTTCGGGGTCGGGCCGAGGAAGAAGAAGGCGGTTCCGAGCGCATCCTCGATCGCGGTTTCGACCTCCGGCTGCATCGCCCGGATGATCCGGCGCTGGCGGCGGATGCGGCTGGAGAGATGGTCGATCGTCTCCAGATTGTCGCGGATCGGCTGCTCGCGCGGAATGTCGGAGAGCGCGCCGATCACGGTGGCGACGAACCCCGGCGGCGCATCCGCCGCGCCGCCGCCGAGATTGACGCTGCGCCGGCCGGGCTTGGGATCGATATAAACGAAGCGCCGGTCGACCGCGCGCCGCGCCGGGCGGCGGGCGAGCGCCTGGATGCAGGGGCGGAAGGGGGCGTTGGCGAGGACCGAGCCGTCGATCAGCACCGCATCGTCATAATCGCCTGCCGCCGCGCGGCCGGACAGAGCGCGGGCGAGAAAGGCGTCGCGGCCCGGCCATTTCATGCCGCGCTCCGCGAGCACCCTGTCGAGTTCGCCGACCGTGAAGGGCGGGAAGGCGCCGGGAAAGCTCGCCGTGGCGCGCGCCGCGAAGGCCAGTTCGATCGGATCGGCGAAGGGCAGATCGTCGTCGCCCTTGTCCTGGAAGGAAAGGGTGACGCGGTGCTCGCGCTCGATGATCTCCGGCGGCGAGTTGAGCTGCAGGCGCTGCGGGTGGCCGCGAAAATCGGTCACCGTCACGAACAGATCGAGCGGCTGGTAAGCGGGCAGCAGCGGCACGCCGGGCGGCGCCTTCGCCATCCTTTCGAAGGCGTCGAGCAGCAGGCCGGTGAATTTCGGTCCGCCGAACGGGGGTTGAAGCCAGCGTGAGCGAACGAAATTGGAAAGCTTCGCGCGGATTTCGTCGCGCTGCTCCGCGTCCACCGTGTCCTCCACCGCGCCGGAGCGCTTGGAGAGCATCCAGGCCAAGGGCACGGCGGCCGTTTTCGCCAGCCGGGAGACGATCCCGGATTCGGAATCGAGCAGCTCGTCGACGTCGGCGGATTCGAGCCACAGGCCGGTCAGCGGATCGAGCGGCTGGCCGGTGACGATGGCGTGGCTGAGGAAGACCGCGTTGATGCCGCCGGCGCTGGCCCCGGCGAGGATGTCGACCAGCACGCGCAGGTCCACCTCCGCATCGGCGGCGATCTTGTCGAGCAGGCGGAAATAGATGCTGTCGAGCATCTCGGGATCGGGATGTTCGGCATGGCGGGCGCGGCTGGCGCGGGCGAGCCGCCAGACCTCCTTGGTGACGCCGTGCATGTAGACGGCGAGGCTGATCCCGCCATAGCAGATCAGCGCGATCCGGAGCTCTTTCTCCTGCATGGCGGGGAAGGTGGCATGGAAAAGGCGACGCTGTCGATGCCTTGGCAGGCCGCCGCGCCGGGGTTAGGGCGACGCGATCGGCCGGAACCCGCGGCCCCTGGAGCTTCATTACCCTTCCGTGTCGCGCCTTACCTATTTCCTGATCATCGGTCTCGCCGCGCTCGGCGCGCTCTGGGCGGCGGCGCTCTGGGTGACCAGGCCCGCCGCGCCCGATGTCTCAGCCGCATCGAATGGTGTCAGCATGGCGGTGGGCGAGGGAGGGGGCGGACCCGCCTCGATCGTCGATTATGCGGCGCTCGATGCGCGCATCCAGCGGCTGATGGCCGATCCGGCGATGGTCGGTCTCGCCGTCGCCGTGGTCGAGAATGGCCGGATCCGTTTCATCAAGGGCTATGGCGAGACGCTCGACGGCTCGGGCGAGCCGGTCTCGACCTCGACCGTATTCCGCTGGGCCTCCCTGTCCAAGGGCGTGGCCGGCGACATGGTCGCTCTGCTCGCGCATGACCGCAGCCTCGCGCTTTCCGATCCGGTGAGCCGCTGGGCCTCGTCGCTGAGATTGCCGGGCGGCAATGAGGCGCGGACCACGGTCGCGGACCTGCTCTCGCACCAGACCGGCCTGTTCGGCCATGCCCAGGACGCAAAGCTGGAGGACGGGCTCGATCCGCGCTGGCTGAGATCAACCTTGGCAACGCTGAACAATATCTGCTCGCCGGGCACCTGCCACGCCTATCAGAACGTTGCCTTCGACGCGGCGTCCGAGATGGTCGAGCGTGTGACCGGTCGCCCTTATTCGGACGTCGTCACCGAGCGCCTGTTCGCGCCGCTCGGCATGCGCCGCGCCAGTTTCGGATTGGCCGCGCTCACCTCCGCGCAAAGCTGGGCGCGACCGCATCGCGGCGGCGACACGCCCCGGACGTTTCAGGTCGTGGAGCCTTATTATCGGGTTCCGGCCGCGGGAGGGGTCAACGGCTCGATCGAGGATCTCGCATCATGGCTGATCGCGCAGACCGGCGCGGCTCCGGCGGTGCTGCCACCCGAGGTGCTGCGGGCGGTCCAGTCGCCGCGCGTGGCGACGCCGGGCGAGATCCGGCGGCGGCGCAATTATGCCGAGCGCACCAGCCGCGCCGCTTACGGCCTGGGCTGGCGGGTGCTGGACTATGCCGGCCGGCGGGTGATCGGCCACCACGGCGGCGTCGCCGGCTATCGCTCGCTGATCCTGTTCGATCCGCAGAGCCGCAGCGGCGTCGTCGCCTTGTGGAACTCCTCGACTTCGCTGCCCAACGGCCTGGAATATGAGGTGATGGACCGGCTCTACGGCCTCGACTTCCGCGATTGGATGCGGCTCGACACACCGCGTGGCGCGCCGCCGATCGGCAATGAGATCGCGGAAGTCGAAGAGCAGAGCGCCGGCGCGGTCAGGGCCGAAAGGCGCGCGCCTTCTCGCTGAGCGTGGCGCGCAGCCGCGCGCCGAGGCGCGGATGGGGCGGCGGCAATTCGGTGCGACCTTCGCCGATGCGCAGGTCTGCCCAGACCGGGAGGTGATCGGATGCGCGGCGCGCGGTCGGGCTGGCGTGCGCGCCGCTGGCGAGGATTTCGAGGTCCGGCGTCACCATGATCTGATCGAGCTGCGCGATCGGCCGGCGGGCGTGAAAGCTGCGGCCGCAGGGCGCGAACAAATGATGCGCGGCGAAATCACGCAGGCAGCCGCCGCGCGTGCTCCATTCGTTGAGATCGCCCATCAGGACGGTCGGCGGCTCACCCTCGCGCTCGGCGAGATGGGCGAGGATCGCGCAGGCCTGCCGCCGCCGCCACAGGCCGGACAGGTCGAGGTGCATGCCGACGATGCGCAGCGTCGCGCCATCGAGCGCGATATCGGCCAGAATCGCGCCGCGCGGCTCCAGCGAGGGCAAATGGAAGAGGTGCCGCTCGCGCACCTCGGCGCGCTTGCGAACGAGCAAAGCGTTGCCGTGCCAGCCGATGCCCGCCAGCCGCGCGTCCAGCATCACCGGCTTGTAATCGCTATGCTCCTCGATCAGGCGCCGGGGCAGGGCGCTCTCCCGGCTGCCGAAGCGGCGGTCGGCTTCCTGAAGCGCGATCACGTCGGCGTCGAGCTCGTTGAGCACGTCGAGCGTCCGCTCCGGCCGCCGCCGCCGGTCGGTGCCGATCGCCTTGCGCATATTGTAGGAGGCGACGCGGATCATCTAAAAAGGGGGACAGTATACATTTATGCCCTCACCATTCGTGATGCCCGCCAGCAATGCGGCGAGGCATAAATGTATACTGTCCCCGACCTCAGCCTCAATGGTTCTTCAGCTTGCCGAGCGCGTGATCGAGCGCGCGGATCGCCTTGTCGGCGGCGGCGGTGATGGCGGTGTCAACCCGCGCCGCCTCGGCATGAACCGCGACCGGCGCATGGCCGTTCGCCCGCACCTCCAGGGTGACGCGCTTGTCGTCGCCGCCCTTCGTCCCGTTCACGTCGGCGACATGGACCTCGACATGGGTCAGGCGGGATTCGAAGCGCTTAAGCTTGGTGCGCACGCGCTCCTCGAGCCGGGCATTGGCGTCGGCGTCGCTGACGATCTGGTTGTCGGTATTCACCTGGACGAACATGGAAGCTCCCTCGCTGAGACGTGACCTGTTCATAATGATCAGTGGCGGGCGGACGTTCCCAGCGCAAGATTCCTGCTAGATGTTCTCGTTCCGGTTCGTTAGGCCTCGAGCATGGCCAAGCCGAAGACCCGTTATGTCTGCCAATTGTGCGGTTCGGTCAGCCCGCGTTGGGCGGGGCAGTGCGCGGATTGCGGCGAGTGGAACAGCTTGGTCGAGGATCAGGCGGGGGTGGTCACACCTTTTTCGGCCAAGCACAATCTGCGTGGCGGCGGGCGGCGGATCGAGCTGGCCGGGCTGGATGCGGAGGCGGTGCTGCCGCAGCGGATCGGGACGGGGATCGCCGAGTTCGACCGGGCGCTGGGCGGAGGGCTCGTCGCCGGCTCGGCGACCCTGATCGGCGGCGATCCCGGC
>SXGS01084033.1_pt1 | contig 10235 bp, 3 predicted proteins | sample 3174681 | NCBI WGS metagenome assembly SXGS01 (sample SAMN11356861, study PRJNA531348) | freshwater metagenome | isolation source: freshwater sample F1-80 | place: China: Fuxian Lake, Yuxi | collected 2017-12-25
ACCCGGCGGGGCCGATCTCGCGCGGCGTGCCCGGCAGCACCGCACCCCACGAGAAGGCGTACGGAGCGACGGTGTCGCGCGCCGCGTCGCCGTGCCCGAGCGGCGACAGCGACACGGGGAGCGCCGGCGCGGTGACCGTGAACAGGTTCGATCCTGAGCCTGAGGCGGTGTCGGGATTGGTCACGGTGACGTTACGCGCGCCGAGCGTGGCCGACCCCGCGACGTCGAGCGTCACGTCGATGCGCGTGGCGCTCACCCACGAGGTGTTCGTCACGGCCACCCCGGTGCCCGAGAACGCGACGGACGCGCCGTTGACGAAGCCGGTGCCGCCGACCTGCACGACGATGCCCTCGCGCCCCTGGGGTGCGGTGTTCGCCGTCGCCGACGTGACCGTCGGCGCGGCGGCCGCGGTCGTGAACGTGCGGATGCCGCTCCACGACCCGTCGAGCACGCCGTCGTCGCCGCGGGCACGCCACCAGTACTGGGTGGCGGTCGCGAGCGCCGGCGAGACGGCCCACGATCCGTTCGCGCCGCTGGCTGTCGAGCCGCTCGCACCCACGCGCACCACGGTCGAGCAGTCCGACACGGAGCACACCTCGAACTCCACGGTGCCCGAGCCGCCGTCGGGATCGGCGTAGGTCGCGGTGAGCGTCGGCGTGGTCGACACGGTCGCGGCAGCCGCCGGTGTCACGAGCGCTGCCGTCGGCGGGTTGTCGTACACCACGCTGATGACGTTCGACCACGTGCCGAGGTTGCCGGGCACGTCGACCGAGCGTACGCGGTACCAGTGCGTGCCGATCGCCGCGCCCGAGTCGACGAAGGCACCCGTCGTGACCGAGCCGTCGGTCGACACGAGCGTCCACGGCCCCGTCGACGACGTGCCGCGCTCGACCCGGAAGAACGAATCGCCGGAGGACGACGCCGTCGCGGCCTCGACCGGGGTCGTCCAGCCGATCGCGGGGGAGGTCGCGGTGGGCGACGACGCGCTGATCGTGGGCGCCACGGGCGCCGCCGTGTCCTTCTGCACCGTGAGCACGTCGGCGAGCGAGTGCTGGCCGCCCGACGTCGACGTGACGCGCACGCTCACGTAGTTGGTGCCCTGTGCCATCGCGGTCCACGTCGATGCGGGCAGCGACCAGTTGGTGGTGAACGACGTGCCCGACAGCGCTGGCGAGGTCACCTCGGTCCAGCCCTGGTGCACGGTGCCCGTCGCGTGGGGGCCGCTCGTGACCTTCACGTAGTACTTCGAGAGCCCGGCCGTGTCGGCGAGGTCGACGTCGAGCGCGGGTGGCGCCGTGTTGCGCCACGACAGGTTGCCCTGGTTGTCGGTGATCGTCGGGCGCGTCGTGGTCGCCTGGGCGCCGGTGAAGATCGCGAGCCTGGTGTCGGGCAGTGCGTTGACCACCGCGTCGACCGCGACCGCGATGCTGCCGGCCGCCGCGTTCGCGCCGGATGGGGCGCCGGGGAAGTACTGCTTGATCGACGGCGCCCAGGCGCCGGGTCCGTCGTCGACCGGGTCGAGCATCGCGATGCCGTCGCGCGCCGCACCCTGGATGGTGGTGAAGCCGCCAGCGGCGAGCAGCCCGATCGGCGTGTCGACCAGCTGCACGACCTGCTCCGCGGCCGCGCCGGTCGGCCCCGCCAGCAGCGTGCCGGTGCTGCGCTCGATACGCGCCAGGTACTCGCGCGGCAGCGCGTCGACGAAACCGAAGGTGCCGCCGATCATCACGTACGGACCGCTGCCGGCGACGGCGTACACGTCGCCGCTCACCGACGGCGCCGGGAGCGGCGCGCCCGCCGGCGTCAGCCGGGCGAGGTCCTGCGCCGGACCACCGACCGACGTGAAGTCGCCGCCGACCCAGACCTCGCCGCCGGTGACGTGCACCTTGTGCACCTCCGCGAACATGCCGCCCACGATCGCGGGGAATGCCTGGGTGGCACCCGCGGTCGACAGCTTCGTGAGCCCGAGCTGGGCAGCGCCGTTCACCGTCGTGAAGTCGCCGCCCACGAAGATCGAGGTGCCGTCGGTCGCGAGCGACTTCACCCCCAGCGTGCCGCCGGTGATCGACGGCACGAAGCCGGGGTCGAGCACCTTCGTGCCGAGGTCGAAGGCGACGAGTCGGTTGCGTGCGGTCGCATCGACGTTGGTGAAGCCGCCGCCGACGTACAGCTTGCCGCCGTGCACGAGCAGCGAGCGGACGTTGTTGTTGATCGCCGGTATCCAGGCGAGTGGCGCGCCCGTCACGGCGTCGACCTCCGCGAGGTTGGAACGGTTGACGGGATTCACGCCCCGCACCCCGTTGCCGAGCAGCACGCCCTCCGAGCCGAGGGCCAACCGCCCGACAGCACCGTTCGGGGTCACCATCACGCTCGGGGCGAACGCTGCGACGTGCGCGCCCGTCGCGAGTGACAACGCGGCTGCGTGCGCCTGTGCCACCGCGTTGACGGTCGTGAACGCGCCGACGACGTACACGCGGCCCGAGGCGTGGTCGACCTGCGCGTCGTTGACCGTCCCGTTGATGGTCGACGGGACGAATCCGGCGATCGCGGTGGCGGTCGCGCCGCTGACGATGCCGACCCTCGACCGGACCTGCCCACCGATGTTGGTGAACGTGCCGGCGGCGAGCACGTCGTCACCGACCAGCTCGAGGTCGAACACGGAGTCGTTCGCGTTCGGGTCCCAGGCGACGAACGACCCGTTGGTGAGGCTCACCGCGCCGAGGTTGGGCACCGTGGCGTTGCCCGAGAGCGTCGAGTGGTACCCGCCCACGTACAGGCGGCCCGTGACCGGGTCGGCGGCGATCGCGTTCACCGTGCTGTCGGCCGTGGCCACGAACGCTGCATCGCGCACGCCGGCGGTCGTCACCGATGCGAGGCGCGTCGAGGCGACGCCGTTCACGGTGGAGAAGTTGCCGCCGAGGTAGAGGCGCGTCGGGGTCGAGGCGAGCGCGTTGATCCTGCTCGACGTGGAGACGGCGGCGAAGGTCCCGTCCAGGGCCCCCGTCACGGGGTCGAGCGCCCGCACCTGGTTGCCGTTGGTCGACGTGGCCACGTACAGCCGGCCGTGCGCGAGGTGCAGGCGCGAGACCCAGTCCTCGAACGGCGCCACGAACGTCGTGTCGCGCGCGCCGTCGGGCCGCAGCCGGATCACCGACCCGACGTCCTGCCCGTCGCTGTCGGTGAAGGGTCCGCCGACGTACCAGCCACCAGTGCCGTCGGGGATCACGTCGTACACCTCGTTGGTGTTGGTGGTGTGCGCGACCGGCCGCGGCCCGTGGTCGAGCTGCGCACCGGTGTCCGACACGATGAGCGCCTGGCTCGAGCGCCGGCCGACCTGCGAGAAGTACCCGCCGAGGAACAGCGAGGAGCCGCTCCGCTCGATTGCGCCGACGTATCCGTTCGGGGTCCACGTGTTGCCGGGCACCGGGCGCGTGTAGGCGACCGTGAACGTTCGCTCGGTGGAGACGCTCGCGTTGCCGTTGCCGTCGACGCTCCGCACGCGGTAGTAGTACGTCCCCTGCGCGAGCCCGTACAGGTGCGTGCCGTGCGCCGTGGACGCGGCGCCCGACACGACGCGCGAGTTGGGATACCCCGTGTACACGGCCTGCGTCGAGCTGCCCCAGTACACCTCGGTCGTCGCGGCCTCGTCGGTCGCGTACCGGATCGCCGCCTGGTCATCGACCGTGGTCGACCCGATGCTCGAGATCACCGGCGCCGTCGAGTCGCTGAACCGCAGCACGCGCGCGTGCCCGTCGTCGCCGAGCCACAGCTCGCCCCGGCTCGAGAGGTGGATGTCACTCGGGTATGCCGTGTTGGCCGCGGTCGAGGCGAGCACGCAGTCGTTGCCGATCACCGTGCCGCTCGCGGTGTGCGCTTCAGGCACCGCCGCGAGGTAGCGCGCGCCGCACCCGTTCGTCCACGCGATCGAGCCCTCGCGGATCGTCACGCCCTTCACGTAATCGGCGTCGCCCGTGTTCACGTTCGAGGTGAGGTTCGCCTGCCCGATCGCGATGTCGGCGGGAACCGAGCTCGAGCTCGGCGCAGTGCGCCACAGCAGGATGCGGTGGTTGTACTGGTCGGCGACGACCAGGCGCCCGGTCTCGTCGATGTCGATGTCGGTCGGCCCGTTCATCGTGGCTCCCGACACGCCGCCCGAGTTGGCAGTGCTCGTCGTGAACGACGACTGGCCGAGCACGAAGTCGGCCGCCTGGCCGCTCGACGTCGGCCAGCTGCTCCAGCCGAGCACGCGGTTGTTCCAGAAGTCGGCCACATAGAGCCGGCGGCCGTCCGATGCCACCGCGAACGGCTCGTGCATCGTCGACGCGGTCGTCCCGCTGCCACTCGTGGTGAACGCCGCCTGCCCGAGCACGAGGTCGGGCGGGTCGTTGGCGGCGCTCGGCATCGTGTTCCAGACGAGCACGCGGTTGTTCGCCTGGTCGGCGAGCACGAACCTCGTGCCGTCGGTCCACATGCCGCGCGGCCAACACACGGTCGTCGCAGACACCACGCCGTTCGCCCCGTTGCAGTAGCTCGACGAGCTCGAGGGCTGGCCCATGATCCACGTCGGCGCGGCGTCGTCGCTCGCCGGCTCGGTGGCGAAGTACGAGACCCGGTTGTGCGCGTTGTCGGCGACGAACACGCCCCCGGTCACGGGGTTCTGCGTGATCGACAGTCCGTCGCCGTAGATGTTGGGGAACGGGCGGAACAGGAACGTGTTCGTGAGCGCGGCCGCGTTCGCCGCGGCGCGCGCACCGGTCGTCTGCCCGAGGATCCGCGTCGCTGCGGGCCCGTTCGCCGTCGGCCATGCGGCGTACTGCAGCACGCGGTTGTTCTCGGTGTCGGCGATCCACGTGGTCGTGCCGTTGGTCCACACGCCGCCGGGTGCGCGCAGCGTCGCCGTCGTCGGCAGCGTGAGGTTGCGGTTGGTGTCGCACGCGACCAGGTCGGGCTGCCCGAACGACCACGCCGCGATCGGCTGGTGCGCGGTGGGCCACGCCGTCCATGCCAGCCCGCGGTCCTCGATCGCGCTCACCGCGGTGATGCGCGTGCCGTTCGACGCGACGCTCGTCGGCCGCCCGAGCATGTCGTCGCCGCACACCCACCACGTCTCGGTCGTGAGGTTCGCCTGGCCGATCGCCCAGGTCGCCGGCGCGGCGTTCGCTGCCGGGAACGCGTTCCACGCGAGGATGCGGTTGTTCTGGGTGTCGGCGACGAGCACCCGCGTGCCGTTCGACCACACGTCCTGGGGCCGGTCGAGCGTGCTCGCCGTGGGCGCCCCGTCGTCGTCCGCGGTCGCGGTGAGGCTCGTCTGGCCGAGCGCGAAGTTCGCGGCGACGCCGTGCGTGCCGGGCATCGCGGTCCAGGCGAGCACGCGGTTGTTGTTGGTGTCGGCCACGAGCACCCGCGTGCCGTCCGACCACACCGCCGACGGGCCGTTCATCTTGGCCGCCGTCGATCCCGCCGTGCACGTCACGCTGTCGGGCTGCCCGAGCACGATGTCGGCCGGCTCGCCGTTGGTGGTCGGCAGGGTCGTCCACACGAGCACGCGGTTGTTGCCCTCGTCGGCGACGAACAGCATCGTGCCGCTCACCCACACCGCCGACGGGTGGTAGAGGCGCGTGTTGCCGCAGCCCCAGAACGCGTTCGCGAGGCTCGTCGTCGACGACTGTCCGAGCACGAGGTCGAAGGCCGCGCCGTCGGCACCCGGCGTCGCGGCGTAGCGCACCACGCGGTTGTTGAACTTGTCGGCGACCCAGATCCGCCCGCCGCCGTCCTGCGCCACGTCCGACGGGAGCCGCATGCCGATGTCGGTGTCGGGACCGGCCGACAGGGTCGTGAAGTCGGGCTGGCCGAGCACGCGGTCGGCCGGCTGGGCCGCGGTCAGGTTGAAGGCACCCGCGGAGGACGGCAGCGCGCCGAGCAGCAGCGCCGTCGCGGCGACGACCGCCCACCACGTCGCGACGAGCCGCACGGATCGCCGGGTCGATCGCCACGTACGTGCGCGCGCACGCGCGCGACGCGCGGGGGCGGGCGGACGTGTGACGAGGGCCGGCACGAGCTACCCATCGGCCGCGGCTCCCGAAAACCGTATCGTTCGGTGAACGGGTCGGAAGGTTTCAGTAGGCTTCGGTGACGAGCGGCGTCGGGCCGGGAGCGCGACGAGGCGCGACGATCCGCTACGGAACCATCCGCGAACCGGCGGGAATCCGCACCCGGAACCGCGTGCGGCGAACCGGGATCCGGTCGTACGCGATGAGCCCGCCATGCGCCTCGACGATCGTCCGGCAGATCGCGAGCCCGAGCCCGGTCGAATCGGAGCGCGTGCTGAAGCGCGCGAACGGCAGGAACAGCTCGTGCACGTGCTCGGGTGCGACCCCCGGTCCGCCGTCGATCACGTCGACCAGGGCCGAGCCGTCGGTCGCGTGGCAGCGCACCACGATGTCCCCGTCGCCGTGGTGCACGGCGTTCACCACGAGGTTCGCGAAGACCTGCAGCATGCGGTTGCGGTCGACCGTCACGTGCGGGTCCTTGTCGACCTGCAGCGCCAGGTGCCGTCCGGCGGGCGCCTCGATCCCGCGCATCGCGTCGATCACGAGCTGGCTCAGCTGCACGGGTTCGGGGACGAGGTCGAGCGACTCCGGTCGCGTCGACCCGAGCGCGAGCAGGTCCTCCACGAGCGCGAGCAGGCGCAGGCCGCCGTCGCGCGCGTGCTCCATGAGCATCTGTCGGTCGTGCTGGGGCACGTCCAGGTCGTCGCGCAGCAGCGTCTCGATGAAACCGATCGTCGAGGTGAGCGGCGTGCGCAGCTCGTGCGAGACGTTGGCGATGAGCCGGTCGCGCATGCGGTCGACCCGCTCGAGCGACTCGAGGGCATCGCGCTGGTCGCGCACGAGCACCACCTGTGCGAGGCCCGCGGCCAGCTGTGGGGCGATCGTGTCGAGGAGGGGGACGGCCTCGGCCTCCCAGTCGTGGTCGCCCGAGCACGTCAGCACGATCGCGCCCACCGCGCGGCCGCCCACGGGCAGCGCCGCCACGACGCCCGATCCCGCGCCGAGCCGGGCGAGCAGCGTGCGCATCGAGGCGTCGACCGCAGCGTTGCCCGGCGCGAGCAGCTCGTCGGAATCGACCGGCGCGATGAGCCGGGTGCCGGTCGACGTGAGGATCGCGCCGTGCCCCGACGCGACGAGGTGGCGCAGCGTGGCGTCGATCGACGTGATGTCGATGTCGTCGGGGATCGTCGATCCCTCCGCGTGCCACGACGCGATGTCGGCGACGTAGTCGTCGTCGTGCTCGAGCAGCGCGACCACCGCCTGCTGCGACCCGGTCGCCCCGCCCACGGTGCGCGCGATCTCCTCGATCGCCTCCGACGGGTCGTCCGCCATCCGCACGCTCCGCGCGAGGCGCAGCGCGACGCGGTCGCGCGCGACGTCGAGCTCGAGCTCCCGCTCCGCGTGCCGCGCGCGGCTCGTGATGAACGCCACGAGCGAGCCGCAGATGAGGATGAGCAGCGCGATGGGGCTGACGAGCTTGTCGTCGTTCCAGCCGTTCACCGTGTTCGAGGCGACCTGCACGACCACGGCCGTCGCGACCGTCGTGATGATCGTCGCGCGCACGCTCCCGAAGTAGGCGAGGCTGATGATCGGCATGAGCAGGAACTGGGCGGCCTGCTCGGGATCGCTGCCGTACGCGACGACGACCAGGATGAGCGCGGCGTCATACGGCTGGAGCACGAGCGCGATGCGGACCGGATCGAGCCGGTAGGACAGCGCCCACGTGACGCACGCGACGATCGATGCGAACGCGATCACGGCGAGGTCGGTGGTCGCGAGCAGCCCCGGCTGCCAGATCCACGTGGCGATCGAGGCGAGCAGCGCCCCGGCGATCACGACCGGCCGCACGAGCCGCAGGTACACCTCGGCGTCCCGCCGTCGGGGCTGCGTCGAGGTCATCCGGGTGAGCTGGGCCTGCACCCGTGGTCGCTACCCGCTCGGGGGCCCACCGACGCCTCGCGGTAGGCTCCCGCGCATGCCCGCACTCCAGCTGCCGCGCCCGACCAGCATCCGCGACTTCATGGCCTTCGAGGAGCACGTGCGCAACGCGCGCGCCCGACGCGGCGCCGAGGTGCCGCCCGAGTGGTACGAGGGACCCACGTTCTACTTCACCAACTCGGCTCCGTCGGCCCTGTTCGGGGACGGCGCCGTCGTGCCCCGGCCGTCGTACACGCAGATGCTCGACGTCGAGCTCGAGGTGGCGCTCGTGATCGGCGTGTCGGGCCGCGACATCCCGGCCGACCGTGCCGAGGAGCACATCGCCGGCCTCACGATCTACGGCGACTGGAGCGCGCGCGACGTGCAGCGCCGCGAGATGGCGGTCGGGCTCGGCCCGAGCAAGGCGAAGGACTTCGCGCAGTCGCTCGGCCCGTCGCTCGTGCCGCTCTCGGACCTCGACGACGTGCACGTCGGGCGCGGGCGCTGGGACCTCACGATGGACCTGCTCGTCAACGGCGAGCGCGTCGGTGGCGGCAACCTGCGCGACATCCACTACGACCTGTGCGAACTCGTCGAGGTCGCGAGCCGCGACGTCACGCTCGAGGAGGGCGACGTGCTCGGCTCGGGCACCGTCGGCCCCGGGTGCCTGCTCGAGCATCCCGACCGCGCCTGGCTCGAGCCGGGCGACGAGGTGGAGCTGCGTGTCGAGCGGCTCGGCGTGCTGCGCGCGACGGTCGGCTGAGCTCCGTCAGGCGAGCGAGGCAGCGCGCATGGGTGACGCGACGATCGGCAGCGTCACGACGAAGCACGTGCGCCCGTCGGTCGTGCGCGTGTAGTCGATCGTCCCTTCGTGTGCCTCCACCAGCGTGCGGCAGATCGCCAGGCCGAGGCCGGTCGAGTCCGACCGCGTGCTGAAGCGCGCGAACGGCAGGAACAGCTCGCCGACGTGCTCCGGTGCCACGCCCGGCCCGGCGTCGAGCACCCGCAGGACCGCGCGGTCGTCCTCCACCAGCGTCTCGAGCACCACGTCGCCCTCGCCGTGGTTGATCGCGTTCACCGTGAGGTTGGCGATCACCTGCAGCACGCGCAGTCGATCGACTCGCACGAGCGGGTCGACGTCCACCTGCACGGTGATGGTGCGACCGGGGCCGGGGTCGATGCCCACGAGCGCGTCGCGCACGAGCTGGCCCAGGTGCTCGGGCTCGGTCGCGAGCTGCAGCGAGTCCGGTCGGGTGGCCCCGATCGTGAGGAGGTCCTCCACGAGCGCCAGGAGCCGGTGTCCGCCGTCGCGCGCCACCCGCATGAGCTGCGCGCGCTGCGCGTCGTCGAGGTCGACGTCCTCGCGCAGGAGCGTCTCGATGCTGCCGATGGTCGAGGTGAGCGGCGTGCGCAACTCGTGGGACACGTTGGCGATGAGTCGGTCGCGCGCACGATCGACCTGCTCGAGGCGCTCGCGTGCGTCGCGTTCGTCGCGCGCCACGCGCTCGAGGCGTCGCTCGGTGCGACGCGAGCGCGACATCATGAACGTGGCGAGGCTGCCCGTGGCCAGCGTCACGAACGCGGTCGACGGGAACGCGAATGCGAACGGCCAGGTCGAGTCGGTGTGCGACGCGACCGTGATCACGATGGTGGCCGCGACCGTGAAGGCCATCGTCACCGGAGCGCTCAGGAAATAGGCGGAGGCGACCACGAAGAGGGTGAGCGACGCCGAGGCGCCGATCGGGTCGGGCGACCCGTACATCGCCCACAGCTCGAGCGCGCCGAAGCCGATGAACGTCGCTCCGGCCGCGCGCGCGGCGGTCACGCGACCGGTGCGCACGAGCGCCACGAGCGAGAGGTGCACTCCCCAGAACGCGGCGTTGATCAGCCAGAACGTGCTCGGCAGCCGACCCGCCGCCGTCTCGATCGCGGTGAGCACGGTGACGAGGCCGATGATCGCCGGCATGAGCACGTACAGGTACGTGCGCGCGCTCCGCTCTCGATCCGCCGCTGCGGAAAATCCGGGTGCCTCGATTTCCGTCATGCCGGGCTTCCCATACCCACTCGCGCGCGTTCCTTTCGCTGATCGCACTAGGATCAGTGGCGAAGCAGAGGTTCCGGGACGGAGGATCGACATGCCGATGTACCACGCGCTCGGGGAGTTCCCCCGCAAGCGACATACGCAGTTTCGCGCGCCCGACGGCCGGCTCTACGTCGAGGAGGTCTTCGGCCTCGAGGGCTTCGACGGCCCCGAGTCGATCCTGTACC